>Ga0310914_10003657_pt1 | contig 10619 bp, 7 predicted proteins | sample GREbulkMGAN108_FD_203450 | JGI IMG/M metagenome (GOLD analysis project Ga0310914, IMG submission 203450) | Lab enrichment of tropical soil microbial communities from Luquillo Experimental Forest, Puerto Rico - GRE.bulkMG.AN108 | ecosystem: Environmental > Terrestrial > Soil > Tropical forest >...
CATCTTCACGCACTTGGGCGATACCGTTCAGAAAGGCCAGTTGTTGCTGACCGTGCAGAGCGCGGATATTTCCGGCGCTTTTTCCGATTACCAAAAAGCTCTGGCAGACGAAGAACTTGCCCGTGTCCAACTGGAGCGCGCGACAATGCTTCACGACAAGGGCGCGATCTCCCTGAACGATCTGCAGGTTGCCCAGAATACGGAGAACAAGGCGAAGGTAGACGTGGCGACGGCGGCGGAAAAGCTTCGAGTGCTTGGGAGCCCGACGCTCGATCATCCCACGGCTGTAGTCGAAATCCGCGCCCCCATTTCGGGTTTCATCACCGACCAGCAGGTGACGAGTGCAGCGGGCGTGCAGGGTCTGAGTTCACCGAATCCGTTTACCATCTCTGACCTGAGCTACGTCTGGATTCTCTGCGATGTTTACGAGAACGATCTCTCCCACGTGCACCTTGGGGAACAGGCCGATATTCGCGTCAACGGCTATCCGGATCAAGTGTTCACCGGAACTATCAATAACATCGGTCCCATCCTCGATCCGAACATCCGGACAGCAAAGGTGCGCCTCGAAGTACGCAACCCCGGGCTGATGCGCCCAGGCATGTTCGTGACCGCAACCTTCTACGGGTTGCACAAACAGAAGCGAGCAGCCGTTCCTGCCACCGCCGTGGTGCACCTGCACGATCGTGATTGGGTCTACATCCCGGTGGACAACCATCAATTTCGACAGACCGCGGTTGTCGGCGGCGACATGCTGCCTGGCGACATGCAGGAAATCATCTCAGGAATTTCACCCGGCCAGCGGGTTGTGGCTAATGCACTTGAGTTCCAGACCGCGGTGGGACAGCAATGATTCGTTCACTTGTCGACTTCGCTTTGAACAACCGTTTCGTTGTTCTGAGCATGGCCCTTCTGCTTTTTATCTGGGGCATGATCTCCTTCCACAACCTGCCCGTCGAGGCCTATCCCGATGTTGCGAACACTTGGGTGCAGGTGATCACGCAGTGGCCTGGAAGAGCCGCGGAAGAAGTGGAGCAACAGGTCACTATCCCGATCGAAATCCAGATGAACGGGATTCCTTATCTTGTTCACCTGCGGTCAGTGTCTTTGGCAGGGCTGTCAGTCGTGAATCTGATCTTCGATGACGGTTCCGACAACAACTGGGACCGCCAGAAAACCTTTGAACGTCTTTCACAGGTCACCCTTCCGCCTGGCGTCAACTCAGCAATCGGCCCCGATTTCAGTCCCATTGGCTCGGTCTATTGGTATACGGTGAACAGCACCAATCCCGCGTTTGATCTAATGGCGCTGAAGTCCTTGCAAGATTGGGTCATCAGCAAATACATTCGATCGGTGCCGGACGTCGTGGACGATTCGTCGTTCGGAGGCATTACGAAGGAATACCAGGTGCGAGTGGACCCTGAGCAGTTGGTTTCCTATGGTCTGAGCTTGGCGCAAATTGAGCAGCAGGTCTCGAATAACAATGCCAATGGGGGCGGGAGTTTTATCGAAGAGGGCGCCCAACAGATCAATGTGCGCTCCGTCGGCTTGGTCACCGACGTCCAGGAGATAGGAAAGACATGGATCAAGACGCAAAAGGGCACAGCCGTCAGGATGCAGGACATAGCGGTGGTGGCGGAAGGACCAAAGATCCGTCTCGGCCAGATTGGGAAAGCCATCCATCGCGCGGACGGGATCGTGGAGGATGATGACGACGTCGTCGAGGGTATCGTGTTTCAGCGCAAGGGCACAGACACGGGGACAATGCTGGACGCTCTCCATGCCATGGTCCAACGCCTTAACGATCACATCTTGCCGCCGGGCGTGAAGATCGTTCCTTATCTGGATCGAGACGATCTGGTCCATTACACCACCCACACGGTCCTGCACAACCTCGCGGAAGGCATGATCCTGGTGGTTATCATCCTCTTCATTCTCCTGGGCAACATCCGTGGGGCCATCATCGTGTCGCTGACCATCCCCTTCGCCTTGCTTTTCGCCTCCATCTGCTTGTCCCTCCGGCACATTTCGGCCAATCTGCTTTCCCTGGGTGCCCTGGACTTCGGCATGGTTGTAGATGGAGCAGTCGTGATGGTCGAGAACATCGTGCGACATCTTAACCGTCCGGAGGAAGCTCCTCGCACTCTGGTTGATCGGATCCGCACGGCCGCACACGAAGTCCAGCGACCGGTCTTCTACGCGATCGCTATCATTATTACCGCCTACCTTCCCATCTTTACGCTGCAACGGGTGGAAGGGAAGTTGTTCAAGCCCATGGCTTGGACGGTGGCCTTCGCCTTGCTAGGCGCTTTGATCTTCTCCATGCTCGTCGCGCCAGCGCTGGCGAGCCTTCTGTTTCGAAGGGGCGCCAAGCAATGGCAGAACCCGCTGGTGGTATTCCTGACCAACCACTACAGAGACAGCGTTCGTTGGGCCATCGAGCATCGCATTGTGACAGTTGGATCAGCGCTCGTTCTACTTCTGTTCACGATTTATTTGGGCTTCGGGGGGGTGATCGGCTCGGAATTCCTGCCGCATTTGGATGAGGGCGCCATTTGGGTACGCGGGACTCTGGCTCCCAGCACGGGTCCGACGGAGAGCGTGCGTGTCGCCAACAGGGCCCGTCAAATCCTGTGCTCATTTCCCGAGGTCCCGCAGGTCGTCAGCCAAACGGGACGCCCGGACGACGGAACGGACACGACGGGCTTCTTCGACACGGAGTACTTCGTCGATCTCTTGCCCAAAGAACAATGGCGACCGGTCTTTCACCAGGACAAAGAGCGGTTGATTGCTGCGATGGACCGCGAACTGGAAAAAATCCCGGGCGCGATTTGGGGTTTCTCGCAGCCAATTTCCGATAATCTGGAAGAGGCGGTGAGCGGTGTCAAGGGAGCGCTGGCAGTGAAAATCTCCGGCGATGACCTTAAGACCCTCGAAGCGAAGGCTGACCAGATCGTTGAGGTCATGCGCAACATTCGTGGCGTAGAGGACCTCGGCGTGTTTCGCGTCATCGGCCAGCCCAACCTCAACTTGTCGGTTGACCGCGATCAGGCTTCGCGTTACGCCATCAATGTGTCCGATGTACAGGATGCAATTCAGACGGCGGTCGGAGGTAGCGCCCTCAGCCAGGTGCTCCTGGGAGAACAGCGGTATGATCTAACCATGCGTTACTTGCCAGCGTATCGGGACACACAGGAGGCGATCGAGAAGATTCGCTTATTGTCCCCGTCGGGCGAGCGTGTTTCGCTGGCACAATTGACGAAAGTGCAGGTCGTGGACGGTGCTTCAGAGATCTACCGCGAGGCAAACTCCCGCTACGTGGCCGTCAAGTTCAGCGTCCGTGGCAGGGATTTGGGGGGTACCGTAGAAGAAGCAATCCGAAAGGTCAGCGCCTCGGTTAAGCTGCCGACGGGCTACACGATTGATTGGGCGGGTGAGTATGAGAGCCAGAAGCGCTCGCAGCGACGGTTGTTGCTGGTGTTACCGCTGACGATCCTCCTGATTTACATCATCCTCTACGCGATGTTCAAATCGACGAAGTGGGCGCTTCTGATCCTTACCAACGTCGCTATGGCGCCCCTCGGCGGACTGCTCGCCCTACTGGTCACCCACACGAATTTCAGCGTGTCATCCGGGGTCGGCTTCCTCGCGCTTTTCGGCGTGTCGGTACAAATCGGCGTCATCATGATTGAATACATCAATCAGCTTCGCGCTCGCGGGTACTCCATCGAGGAAGCTGCGGCGGAAGGTGCTGTTCTGAGGCTTCGACCCATTATAATGACGATGCTGGTAGCAACATTGGGGCTGTTGCCCGCCGCGCTGTCCCATGGCATCGGGTCCGATTCGCAGCGTCCTTTTGCGATCGTCATTGTCGGCGGTCTTATCTCGAATCTTCTCATAAGCGTCATTCTCTTGCCGACGCTCTACGCATGGTTTGCCAGTCGGACCGACCAACTGCCGATGCCCGAAGCCGAGGAAATGGTATAAACGCCAATGAACAAGGACGAAGTTTGCGGCCTCATCAAGGATATCGGTATCATCCCCGCTATTAAGGTGGCTTCTGTCGAAGATGCTCATTTCGCCACGGACGCGATCTGTCATGGAGGAATACCCATCGTGGAGATCAACATGGCCATGCCGGGAGCGGTAGGGTTCATTGCCCACCTCGCTCGCTATCACCACAAGGTATTGATTGGTGCCGGCACAGTCCTGGATACCGAGACAGCACGCCAGTGCGTAGATGCCGGCGCACGCTTCTTAACCTCCCCTGGATTCGAGCTTGAGCTGGTGGAATTCGCGGCCAAGGAAAGCCTCGCAGTCCTGCCAGGCGCGTTAACACCCACGGAGGTGATCAAGGCCTGGAAGGCCGGCTCTGACTTCATCAAAGTCTTTCCTTGCGCACAGGTCGGCGGGGAGAGGTACATCAAGGCGCTGACGACGGCGTTGCCGCAGGTTCCCTTGATCGCAGCGGGAGGTGTGAATCAACAGACCGCCGCCAATTTCATCTTATCGGGTGCCGTTGCCATCGGTGTGGGTGCGGAGCTGATACCGCCCGAGGCGATTAAACGGCGGCAATCCAAACGAATTCGGGAATTGGCGCTCCGTTTTACTGGATTCGTGAAGCAGGCGCGCGACCTATTAGAAGCAGGGAAGAAGACCGCTGCCACTCAAGAGCCCTCGGCAGTCGAAGCGTGTGAGAGGCGATGAGACTCTGAGGGCGACCGATATCCAAGAAAGCCCAAAAAGGAGAAAAGGGGCTCCTGCCGCCCTCGGAAAGGCGAGGCCCTTCCTGGAAAGGCGAAGGCCTTTCCCCCACAGCAGGCGGCAGAGCCGACAAGGACTTTGCCCCTCGCTTTCTCCGCCTAAGCGCCCATGAGCCGACATGACCCGAACCCGAGAGGCCGCTTGCCATCAAGAGCGTAGTGTGCTAAAGAAATCCAAGGCGGTTTCCGAGAGCCTTCAGGGCCAGGGAACCGGGGGTCGGTTTTGTTATCCTAGTCGAAGGACAAAGCGCTTCCGACAGGCTGAAATGGGTGCGGGTGTGGCGAGGGAAACGCGCAGTCGGGAAAGCGGCGCGGTCAACGTCAGCGTCTTCGGGCTATCGGACATCGGGCGTGTCCGCAAGAACAACGAAGACAGTTTTGCTGTCTGCGATCTAAACACCGGCGAGATGAACCCTTTCTCCTCCGAACATCCGCTGGGCTCCCGCGGTCTGCTGTTGCTCGTGGCCGACGGTATGGGCGGGGAGATGTGCGGCGAGGTGGCCAGCAACCTCTGTGTCGCCGTCATTCCCAGCCGGCTGATTGAGAACCTGGCTTCCGCTAATTCCGATCCGCCCAACCTGCCCCGGCTACTTCGGGAGGCGGTGGAATTTGCCAACCGCGCCGTGTTCGATAAGGCGCAGTGTGAACGCCTCTGCCGCGGTATGGGAACCACGGCGACGGCCGCCGCCTTGGTGGGCGAGCGGTTGGTGGTAGCGCAGGTCGGCGACTCCCGAGCCTACCTTATTCGCGGCGGTCAAATGTTGCAGCTCACGCGCGATCAGACCTTCCTCAACTACCTGGCGGATCGGGGAGCGCCTCTGCCGGCGGAGCCGGAGAAGGACAGTCGCCGCAGCATCCTGACCCAGGCCCTGGGTACAAGGGAAACCCTGGATGTGAAGCTTACCGGCGCCCGAATGCGGTCCCAGGACGCGGTTCTGCTGTGCAGCGACGGCTTGTACAGCATGGTCAAGCCTGCCGAGGTACTCGAGATCCTGAAGAATGGCGACACACCGGAAGGCCGGTGTAGGGCGCTCATCGATGCCGCCAATCGTGGAGGCGGAGCCGATAACGTCACCGCGATTGTGGCTCAAGTCAGTGGCCCGGGTCTCGCTCCCCCTGATCCTACTGCCGCTTTTCAATTGGAACCTTGAGGGTTCCACCTTTGAATTCAATCTGCAAGTCGGGTTTCGCTCGCAAACCCGTAGTGGCCTCAGTCTGAGAGGAGTCTCAGGTTATGGTCTCGGACATATCTTGTGAACGTTTCTTCCAGGGCCTGTGTAACGGTCCCCGGCGCGGGATAGTCCCACTCCGGACTGATGTGACCGACGGAAGCCACCTCGCGCGTGCTCGAGCTGATGAAGCACTCGTGCGCTGAAGCGAGATCCTCAGGGGTCAAATCCTGCTCGACGATCTTTACGCCAGCCGTGGGACCAATCTCGAACAGCATGGCGCGGGTTACCCCCGCGAGGCATCCCGAGGAGAGAGGCGGCGTCAGCACTTGGCCGTCCCGCACGAGGAAAACGTTGGCTGAGGTGCACTCGACGAGTTGGTCCTTTTCGTTGAGAAGCAGCGCATCATCGAAGCCATCGGCTCGCGCTTTGTCCAGAAAGGCCGTGTTGGGAGCCCAGGAAAGCATCTTGGTCCCCGTGTAGATACCGGCAGCGAAAATGGCCATGGGCTGCAAGCGCAAGCGGTGCACAGCGGGCCACCCTCTCAACTGGTAACTGAAGGCTAGCAGGTCGGTGGGTGGGTGGTCCGAGGGGGGAGTCCAGAGTCCACCCGAGTTCTTGATAAACGAAAGGCGCACGGCGCCTTCCATGCGGTTGTTCGCCGCCGCCAGCCGGACAATCGCCTGGCGCACCGCCGGCGCCTCAAAGCACAGCGGAACCTCCAGCCGGTGAGCGTCGCGCGCCATGCGCTGCCAGTGAAGGTCGAAGCGGAACGGCCGCCCGTGGTACAGACGCAGGGTGGTGAATACGCCCAAGCCCGTCAGCAGCCCCGCCTGCACGGGAGAGAGGCGCACTTCCTCGAGTGGGATAATGCGATCGTTGTGAAGGATCAGCCGGTCCATGAACGCCCATTGTCGCCCCCGCCTTCGGCTTGTCCCCTGCCCACTGGCAAGCCCCAATGCAATGTTAAGCTACATAACGAGGCTACCAAGGTACGCGTATGGTGAGCGGGTAGTCGAGGCGGATTTGGCATGCAGTCTGGGGCGGCAAATGTACATCGCTCCCTCGGCGCCAGAGCAATTCGTAGCCTAGCAACCCAGCCCCGGCAGCGGGAAGAATCGGCCACAAGGCGGCTGAACTTGCGAACGTGGCCTTGGCCAAGGCGAACGAACCGATGGCGACGACGCCTCCGGCGACGCCCTCCCAGGAAACGGAGCGAGCCCCCTTCAAGTATCCCTCGCGGTCGAGTCGGGTGTGGGGCGGCGCCACGGCGAGCACCGCGGCGATGGGTTCAACGTCTCCGTCGGGCAACGTGACCTGGTTAAATCGCAGGGCCAGTTCGGCGGCGCGGTTCACACGACCGGCGGGTCGAACCCTGGTCACTTTTCCGTCCAGGAGGGTTCCTGGGGGCAGTGCCACTTTTCCATCGATCACAACCGGCTGCAGCAGTTGAGCCTTGATAGGATCATCGACCCGTATGAAGCGAGTGTGGATGCCCGATAGGAGCTCGACCGTGGCCCGTGTTGCGGCGGGAATCGTCAGCGTCAGCGGCGAACCGGACGAGGCGGCGGACTGCCGGGCGCGCAGCGCGACGTCTGTCGGGCCAGACGCAGGCCGCGCGCAGGTTGCGAAAGAGACCAGAAGCAGCATGAGCTGGGCATATGACTTTGCCATTTTTCTACCCCGCGGTTCGCGTTCACTGCTGAACCTCATTGGGCCATTGTGGCCCTGGAGTTGAAGAAAAGCAAGTGCGCTCGGAGATTCAGATCGTGGCGTTCTCATCTTATCGGCACGAGTCCATTGTGGCGCGCTCAGCATTTACGGCCGCGCCGATGATTCCGACCTCATCCGTGGTTGAAATCACTTCAAACATGCTGCCCTGCAGAGGGCTCATCTTGACCATTTGGTGGACATAGCGATCGAGTGTGCTGACATCGAGGAACTTGGCGTTGGGTCCGGAGATGTAGAACCTGCCTGGACCTTCCATGTGAATGTTCGTAGCCGTGGCAGCCGCTAAGGCGCGATGCCAAAGCTTCACGAAGTCGGTGCAGCGTGCATCGCCTTCGCGGGCGGCGGCAAAGACCTCTTCCGGCTCCATATCGAGGAAGCGAAGCCGCATGGAGCGATGTCCCATGATCCCTTCCAAGTGCCCTCTCCCCCCGCACCCGCAGAAATGCTCCTTGGGATCCAGGGTCACGACGGAATGCCCTCCTTCCCAGACACCTTCAGTCCACGGATAGCGTCCGAAACCGATCCCTTCGCCCAGGGTCCAGACTCGAATAATCCGGTCGAGATGCCCGCGTGTGGCGGCAATTCCTGCGGCCATGACGTCGGCGTCGTTGAAAATTCGGACCGGCACCTGAGTGTCGTTGTGTTGCAGCGCCGACGCCAGGGACAGTTGGAGGTTCAGCCCCTTCACTTGCTGTAGATTGGGAGAGTCCTGGATAATTCCGCCCCGAATAATGCCGGGAAAACCCACGCCGATGGCCGCCACCTCGCGGCCCTTGCCGATAAGCTCGATCTGCTCCCGAATGCATTGGGCGATGCTCTCCGCCGGCATGCCTTGCAAGGCCTCCGATTTGCCGCCCCCTTCCGGAAAGGTTCGTACCGCGCCTCTCACCTCGTTGTCCTCAACAAGGCCGGCGGCCACATGGTGTGTTGCGAGTACTCCGATTGCTGTTCCCATGGTTGCTCCAAATGCAGTCGACAGTTGAAAGTCAACAGTCAATGGGCAAACCCGTCAAAAACTGGCCCTACCAGCCATGGACTGTTAGCTGTCGACTGTGGACAGCCGACTTCTTGTTACAGCCGCGCCAGCTTGTTGAGGCCGTTAAACGCGGCCGCCTTGTAACACTCCGCCAGCGTGGGATAGTTGAATACCGTATCGACGAAGTACTGTACCGTCCCCTTGAGAATGAAAACCGCCTGACCGATATGCAGGAGTTCTGACGCGCCTTCTCCAATGACGTGAACGCCCAGCAGTTCCTTCGTCTCCCGGTGGAAAATCAGCTTCAGCCTCCCCGTCGTGTCACCCCGGATTTGCCCGCGAGCAATCTCGCGGTAGTAAGCCACGCCGACCTCGTAGGGGACGTCCTCCTCCGTAAGCTGTTCTTCGGTCTTGCCAACGAAAGATATCTCCGGGATGGTGTATATCCCGTAAGGGTAGTTGGCCGGATTGGAATGCACAGGCAGGCCCAACGCGTTAGAGGCGGCAATTCGCCCTTGCTCCATCGAAACCGAGGCCAGGGCGGGAAATCCGATCACGTCTCCCGCCGCGTAAATGTTAGGCTGCGTGGTGCGGTAATTGGCATCCACAGGAATTCGACCTCGTGCGTCGGCCTCGATACCGGCGGCGCCAAGGTTGAGCTCATCGACATTGCCCTGGCGTCCCACCGCGTACAGCAAAGCGTCGCCCGAAATCTTCTTCTTACTTTCCAGGTTCGCCACCACCGTCCCCTCCGGAGTCTCCTCCACGCTGCCCACTTCTTCGTTAAGCCGCATGGTCACGCGCGAATCGCGGAGATGGTAAGAAAGCGCTTCGACCATTTCTGAATCGGCGAATTCCAAGAGGCGTGGCCGCTTTTCCACCAGGATCACCCGGACGCCCAGGGCAGCAAACATGCTTGTATATTCCACTCCGATCACTCCGCCCCCAACTACGATCAGCGTCTTGGGCACCTCCGCCATGCTCAGCACCTGGTCGCTATTGATAATCGTGCGGTTATTAAAGGGTACTTTGGAGGATGTGGCGGGCTTCGTGCCTGTGGCGATGATGATGGTGTCGGCTTCGTAGTCAGACTGTCCGCGCGAGTTCTCCACCCGTATGTGACGCGGATCCAAGAAACTGGCGATTCCCGACAACACATCGATGTTGTTCCGCGAAAGTTGTGCGTTGGTCACATCGATTTCGGTTTTGATCACGTGCTGCACACGGAAGGCCAGGTCGGCCATGGTGATCTTTTCTTTTACCCGGTAGTTGATGCCGTAGATGCCCTGGTACTTGTAACCGGAGAGATGCAGGACAGCTTCGCGAAACGTTTTGCTGGGAATCGTACCGGTGTTAATGCAGGCCCCTCCCACCACTTCGCGACTCTCGACCAGACCCACCCGCTTGCCCGATTTCGCAGCCTGGATGGCGGCCCGCTGCCCCGCGGGTCCTGAACCGATAGCAATAAGTTCGTAGGACTGCATGCCTGCCCTCTGCTTTTGTCGGCGACGTTGTGAGCAGAGATCATACGACACGCCGCCGGCCATTATCAACAAGAGGCTGCGTAGATCGCCGAAGGGGGTGCCACAGGAAAGTTAAGACCGTACTTCTGAAGCCGGGGACTATGCAAATAAGAGGGTTTTCACCAGAGGAGTCCCGCCGAACCACCGGAGCCACTCCGCTCAGGGTCAGAACTGGGCACGAGCGCCGTCATTGCTCCTCGTTGAACTGCAACTACTCGCCAGGAACGGCCGGCGGCGCGCGAGCCGTTTGCGCCTGGCCTGGAATCGGCGAGACCCTGCTCGCTTGCGAGCGGCTTTAGTTAAGTCGTATTATTTTCAACGACATCGTGGCTTTCAAAAAATTACCCTTTATTTTCAATAACATCGTGGCTCTTATGTGCAGCTTGCTGTTTCTAAATGGTTTAGTCAACGCTCCCCAGGCACGGTTTCCTTGGATTTGGGCGCGGACACAGATAGG
>Ga0310914_10003662_pt1 | contig 10616 bp, 12 predicted proteins | sample GREbulkMGAN108_FD_203450 | JGI IMG/M metagenome (GOLD analysis project Ga0310914, IMG submission 203450) | Lab enrichment of tropical soil microbial communities from Luquillo Experimental Forest, Puerto Rico - GRE.bulkMG.AN108 | ecosystem: Environmental > Terrestrial > Soil > Tropical forest >...
ATCTGACTGACCTACAGTGGATGTCCGCCAATACGACTCCAGCCAGAAACAAACAGCCATAATAGGCTTCGAGCAGAACCCTGCAACTCCCAGTCTCCACGCAATCCTGAAAAAGATCGAGCACGAAAAGGGTGGGTTCAGCATCTTCCGGCCGTTCCGCATCACGCAGCTTCGAGACCGCGGAGTGCCCGAAGGCCCTGCAACATTTCTGGTCGGGACACGCGACTCAAGCGGGCTGAGAAGATAGGAATGGAGTTCGCGCTTCCGGCGTGCCCAGTTGCCCGTACGGCCCGGCAATCGTATTTCCTAAAGCAGGTTAAGTTCCTTACAATCCATCGGAGGTGGATTCTAACGGCCTGATGCGACACGCCATGCCATCACAGCACCCGCCCACAGTGCGAGGCCAAGGAGCCCCATACCGACAACCACCACCGCGATTCTCTTAGCTGTGGCAAATGAGGATTCTTCTGCCTGAAATAGACTATTCATTAGGTCTTCTCCTGTGACAGCTCGCGGGGATGGAGCTGGATCTCGGGGCAAATTCCAGACAGGTTGAAGGCAAGATCAATCTGCTTCGATGCGGAAGCACAACCATCGCGTAATTTCTTTGTCAGAGCCGTGTAAACAGTAGGCAAAATGACCTCCGTTTGGATCTGGGGTCATGTTTTCAGAGTAGCCGGGGGTGCTTTCAATCATGCCGGGTAGGTCCAGAAACAACCCCTGGTTGTTTTTTGGGGAGAAAGCGCGCTTCTGTCCCGATCCGCGTTTTCAGGACCTCCTCCAGCAAATCGGTCGCACACTGTGACCTACTTATGTTGGAATGCTACTAGCCCACCCGTGTTCACGGCATTCATAAAGGAGAAAAGGATGAAAAATTTCAGAACTGGCCTCAAGGGGCGTACGAACCACCGGGTTCTGCTGCTCGGTCTAACTGCATTTCTTGTTGCTCTTGGCATCTATCTTCTGCAACCCCGTCCCATCACGGCGCAGGATCAGGAGGTGCAGGTCGTCGAACTCAAGGCGAAGAAGTACGAGTATGTGCCCTCGCCGGTTCACGTAAAGGCAGGCACTAAAGTTCAGCTCAAGATCACAGCCGTCGACCACGATCATGGTTTCAAAATCACAACCGTTTTCAATGGCGCCGAAAAGAACGGCAAGCCTGGACTAGTTTTGGCTTCGCCGCAGGACTGCTGGCAGCTTAAAAAGGGGGAAACAACCACGATCGAGCTTTTCGCACAAACGCCCGGCACGTACCCGTTTTGGTGCTGCCACCGTTGTGGTCTGGGTCATAAGGACATGAAGAGCGAGATTGTTGTGGACTAACCATCACCCCTCATTCGTTCTACTTTGCGCTGTTGGATTAAGGGATTAAGTGAGAGTTTGCAGTGACCTAGAACACTGCTCTGGAGCAACCTCGGAACTGCTCCAGGGCAGCGACGCTTTGCCTTTGAGAGATTAGAGTATCGATTGGAAGAGGAGTTCGGATGCGGAATCCGCCCGGCGGTTAAGGCCGCACCCCGTTCGATCCTTGGACAAAGCCCCAGCCCAGATCCTGGGGCTTTTTTTTCACGTTGTGTCTCGCCAAAACGTCGTACATCCGCAAAATGAATGACTTAGCGCAAAACTGAATTCGGATAGTTCCGATAATATTCTTGCCAAGACTGTGTCGCTTCGGCATCTCCTCGCGTGGCTCGTCAGCTCTTTTCGCTCCCGCGAGGACCTCGTCCTCGAAAACTTGGCTCTCCGTCGACAACTGCTCGCTTTGCATAGGCAAGGCCCTCGTACTCGATTAACTGTCCTGCACAAGCTGTTCTCGCCTCTCGCCAGCGCTCATGTCTTAAGCGATCGCCGAGGACTAGAACTTACTTTTCCGATTACCGCAGCGTTAAACAGGACTTTAAGGCGAGGGCGGGAGGGTGTAGCATCTCATGCGGGGGTAACCGCGCTAAGGCCCGCGCTGTCCTTCTTCTTGCCTTCGCCTTTCTGGGAGCCCCTGCCGGAGCCAGGTTTTGCCTCGCCCACCAACACAGGCTGCCGCGAGATCAAATTCTCTTCCAATTAATCTATAGCCGCCCTATTAAGAACGGAGAAACGACATGGCCCGAAATCCGGAATCAATCAGACTCGAAGAAGCGCGTACAGCCAATGTCCCGTGGAAAAAATGGGGACCCTATTTGAGCGAGCGCCAGTGGGGTACCGTTCGCGAAGACTACAGCCAGGACGGGAACGCCTGGAACTATTTTACTCATGATCAGGCTCGATCGCGCGCGTACCACTGGGGAGAAGACGGTCTCGCTGGTATCAGCGACGATCAGCAGTTGCTGTGTTTCAGCATCGCTCTTTGGAACGGCAAGGACCCGATCCTCAAGGAACGCTTATTCGGCTTGACGAATAGCGAGGCGAACCATGGCGAAGACGTCAAAGAATACTATTTTTACCTCGACAGTACGCCCACACACTCGTACATGAAGTATCTCTACAAGTACCCACACGCCGCCTATCCCTACAATGATCTGATTGAGACCAACCGGCGCCGCAGCCGCGACGATCTGGAGTACGAACTGTTGGACACGGGTGTCTTCAACGGCGATCGTTATTTCGATATTTTCGTCGAGTACGCCAAGGAGTTACCCGAGGACGTTCTCATCCAGATTAGCGTCAGCAATCGCGGCCCAGAGGCCGCCACGCTCCACGTGCTGCCGACCCTGTGGTTTCGCAATACCTGGACCTGGTGGGCCGGGACACCCAAACCGTCCCTAAAGCAGGTCTCGGACGAAAGAGGCGTGAAGGTCGTGGCCGTGTCACACGCGGACCTTGGTGGGCGTTACCTGTACTGCGAAGGATGCACGGCGCTGCTGTTCACAGAAAACGAGACCAACAACCAACGGCTTTTTGGCACCGCCAATGCGTCTCGCTTCGTTAAAGATGGAATCAATGACTATGTGGTGCAAGGGAATCAAGCAGCGGTTAATGCCGAACGAACAGGAACGAAGTGTGCGGCGCATCATCTGTTGAAGGTAGGTCCAAGAGAATCCGCTACTATCCGGCTTCGGCTTAGCAATCTAGCACCAGCAGCGATCGATGATCCCTTCAAGAGCTTCTCCGCGACTCTACAAACTCGTCATGCTGAGGCAGACGAGTTCTACAAATCTATAACTCCGGAACGAGTCAGCCGGGATGAAGCCCTGGTTATGCGTCAAGCGCTCGCCGGAATGCTTTGGTCCAAGCAATTTTTCTTTTTCGATGTGGACAAATGGCTCGAGGAACATGGCGTTGATCCGATGCAGCCAGGTGCGCGCTTCATGCGGAATGCGGAATGGTTCCACATGGTGAATCAACACGTCATCTCGATGCCAGACAAGTGGGAGTATCCCTGGTATGCCGCTTGGGACCTGGCGTTCCACACGATCGCGCTCTCCTCAGTGGATGCAGATTTTGCAAAAGACCAACTCGACCTGATGTTGCAGACATTCTTCCTGCATCCAACGGGGCAAATCCCGGCTTACGAGTGGAATTTCAGCGACGTCAATCCACCGGTGCATGCATGGGCTTCGATCTTCCTGTACCGGACAGAGCAGGCCTTACGCGGTACAAGCGATCTCAAGTTCCTCGAAAGATCCTTTGCCAAGCTGATGTTGAATTTCAGCTGGTGGGTGAATCGGAAGGACCGCTTTGGAAACAATTTGTTCGAGGGCGGATTCCTCGGTTTGGACAACATCGGCGTCTTTGACCGCAGTGCGCCGCTACCTACCGGCGGGACCCTCGAACAGGCGGATGGTACGGCTTGGGTGTCGCTGTTCGCTCAGAACATGCTGGAGATCGCCGTGGAACTGGCGTCCCACAACATTGATTACGAAGACATCGCCCTGAAGTTTGCGGAACATTTCCTCTGGATTGCTCGGGCGATGAACCAGGCGGGCCCACAGGGAATGTGGGACGAGGCGGACGGCTTCTACTATGACGTCTTGCGGCTTCCGGACGGGAGCACCCAGCGGCTCAAGGTTCGCTCCATGGTGGGCCTACTGCCCTTGTGTGCTACGACCGTGATCGAGCCGTGGCAGCGCGAGCGCGTTCCGAAGGTATCGAAAACCCTGGGCGAACGCCTGCGACGAATGCCGGAACTGGCCAACAGCATTCATCCAACCGGACCCGCTCATTTGGGTTATGCACAACGCGGCATAGCTGCGCTCGTAAAACCGGAGCGGTTGCGGCGAATTTTGTCTCGCATGCTGGACGAAAGCGAATTTCTAGGCTCTTACGGTGTCCGAGCGCTCTCCCGCTACCATAACGAGCATCCTTATGTAATCCAGACGCAAGGGCAGGAATACCGGGTGAACTATCTCCCGGCGGAGTCCAACACCGGCATGTTCGGAGGGAACTCCAATTGGCGCGGTCCGATCTGGATGCCAGTGAATGCGTTGCTGATCCGCGCATTGATGTCGTTCTATCTCTTTTACGGCGACTCTTTTAAGGTCGAGTGTCCGACGGGTTCTGGCAAGATGATGAACCTCTTCGAGGTGGCCCGGGAGATCGCGAGTCGCTTGGCGCGAATTTTCTTGCGAGATGAATCGGGGCGAAGGCCTGTGTATGGAGACACCGAGAAGTTTCAGACCGATCCGAACTGGAGAGACTACATTCTGTTCTACGAATATTTTCACGGGGACAATGGCGCGGGCTTGGGAGCGAGCCACCAGACTGGATGGACGGGCCTGGTCGCTAAACTGATTGAGCTTTTCGGTCGCATCGACGAACACGAGTTTTTGGAAGGGGGCAAATCCCGCGCTTTTGCCGGGGACGCAGCCGCAGCCGTCGGCGGATAGAGATCGATGCCCGACGAGCATGCCTCGCCAACGAGGTCACTTCAAAGTATTCGATAAGGTGCGTCGGGAAACCGGAAAGGTTCCTGGTAGTGCTCCAAGTTACTGGTTACTGCGTTAGGACGTAGCCGCGCACGCCAAGGGTAGCACAACAATTCCGTGCCGCCGGCGTCTCGGACGACCTTGTGGAGCGCTTCTTGCAAATTCATAAGGGATATAGTTGCTCGCAGGCAAAGACTCTACAATCAACGCAATTGCCGGCGGCGCGACTGAGCACTGGCTGAGTGATCACTCACGGAATTACTGCTTCTCGCAGTTTGCATCTTTGCTGCTGGCAGGTCCTCCGGTGGACCCACGTTCGGTGGCAATGTGCCGGTCAGGGACTCGAGGAATGCCTTGAGGTCAGCCCGCTCATTGAAGGTCAGAAAAGCGAGGGCGTGGATCTCCTTATCGAGATGTGGATTAGATGTGCCGCCGCCGACGTAATGATCCACGACGTCTTTTAGTGTGGCCAGGCTGCCGTCATGCATGTAGGGCGCGGTTTTCGCGATGTTGCGGAGTGTCGGCGTTTTGAACGCACCCATGTCCGATGCGCTTTTCGTTTGGACGTACCGGCCAACATCCTCAAAAGTTCCCCAGGTATCGGCTCCGACACCGATGTTGTGAAATTTGTTGTCGGTGAAAAGCGCATACCTCCTTCCAATTACGTGGCACACGCTGCAGTTGCCTTTCTTCTGATTGAGGAATAATTTCAAGCCGCGTTGACCCGCCGGCGAAAGTGCTTTCTTGTCACCCCGGTAATAGAAGCGGTCGAAGGGGGAATTCCCGATCACCACAGTCCGTTCGAAAGACGCGATAGACCGGGTCACAAGATCGATCGTGATTTCCTTCCTGCCCCAGGCTCTCGCGAACAGTGCGCGATACTTTGGATCGGATCGCACATAGTTCACAACACCCTCCAGCGTGTTCCCCATCTCCACCGGATTCGTCAGCGGTCCTTCTGCCTGCTTCTCCAGACTGCTGGCGCGCCCATCCCAGAATTGCAGCGTGTTGTACGCCGCATTGACCACCGTTGGCGCCCTGCGGCTACCGAGCTGTCCATCCACACCATTGGACAGCGCTTTGCCATCGCGGAAGCTGAGATCCGGTGCGTGGCACGTTGCACAGGAAACCGTTCCATCGGCGGAGAGCCCAGGGTCGTAATACAGTCGCCGCCCTAGAGCGATCGTCTCTTCCGTCGGCGGATTGTCCAGAGGAATCGGGATCGGAGGTAGACCAAGCGGTGCTTTGATTTTGACGGGCTTTCCGACCGGAATGATCCCGGCTCGATTCGCTTGATCGTCAGACTCAGGCTCGGCAGCAATCGTTGGGCTGAGAACGGCTGTGGCGGAAGCGATCACGGCCGCCAGTACAGAAGATAAAGAGAAGAATTTTGGAAGCGTTTTCACTCTCATCTCCGAGATGCCGGGCCACAAGGTTGCCGACAGGAGAGAATCGCTGACCGTACTGCCCCTCACAATGGTACCGAGGGGATACAAGGATAGTCAGAAAGTACTTAGTTTTCCCGGACTTGCCTCCGGGCAAAAAAACGCTCACTGCTTGGCACGAGTCGTTGACGACCGTGACCTAAGAGCTGACGATCCCAGAGAACGAAACAAAAACTGTGAATTTGTTTTCACTGAAACAACGAGGTCGGCTCTAAGCGGCGCTGGGGATGGTGCCAGCGAGTTCCTGTTGCAATTGCTGCTTTTCCCAGCAACTGATTTGCTCTCCCGAGAAGACTTCGGCGTGGTAGCGCCGACAGCTCGCTTCATGCTGATACGGATGATTGCAACGCACACGAATGTGGCTATTGCCGCTCGTCCTGGGCTTCTGCGATGACGAAATTGCAATCGGACATCCACCCGATAGTTACCTAGGGGAGATACTCTATAGCGGCGAGCTAACCACAGTCCGGACAACCACCCGTGCCCGGCTACTCCCCGCTTTCCCCCGGTCAGCGGTTTGTCCAGGCCTCCTGCGCCAGTCGCGGCAGGTCGTGCATCCAGTCTGCTTGCGTTACCCCCGCGGGATAAATCACGTGACCCAGATTGTCTTTCGTGTACACCAGCACGAAGGCCGCATGTTCGGCCTCACCACCACCCGAAACGGGAACTTTCGCGGCCACTTGCGCCGCCTTTACTTCCGCTTCGCTGCCCGTTAGTCCAATGAAGTCTTTGTCGAAGTGATTCAACCAGGCGCGCAGCAGGTGCGGGTTATCATGCATGGGATCGGTTGTCACGAAAACCACTTTGAATCGTTCCCCCACTTCCTTTGGCATTCTTCTCATCGCCCCGGCCAGGTAACTCATTTGCGTCGGACAGACGCTCACACAGTGTGTATAGCCGAAGAGCAGCAGCGTGACATATCCGTCGGTCGCCGCCCTGAAATCAAACGGCACTCCGGATGTATCCGTCAGCGTGAATTTTGGCTTGGGCAAAGGGGGAGTCACCAGTCCTCCGCGGTATGCGTCTTCCTGGGGATCCCCCTGACGTGTAACTGCTGGCGCTCGTGGCGCCTGCGCCAGGCAAGCTTCGTTGCTCAACAACAACACAACGCCCAAGCCCAAGCGAAACAGTCTCCGCCTCATCAAGCCTCCGCGCTCGACTTCCCGGCCGTGCGAAACTTAGGGAACCACGTTCACCCACCCGATCATCCCAATCTCGTCGTGAAGCTCGCAGATGAATCGGTATTTCCCAAGTGCGTTAAAGGTCACGCGGAAGGTGTTCAGCGCCGGACTCAGCTGGGCCAGCGGCACCGAGGTACCTGGGGTGCCCGACAACGGCGCGAACCCCGTCGCACGATCCTGCGCCGCCGCGGCTATGAGCCCGGAGTTGATTTCTCCTTCGATTCCATGTGTTCGGTCTCTTTCGTCCGCCGGGTGGAATGGGGCATTCAGCGCTGCGTACCTCGCCCCGTCGGCCGCGCTCCCCGATGGCGTAGCCCCGTTGTCGTTCTGGCTCACCAGAGCGCCTGGACCGGGGTGGACAGGGCAGTCGGGGTCGTCCGTTGGACATCCGAATGTGATTGTATGAGGTTCAGCTGGATCCACGTTGATAAATTCCGCCGTCTGCCCAAGATGCACCACCAGCGGCTGCTTTTGCGTCAGGACATTCCCCTGACCATCCAGGAACCGGAACAACGAGCCGTACTGCCACCCGCCTCCAGTGCTCACGATCTTGCCGACCGTATATACGCGCGGAACCCCTTTCACAGAAAACGGCGGAAGGGTCAGGTTCGAAACGATATTAGACGACTCTGCGCTGGCCAGGCTGTTGTATTGCGCCTGTGTGTAGGGAAGCGTTGCGCCCGCCTCGAGCACATGCACTGTTCCATACATGCTGGCATGGATCAAGCAAGTAAACTTGAAGTTGCCCTCGGCCGGGAACTGGACGGTGTAGGTGTCACCGTAAGCCGCAATCGTGCCGCTGTGTACGCACTGTAAGCCCTCAGTCCCTGACGGGTCATACGCCGAGTTGTCGGGTATTGTCGCACTACCGTACGCCGTGCAACCCACCGCGTTCGACGGGCGCTGCTGAGCCGCCGGGTAAGGCGGCGCACCCAGCGTCGCCGGCTGCGGTTGATACAGGAAGGTGACCGTGTGACCTTCGTCGGTAGCGCGCGTCCAGGTGATGCTGTCGTTCTGATGAATCCAAATCTCGTTGGGGATAAACGCCATCGCTTGGTACGCCTGACATCCTGAGGCTAGTTTCAGGTCGGAATCTCCGCCAACCAGGCAGTCGGGGCTTTGCGCGCCCACCTTGGCCTGCCATTGGCCGAACGTACTCAATGGGACCGCGAGCCCAACCACCAGTAGCAGCGCGCGTGTGTAGTTCTTCATCATCTGAACGACGTCGAGACTCTTCATCGCTCCTCCTCAGTAGACCTGTCTTCGAACTGGCGGGGACTCCTGTCAGAGAGCTTCACAGCACGGGGCTGTGGCTCTCCGAAAACGCGGTCATCGTGCTCGTGGGGAATGGCGCGAGCATCGGACGCCGCGATCGTGGCAGGACACTAACTTCCGATACCCTCTCGGTACTTGCTCCCTGACAATCAATGCGTAAGCTTCCTGTAAAAACAGCTATTGCAAAGTTGCCGTAAATTCGCTGCCGATTTATTTCCGCCACTCTCGCAAACTTCTTGATTTTGTAAATTCCATTTTCAACTTTTGCTGCAACATTACGTTGCCGCTTTGACTCCACAACACAACTCACCGCCTCCGGGAAATAGTCCGATAATTCCTAAGACAAAACCCGTTGCCCACTCTGGCGCGAGCGTCGCCAGCGCTGGAGATTTAGGCGAGTGTCGTCTTATCGGCAGCGGCATTCTCGTGAACGCCGCCTCCCCTGTCTGCATTACTTCTGATTTGTCCGTCATCTTTCCAAGAAGGCATGATCGAAAAGCGCCCAATCACACTCATCGGGCGAACCACCGATGCCATTGTCGCTGTGCTGCTGAGTCTTCAAGCGCAATTAAATGGCAATCACAACAGGGTGCATACCTCGCCAAAGTCGAGTTGAGGACCCCGCAGCATGAGCGCCGCAGGCTCGCCATAGCCGATTTGCAGAGAAAATTCGATTTCACATGTCCTTCAAGGAAAAACTCCTGCTCGCAGGACTCACATTTGCCAGGGCTGTCCCTTCCGACCTCTATTGGTGCGTCGAACAGTCTCCGACGAATTCGACACGAAAGAAGGAAAAAATTCAGCTTACCTTTCGCTTCGCAATCTGCTCCCGCAGCCGCTCCTCCTTCTCGCGGGCCTCGGGCGTGAAGTTCTCCCCGAAATCCGTTAAGTCGTATACCGGCCGGATTTCGACGTCAGATTCTCCGGGCATCGGATTCGGACAACGCTTCAACCACTCGACGGCCTCGTCCATGGACCGAACCTGCCAGATCCAATAGCCGGCAACGAGTTCCTTGGTCTCGGCGAACGGTCCGTCGCTTACCGTCCGTTTGCTTCCCGAGAACCGGACCCGTTTGCCCTGCGACGATGGCTTTAAGTCCATCGCCTGCCAGCATGATGCCGGCTTTTACCAGCTCTTCGTTGTAGTTCCCCATTGCCGTAACCAGCTCTTTGCTCGGCATCACTCCTGCTTCCGAGTCCTTCGTTGCCTTTACGATAACCATCACCCTCATAAGTCTTCTCCTTTAATCGTTGGCTGGAAGTACTGATTCCACCTCTGTATGAACGTCGAATGACGACCAGCAGATCGAAAAAAATCGAGTCCCGTGCGCTGAAGACCGATAGCTTCGCAACGGCCCGCAAATGAACTCTCAGGAGGCTGCCATTCCGATCTCTCACATCTTGTTGATCTTTCCGGATTTTCGAGAGGCACAGTCTTGGATATCTGGCCCACAGGCGCCTTCGCCACCGAAGCCTTAGCTGGTTGCGACGATGCTGACGAGTGACCCGCCCTTGCTCACATTCACCGCAGCTGGATAGCAGCCAGATTGTATGAGGCTGGATTCGGCCTCTCGCAACTCCTTCTTGCTGCCGGGGGTTGGATTCCCCTAAAATTACACGGGGAATTTCCCGCCTTGTTACCCGCCCACTGGAAGTCTTGTGACTACCACTGCTTACGAACTGTGTTTTTCCTTTTTTGGGTTGCAGCGGAACCCCTTTAACGTGTCTCCGGATCTTAGCTTTTTCTTCTCCACCCCTGCCCACGAGTCTCTCCTTGCCGAGTTGCTGTTTGTCATTCAGGCGCGACAGGGGTTGATGCTGCTTACGGGAGAGACTGGCTCCGGAAAAGACGACGC
>Ga0310914_10003666_pt1 | contig 10611 bp, 8 predicted proteins | sample GREbulkMGAN108_FD_203450 | JGI IMG/M metagenome (GOLD analysis project Ga0310914, IMG submission 203450) | Lab enrichment of tropical soil microbial communities from Luquillo Experimental Forest, Puerto Rico - GRE.bulkMG.AN108 | ecosystem: Environmental > Terrestrial > Soil > Tropical forest >...
TCCACTCGCTGCACGCACAGATCTCCGAGCGGATCGATCTGGCGATGTTTCAGCTGCCGGCCGACAACTGTCCGCACCTGACCCCCACGGAGTCGATGCGACTCGCCCAGGGAGAGCGCCTCTACACCATCGGCAACCCTTCGGGCCTGGCCTATTCAGTGACCTCCGGGATCTTCTCCGGTGATCGCGGCAGCGGTGATCAGAGATTTCTGCAGACCGACGCGCCCATAAACCAAGGCAACAGCGGCGGCCCGCTGGTCACCGAGAGTGGGCGGGTCGTGGGTATCAACACCGAAACACTGAGCGGCACCCAGGGCATCGGGTTCGCCATTCCGATCGAAGCCGTATACCGCGAGTTCACCGCGCTGCGCTGACACCCCGGGCGGGACGATGCCATGCTCGCGAACGACCCTGACCCGGGGGAGGGGGTCGGGAGCGCTCCAGCGCCCTGATCGTAAGGAACGAGTTCCACAGCCTGATCGATGGCTCAGTGTATACGCTCGATCCGGCTGATGACTCGGAAACCGATCTCTACCACGCGCTCGGGGAAAGCCGCACGCTTGGTCAACTCAGCGAGCTCATGATCACGGTCAGCAGCAACCTGGCGACGAATCTGCTGATAGGAAAGCTCGGTGTCGACAACATCCGTGCCGGCGTCCACGCCCTCGGCGCCGACCGTATGAACGTGCGGCGCCCGCTCGAGGACTCAAAGGCCTTCGAGCAGGGCTTGAACAACACCACTACCGCGCGCGCCCTGCTGCAGCTGCTCGAGGCGCTGGCGGCGGGCCGGGCAGTCGATCCGCAGGCCTCACTTCAAATGATCGCGGTCCTCGAGCGGCAGACCGTGAACGAGCGCATTCCGGCGGGTCTTCCGCCCGGCACCCCGGTGGCGCACAAGACCGGCGAGATCACCAGGATTCGCCACGATGCAGGCATCGTCTATGCGCCACGGCCATTTGTGCTCGTGGTGCTGACGCGCGGCCTGACAGATGAGAAGGCGGCCGACGCGCTGATCGCCGACATCGCCCGTCGGCTGTATGAGGCGACACAGTAGCTCGCATATTGCGAGAGTCCACCTGCACGGTGCATATATGAACCGTCTCACTACACTGTCCGGGTTCGTCCTTGGCTTTGCTCGGTTTCAAGCGACCGGACTTATAGGCGTACGCAGTGGATAGCGCGACACAGCACCATCGCGCGATTAGCTGGGGCGGTTAAACGTAGAACAGAGCCGGAGGTGGACGCTTGCGTGGCGGTCCCCGTTTCAGCGGACGCGGCTTTGCGAAGTTGCGCCAAGTGGCGGATCAGCAGCGGCACAGGTCATTTATTGTTCACCCACGCCAGCGAATGACGGGCTGCCAGCAAGCTGGCAGAGATGGGCTAGGACTCTGTGCTGCGACTCGCCTGGCTGACCCGCAGGTCTAATTTCGCACAATGTAGACAAGGCGAAAGCGCGGGTGGCGCTCGTAATTCGTCCTTTATGATGGACCGACCATGCCCACGAGTTTTCTTGTCGTCTGAGTCATCCCCGCTATGGAAAAGTTGTTCGCTCTAAGCGCGGCCACGCTTGCCGCGGTGCTGTTCGGCTGTGCGTCGCAGCCGCTGGAGGACACGCTGCAGCCAAGCGCCGTGAGGGCAGCGCAGCAGCGTGGAGCAGCCGCGCTGGGGTGTCCGGAGGCCACAGGAGAAGTCCTCAGCAAACACACCGGTCAGGAGCCACAGGGCAATCGTTGGTTCGAAGCTCCGCGCCGCGCCGAGTACACGGTCGCGGTATCGGGATGCGGCAAGCAGACGACCTTTTCGGTCGCCTGTAACGGGTCTCAAAACGCCTGTGAGGCTGGACCTGTGCCAATACCGACCGGCTCGGGGGCACCGGCACAGTTGGCGGACGAGCTTCAGTCCGACGCGTTGCAGACAGCGCAGCACCGTGGCTCGAAGGAACTGGCATGCCGCACCAGCATGGCCGCAGTGACCCGCCGGGAGACTATTGACGAACTGCACAGCACAGGATGGTACGAACCTCAACACCGCGCCATATACGGAGTGACCGTCACGGGGTGCGGAAAACAAGCCGCGTATCTCGTCGAGTGCGACAAGGAGCAGCACCGCTGCGTGACGGCAGGTTTGCAGCCGACGCCTGGTGGCCCACAGCAACCCCGGTTAGCGGACGAGTTACAGCCGAGCGCAGTGCAGGCAGCGCAGATACAAGCATCCAGCGACTTCGATTGTTTAGCCGCCACGGCGGCAGTGAGCGGCAAGGCCACGATTGAGGAAGAACAGTCAACCGGTTCGTATGAGGCTCCGTACCGCGCGCTCTACACGATAACTGTCTCCGGGTGCGGGAAGCCGACTACATACCTCGTCACGTGTGACAAGAGACAGGATCGCTGTTCCGCTGGACGTCCAGAGGGCAAATGAGCGGAGCTACCACTGCCACGCGCCTTTGGCTTCAGGATGCGCCCAGCTCATTTCGCATAATGTATATTATGTTTAATTCGATAGGGACCGCCTAGATGGGCGGCAATGACTCCCTGTCAATGCCCGCAGGCCGCCCCTTGTGAGCCGCCCGTGATTCGCTTCAGAGTCTCCTATTCCACGCGAGCAATTACTGTTCGGGCTTGAGGTCGTGCGATGCGAAGGCCGCATGTAGGTGCAATAGCAATAATTATTTTACTGGCGGCATGCGCACACGACAGCCGCGGGTCGCGCGTAGTCACCGGCGAACCTCCGGTGACCTCAGGAGCTCCGGCTCCGGCTGCGACAGAACCCGGGCCGCCTGCAGAATCTGAGGTAGCGCCGCAACCTGCGGCCTCAGCGCCAGTCACCGGGCCGGAAGGCCCTGCCGCGAACGTGTCGGCCCCAGCTGCCGGCCCGACCGCACCCGTTGCGTCTTCAACGTCCAGCCCGTCTCGCCCAGAAACTCCGAAGTCGCGAGCGTCCAATCAGGCGACTGTCCCGAAGAGCGCCCCGGTGTCCCCGGTCCCCGCAACGGCTGCAACGGCTGCCGCCGCCGCGCTTCCGCCATCGAAGGCAGCGACTCCGCCGCCGCTCGATTTGAAGGGGCTCGAACAACGACTGCGCGACACCCGGGCAATAGGCCTGTTTACAAAGCTGTCTCTCAAGAACCAGGTGGATGATCTACTGGCGCAGTTCAAAGCGTTTCACCAGGGCCAGTCGGGAGTTACCCTCGGGCAGCTGCGTCAGAAATACGAGCTGTTGCTTATGAAGGTGGTTACTCTGCTTCAGGACGGGGACCCCGCGCTTGCAAGTGCCGTATCCTCTTCGCGCGAGGCTATCTGGACGGTCCTGACAGACCCACAAAAGTTCGCCGCCATCGGATACTCGACATGAGGAGCTGACATGCCTGCGCGTTCGATTCTTGGTTTATGTGGCCTAACGGTGCTCGGCTTGACCGGACCCGTCCTGGCCCAGGCTCCGTCAACCGGCGCGGACCTGAAGGCGACGATCGCACTGAACGGATTTCCGTGCGATCAGGTAGTCGACTCGAAACGGAACGCCGACAGCGACTACACGGCTACATGCAAGGACGGCAACCGCTACCGCGTGTATGTGGATGCAACCGGTCGCGTCGTGGTGAAGAAGCTCTGAGCAGTGTCGGCGCGACCCGGCGCGCTACCTCACCCGCCGTGCCGACCGACGGCCGGAGCCGCCAAGATGGAATCTCCAGGCGATAGTTCGGCGCTCACCGAATACTGCCGGACAGCGAAGTTCGTCCCCCACCGTTTCCTCAACCAGCGAGGTTGCGCGTGCCCGATCTCCCGGGCCGGTCAGGCTTTTGCGTCAGCCGTAATTGGCTTCCAGATGCTGTTCTGCCGCGTCTCCGGCATCAGGAACAGCGAGAGCACGAAACACACCGCCGGCACTGCGATCGGATAGACGAGCGCGCTGCCGATATTGTGGGTGCCCTGCCAGGCCGCGGTCGTGATCAACGGCACCAACCCACCGCCCCAGCCGTTGCCAATATGGTAGGGAACCGACACCGAGGTGTAGCGGATGCGCGCGGGAAAGTACTCCGCCAGAAACGCACCGATCGGCCCGTAGACCATGCCGACATAGCAGACGAGGATCACAATGATGAACACCGCCACGGGATAGTTGATGGCATCCGGATGGGTGGCCTGTCCGAGCCACGAGTACAGCGGGTAGTAGGTGAGCGCCGCGAGCGCCATTCCCCCGAGGATGACCGGCTTGCGGCCGATTTTGTCGGACAGCGCGCCGAAGAGGATCAGACTCGGCGTGGCGATGAGGAGCGCGACGCCGACGATGTAGCTGGAGTGCAACAGGTCCACCTTCGACACTTGCTGCAGGAAGTACAACGCCCAGAACTGGCCGCTGTACCAGACCACGCCCTGCCCGAGCACCACGATGGTGGCGATCAGCACGAACTTGATGTTGGAGCTGAGAAATGCCTCTTTCCACGGGTTCTTGGTCATCAACCCTTTGGCCTTGATCTCCTGGAAGATGGGCGTCTCCGCCAACTGCAGGCGGATGTAGATCGCGATCGCGACCAGGAGGAACGAGACGAGGAATGGCACGCGCCACCCCCAGGCCTGGAACTGCTCGAGGCCGAAATACCCGCGTGTCAAGGCGACCACCGCGAGCGAGACGATGATGCCGACCGTCGGAGAGGTTTGCAGCCAACCGGTGTAGTAGCCGCGGCTCGCGTCCGGGACATGCTCAGCGACATAAGTGATCGCGCCGCCGTACTCCCCGCCGAGGCACAGCCCTTGAATCATCCGCAGACAGAACAGGATGAAAGCCGCCGCGAGACCAATCGACTGGTACGTGGGAATCAGGCCGATGGCCCCGGTGCCGAGCCCCATGCCGGTCAGAGTAATCAGGAACGTGTATTTGCGGCCCACCTTGTCGCCGAGCCACCCGAAGAGGAAGGCCCCGAGCGGGCGGACCAAAAACCCGGCAGTGAACAGCGCAATGGTGCTGAGCAGCGCCGCGACGGGATTGGATTTCTCGAAGAACTTGACCGAGAGGACCGCAGCCAGGCTGCCGAAGATATAGAAGTCGTACCACTCGATGACGTTGCCGACGGATGCCGCGACGATCACCGTGCGGAAATTCTGCGGCACTTGCTCAACTGACGGCTCTCGTGCCACGGCCGTACCGCCCGCTGCTGCAGTCATGCGCCTCTCCTGGGATCGATGTGTTATTGGGATCGATGTGTTATGTGTTCTCGTCTCGACCACTGATAAAGCATCCCGCAAGCGGATGCCGCGCCCTCGTTAGCGGTCACAGGCTACAACAAAAGCGGATGCCGAGGCCACCGATCTCAGGCCCGGCGGGCGCTGCCCGGGCGCCAGGGACGCCCGGGCAGCGCGGTGACGGGCTAGCTCAGCCAGCTGTCATCGGCCTTATTGGCCCACTCATCGACCTGCTTGCGCGCGGCGTCGCGCGCGATGCCGTAGCGCTCCTGCACCTTGCCGGCGAGCTCCTCGCGGCGGCCCGCGACCATTGCGAGATCGTCGTCCGTGAGCTTTCCCCACTGTTGCTTGGCTCGGCCCCTGAGCTGCTTCCAATTACCTTCGACGCGATTCCAATCCATGAATACTCTCCTTGTCATGGTTACTGATGCTTCGAGTTTTAAACCTTAATGGCATACGCGGCAATGTTTAAAGATCCGGTGCGCGGCTTGGGCTGTCGGATGATGCCTACGGGGACACCCGGTGGCACGCGGCCCCTGCCCCGCTGCCGGTGCGGGCTCGACGCCTAACACCGTGAAACCAAGCTCGCGCCTCAGCCGCCGGCGATTTGGCTCGCTCGTGGGCGGGTGTGGCGTTGCCCTCTTGTGCCCCCAACCCCGCGGCCTGGGACGCCAGCGCACCCCGCGCGCGCGCCCGATCGCGACGGAGCCGTCGATGCAGAGCCTGAAAATGCGTACCGGCCTGGTGATCGAGATCCTCGAGCGACACATCGAAACCGGTTACCTGACGGGAGCGGTGGCACTCATCGGCCGTGGCACCCACGCCGAGGTGGTGGCGGTCGGTGACCAGTCACGGGAAACGCCGGGCCTGATGCAGCGGGACAGCCTGTTTCGCATCACCTCGATGACGAAGCCCATTACCGCGACGGTGACACTCATGCTGGTCGATGAGGGGAAGCTGCGGCTCACTGAGCGCATCGATCACTGGCTTCCCGAGCTCGCCCAGCCCCGCGTGCTGCGCAACCCGAACGGCCCGCTCGATGACACCGTGCCCGCCAAGCGCCCGATCACCGTCGAGGATCTGCTCACCCTTCGCTGCGGCCTCGGATTCGCCTCGACAGCCGACCCAGAATCACCGCTGCAGCGGCGGATCGCGGAGCTGCGGCTGCTCGGATTTGGGCCTCCCAACCCCGCTTCGCCCCTCGGGCCTGATGAGTGGTTGCGCCGGCTCGGGACGCTCCCGCTCATGGCACAGCCGGGCGAAGAGTGGCTGTACAACACCGGTTCCTACATGCTCGGAGTGCTCATCGCCCGCGTGGCGCGCAAACCGTTGCCACTGCTCTTCGCGGAGCGGCTCTTTGCGCCGCTCGGCATGAAGGACACGGGTTTCGTCGTCCTTCCCGCACAGCGCACGCGGTTCGTCAGCGCCTATCGTCTCGAGAGCGGTCGTGCGCAACTCGACGATGCGCCGGCGACGAGCCCCTGGACCAAAGTACCGGCCTTTTTCGACGCCGCCGCGGGGCTGGTGTCCACGGCGGACGATTATTTCGCGTTCTCGTCCTTTCTTCTCAGCCAGGGCCACCGTGCTGGGCGGCGACTGCTGTCGCGCGAGTGGGTCGCCGCCATGACGAGCGATCATCTCAGCGCGAGCCAACGCGCCGCTGCCGAGCCCATTATTGGTAACCGCCATAGTTGGGGCTTTGGATTGGCGGTCGTCACCGAGACGACCCCGCAGGGGGTGCCGGCCGGTGCCTACGGCTGGAACGGCGGATTCGGCACGACCTGGGTGGCCGATCCCGCGTCTCAGACGAGCGCGATTCTCCTCACTCAGACGCTCTTCGCCTCCCCTGCCCCACCGGCGGTGCACCAGGAGTTCTGGGCAGCGGTGTTCTCGCCCGGCATCGTCTGAGCAGCGCCGCGCGGAGCCGAGATCGCCCCAGCCGGGCCCCGACCGCGCGCCCGGTCGTGTGCGGGCGCACCGAAACGCGACCGCGGTCACGGAGTGCCCTTACGTGCCTCCCGCAGGTGCGACCCAGTTCGCTGTCTGGCGGCAGTGCAACATGCTGGAATTCCGGCGTTTTCTGTCAAGTTGACTGCAGCGGGAGCGTCGGGCCGCCGCCGGTCACGGGCGCCCCCAAATGAGCCCTCCAAATGATCACGGTGACACACCAGCAGCGCGCGCGTTCGAGCCAGCGGGCGCGCCGATGAAAGCCGCTACCGCCACGGGCGTCGCGGACGAGTCCGCCATCGCAGCACTCCTGGAAGCTTCGGGCACCGGGGAGAGCCTGTTCCGCAACACCCTGGAGCACGCCCCGATCGGCATCGCCTTCGCCAACCGCGACGGCTGCTACCGCCACGCCAATCGCGCCTTCTGCGCCATGCTCGGCTACAGCGTCACCGAGCTCACGAGCCGTGCGATCACGAACATCACAGCCGCAGAAGACCTCCCCGCCACCCGCGAGGGGCTCGAGCGGCTGTGGCGCGGCGAGATCGCTCACCTCGACATCGAGAAACGCTACCTGCGCCGGGACGGCAACGCCTTGTGGGTGCGTGTCAGCACCTCGCTCGTGAGCAGCGGCGGCGCCGCGCCCGAGTGCACGGTCGAGTTCCTGCGGGATATCTCGACGCGCAAGCGCATTGCCACAGAGCTGCTGCAGAACCAGACGTTGCTTGCCACGGTGATCGCCGAACTGCCGCTCGCGCTCCTCGCCTGCGACATCGACGGCCGGGTGACCCATTACAACCGTGCGGCGGTCGAGTTGTTCGGCATCCCCGCCGTGTCGGGCGACGCGACCCGCCCGGCCTATCCGATTACCTCACAGGTATTTCGCCCCGATGGCGCGACACCGGTGCCACGCGAGCAGCGACCGCTCGCCTGCGTGTTGCGCGGTGAGGAAGCGACCGATCTCGAGTTCGTCATCGTCACACCCCAGGCGGCCGTGCGCACCGTGCTCGCGAGTGCGCGGCGACTCCTCGGGCCTCGCGGCGAGGCGCTCGGTGCGGTGGTTGTGGTTCAGGACATCACCGAGCGGCGGCTCGCCGAGGAGGAGCTCGAAGAGGTGCACAAGCAGCTGCTCGTCGCCTCGCGCCAGGCCGGCATGGCGGAAGTCGCCACCAACGTGCTGCACAACGTCGGCAACGTCCTCAACAGTGTCAACGTGTCGGCGAGCCTGGTCGCCGAGCGCATCAGGAAGTCCAAGAGCGCCGGCCTCGAGCGCGTGGCGTCGTTACTGTCGGCGCAGGCGGACCTCACAGCCTTCCTCGCCAGCGCGCGGGGCCGGCATCTACCCACCTACCTGCAGGAGCTCGCGGACGAGCTGCGCGCCGAGCGTGACGCCTGCGTCGCGGAGCTGGCGGCGCTGCGTGCCAACGTCGAGCACATCAAGGAAATCGTCGCCATGCAGCAGGGCTACGCCAAACGCGGCGGCGTCACCGATACGCTGGACATACGCGTGCTGGCGGAAGACAGCCTGCGCATGAACGAAGGCGCCTTCAGCCGCCACGGCGTGACCGTGGTGCGCGATTTCGCCGAGGTGCCGCTCATTCAGGTGGACAAGCACAAGGTGCTGCAGATCCTCGTCAACGTGATCCGCAACGCCAAGTACGCGTGCGCCGAGATGCCAGGTGGTGAAAAGCGCGTGACGGTACGCATCCGCGCGACGCCTGCCGCCATCGTCGTCGCGGTCATCGACACCGGCGTCGGCATCCCGCCGCAAAATCTCGAGCGTGTCTTCAATCATGGGTTCACCACCCGTGCCGACGGCCACGGCTTCGGGCTCCACAGCAGTGCACTCGCTGCCCGGGAACTCGGCGGCTCGTTGTACGCGAGCAGCCCCGGCACGGGTCAGGGCGCAACCTTCACGCTGACGCTGCCGCTCGTTCATGCCGAGAGTCGCCATGGCCAGTAACGCCGACCTCCTGATCCACCGCCTCCTCGTGATCGATGACAATCCGCGCATCCACGAGGACTATCGCAAGATTCTCGGCGGACGTGCGCAGGCTGGGGTGTCGAGCGCCGAAGCGGCGCTGTTCGGCGAGCAACCGACCAGCGAGGGCCCAACCTTCGATGTCGATTCGGCTATGCAGGGACGCGAGGGTGTCGAGCGCGCGCGCCGCGCACTCGATGAGGGCCGGCCTTACTCGGTGGCGTTCGTCGACATGCGCATGCCGCCCGGTTGGGACGGGCTCGAGACCATCGAGCAGCTCTGGAAGATCGACCCCGAGGTGCAGGTGGTGGTCTGCTCCGCCTACACCGATTACGACTGGCTGGAGCTGTTGGCAAGGCTTGGGCATTCCGACAAGCTCATCGTCATCAAGAAGCCATTCGAGCCGATCGAGATCCTGCAGTCGGCGAGCGCGCTCAGCCGTAAATGGCAGAACGCCCGCGCGCTCAGGCATCACATCGAGACTCTCGAGCGCGCGGTGACCGACCGCACCCGGGGACTCGAGGCCGCCAACCGCCAGCTGCGCCATCTCGCCTCGCACGACTCACTCACCGGGCTTCCGAACCGCCTGCTGCTCGATGATCGCGTCGCACAGGCCATCGCCCAGGCGAACCGGCAGGGGCACGAGTTCGCGCTGCTCGTGGTCGACCTCGACCGCTTCAAGCTCATCAACGACTCCCTGGGGCATCGCGCCGGCGATGACCTGCTGCGCGAGGTGGCGCAGCGCCTGAAGGGCGCCGTCCGCGCAGTCGACACCACCGCGCGGCTCGGGGGAGATGAGTTCGTGATCCTGGTCGATGGACCGGCGACGCACGCCGAGGCGATGGGCATCGGTGAGCGCGCCATCGATGCGATGCGGCCGGCGCTACGGTTGCTCGGGATCGACGTGCACATCTCCCCGAGCATCGGCATCGCTTTCTACCCGCGTGACGGAGTGACGGTGGATGCACTGCTGGCGCGCGCCGATGCCGCCATGTACTCCGCCAAGGAGCGCGGCCGCAACAACGTGCAGTGCTACGCCGAGGGCATGAGCACCGCTACCCAGGACCGCGTGCGGCTCGAGAGCGAGCTGCACGAAGCGCTGCGCAACGGACAGTTCGAGCTCCATTACCAGCCCAAGGTCGACACCTCGACCGGGCGCGTCAACAGCGCCGAAGCGCTCATCCGCTGGCGCCATCCGCGGCGCGGCCTCATCTCGCCGAAGGATTTCATTGCGGTCGCCGAGGAGTGCGGTCTCCTCGATACGATCGGCGAATGGGTGCTACGCCAGGCCTGCCGCGAGGCCAAGAGCTGGCAGCAGGAGGGGCTGCGGCCGATGCGCGTGGCGGTGAACCTCGCACCCTCGCAGTTCCGCCTCACCAATCTCGTCGATCAGATCCGCCACGCGCTCGAGGCCGCGCAGCTCGATCCACAGTACCTCGAGGTCGAGCTGACCGAGAGCGCCGTGATGAGCGATGCCGAGGAGTCCATCGTCATCCTCGAATCGATCAG
>Ga0310914_10003669_pt1 | contig 10608 bp, 7 predicted proteins | sample GREbulkMGAN108_FD_203450 | JGI IMG/M metagenome (GOLD analysis project Ga0310914, IMG submission 203450) | Lab enrichment of tropical soil microbial communities from Luquillo Experimental Forest, Puerto Rico - GRE.bulkMG.AN108 | ecosystem: Environmental > Terrestrial > Soil > Tropical forest >...
TCCAAGTCGACGCGATGCAGGTCACGAAGCACGATGAAGCCGAACGTCGGCAAATCACCGCCATGTCGTGCGAAGCGATCGGCGTGGCGGCGCGAGCCGACGGACTCGGTCTCGAGGATTTGGCTGAAGCGATCCGCGCCTTTCGGCATTGCGTCTCGGAGATCGCCGGTCGCCACAGCGGGTTTGTCGTCAGCCCTCTCGGGAATACCGTCCTCGTCCTTTTCGGCTATCCCGCGGCGCACGAACACGACGCCGAGCAGGCGATCCACGCGGGACTCGAATTGTGTGCGGCGGTCAGGCGGCTGAGAACCGATGCCGACGTGCGGATGCGGTGTCGGGTCGGCATAGCGACGGGGATGGTCACCGTTGGCGATCTCGTCGGGCGCAGGGAGGTCCGGGACCACGGCATTGTCGGTGACGCGCCGAGCTTGGCCGGGCGACTACAGGCATCGGCGCAACCGGACACCGTGACAATCGAGCCGGCCACTTGGCGTTTGATCGGCGACCTGTTCGATTGCCGCGATCTCGGCGCACTCGATACGAGCAGCGACACCGAGCCAATACGCTGTTGGCAGGTGCTGCGTGAAAGTGTCGTGGCGAGCCGCTTTGAGGCATTGCGCGGATCGAAATTGACTCCACTGGTTGGCCGCGACGAAGAGATCGACCTGCTGCTGCGCCGGTGGGCACGCGCCAAGGCGGGCGACGGCCAGATCATACTGGTCTCGGGCGAAGCCGGCCTCGGCAAGTCGCGCATCGTCGCCGAATTCGACGAGCACATCCATGCCGAACCGTATCTCCGCCTGCGCTATTTCTGCTCACCTTATCACCAGGACAGCGCGCTGTTCCCGATCATCGACCAACTCCGCCGGGCTGCCGGATTGGCGCGCGACGATCCTCCCGCAGCAAAGTTGGAGAAACTCGAGGCCTTGCTGGCCCGCGCCGCCTCACCGGACGAGGAGGTGGCGTTCCTTGCCGATTTGATGTCATTACCGGCCTCGGAGCGCCATCCTCTGCCAAATCTCAGTCCGCAGCGGAAAAAGGAAAGGACTTTGGAGGCGTTGCTTCGCCAGCTCGAGGGTCTGGCGCGCCAGCAGCCGGTAGTCACGGTGTGGGAGGATGCGCATTGGCTCGACCCCACCTCGCGGGAGCTGCTCGACCTCACCGTCGAGCATGTCCGCCACCTGCCTGTGCTGCTGATCGTGACGTTCCGTCGAGCGTTCCAGCCGCCTTGGGCAGGCCAGCCGCAGGTCAGCATGCTGGCTCTCAACCGTCTGGACCGGCGTGATCGCACCGTTTTGATAGAGCAGGTTGCTGGCAGCAAACCGTTGCCCGACGAGGTTGTCTCCCAGATTGCCGACCGCACCGACGGCGTGCCGCTGTTTGTCGAGGAATTGACTAAGGGCGTCTTGGAGAGCGGTTTGCTGCGCGAGGAGAGTGTTCGCTACGTGCTCGACCGCCCGCTGCCGCCGCTTGCGATCCCTATGACGCTGCATGCCTCTCTGTTGGCGCGGCTCGACCGCCTGGGTTCGGCGCGGCCGGTTGCGCAGATCGGCGCAGCGATTGGACGCCAGTTTTCCTATCCAGTGGTGCATGCCGTCTCCCGCCTTCCGGAGGATGAATTGCTCGCCGCACTGGCCCAGATCGTCGCTTCCGAGCTGGTCTTCCAGCGCGGCACGCCGCCCGAGGCGGTTTACAGCTTTAAGCACGCGCTGGTGCAGGACGCGGCGCATACCAGCCTGCTGCGCAGTGTCCGTCAGCAACTGCATGCGCAGATCGCCGATGCGCTCGAAACTCATTTTCCGGAGCTGCTCGACACCCAGCCCGAGCTCTTTGCACAGCATTACGCCGAGGCCGGGCTCGTTGAAAAATCGGTCACGTATTGGGGCAAGGCCGGTCATAGATCCGTCGCCCGATCGGCGATGGCGGAAGCGGCTGCACAATTTCACAGAGGGCTGGACCAGCTGGCGCTGCTGCCGGATGACGCCGCACGGCAGCGACAGGAGCTCGAACTTTGGAGTGCCCAAGGCGCGGTCTTGCAGGCCGTAAAAGGCTACGCCGCGCCGGAAACGGGGCATGCCTATAGCCGCGCGCGACAGCTATGGGAGCGGCTGGGTTCCCCCTCGGAGTTCCGTCAGGTTCCGTTTGGGCAGTCTCGCTATCACCAGTTCCGCGGCGAATTGGATTTGGCGTTGCGCTTGGATCAGGATTTGCTGCGCCTTAGTCGTCAGCGCGAGGATTCCGCCGGGCTCGTTCTGGGTCACATCTCATCTGGCCGCAACCTGACGCACGCGGGCAGGTTTGCGACATCTCGATCCCACCTCGAAGAGGTGCTTGCGCTTTACGATCCGAACTCACATCACCCGCTCGTCCGTCAAACCGGAACCCACCCTCAGATCGTGGCACTGGCGCATCTGGGGATTGTCCTTTTCTGTCTCGGCTATCCGGACCAGGCGTTGGCGTGGAGCAGTGTAGCGGCCGCTGACGCTCGGGCACAGGCTCATCCGCCGTCTTTGGCTTCGAACTTGGCGATCGGCACCCGGCTGCTTGTGCTTGTCGGAAATAACGCACTTGTCGACGAACGCGCACACGAGCTGATCGCGGTCACGACCGAGCAGGGTTTCCCCCAATGGCGCGCGCAGGGAATGATCTACCACGGGTGGGTCAAGGTCAGAAATGGCGATGTGACAGAAGGAATGGCTCTTCTGCGCAGCGGTTTGGCGGCTCACCGCGCGACCGGGGCAGAGCTGTGGATGCCCCATTTTTTGGCGCTGCTGGCCGAGGCCTGTGAGATCGCAGGGGAGATTGAAGAAGGACTGACCCTGTTGGATGATGCTTTGGGGCTTGCAGAGCGAACCGGGGCACGCTGGTTCGCCGCCGAGCTGAACCGGCAGAAGGGTCGGCTGTTGCTGCGGCAGGGGCAACCTGCGACCGCCGAGGAGCTATATCGCAAGGCCCTCGGCATCGCCCGAGAGCAGGAAGCCAAGATGTGGGAGTTGCGCGCCGCCGCGAGCCTTGCCCGGCTGTGGCGCGACCAAGGCCGCCGGGCCGAGGCCCGCGACCTGCTCGCCGCAGTCTACGGCTGGTTCACAGAGGGCTTCGACATCCCCGATCTCAAATCGGCAAAGGCACTGCTCGACGAACTCGGGAGCGGCTGATGGATGTGGGGGCGTGGCTGCGGGACCTGGGTCTGGAACGGTACGAGGCCGCGTTCCGCGATAACGAGATCGATCGGGAAGCATTGCCGAAGCTAACTTCGGACGACCTCAAAGACCTCGGCGTGGTACTCGGTGGACACCGTCGCAAATTGCTCGACGCGATCGCCGCGTTAGGAAGCCCCCACCCCGATCCTCCCCTCCCCGGGCTTGTCCCGGAGATCAAGAGGGAGGGAACGGTGCGAGTGGGAGCCGAGCGGCGGCAGCTGACAGTCATGTTCTGCGACCTCGCCGGGTCGACACCACTGGCCGCGCGGCTCGATCCCGAGGATTTGCGTGGAATCATCGGCGCCTACCATCGCTGCGTCACAGAGATTGTCGAGGGCTTCGGCGGGTTTGTCGCGCGCTACATGGGCGACGGTGTCCTGGTTTATTTCGGATATCCGCAGGTGCACGAGGACGACGCCGAACGCGCCACGCGATGTGGGTTGGCGCTGGTTGATCGGGTGCCGCAGATCAATCAGGCCGAAGAGCTTCACGCGCGGGTCGGGATTGCCACCGGGCTGGTTGTCGTTGGTGGCGAGCTAGACGAGCATGATGTCATCGGCGACACGCCCAATCTTGCCGCGCGGCTGCAGGCCCTGGCCGGGGCCGACACCGTTGTGATCGCCGCGAACACCCGCCGGCTGGTCGGTGACCTGTTCGAATATCGCGATCTCGGCGAGATCGAACTCAAGGGCATCGCGGAGCCCGTGTCGGCATGGCAGCCGCTGAGCCCGAGTGTCGTCGCCAGCCGCTTCGAGGCATTGCACGGATCGCAATTGACCCCGCTGGTTGGCCGCGACGAAGAGATCGACCTGCTGCTGCGCCGGTGGGCGCGCGCCAAGGCGGGCGACGGCCAGATCATACTGGTCTCGGGCGAGGCGGGCATCGGCAAGTCGCGCATCGCCGCGGCATTTGAAGAACGCCTACACACCGAGCGGCATCTCGGCCTGCGCTATTTCTGCTCGCCTTATCACCAGGACAGTGCGCTCTTCCCGGTCATTGACCAACTCGGTCGGGCTGCCGGGTTCGCGCGCGACGATCCTCCCGCTTCGAAGTTGGAGAAACTCGAGACCTTGCTGGCCCACGCCTCCCCGCCGGACGACGAAGTGGCGTTCCTCGCCGATCTGATGTCATTGCCGGCTTCGGAGCGCCACCCTCTGCCAAATCTGAGTTCGCAACGGAAAAAGGAAAGGACGCTGGAGGCGCTGATCCACCAGCTTGAGGGTATGGCGCACGAAAAGCCGGTGGTTACGGTATGGGAGGATGCTCATTGGCTCGACCCCACCTCGCGGGAGCTGCTCGACTTGACCGTCGAGCGCGTCCGCAGCCTGCCGGTGCTGCTGATCGTGACGTTTCGCCCCGAGTTCCAGCCACCTTGGGCCGGCCAGCCTCAAGTCAGCATGCTGGCTCTCAACCGTTTGGACCGGCGTGACCGCACCGCCCTGGTAGCGCAGACCGCCGGCAGCAAGACATTGCCCGACGAGGTCGTCTCTCAGATTGCCGACCGCACCGACGGCGTGCCGCTGTTTGTCGAGGAATTGACCAAGAGCGTCTTGGAGAGCGGTTTGTTGCGCGAGGAGAGCGATCGCTACGTGCTCGACCGCCCGTTGCAGCCGCTTGCGATCCCGACAACCCTGCACGCCTCGCTGTTGGCGCGGCTCGACCGCCTCGTGTCGGTCCGGCATGTGGCGCAGATCGGTGCAGCGATTGGACGCCGGTTTTCTTATCCAGTGCTGCATGCCGTCTCCCGACTTCCCGAAGATGAATTGCGCGCCGCGCTGGCCCGACTCGTCGCTTCCGAGCTGGTCTTTCAACGAGGCACTCCGCCCGACGCGGTCTACAGCTTCAAACACGCGCTGGTGCAGGACGCGGCGCATGGCAGCCTGTTACGCAATACCCGGCGGCAATTGCATGAGCAGATCGCCGAAGCACTCGAAACCCAGTCTCCAGAAATCACAGAAAGCCACCCTGAGCTGCTCGCGCAGCATTACGCCGAGGCCGGTCTGGTCGAAAAGGCTGTCGCCTTTTGGGGCAAGGCCGGTCACCGGTCCGTCGCCCGCTCGGTGATGGCGGAAGCGGCCGCGCAATTTCAAAAGGGGCTGGACCAGCTGGCGCTGCTGCCCGACATCCCTGAACGCCGCCAGAAGGAGCTCGAGCTTTCCAGCGCTTTGGGCGCTGTGTTGAATGTCGTCAAAGGCTCGGCCGCGCCGGAGACGGGCCAGGCTTACGCTCGCGCGCGAGAGCTCTGGGAACAGCTCGATTCTCCCATTGAGTTCATTCAGGTTCCCTGCGGGCAGTCCCGCTATCACGCGCATCGCGGCGAATTGGATGTGGCGTTGCGCTTGGATCAGGATTTGTTGCGCCTGAGCCGTCGACGGAACGATTCCGCCGGGCTCGTAATGGGTCACTACTCCTCCGGTCGAAACCTGATGTGGGTCGGCAGCTTTGCCTCGTCCCGATCGCACCTCGAAACGGTGCTCGCGCTTTACGATCCGAACTCCCATCACCCACTCGTGCGTCAGACCGGAGTCCACCCGCAGTTGGCAGCACAGGCGGCGTTGGCGGTCGTCCTCTTTTGTCTCGGCTTTCTCGAACAGGCATTGGCGCAGAGCAACAAGGCAATTGCCGAGGCGCGGAGACTGCCTCACCCACCGACTTTGGCCATGAGCTTGGGGATCGACGCCCTCCTGCTATCGATCATCGGCGAAGACATGGGCTTGGAGCAGCGGGCGGACGACTTGGTTGTCGTCGCGACCGATCAGGGTTTCCCTTTCTATCGTGCCACTGGAGCGATCTTTCGCGGGTGGGTCAAGGCCAAGAACGCCGATGTGATTGAGGGCCTGTCTCTGCTGCGCAGCGGTTCGAGCGCTTACTGTGTCACTGGCGCCACGGCGTGGATGCCGTTGTATATCGCCCTCCTGGCCGGGGCATGCGAGATCGCAGGTCAAATCGAAGAAGGCGCAGCCCGGTTGGATCAGGCGTCGCAGCTCGTCGAAAGGACGGGGGAGCGCTGGTTCGCGGCCGAGCTCGATCGGCAGAGAGGCCGGCTGCTGCTACGGCAAGGCCATCCCGAAGCCGCCGAGGAGCTGTATCGCAAGGCCCTCGGCATCGCCCGAGAGCAGGAGGCCAAGCTATGGGAGTTGCGCGCCGCCGCGAGCCTTGCCCAACTGTGGCATGACCAGGGTCGCCGCGCCGCCGCCCGCGACCTGCTCGCGCCGGTCTACGGCTGGTTCACCGAGGGCTTCGCCACCCCCGATCTCAAAGCGGCAAAGATGCTGCTCGACGAGCTCGAATGAGTGAGCGGCAGCGGATGCCTCGACAAGGTCGAGTGCGGCGAAAAAATGCATCTCAGGGTGTCAGGATTGGTGAAGCACACATTGACCCCGCCGCCGAGGAAGGTGCGGAACACGCTCTCCGCGCCGTTCATCATGCCTGGACCACCTGCCAGCGCGCGCCAGTGTATGGCAGGCTCAGGTTCGGCGCCAAGCCAACCGTGCTATTGGCGGTGCGGCCGTCGAGCCATCGCGGACCTGGAATAGTGCCCAGACAGCGCAACGCAATGGCGCCGCCGCCGCCATCCGCGACCTGCCATCGGGCACCTGTGTACTGTGGGCCAAGACTTGGCGCCAAGCCGACTGATCCTTCACTTGTGTGGCCGTCGAGCCATGGCGGGCCGGGAATGTTGCCTAGGCAACGCAGCGCGATGGCGCCGCCGCCAGCATCGACCACCTGCCAACGGGTTCCGCTGTGGCGCGGACCGGTGTCCGGCGCCAAGCCGACCGAACCCTCCAGTGTGCGCCCATCGAGCCACGGCGGACCTGCGATGTCGCCAAGGCAACGCAGCATTACGACGTAGCCTGGCACCAGCGCCTGCGCGTGGGCAGAACCTGGTACCAATAAGCATGTGGAGGCGCCGGCGAAGATTGTCAAAAACGTCCGTCGTCTCATTGCTTGTCTCCTCAATTCCTGTTCCGGCCGGATGTGCAGCGCCGGTCGCCGGGTCGAGCCGGCGCAGGCCCTGGGTCCCAGTTTGTGGGGGGACGACGAGCAAGGTCGAAGTTCGGTACGCTAATTTTTGCAACGAAGTTACTAGAGCCCGACCACGACCAAAAACCCCGCCGAGCCTGCACCCGGCGGGGCTCGCGGTCGCGGGTCTGCAACCTCTGACCGATGCCAGCCGCGGCGACGTGCCGGTCGAGAAGGCAGCGATGACCTCAGTAGTTTGGCACGCAACGTCCCCCGGTGTGATAAACCCAGTGCTCGAAATGCATACCCGGTGGGCACGTCTCGTGGCCGCCATACCAGGGACGACAATGGCCGTATTGGTCACGGAAATTGCCATTGCCGCACCATTCGGCAACTTTCACAATAGCGCTGTTTTCTGTCTGATCAATCAGCAGCGCGTGCCCATTGATTGCGGCGGTCGCCGCTACCGTTGGAACCCCGCCGCCCAACAGCGGAAACATCACCAACGCACGAGCTAGAAACTTTTTCATTTGCCGACTCCCAACTGGCCGGATTGGCCAGCGCCGATGACGTTACGCAGCCTCGGCTGCGAAGTCTTTTGCGCGCAGATGCGGAGTTATGGGAAATTATGTGCCCGGGCTGCGAAAATCTGTGGCCGCGTGTGAGACCTGAAGAGTCGGCCTTCGTTTAACGCGCGGCGACGCTCGTGTGAGCTGGATCACATCCGCCCGAAAATACTTGATTTCTAACGGCCTTTCCGGGCAGTCGGCTATCCGCCTTTCGAACACAAAGAGAACTTGCTTCAGCAAGCTATACAATGATTGTATCAATATTCGCGGGGCGATTTTCGCATCGTCGTGTGTAAACACAACGGAATAGTCGCGCGTATATACGGGGCAATTCACAGCGGTGAAGCATCGTACCCTGTAAGGATCATTCAAATGCGTAAAACAGCGACTGACGTATCTCTTAGCGTTTTGCCTGGCGTATCTGCGTTAAGTCGAGACAAACCACGGCACAGGATAAGTAGGGTGTCCGGAATCCTTGCAACTACTTTGCTGTGCGCTGCCGCGCTCAGCCAGCCAAATCTCGCCTATGCTGGGCCGCATGGCGGGGACGGCGGGTTCCACGGCGATGAATTTCACGGCGGTGGATTTGACGCTGGCAGGTTCCGCGGCGAGCACGGTGGCTGGTTCGAGCGCGCTCACGATCACGACCGATACCGCTGGAGGGGATTCTTCGGTGGATTTTACGGATATGCGGGGTGGGGTTATTACTGCGCCGATCCGCCGGGCTACTACCCCTACGTAACCCAATGCAGCACTGGCTGGCAAACGGTTCCGGCTAGCTGACGCCTCAGGGCCGGTCGGAGAGGTCTGCACCAGCGAACTGCCAGTCACGCGGCGATCCGGGGATCAGGCGCACTACAGAAATTGTCGATTGTTCGACCGCTGCAGACATCTTGATTTGCCGCTACGCTGTCAGGCGGCTTTCGACTGCATCGAAAATCGCCGGCGACGTTTCAACCAACAGCCAGCAGCAGCAGGGTCAAACCTCTTCTAGCACTTCGACTGTCACTGCCGTGACGTTGTCGTCCGCCTCGCGCTCGAGTGCCGCGGCGACGAGGCGTTCGGCGAGCGCATCGCAGCTCTCCGCCATCAACGCGGGGAGATTGCGTTCGGCGACAGTCTTGAAGAGCCCGTCGCTGCACAAAAGAAACAGGTCGCCGGCGCAGAGCCGGTCGGTCACCTTGTCGAGCTCGACGGCATCCGCGGCGCTGTCGACGGCGCGAGTGATGATATTTCGTTGCGGATGGTGGTCGGCCTCGGCCGGGCTGATGGCACCGCTGTCTAGCAGCTGCTGCACCAGGCTGTGGTCGTGGGTTACCTGGCAAAGACTACCGCGGCGCAGCAGATAGGCCCGCGAATCGCCGGCCCACAGGCAGGCATAGTGGCGGTCGCGCGCAAGCAGCACGACGATCGTCGATACGAGGTTGATATCCGGGCCGTGCCGGGCTGCTTCGTCCTGCATCAGCCGATGCGCGCCGGCCAGCCGCAGGCGCGCTTCCGCCAGCAACTCGGCGGCATCGAGCCCGGCGGGGATGGCCTCAAGCGCGTTGGCGATAATGCGCGAGGCGACATCGCCTGCCTGATGGCCGCCGGCCCCGTCGGCAACCGCCCAGAGGCCGAGATCCGGACGGTTCACCCAGCTGTCCTCGTTGCGCTGGCGGGCAGCGCTCGCGTGGCTGGCCGCCGAGGAACGAAACGGGCCGGCTTCCCTCAGATTGGTTTCGATCGGTACAGCGGCCATGGCAACACCGGCGTGGCGGCGTCGAGCATCGCGGCAAACCTCGCCGCTTTGGGCAATTCCGGGCTGGCAAAAGCGTCCGGCGGCACGCGCGCAGCGCCTTCGGTCCACCACAATCCTCGCGCCGCAGGATAGAGCAGCGGATCGACGCCTGGGTCGGCCGGAAGCGCGGCCAGCGCCATATCGGTTTGAGCGGCGAGAGCCTCGGGCGGCAGGTCGTTCGCGAGTCCGTCGCGTCCGGCGCACTCGGCGGCGGCGAGAAATCCGCCGCCTTCCCGAATCAGCCGTGACAAATCTGCCGCCTCCTTTGTCACGAGCGCCAGGGTCAGCGGGAAGTAGCGTCCGATCCGGTCGACGCTCGGCAGCCACAGGCCGAGCGCGGCGTTCGGGCCGCAAACGCCCGGCGCCAGCATGAAGCGCCAGACCGGCGCTTCGAGCCAGGCAGGCAGCCAGGCCTCACCGAGTATCACTCGGCTCGCCGCCAGCATGCGCTGCATCCAATCGGCCCACGGGTCGGTGAACGAGCGCGGCAGCCCCGCCTGGACGAAGTCGCCGCGCGCCGGAATTTTGCCATAGAAGCCGGACGCAACGAGTTGCGGCATCGCCGAATCTATATGGCCTATCACAGCTGCGGGCATTGAAAGCCGCTCAAGACCCCTGGCGCTAACGGATTGAGCACAGAGCCCGCCAGAATTTCGAAACTCGCCTGCCGCTCGCCAAGCTGAAACGAGAGCATATAGCGCTCGGCCGAGCCCGAGCGCTGCAGACTGCCTTGGTGGAACAGTCGAAACAGCGCCCAAGGCCCGTTCGCGCCAAGCGTACCCGCGCCTCCCGCTGGCGGCGGATCGAATACCAGGTGGACGTTTTCCATGCCGTTTGGGCCGGGCCAGGTGATTTCCGTGGCCCGCGCCGGGCCGTGCGCGTAACTGATCGAGGTGCCGCCCAAGTCGAGATTGACCTGCTTTGCGCCATCGTCGAGCGTGAGCGGCGTGATGTCAAAGCGTACCGCTGGTGTTGTGCCGCCCGCGCCGAAGAACAGATCGCGGATCACCGCGGCGCGCTGAAAGCGCGCTAGCTGTTCGGGCGAAAACGGGGCCAAAACCCCATCCACCGCCTGGGCCCGCCAGGTCTGACCCCT
>Ga0310914_10003675_pt1 | contig 10605 bp, 10 predicted proteins | sample GREbulkMGAN108_FD_203450 | JGI IMG/M metagenome (GOLD analysis project Ga0310914, IMG submission 203450) | Lab enrichment of tropical soil microbial communities from Luquillo Experimental Forest, Puerto Rico - GRE.bulkMG.AN108 | ecosystem: Environmental > Terrestrial > Soil > Tropical forest >...
ATGCCTGGCACCAGATCCATCTTGGCCCGGAACTCCGGCACATAGAAGCTGTGCAAGACGTCGATCGAGCGCTGCAAAAGCTTGACCGGCTTGTCGACCGGCAGGTGCAAGTCGCCGCCGGCCTCGATCACGACATCGTCGTGCGCATCGGGATCGTTTGGATTCAAGCCCAAAGGGTTGTCGGGACTGACGTACCGGGTCTCGGACGTGCCGAGCCGGCCGTCTTTCCCCGGAAGGCGGAAGCTCCAGTTCCACTGCTGGCCGACGATCTCGACCTCGGACGCCCCTTGCGGGACCGTGACAAATTGGTTCCATACGAACAAGCCGGGAGTCAACATGGCCCCGACGCCCACCGCGGTCACTATAGTGAGCCACCACTCAAGCTTTTTGTTCTCCGGATCGTACACCGCCCGTCTTCCCGGCTGGTGACGGAAGCGGAATACGCAATAGGCCGTGAACAAGATGATGGCGGTGAAAGCAACGCCGGTAATCCAGAACGTGATGCTGATCGTGTGGTCGATGTAACTCCAGTTTGAGGCAATCGGCGTCCACCACCACGGGCTCAGGAGGTGAAACACTACCGAGCCGAGCGCGACTAAAACCAATATGATCGCTGTAGCCATGCCTTTGCCTCTGAAGGCCGTGGATATGTGAACCAAAGCGCGATTCTTCTACTACCTCCCTGGGTTCTAGACAACTCATGGGGAAGAGGAACACGCCTGTGGATGGCAAGCAGAATGAGGAAGGGATTTCATAGCCTTATGCGAGCCCGACGGAGGCATCAAACACGACTCCAACAATCAAGAGCCCAAGCTGTATGAACGAGGCAAAGAAATTATCCGTCGCCGTGCGCTTCGACGGTGCGATATAAAGCAGCCAACTTTTCCAGAGAAAGTATCCACCGCCTACGCCTGCGCCGAGCCCATAGAGGAGGCCTTGACCGTACCACAGAGGCACGAGCGAAATTGCAACCAACGCGGCTGTATGCAGAAGAATTGCCGAGGTCCATATCCGCTGCGGTGCGATGACCGGCAGCATCGGCACTCCCGCCCTGGCATAGTCGTCGCTTTTGGCAGCGGCGAGACTCCAGAAATGCGGCGGCGTCCACAGGAACAGGACAAGCGCAAGTAAGACGGGAACAACTTGCGGCGTCGGATCAACCGCCGCCGCCCCGGCGAGCACGGCGAAGCTTCCGGCCAAGCCCCCGATCACGATGTTCCAGGCATTTCGGCGCTTGAGCCACACCGTGTAGACGATGCCATAGGTGAAGGACCCGAGAAAAACGAGGAGCGATGACACAAGCCCATTCGCTGCTGCCGCCAACGCGAGTGAGGCGACGAGCAAGACAAGGAACGAGATTGGCCACCACGGGCTTGGCTGAAACGCGCCGCTGGCGAACGGGCGTGACCGGGTCCGCCGCATCTCCCGGTCGAGGTCGCGCTCGTAGTAGTGGTTGAACGCACCCGCAGCGCCTGATGCTCCAAGCACCGCAAGTACCAACGCCGAGGCTTGCGCGACCGAGATAGCAGGGCCGTTAGCCGCCGCCATCCCGGCCAGCGCGCTCGCCGCAACCGCAGCGCCGATCCTGAGCTTCAGGAGCGAGCAGGTCATGCGAATTGCGGCGAGCATTTATGTTTTCCGTTATCAGCCGGGCGGATGGCCGGCGGAACCGCCAATGTTTGCCGCCGCGCACCGTAGGCTCGGACACAACGGACGCGACTTGCCTTAGCGCACAGCCCGATGCGGCGCAACGCGCAGAGCAGCACGTGGACAAGATGTTTGCGATGGCACGGCCAACGGTCCTCTTCCCAAGGCAGGACGCGGCCGAATGACGCTCGCAGCGGATGCTTCTGGAGCTTCACGCTGTTTGGATATATTCACGCAATGCCGTGGACTCTTGCTCCATTTCGTGCAGGCGGTGCTTGACGACGTCGCCGATCGAGATGATGCCGACCACCTGATCCTGCTCGACGACTGGAATGTGGCGGAACTTGCCTGTCGTCATCCGCTCCATGATCGTGCCGACGGTCTCCGTCTGGCCGCATGTGACGACCTTGCGCGTCATCACCTGCGCAAGCGGCTCCGTGAGCACGTCGGGGCCATGTTCACCAAGCACCCGCACAATGTCGCGTTCGGATAGAATTCCAATCACCCGACGGTCCGGACCAAGCACGAGCAGTGCGCCAATTCTGTGCTTGGCAAGCATTTTTACCGCGGTTTCGAGCGTGACTGTGGGCTCGATTGAAATGACATCGCCGCCTTTGGCGGACAGAATGGACTTGACGGTCATGACGGTCATGGGTCACCTGCCATTGACCGGCGTTCGTGTCGAGCCAGCGCACCACCGGTCTTCAATAACGAGCTGCCTGGTGCCGAGTTCGCTCCGTTTTGAGCACGCGCCGAGCACGCGAGCACATGGCCAACACCGCACTTGGCGGCACGGCGAAATGGGCATGGCTGTGACATAGCACAAAATGGTAATGGTGGAAACGCAGTTGCCGCCAACTCTGCGTCCGCCCGGCGGCATTGCGCGCCTTTCAACGCACCGCAGCATGAAACAGTGCAGACAAGTTTACGCACTCTGTACAGGATGGTGGCCTCTACGCACGCGATCACCACGAACATCGCATTTGCAAGCGCACCCGGAGCCGTGGGTTGAGCGCTGCGTCAGGCGTCATCAGGCCGCTGAACGAGCTTGTAGACCGGAACCTTAGGCGAATCCCCATTGTCCATGATGTGCAGGCAGACTACGCATTTTGCGATATTTCTCTCACCCTTGGAAAGCCGCGAATAGGTAACCGAATAAAGCGCTCCGCAATGGGGGCAAAAGAAGCTACGGCCTTCTGGCGGTGGCCCTGTTAGCGGCATTAGTCGCGCCTCCGCTCATCGAGCCAATATGCGCTCCGCACGCAATAAATTGCAGCACCGTCAAAACGTCTCCCGCAAGAGCGAGACATTCGAGCCGGCGACCTAGCGGGCGAGGTCATCGAGCGGGTGGTCGTTTCATGTTCTGTTGACCACTCAGGGCGCGGTTAAATTCAGGTTCATCCAGAACATCCCATAGGCGATTGATTGTCGTGCGATCCGGCTGATTGTCGTCGGATAGGATGCGATTTACGGCACGGAGCACAAAGCAAAGAGCGGTATCGTGCCCCCGCTCCACTACCTCTCGGACTTGTGGCGTCCGCACGATGGCCCGGAGGGATTGGACTGCTTGATGATCGGGAAGGTTTTTGGCTGGGGGTAAATTTGCACGCAGGATGCCCTGAGCGTCCCGCAACGTCCGTTCGATCAACCGATTGTGCTGCATGAGTCCAGAACATCGGCAACTGGCAAGCGTGCCTACTTACGAATGACCATCGCCACCGACCGAAAGGATAGCACACCTCAGTGCGGAAGGAGACTGCTGCGCTGCGAGATTTTTAATCTGACCTATGACGACTTCGGGTCAAAACCGCCGGATGCGGTCCGGAGCGGTCGTCGGGCTATTTCCGCAGTACCCCCAGCGGCGGACCTCCCCTTGATCGCCGCTGTGACGGTCGCCATTATCGGCATGATCCTGTTGGTCCTCGCGATGCTTGCTGATCGTTTCCTGATCGACGTGACGTTCGACGCGTCGCGCGGCTACGTCGCCACGCACCCAAACTTGCCGCAGCCGGTGATCGCGCTGTCGCTGACGGTGTTGCGCGCCCGCCTCGGCGCGCAGCTGGGCTGGGAGCGCCTGCAGCTGAAGCTCGATCCCACAGCGCGCGCGCAGCGCGACGAGCGGCGCGGCGGCGGCGAGCGCGCCAGGCATACCAGGCCGGTGTAGCTGGCGTGGTCCTGGGCAATCACGGCGCCGCGTCAGCAAGCCGCTGTCCGCCGCGCATTGCTCGGGCTCGCACGCCGGCATCTGGTCATCAAACTGGGGGCGATGGTGGCCGCTGCAGCCATTGGCTTGTCGGGCTGTGGGCGATCGATCGGGATGCGCCTTGAGCCATGACGGCGGAGGCCGAGTTATCCTGGGCAACCCCGGAGCGCCAGCGGGCTTTGCTACCGGCTTGGCGGGAGAATTCCACGATGGCCGCTACGGAATACAAGGGATATCGGATTGAACCGTCCGAAACCTCTGGCAAATGGCGCGCGTCAATTCGGCGTTCGGATGATTTGGAGATCAGGGTCGGAACTGGCCGCTATAAGTCTTTTAGAACGGGAGAGTTTCCGACCGAGCGTGAAGCGATCGAACGCGCACACAAACTGATCGACAATCGCGCGATAGTCTGAGACGCGGCTCGCGAGCACCGCAAACCCCGTGGACAAGTTCGGACCCCACGCGCGAGCGGGCGACGGCGCGGAAGTCTGCGAGCGGGTGCGTGGGCACCGCCCCGGCTGACGCATTTATTCAAGTCAATCCGAAATTCGGCCACTCTCGATTTCAAATCCGCCACTTAGGCCGGAAACGGGCCAGTACCTCATCGAATGATGAGAACAGACATAGAACAGAAAGTCGAGCGCGTGTAGGTATTTTTGCTGATGAATCCGCACAGATGGAGAACAAGCGGCCAAGCGCGGGACCCATTGCGCGCGGAATATGCGCCCCCCCACTGAGGCGGCCTACCGGACAGTATTGCGGTATCGTCTGTGCCGGCGGCGCGAAATCCACTCGCGAACGCAGTACCCGAGCCCAAAGCCGATGACGAGGGCTACACCAAGAGTTTGTAACTCAGAACACGGTTCAACAGACAGACCAGAGCTTGCACGTCAAGGGAGCCCAATCCGTGGCGTCCTGGAGTTTAGTCCTCGCGGGGCTCGTCGTAGGCATCACCGTCTGCGTCGCGATCGGTTACCTTGTGTTCCTTCAGCCAAACCCGGAATCGAACGTGCCCGATCTGCCGCCCAGCGATGCCGTGGTGGAAACGCCGCCTGACGAAACATCATCTACCTCTCTATCTCTAAGCCCGTCCTCGAAACCGGACCCTGCAACACGTCCAAAGGAGGAAAAAATGAAAACGTTACCTCAAGTCTTGTTTTGGTTGGGACTAATTTGTATCCCGTTCGCATGGCTGGTATGGTATTTGGGGCCTCAATTTGAAGTTCTAAGACCAGTCTTTGCCAGTATTAGCGACCCTGCTTTAAGAGCGGCTTTGCAAGAAGCCCACGCAGAGCGATTGGGAATTTGGGTTGGTGTTTGGCCAGTAACGCTCCTGGTATTGAGTCAAATCCTGGAAAAGAAAATGCAGGGATAAAAACACCTTCGCCGCTGCTGACGAACGATTGGTTCTCGATTGAGCAATCTTTGCGTATAGGATGGCAGGTTCGAGTTTATAACGCTCCTCGTCGGCGCGGCCGTTGCGTGGCCGCGTGATCGCCTCGACCGGTGCGCGCAATCAACTTCCATCACAGGAAAACATCACCCCGAGAACGCAAGGGGAGAGGGCGCCATAATGTGTGCCGCGCCTGTTGCACGCAGGCACTAGTGCCGCGAACCCGAAGTTCGCACGGTCGGGCGGCAGAAGCGTTGCGAACTTCGGGTTCAAAAGCGGCACTAGAATCATAACGTTGCTAGTGTCCCTTTGATTCCGAAGTTCGCATTGAGACTGCCGCGAGCGCGTGCGAACTTCGGAATCGGGACACTAGCGGTCGTGACGCTGTATGCAATGCTCAATCTGCGCGTTCTCTATTTCGAAGACCTCACCGTCGGCATGTTGGAAACCTTTTCCAAGACGATTTCCTCCTCCGACGTGGTGGGCTTCGCCCAGCTCACCGGCGACCGCAATCCGATCCATCTCTCCGAACACTTCGCGGCAAAAACCTCGTTCGGGCGCAGGATCGCGCACGGCCTCTACACCGCGAGCCTCATCTCGGCGGTGCTGGGGACGCGTCTGCCGGGCCCGGGCGCCGTCTACATTTCCCAGACGCTCAACTTCCGCGCGCCGGTGAAAATCGGCGACACCGTCGAGGTGACGGTCACCGTCGCCGAGCTCATTCCGGAGCGCCAGCGCGCGCGGCTCACCTGCATCTGCAAGGTCGGCGACGAGATCGTGCTCGACGGCGAGGCGCTGGTGAAGGTTCCTTCCGCGGCGAAATCGAAACGGCCGCTGCCGAAAATCTAACGACTGTCGTCCCCGCGCCGGGCACCCACGAAAATCGCCGACGCGAGACCACTCTAGCTGCGCGGCTGTGTCCGGCGATTTTCGTGGGGACCCGGATAGCGGGGACCCAGTAAACACCTGCGGTGCGATGTGGCATCGCGCGCGAGCAACTTCTCGTTCAGAGTTTACTGGATTCTGGCTCTCGCTTGCTTTCGCTCGCTCGGCCGGAATGACAACCGTGCTGTGCGTGAGGAACGAGATGCCCCTCCCACCCGCGGCTAAATCGGACTAGTCTCGATCCAAATACGACGCGCTGTCGCGGACGACCGCGACACTGGGCGCATTGCACGAAGAGGGAGGGTCCCGTGCCTGAAGATAAAACGAACGACAATCCGGCGATCGCCCGGCGCAATTTTTTGCTGAGCGCAGGCGGCGCCGTCGCCGCGGGGCTCACGCCAGGCGCGCCCGCCGAGGCGCAGCAGGCCAATGCCGCGGCGCAGTCGACCGCGGCGAGCGAACCGCAGCCCCACCTCACGCTCACCGACGCGGAGGCCGCGTTCTTTTCGGCGGCGGTCGACACGATGATCCCGGCCGACGAGCTCACCCCGTCCGGCAGCGATTGCGGCATCGTCACCTTCATCGATCGCCAGCTCGCCAGCGCCTGGGGCGGCGGCGCCAAGATGTACCGCAACGGGCCGTTTCGGAAAGCGGCGCCGGAATACGGCTACCAGCTGCCGCTCACGCCGCGCCAGTTTTTCACCGCCGGCATCGCCGCCACCAACGCCTGGACGCGCAAGACCCACGGCAAGGATTTCGATCGGCTCGCGGTGAAGGAGCGGGAGGACGCGCTCAAGGCGCTGGAGCAGGGCAAAGCGGAGCTTGGCGAGTTCGACGGCAAGCAATTTTTCGAGGCGCTCCTGCAAATCACCATGCAGGGCTTCTTCGCCGATCCGATCTACGGCGGCAACCGCAACAAGGTGGCATGGCGCATGGTCGGCTTTCCCGGCCTGCCCGCGACCTATGCCAACCTGATCGAGGCGTACCGCGAGAAGCGCTACGTGGCCGAGCCGCAATCGATTGCGGACTTTTCATAGGAGGCGGCCATGGCAACGCGATTGAAGGAAGTCGATGCGGTCATGGTCGGCATGGGCTGGACCGGCAGCATCATGGCGCGCCAGCTGACCAAGGCAGGAATGACCGTGGTCGGGCTCGAGCGCGGCGAGGACCTTTCACCGCGCGAGAATTTTGCGCTCCCGCACGTTCGCGATGAGCTGAGATATTCGCAGCGGCTCGAGCTCATTCTGGATCCGGCGCTGGAGACGCTGACCTTCCGCCACCGGCCCTCGGAATCGGCGCTGCCGATGCGGCGCATGGGCTCGTTCCTGCCGGGCAACAGCGTTGGCGGCGCCGGCAATCACTGGGGCGGCCTGCACTGGCGCTACCATCCCACCGATCACCTCACGCGCAGCCATATCGTCACGCGCTACGGCGCCAAGGCCATCCCCGAGGACATGACGATCCAGGACTGGGCGATGACCTACGACGAGCTCGAGCCTTATTACGACAAGTTCGAGAAGCTGTGCGGCACCTCAGGCAGAGCCGGCAATCTGCGCGGCCAGAAGATCGAGGGCGGCAACGTCTTCGAAGGGCCGCGCCAGAACGAATATCCGACGCCGCCTCTAAAGATGACGCAGGCCGCGCTGATGTTCGAAAAGGCGGCGAAGGAGCTCGGCTATCACCCGTTTCCGCAGCCGATCAGCAACGCGAGCCGCGCCTACACCAACACGGAGGGCCTCACGCTCGGCGCGTGCCAGTATTGCGGATTCTGCGAGCGCAACGGCTGCGAAGCCAATGCCAAGGCCGGACCGCAGGTCTGCGTGCTGCCGCTGTTGCGCCAGGAGGCGAAATTCACGCTGCGCTCGCGCGCCTGGGTGAGCCGGCTCCTCTACGACAAGGCGGCGAAGAAGGTGACCGGCGTCGTCTACACCGACACGCGCAACGGCGAGGAATACGAGCAGCCCGCGGGCATCGTCGTGCTGTCAGCCTATGTGTTCGGCAACGTCTCGCTGCTGTTCCACTCCGGCATCGGCGAGCCGTACGACCCGGCGACCGGCAAGGGCGTGGTGGGCAAGAACTACTGCTATCAGCTCTCGCGCATGGGCGTGACCATGTTCTTCGAGGACCGGGAGTTCAACCCGTTCATGGGCGCGCCCGGCTCGGTGATGGCGATCGACGACGTCGACGGCGACAATTTCGACCACAGCGGGCTCGGCTTTTTCGGCGGCTCGCGCATGGCCTGCGGGCACAGCGACGGCCGGCCGATCAGCTATCGCCCGGTGCCGCCCGGCACGCCGCGCTGGGGCTCGGCCTGGAAGCGGGCCACGGCCAAGTACTATCGCCACTCCGTCAACATTGGCGTGTCCGGCTCCAATTACGCGAACCGCAACAACTATCTCGATCTCGACCCGACCTACAAAGATCAGCTCGGGCGGCCGCTGCTGCGCCTGACCTACAATTTCGTGGAGAACGACTATCGCGTGATGGAGTACACGGTCGACGTCGCCGCCAAGATCGCGCGCGCGATGAACCCGACCATCATGGGGCCGCCGCGGGTGCGGCGCGGCGACTACGACATCGTGCCGTATCAATCGACCCACAACACCGGCGGCACCATCATGGGCACCGATCCGAAGACGAGCGTGGTCAACCGCTACCTGCAGTCCTGGGACGCGCACAATCTCTTTATTATGGGGGCGTCCACGTTCCCACAGCAGCCCGCCTACAATCCGACCGGTCCCGTGGGCGCGCTCGCCTATTGGGCGGCCGAGGCGATCCTGACGAAATACCGCAACAGCCCGGGCCCGCTGGTGCACGCGTGAGTCCGCATATCCCTCGCTGTCGTCCCGGCCGACCCCCGCGCCGGGCACCCACGAAAATGGCCGACCCGAGAGCCTCCTCGTTGCTATGCTGTGCCCGGCCATTTTCGTGGGGTCCCGGATAGCGGGGGGAGAGCCGGGACCCAGTAATCACCAGCCTCTTGGTGTCCACTTCGCGAGCGCAGTGATTACTGGGTCCCCGCTTTCGCGGGGACGACACCAAGGAGATTAGGGACGACAACTAAGAGATTCATGTGTTGAGGGAAACGATGCGCATCTCGACTATCGCTACTCCGATTCTTCTTCTCATGCTCTCCGGCGCACCGCTCGGCGCGGCCGACGTCAACCATGGCAAGGCGCTCTATGAGACCTGCGCCGCGTGTCACACCGAGCGGCCGGATGCGCTGGGGCCGAGCCTCAAGGGCGTGTTCGGGCGCAAGTCGGCGGCGCTCGAGGACTTTCGCTACTCGAACCCGATGAAACGCGCGAACCTCACCTGGGACGAGGACAATCTGCGCGCCTATATTGCGGACCCGCAGGGTAAGGTGAGGGGCAATCGCATGCCCTATGGCGGCCTCACCGACCCCAAGGACGTCGACGACATCGTCGCGTATCTAAAGACGCTGCAGTAGCCCTGCTCAATTTGGTAGACGTGAGAGCCACAAGCTCTTTTTCTCTCACCCCGCGACGTCACTCTCCTGCGCTCATTCCCGCGTAAGCGGGAATCCAGGGGCGGGCTCGCGCAGGGCGCTCGGCCCTGGACCCCCGCTTGCGCGGGGGTGAGCGGCCAATCCAAGTCCGCGCACCGTCGCGGCCCGGGTGGAAATCGCCGCGGGGATGATGTAGAGGGCCCGGCAACACCCCATATGAGCCGGTAATGGGAGGGCCGGGCTTCCGGTCCGTCCCAATTTCGTTTGAGCGGAGAGCAATGCAGGCCGTCATCCTCGTCATCCACCTCATGGTCATTTCCGCCATGGTCGGGGTGGTGCTGCTGCAGAAATCGGAAGGCGGCGGACTGGGCATCGGTTCGGCCGGCGGCGGCTTCCTGTCGAGCCGGGGCACCGCCAACGTGCTCACCCGCACCACGGCGATCCTCGCGGCGACGTTCTTCGCCACCAGCCTCATCCTCTCCATTCTCGCGGGCTGGGACCGCAAGCCGCGCTCGATCATCCAGAACACCGGCGCGCCGACGCAGCAGACGCCGGGCGCGCCCGGCGCGCCGCCCGGCCAGGGCGGGGCAGGCGGGGGCGGCGGGTTGCTCGACACGCTGCGCCAGCAGGAGCAAGCACCGGCGCCGCCGCAGCCGGCGGCGCCACAGGCACCGCAGGCGCCGCGATCCCAATAAAGTCAGCGGAAAAAAAGGGGCCGGACGATCCGGCCCCTTCGCTTTGGGAGTTATGCAAAGCGCGAATGGTAAATTGAAGATTCACATGAGCAGGTCGCCGCAGACCGTTATGAAAACGCAGGGACTTTTCGTTATGCGAACCGCGCATGACGCCGCGTTGGACGGCGGTTCGCCCCCCTCGCCGAATCGCCGCCGGGGCGATAAGGGTTAGGTCCCATGGCGCGGTACATCTTCATTACCGGCGGCGTGGTTTCTTCCCTCGGCAAGGGTCTGGCATCGGCGGCGCTCCGCGCGCTGTTGCAGGCGCGCGGCT
>Ga0310914_10003679_pt1 | contig 10602 bp, 7 predicted proteins | sample GREbulkMGAN108_FD_203450 | JGI IMG/M metagenome (GOLD analysis project Ga0310914, IMG submission 203450) | Lab enrichment of tropical soil microbial communities from Luquillo Experimental Forest, Puerto Rico - GRE.bulkMG.AN108 | ecosystem: Environmental > Terrestrial > Soil > Tropical forest >...
CGGTACCGCGACAGGTATTTACGCGCTCCGCGAGGGGATATCGAAGTCAAGATTGATCGTGCATTATGCGCGGGAGTGGCAGGGCGGTCGTCCGTTGAATCATACATGCATCAAACAATTGCAGCAGGAACAAGGCTTTACCGCAAAACGGGCAGCACGTTTCCTGATCGTCTTTGACCAATGCTTCGACATCGTCCGAGCAACCGAGCCCTGACGCTATCTTAATGGACATTCAATTACCGGACATTTCCGGGATCGAGGATACGGCGCCTGAAAGCAGATGAACAGACAAAGGCCACTCCGATCATCGCTTGGAACAGACCAATTGACGAGGTCCCGGTCGGCGCCGATCAACGCAGGCCGATCACGTGACTTAACCCGAGAGCAAAGCGTATGACGATGATCCTGACATGAGCCTTGAGGACGGCGAATAAGTTTGGGACAAGCTTGTCCAGCAAGCGAGTTCGTCGATTCCGCCGGAACGAACCCAGATATCCGGGGCAAGAACCGCCGTATTTACGCGCTGATGCCGCTGCCTTAGTGCATGCGCTTGAACTCGACGGTTTCACAGTGTCAGAAGGGAGAGCTGCGGTGGGCGCTCCCTATCGATATTGGTTTGGCGGCCGTTCAGTGAAATAGACCGCCTACTCGTGCCGCCGCGGCACTTCCCATAGCTCCGCGGAAGCAGGCCTGGGCGCCATCCTCCACAGGGGGACCGAGGGTTCGAATCCACCTCCCTCCAGCCCTCCAGCGGAGAGTCGGGTGCGAACCTGACTTCCTCCTTGACGACACGTCCACGCCGTGAGCGCGCCTAAGGGCAGCCGGGCTCACGATTCACTGACACCAGCATCCAGGAGGAGTGTCATGACGGTCCATAACATCTCTCGACCAATTGCGCGGGTCTTTCGGGCAACTGCTGCGCCTGGATGCCGAGATGAACTGCTCCGAAGGTTTCACTCCTCGTCCGTGGCTCTGGTCAACAGTAAGGTAGGGTGCCTTGGATATCGAATTCTCGAGCCCGTAGACGCGTCGGCGCCCGGAGTTGTGTTCGAGTCCATCTGGCGGGACCTCGACGCGGTCAAGGTGGCGTTTGGCGACGCGTGGCAGCAATCACATCTGCCAGAGGGTTACTCCGCACTTATGACGGCCTACTCGGTTCACCATTTTCTCGTTAGCGAGAGTTCGACGACCAAGTAGTTCGCCTCTGAGCTTCGGGGCAAATGGACTTGAATGACTCCCCCGTCTGGCGAAAAGACAAGCTACATCGAAATCGGTCGGGCTACGCCTTAAGCAGCGGCTCTGGCTGTCTCACCATCGGGGTCCACCTCAGTTGATCCAGCTCTGCTTTACAGCCTGATCCGAGTGCCGACGCAGAGGATCATCGCGACCGGGACGTTCGACGCGGGCGCGACACAAAGCTTGTTGTGGCGCGGAACCGATGGTTCGAATCCATCTCTCTCCAGCAAAGAGTCTGCGAACATTCAGTTCCTGAGCGGCCTCCGCGGCGGGTTGCACCCGCCCCACGCCCTTTAAGCCCATCAGCTCCGCCGACGCGATCGCGTCGTTGTTGACCTCGGCGCAAAATGCCGCCTCAAAGCCCGCATCTTCGGCGGCACGTGCAACGTCTTGGATCTCAGCCGCGCGCCAAGCGGCGCCTCGCTGCGGATCGATTTGTATCAGCCCGAGTCCGAGTCGGCATGATGACCCTCCTCCTTGGATTCGCGCACGGTTGCCCTGAGAGTTTATTCTTCGCCGCTTTGTACGCAGAAATCGTCTCGCTTGGCGACGCATGCAATAGTGATCGCCCGCAGCATAATGCCTCAAACTGAAGTTGCCGGCTTGAGCAATATGGCCGAGCGATTTAACGAAGCTGCTCATACCCGATTGGGCGTTCAGCCTCCGCGATCGCCGGAGAGGGTATGATTTGTCGTTATACACGAGGGCAGGGAAGCGCCGTTGAACGAACCCGCCCGCGCGGCGAAACCGCGCATCACTCAGAGCACAGGCCGGAGGTAGGTGGTGGCGGCGCGCTCGCCGATTTTTCGACCGTATTGGGTCCCTTCTTCGATTGATCTGCGGAAATGGAACCCTATCAGGATACGCGAAAACGCATTCTCGGTGGCCGCCTGGGAGAAGCTGCTATAGGGGCGCAGCACGGGTGACGGATCGCCGCAGGCGCTCCCGGCAGGGAGTTTCACGCCACAGTCCTGGAAGCTGACCCCGTCGGTGCCAAATACCTGCTTAAGCACTTCGGCACCGACCCCTCCTTCGATCGAGTGACCGGAGGCATAGTCCTGGTTCGGCGGGGTTGGGCGCAACGGCGTCCAGGCCGGGTCGCCGGTGGTGTCCGGATTGCCGTCCGCCTCCCCCGCCCGAATAGCAGTGACCGGTCGCCAATAGCTGTAATGGTTTTTGGTGGCGGACATCGCGACGTAGCCATCCGCCAATGCCATGCTTAGCAGAGCGAATAACCGCGCGTTTTGCCACGGGCTGAATCCGCTGTTGGCTGAGGCACTGCGTGCAATGCGGCTCCATTTCAGTGGAGAGCTTTCCCACCAGAAGTAGGCGATTTCGGTCTGATCGGCGGTGCGGGCGCTTGACGTAGTGTTCCCGTCACCGCCGAGCGATTTCACTTCGTTGTAGTCAGCCGTGTAGGCCTTTTCGGTCACGGCGTAGGGGGGACCCGGACGGAATTGTGCGCTGTCCTGCAGCGCGAAGGGGGTGACCTTTCCCCATACCTCGAAGGCGACGAACTGGTACCCCGGTGTGCACTGGTACTTGCCGGGCGAGGTATCCTGCGGGCAGCTGGTATTCAGGAATGGTCCAACCGCGCCGTCCGCGGTTCTGCGGGTGAGGATGGCGGCCGCTGCGGCCTGTCCCGCGGCAATCCCCTGCGTCTTGGCGGGACCGTCGGGGAGGGCGGCAATGGCCGCACTGTAGGCGGCTTCGACACTTGCAAGGCTCGCGTCGATGCACGCCTGGGTGATGAACGGGAGCTCGCGAGGGAGTTGACCGAGGAGCGGGACCATCACATCGCGCGCCGCCGCTGCGACCGCGGCTTCCGGAGATGCGCCCGGTTCTACCCGCTTGTCGAACGCATAAGGCTGAAACCGGCGATCAATGGCATTCAGGGCATCGTGGATGGCAATGTGCATCATCGCGTACATGCGCGACTCGTGAAACGGATCATCGAGCGGGGCGATGCATGCCTTCATGGCCGCCTCGCCCGCGTGTGCATTCCACACGATGACCGCGTCGCCGCTGGCCGTAGCCGCGAATGCGACTCGAGACAGAGCAGTCCCCGGCCCGGGGAGTTGGGTGTATGTGCCGGCCACAACGGCCGTAAAGAGAAGTAGACGTAGCTGTATACGCATCACACACCTCATCTTTCTGGTGTCGACGGATTGTCCACATCTGCGAGGTATTTCACTCGGGCATTGATGATAGTGCGGGGATGAGATCTGCGTCGGGGTGCCCTCGCGACCTGGCCCTAGAACGCGGCCTGTCGGGGTAAGACCCATAACGCGTATGTAGGTTTTTTGTCATCGCAGGGCAGCGACGTGTCCGAAGACCCAGTCGGCCACCTTTGTGCCCTGCTCGCGAGACGCTTCATCCGCAAAACGAAAATGGATGCCGTGGTAGATGCGGACATTGACCATATCGGATGCCATGTCCGAGAAACGATTATAGTTTCGCGTCTTTTTGGGGGGCTCAGAGTAATCGCTCGTGACTGTGAAGGTCATGTCGTCCTTCCCGAAGAAGAGCGCGAGCGAGCGGGTCAACGCGCCGGTGACACCGTTTGCGCCGGAGGTATAATCGGGATAGGGCGGGGTGTTCAAAAACGGCTGCCAGGAAGGGTCACCAGCCGTCGTCCCATTGCCGTCCTTCTCGCCCTCTTGGATGGCCGTGACCGGTCGCCACAAAACATAGTGCTTCTTGCTGTCCCAAACGGTGATCACTGCATCGGCCATCGCCAAGTTGGCCAGCGCCAACAATCGGGCACTATCAGCGATATTGTTGACATGCGCGGCGGCGACGTTCCGAAGAGCGCGGTGCCAGAGAACAAAGTTGTTTCCACTTTTTCCCGCATAGAAATAGGCGAGGTCGGTCTGCTCCGGGGTACGGGTGCTGTTAGACTGGGCGCCCAAGGCCTTAACCTCGTTATAGTCGGTGGCGTACTGTTGACTGGTCAAAGCCGGCGGGGGTTTGGCCCGGAACTGGTCTCCGCTCTGCAGTGTGAAACACGGGACAGCGCCCAGCCACGGCGTCGCCATCGGCGCGCCCGACGGCGGCGGCGGGGGCTGGTAGGAGGTCGTCGGGCGCCACATGCCGATGGCATTCTCGCCCGTGAAAGGGGGCGGCAGCGGGTTCGGCACACGCCCGTCATTGGCCCGCCGAGCAAGGATACCGGCGGCGGCCGTCTGTCCCACGGCGATCCCGGGATCGCTCTCGGCCAAGCCTTTCTTGGCCAGATAATCGAGGTAAGTGGCGTCGAGGGATGCGCCCTGCGCGGGGAAGATGCTGACGAGCACATCGTGCGCAGCCTTGGCAGCCGCCGCTTCCGGTGAACCAGAGGCTTCCGCGATTTGCACATGATACGGTTTGAACTTGCCGTCGATGGCTTGGACAGCGTCATATACCGCGGCCTGGACGACCGCCATGTCGAGAAAACCAACCGGTCCGGGACGGGGCGGAGATGCTGTCGAGATCGTGTTTACGGCAATCTCATGCCAATCGAGCACGGCATCGGCACGAGCTAAGTCCGACCAGCTCAGTAAAGCGAGCGGTATGACGCACACCGCGGTTACAAACCACCGGTGCCGGCGGATGCAAAACATAGGTAGCCCCTTATCGGGTGGATGTTGGGAATTTGCCGCCCCGTTCCTGAGTTGCGTTGAATGCGCGCGATCTCACCGGCTAATTCATTTTGACACAATGTCCCTTCACGCCACTCGATCTAGATAGAGTGATCTGTTTACGTCGATATTTCCCGGATAAGAGCGCTTTTGGTGCCTTCAGACAATACGTGCGACCACGTATGCGAATAGCTGGGAATGCAGACCAGATGTGGACAATCCGACGATCCAGGCTCAACGTCTCTATCACTGCATTTGTCAGATCATGGATCGCCTGGCGGGATGCGATGGCGCTGCTTGCCACGCCCTCCTGTGCCGGGTGGCAGCTGTCAACGAACAACGGCGCGTCGTAGTCGAACATGGTTGTTCGGGTGAAGACGGCCTGCAACCTCAGCCTAGGATCGTGACATAGGGTTTTGGCGACGACGCGACGCCTCCACTCATCAGAACGGGGCCGCCCTTTTGCCTGATAGAGGTGTGCAACACAGCGCAATTTTCGGCTTAAGTGGGACCATCCAGCCGAGCGCGAAGATTCCGTCGCGGGACGGAAAGGCTATATTCCGGCGCAGACGGGTCGAGGGACGGGCAACGTATGTGAGAGGCGCAGGCCATGCATAAGGTCGAAATCCCATCCTGGGCGGTCGAGCGGGCGATCGCCCGTCGTGGCCGGTTGCACCCCTTCGACGATCTCGATGCGGCGCGCACTGCGTTGGTCGTCGTCGATCTGCAAAACGGCTTCATGGCGGCGGGCCAGCCGGCCGAGGTGGCGCAGGCGCGCGAGGTCGTGCCGAACGTCAACCGTCTCGCCCGGGCGACGCGCGCGGCCGGCGGCACGGTCGCGTGGATTCAGAACACGATCACGCCGGAGACCGAAAAGTCCTGGTCGGTGTGGTTTGGCCATTTTGCCCGCGAGGAATGGGGGCCGCGGATGCGGCAGGCCTTTACCCCCGGCGATTTCGGCCATCTCCTCTATCCGGAGCTCAACGTCGCGGAGGGCGATCTGCGGGTGCGCAAGACCCGCTTCAGCGCGTTGATCCAGGGCTCGTCCGACCTCGACGCCATCTTGCGCGCCCGTGGCATCGACACGCTGATTGTCGTCGGCACCGCGACGAATGTCTGCTGCGAGTCGACGGCGCGCGACGCGATGATGCTGAACTACAAGGTCTTCTTTGTGTCGGATGCGAACGCCTGCCGGACCGACGCAGAGCACAACGCGACCCTCGCCAGTCTAATGGTCATGTTCGCAGATGTGCGCTCGACCGACGAGATGATCGCCTTGTTGCAGAGCAGCGCGGTACGCACCGCCGCGGCCGCGCAGTGAGCGCTGGCGCCGGCCAGGCATCGGAAGGAGGACGGGAATGGCAAAGAAGCCTTACATCATCGCGCTCGAAGAACATTACCAGGACTCTGAGGTGAAGGCGCTCGGCGGGGGTCCCGGGGCAGGTCGCGAAATCGTCGAACGGCTTGATGATCTCGGCGCGTTGCGCCTCCGCGAGATGGATGAGGCGGGCATCGATCTGCAGGTCCTGTCGCATTCGATCCCCGGGCTGCAGGCGGTCGATGCCGAAGCCGGGCCGCCCTTGGCGCGCCGCACCAATGACCGGCTATACGAGGCGGTTCAACGCCATCCCGATCGTTTCTCGGCTTTCGCCGTGTTGCCAACAGCGAACCCGCAGGCGGCCGCCGACGAGCTGGAGCGTGCCGTCACCAAGCTCGGCTTCAAAGGCGCAATGGTTAACGGCATGACCAATGGCGTCTTTCATGACGACAGGCGTTTCTGGCCGATCTGGGAGCGGGCGGCCAAACTCGACGTGCCAATCTATATCCATCCCGCCTTGCCGCACGCCGCAGTCATCGAAGCCTATTACCAGGACTACGTGCAATCGCATCCTGGCATCCTGCGAGCTGCCTGGGGCTTCACGGTCGAGACCGCGACACAGGGCCTGCGCTTTGTCCTGAGCGGCGTGTTCGACGCCCATCCCGGCCTGAAGATCATCCTCGGGCATATGGGAGAGGGTCTGCCGTTCCTGCTGTGGCGCATTAGCCACGGGCTGCGCGCGACGATGAAGGAGAAGACGTTCCGCGATATTTTCTGCGAGCATTTCTGGATCACGACAAGCGGCTTCTTCTCGGACACCGCGCTGGTATGCAGCATGATGGAGATGGGGATCGATCGCATCCTCTTCTCGGTCGATTACCCGTTTGCCGAAAACCCGCCCGGCACCGAATGGCTGAAGACTTTGCCACTCGGTCCCGAGGACACAGAAAAACTGCTGAACGGCAATACCCGCCGCCTGCTCAAGCTCTGAGGATGCGAAGAATCGCGATCGAAGTTTTCGAGAGCTGCAAGCTTACTGTGGGACCGAGTGTCCGAATCCGTCTTCCTGCGCCGACCAGTTCGTCTCCACAGAGAACTCGGGTTCGAAAACCCCGGAGGAGTGTCGAAATCGCGATGCATGAAGGGCGAGATATTCGACGTCTGTTGCCTATCCCACATTGGGCGAGAGGCGAAATCCGAGCCGACATTCGGTCCCTTGATCCTATCGAATAGCTCGCATTCGTGGCGACGGAGTGCGAGCGGCTCGACGCCTGGGCCGCACAAAAGGGCGAGAACCAGGTTTACCGCGCCCGCGTACTAGAAGTTCGAATCCATCTTCCTCCAGCGGAGAGAACCAGGTTTACCGCGCCCGCGTACCGCGGAACCCCGCTGCGCCTCGGAACGCGGTCTCGCCACATGGGAGGCGGGCGCCCCGCGGAGCGCCACTTCACGGTGGGAGGCAGCAGCAAATCCGTGACTCGGTGCCATCGCTCGGTGCTCGCGTACTGGAAGTTCGAATCCATCTCCCTCCAGCGGAGAGTCTATTGCAAACCGATCTATCCGGCGCAACAGCGGCCGGCCATGAACATCAGGTCGAACTTGCCGCGCTCGGCGGTCTGCGTGAGGCGGTCTCCGCTGCGAGAAGGTTGCGGCCGGAGGTCTCGAAGAATTCCAGCACCGCCTTGTCTTCAAATGAGGGCGAATTGGCGAGGTCGATTACCACCTGCGCACCGGCCATGGTCTCTTTGAGGCCCTCGCCGGTGATGCTGTTGACGCCGCTGTTGGGCGAGGCGGCGACGACCTCGTGGCCGCCCTGGTGCAGAATGGCGACGGTCTTCGAGCCGATCAGGCCGGTACCGCCGATGACGACGATCTTCATGCTGTTACCCTCCCTTATCGTTGAGTCTACCCGGCGCCGTAATTCGCACAATGTGGATCAGCAGCTCATGCCAACTGATCGAGTAGCGCCTTCGCCTCCTTCAGATCGGCGATGTCGAATCCCTCGGTGAACCAGTCATAGACGGGTGCCAAAAGATCGCGGGCATCGGTGCGCCGGCCCTGCTCGCCCCATAGCCGGGCGAGATCGCGGGCGGCGCGCAATTCCAGTGATTTAGCTTGTTGGGCTTGCGCGATGCGGATCGCTTGCTGAAGGGAAGCCTCGCCCTCGTTGAGCTTATTTTCGGCGACGAGCAGTGTCCCGGCGAGGCGGTGGAGTTCCGCATCCCACCCATGCTCGCCGGTGCTGCGAGCTATTTCCAACCCTTCCCGTAGTGCGGCCAGCGCCGCCATCCGATCGCCGTGCCGTATCAAACCCTCGGCCAGGAACGCCAAACTATCAGGCAAAAAGATCGTGCGTCCGAGCCGTGTCCAGTTCGCGATGCCCTCGCGAATACGGGCGGTTGCTTCGTCGATCACACCTTGTCGGAGAAGAGCCACGCCGCGCAATATTCCTGGTTCGAGTATCAGCGAGAACCGCTGCTCCGCAGCCAACACCTCAGCGGCGCCGACTAGGCTCAGGGCTCGCTCGGGCTCGCAGCGATTGAGGTGAAGCACCGAGCATAAAGTGAGAGCGAGACTCAGTGAGAACGGGTGAGCGAGCCGCTCTGCCAGCGCCAAAGACGCAGCGGCGCTCGCGAGCGCCTTCTCGGGATAGCCCAGCAGCCATTCGGCATGAGCACCCATATATCCGGCACAGGCACCGGGATCATGACCGCCATAGACGAAACGATGGGACGCGTGCTTCTCCGGATCGTAGAGCAGGCGCCCGGCGTCGGTGTGCTCGCGCGTTTTTGCCGGGTCGCCGGCAAACGCCCATGTCGCCCAGGCGCTATGAAGCGCCTGGAGCCGTAATCCATCATCTCCTTCGTCTTCGGTCATACTCAGCAATCTCGCCAAGAGCGGGCTGGCGGCGGCACTTCCACCGGACATATTGGTTGCTTGCCAAACCCCATAGAGCGCATCAAACCGTTGCTGCGGCGAGCCGCTGCTCTCGGCGAGATCAAACGCCCGCATATAGGGAGGTTTCGCGGCGGCCGCGCCTTTGGCGGTTAGCCGACAGCCCGCCAATGCCAGTTGCAGGTCGATTTCGCATCCGTCTCGGTCGGGACTCTCCGGCAGCGATTGCAAGAGGTCGAGACCTCGCTCCAGATGGGCAATCGCCTCGAGGTAAGCCGATCGCGACCCGGCGTGCCGCCCCGCCTTCAGCCATTGATCTACGGCGCGCTCGATTTTGCCGGCGGCGGTCAAATGATGCGCCAGAAGTTCTGGTTGGCGCTCGACGAGATCGGCGAAATGTTGCTCCAGCACCCCTGCGACGCGGGCGTGCATTTCCCGGCGCCGTGCGCGCAGTAGCGTACCGTAGGCGGCGTCCTGCACCAGGGCATGCTTGAACAGGTAGGAGGCATGCGGAGCGGTGCCGCGGCAAAACAGTAATCCAGCATCGGTGAGCTGTCTCAACGAGGCTTGCAATTCCCTTTCAGGACGCTGCGTCACCGGCTCGATCAGTTCATAGGAAAACTCGCGGCCGAGCACTGCGCCGATCTGCGCGGTCTCCTTGGGCGCAGGCCCGAGCCGGTCCAGCCGCGCCATTAGCGAGGCATGCAAGGTCGACGGCACCGACTGCACTGCATGCGATGCCGCCCCGAGCACCGCAGTGACCCGGTCGCTCTGCCCGGCGCTTTCCAGCACCGCCTTGGTCAATTCCTCGACAAAGAGCGGCACCCCATCGGTGCGCTCAACGATCTCACCGACGATCTCGGCGGGGAGCGCCGCATCGCCGGCCAGCTTGTGCACCAGCATCTCGCCGTCGCGTTCGCCGAGCCGATTGAGCGTCAAATTCATGACGTGAGAGAGACCACCCCACGGCGGCTGGAATTCCGGGCGAAAGGTGATCGCCAGCAGCACCGGCAGGTGCCGCACCCGGTCGACGGAAAGATCCAGCAGTTCGCGCGAGGTCGGGTCGATCCAGTGGGCGTCCTCGAACACCATCAGCACCGGGCGCTGCCGTGCCTCGGCTTCGAGCCGATTGAGCAATGCCTCGAGCAATTTCTCCCGTTTGCGCCGCTCGCTGAGGTTCAGGTCTCCGGCGGAACTCGGCAACGAAAGCAGCTCACTCAACAGTGCGATATCGTCGTCATCCCGCGTGCCTGGCGCGAGCAGTGCCCGCAGTTTGGCGAGCCTCGCATTGACCGTATCGTCGCGGTCAAACCCGGCAGCATGTTCGAGCTGGGCGATGAAGGGATAGAGCGCGCTGTCCTGGTGGTGCGGCGAGCAGAAATAGCGCAGCCGGGTATGCGGCTCGCTTTCGATGTGCGCGGAAAGTGCCGCCGTCAGCCGCGACTTGCCGATGCCCGGCTCGCCGGAAATCAGCACCACCCGTCCTTCGCCGCTTTTTGCCTGCTGCCAGCGCCGCCGCAGCAACTCGATTTC
>Ga0310914_10003682_pt1 | contig 10601 bp, 15 predicted proteins | sample GREbulkMGAN108_FD_203450 | JGI IMG/M metagenome (GOLD analysis project Ga0310914, IMG submission 203450) | Lab enrichment of tropical soil microbial communities from Luquillo Experimental Forest, Puerto Rico - GRE.bulkMG.AN108 | ecosystem: Environmental > Terrestrial > Soil > Tropical forest >...
GCCTGCATGGGTTGCCATGGCGATCGAGGCCAAGGCTCGCCGCTTGGTCCTGAGCTCACGGGAAAGAAATGGTTATGGAGCGACGGGAGTTGGGAAGGAATTGCAAAGATCATTACCGACGGCGTCTCACAACCCAAACAGTATCGCAGCCCGATGCCGCCGATGGGCGGAGCGCAATTGACGCCGGAGCAGGTGAAAGCCGTTGCTGCCTACGTTTGGGCTATTAGCCATCTGGCGAAGAGCAACTCTAGGAGCGCCGGTGCTCCCGCCGAAATCGCTGTATCGGAAGAGCGAATTTTCCCCGAGAGCATGACCTCTACTTCCGATGGCCGGGTGAGTATTGGGAGTATCTCTACCGGCTCGATTTTCAGCGTGGACCGTGGCGGTTTCGCCGAGGCTCGCGAGATTTGCGGCGCCTCCGGCAACTCTCAAGGCATTCAATCTGCAATCCGCCGCCCTCAAAGCCCGCTACCTGCTTCCGACTCCGGGTGCGTTTTGCGCAAACTCGACACGCTCGTGATTTCGCAAGTTCCCTCAAGTCTGGGGACGAAAGTCGGACTGATGCCTCGCTAGGTTGCGCGATAAACGTACGGCCCGAGCCGCGTCAACAGTAGCGTCGCTGTTAGCGTTGCCATCAGAAATAACAGCAAGGGAGCACGATAAGAGCCGCTGTGATCGAAACCAAAAGCCATCAACGCTGGACCCAGTGCACCCGCAAAGGTGTACGCGGCGAACATATAGCCATAAATCTCGCCAAACGAGCGAAGGCCAAAATAGCGACTTGTCAGATAAGCAATAATGTCTGCCTCTGCTCCCATGCCCAGACCCACAAGAAATGCCGCCAGCAATGTGAGCCTTCCACCTGCTGCCGTCCAAAGCAACAAAATCCCGCATGCAACCCCGCCAAAAAGAAAGATTGCGACGTGCGGTCCAAAGAAGCGGTCCAGCAAGTAGCCTGAAAAGACCCTGCCAAGCAAGAGGGCTACTCCGAGCAGGGAACTAGCGAGAGCTGCTTTCTCTGCGCTTATTCCGCGATCAGTAAGCATCGGCACGAGGTGGATCACGCAGGCGTGAACGCTCGTCCCGACCAGGAAAAACGCGCACGCCATGAGCCAAAAGCTGCCTTCCCGCCGAGCGGCAGGCCACGTGAGCCCGTCTAGATCGCTGCGCCTCTCCGGTCTGCCGTTCAATAGCGTCGCTCCGTCGGGCGTAGTTCCAATTTCCGCTGGGGAATTTTTGAGAAAAATACCTACAACCGGCAGGGACACGGCCAGGACGGCAAAGCCCAAAATGGCATAGGTTGCGCGCCAGCCGAAAAGCGCGATCAGGCGCTGCGCGACACTTGGCATCGCGATAGCGCCGCTTGAGACGCCAACCAACATTAGACCAAGTGCCAACCCACGCCTTTGGTCGAACCAACGCGACACCACAATCCCATAGGGCACTGGGGCCGTCCCAGTGCCAATGAAGCCCAAGATGATGAAAAGGACATACAACTGCCAAAGACTCGTCGAAAAACACTCGAAGGAGATAAGAACGAGCCCAAAGACTAGGGTGGAGGGAAGGATTACCTTGCGGGGACCGAGGCGATCCACCAATCGTCCGGCCAATGGTGCGCCGACGCTCTGCATGACGTTGGCGAGAGTAAAGGCGAGGGAGATGCTGGTACGACTGGAATGAAAGTGTGCAATCAGGGATTTAAGAAACACTCCAAACGAATATACAAAAATTGGGGCATAGCCCAGGCAAAGCCCGATTGCTGCAGTTAGAACGACCCACCAGCCGTAGAACACATGAGTTCGTCGTTCGCTCATTCAGAATTTGCCATAAGCGTTCTCACCTACAAACCAGGCGCGTCGCGCTGCAGCCCGAATTTCTCGCGCCGCTAGGCGGATCTGAGAGAATCTTGCATGGATCAGGCGCGCCCAGAAAAAAGCAACGGGCGTGCCGCGGATTATAGTCCATGTCCCTTGGCCAGTCCTGGGGGGCACGCATTCTGTGGGTTCAGTATGTGAAGAGCCTTGATAGCTACGATGCGATCGAGCCGCGTATCTCGGGCGCTTTTGCACACTTCTCCCACCCCGCCTCCGCCGAGGTGGGATTGGATCTCATCGGGGCCAGATTTTGTGCAAGAGATTAAGGCCATCGGTGAGCGTCATTATAAGGGTGTGGTGGTTCTACAGAAGCGGTGAATTTAGACGGTTGGTTGGCAATTCGGGAGTCGTCCGGAGACAGCGCTTTGGGTAATGAGTTCTTCCTAGTCGCCGGGTGAGAGCCACCCCGGTTGACCTGTTGACAGGGTCGTCGGCTACACACCTGGATGTCAAGGTATCAATATTATTGTCATCACCAATCCAATCTGCTCAGCCGGCTCGCGATTATCGTGCCGCAGAGTTTACGCGTGGTGGCGCAAAGTCGTGAAGTGTGTCGATGGCGTTGGCGCTCCCAATGTGGGTAACACCGGTTATCGTCTTGCGAATAAGTTAAGAAACTTGCGAAGCAGCACTCGAAGAAAGTCCGTCGAAGAGCTACCGGCTATCGTTGGCGATGAGACGACCCGAAGCGCGGTAGGAGTTCACGATTTTTTCAAAGGCTGGTTGCATGTCGTGAAACAGCGGTTCAACGCACCAGGCGGTTATCTTCGTATAGCTGTTGCCCGAAGTGATGATCGCGGAGAGAAATTCCACCGGCAGGTTGTTCGATTTCGAGAGAGCGCCGCGATAGAAAACAAGCAGAGCGGCTTTCCCGTCAATGGTTGTGGTCGATTGCGAAAGCTCCTCGAAATTCGTCAGCGTTTGCCGTGCATTCAGCATGCACAGCTCCTTGTAGCTTTCAAGTGATCCCGGATACTCCTCCTGGATCACGACGGCGAAGCGCATCTTGTCCTTGGAACTGAGCCCCGCCAGCGTCGACGGAGCATGCCGCAAGTCTGCGTTAATGATCCATTCCGGAGGCAGCGTCAGCGAAAACTTGCCGGTGCGGTTCACATATTGTGTGCCACTCAGCGTTTCATCGATCCCAGGGAGGTCTCGCTTGACAGCAGCCGTCTCGGGAGCCTTGCCGGAACTGTTTTCGGGGAAGTTGATGTTCAGAATTTCGCTGCGGTTCAACTGAATCTTGCCGTATGAGGTTTCCACCTCGATCTTATCGGAAGTAATCCCTGTCATATGGCCGACAATCTTAGTGCCATCTTTTAGCGTAATCTCCTCTGCGCGAGCGGGCCGACTCGTGGCCAAACCTACAGCCAAGCAGAGCAGGGACATTGTTGCTAGCCGATTCATGGGTCCACCGTTCTAAGCGACTTTGCGCATTCCGGCATTTGCCTTCTCGCCGGGCGCTGCCCGGTCGCCGCATCTTGCAGGAGCGTATATGGCTGAGCATAGCGACGAAAACTCCAGCAAACAATGCGCACCCCAGTTGCCGTGTCACGACGGTTACATGGCCATCGGTACAGGGAACGAACTCTGCTGGCAACCACCCGAAGATGACGCCCATTCAGAAGTCTCCTACTGGTTATGGGGAAGCCAAAGAGCAAAATACGGGCCGAAGCGGACCCAATCAAGCAGCTGGGTTAGCCCGTGCAAGCGGGCCAGGTTGCATGCTCTGAGCACAACTGTACGTTCGGGCTATTCCAGCGTGCGAGAAAAAGTCCGAGACTTAAGAGATTGAGCCTTGACCATCGACGAATACTTTCTGAGGAGACAAGAATGAAGGAGCTCTTTTTATTTATATCCACAAGCGCCCTGCTTACCCTCCTGGGTTGCTCGGGAAGTACCCAGAAAACCATCTCAAAAAGCGCATTGTCTGTAGTGCAAGCATCAACTCCACCAACCAGCACGTCTCCCGTCGCAGAGGCAGCAGCTTCGCTTCCTGTGCCTTCGGTTGGATCGGCGACTCAGCAAAGCTGGCGCTCCGAGAACGTCACCGACCACCTTGGCAATGCCGTCGCGCTGAAGGGCACCTCGCTGGACGGCAAATTTGATTTAGTCATTCTCCAGAGGGGTACTTATTCTTTCTTGTCTTTTGTTAGGCACACCCGCTGGAATGCCGTCCATGACCAGCCGGCGAAAGGCAAGTTAATGTATCTCCGTGCAAAATTTGAGGATGGCGAAGAGAAACACATCGAATGGGACGAATTGGGATTTGCTACCGAAAACCTTTGCAGCGTCCTATGGTCATACCCCGCCAATACAAACGCTCCCATCGGTCCCGTGCCGGAAGGCGCCACGGGCGATTCCGTTGGGGGTGACCAGCTCCTCATCGAAGACATGATGAAGCATAAGACGATGCTCTTAGAAGTCGAACCGGGGGTCACCACACAGTTTGACATGGCCGGGCTGGCGCACGAAATGAAGAAAGTTCGTACCCCAAAGGCGCAGCCCATGCTTGAAGCGAGGCAAACCGACGAGTAGGTCTTTTCACAACGTTTCGGCATCGCCAGTACTCGAGACGCTGTGCGGTAACGCTCCCTTCGCGCCTTTGGTAAAGGTTGGAGAAGAGCTTGTCGTGGAGGGCGGATCCAGGACCTGTGAACACCATCCGCCGACGCACGCTTGTGCTAGCTGCCGCACTGGCTTTTCTCGGCCCGGCCGTTCGATCCGAGCAGTCGCAGAAAGCTGCGCGACCCGCGCAAGAAGACCGCATTCAGAAACTTGAAGAGCGCGCTGACGCCGTCGAAAAAGCCGCAAGCAGCGCAGTCATGGAAAAAGCCTCGCCCGTTTCGCAGTGCACGATTTCGCCCTTAGGCTCACGATGCAGTTGGCTCTAAACCCGCAACTCTTCGGAAGGATGCGCGACCCGCGGCGGCCCGGGACCCAGTGATCATAACGAAATTGTCTGTCTGTTCCGCGTAAACTTGTGCGAAAATAAGCATATTTCAGACTAGAGAGGCCCGGGGCAGCCGCCCGTCCCGGGCTTCAAACGCGATATTCAGTATCACCGTCTGCTGGCCATGTTTTCCTTTGACTTTTCGATATTGCACCATGTTCCACAAGCACGACCGAAGCGGCGGCTTGTGCGTCTGGCACCGTCCAATGTCTTCTCAACAGAGCGTTCTTTTGTTCTGGTCCAACGACTCGGAATCCGTGCTTCTCGTAAAAATGAATGGCCCATGACGCGGCGGTCCATGTGCCGATCAGCACGGGGCCGCTCGCGAGATTGTGCAGATGAGCCAGTAATCGTGCCCCGATTCCAGTTCTTTGCCGCGGAGTGCGAACATAGGCGTGGCGAATCAGCGTGACGTCTTTCACCGGCTGAATGCCCATCACGCCGTCCAGCGCACCGTACTCCTCAAAACCCAAGAACTCCACTCCATCGCGCATCTCACGGCGTAATTCATCGCGCGACATGTACGGTTCCTTCCAGCAATCCTGCGGAATTACGCCTTTGTATGCCTGCGCGCCATCGTTGATGATCTGCCAGATCACCTCGAAATCGCTTTCATTGCATTTCCGAATCCTGTGCAACGCTTTTCTCCGTTCAGTCTTCCGAAACGCTTCCGGTGCGGACGCATTTCATGCCGCAAAGATTTGCGCGATGTCTCGAGGATGTCTTGAAGGAAATTGCAGGTGTGCTCAGGATCGTGCTTCGCAATATCCGCCCGGCGTTATCCGACATTGCCGAACGAAAGCGCGCGTCAGATGGCTCTGATCGGCGAAACCGGCCAGCAGCGCTGCTTGCGCCGGGGTGTGCCCCTGTGCCAACAGCCGTCGCGCCAACCGTACGCGAAGCTGAACCAGGTATGCATGCGGGGTGATCCCGATCTCGCGCGCAAAGCCGCGCAATAACTGGAAGCGGCTCACGCCGGAAAGCGCAGCCAAATCCGCAAGCGTCACTGGCTCGTGCGGAGCGGAATGCAGCCGCCGGATCGCCTGGGTCACGCCGGGTGACGGCCCCTTGAATCGAGGCCCCGCGACGCCATGACGGCGCAACAGGCTCATGAGAGCGCAAATCATGTGCTCTTCGGTGCGAAGCGCGTCCGGCTGAGGGTTCGTAAGACAGGCGAACAACCGCGTGAAGCTTTGCGCCAGACGCGCGTCGCGCGCCACAGGCCTCGCAATCTCCACCGGCTCCGAAAACTCCTCGTGCACCAGACCGGCCATCGTCGCGGGTTCAAAATAAATGATTCGCCAACCTCGCGCTTTTTCGCCAAGCGGAATACCGTCGTGAATTTCGCCCGGGTTCACCATGATCATGTCGCCGGCCTCGGCGTCGACCACCCCAACGCCGCTCCAGGACCGCTGCGCACCGAAGGCAACCAACCCCATGCCAAATTGATCGTGGGCATGCCGGGGAAAGTGGTGGTTTGATACAAGAGTCATAGCTTCGACCCCGGGCATGCTGACTCTGTGTTGCGTCGCGTTATGTATTCGCGGACTCATTGTGGTCACACCGGCGTTGGCTGCCGGGGCCAAGCCGAGGGCGGAACCGGTCTCAGAAGAAATTAGACGCTCGGGGACAAGAATGGGTATGGTGGTCGACCTAACGCGGTCAAACTGCGAACTGATGTGCCTACCGGAGAATGGCGCGAGCCTCCGCCATCTTCTTAAGTTGTAGTAGGTTATTCCTTGGAATATGGTGCTCGCATCGTGGTGGAAAATGCGCTATAACCGCTGCCTCAGCGGGCAACGTGGCTGTGGCGACTTGGCAAAGACGCACGTGTACGCCGCTGCCGGAGGGATGAAAACCATGATGCACCTCTCATGGCGCAGGCGGGTGACTGCGCTGTTTTTCAGCTTTGTTGTTTGCTTCGTTTTGGGTGAAACGTTCGCGGCAAGCGGGCTTACTCACACGACTCAAGCGGAACTCGATCATCTCATTCCGCGAGACAAGTGGGAGGGAAGCGGGCTGAACAAACTCACAGCGTCTGAACAGCAGATATTGGCCGACGAGATTACGGCCCTGCTTGGCACCGCACGATCGACGCAGAGTAGCGCTCCGGCGGCGAAAGACAGGAGCCAGTGGCGGATGTTGCAAAGACGCATGTCCAAGGACGACGTAAAGAAGCTGCTGGGGGAACCGCTAAAAGTCTCTGTCTCCAGGTTCTACGAAGCATGGTACTACGCGGGCGGAACGGTCACGTTTGATGGGAAGGGGCGGCTCGATTCCTGGAGTGAAATGTAACGGATAAGCGCACTGTGGCAAGTGGATCCTAAGATCGGTATTCTGGCTGGAGATCGTCTAGCTGAAATAAAGCGGTTCGTGCGGCAATATAGCGGCAGCCGGGCTGGTGCTCAAACGTGAATTTCCAGTCGGGGCCCTTAGAATAGCTGACGGCATAGCATCCGAAACAGCGCCATTCGCGAACTTGCTGTCGTTGGTCGAACACGACTTCGTACTCGCCCAGCTTGAAGTCGTGCATATCTGCTATCTCAAACACATAGGCCAAGGCTTCTTTTAGCTTTTCTGCTTCCGATTCGTTCATTATCAATGCCCTCCTTGCGGCCCCAGCATTGGTCAATGCTCCATGCTTGAGCGAAAGGGGGGGGCGGAGGCGGGACTCCCCTAGAGAGGCAATGTGAAAATCATACGCTAGGTAAAGCAGGTGTCAACCGATTTGGGCCGCGTCGAGGTCTTCTCGGAGAGGAGAGCGGTCACGAATCGCCCTTCGCCAGTATCTCTGGACAGACCGTAAACAGGCCTTCTTTCGAAGGCCTGCCTCGGCCAAGAGCGCCCTGGCGGTTTAGAGGCGCTGGTAGTTGCTGTTTTGAGTGGCGATGGTCAACTGTTTGCTGACACCGTTGATGGTCTGCGAGGAGACATGATTCGGTCCGTTCGGTACGCGGGCGAACTGGACGTTCACATTGACGGCATCGCTTGGATCATTGAGATAGGTGGCGATCGACAAGCTCACGAGATCTTTCTGAGCCTTGTCCATGACGAGGGTCATCTTGTCGCCCTGCTTGATGTAATTGGAAAGAACCAGGCGGTACTCGCCGGGCGCTCCTGCTGCCGGACCCATCATGATGTTGCCCTTCTGGCGGGCCTGCTCGATGAGGTCTTTCTCCGGAGGAACGTATTGTTGGATCAATTCTTTGATCTGGTCGGCGTATTCTTTGTATTCTTCCTTCTTTTTTTCGACGACGTGCCTTTTCAGTCGGCCTTCGTGTTCCGGCGGGGCTGGTGGTGGATCGAGGGACGTCTTCTGGGGCTTGCCATCGGGACCGAGGCGAACCTGAAAGTGTTCTTGTTTCTTTTGTTCGCCTTTGAGGCTGATGCTGACTTGCTCCACCCAGGTGTATTGCTCGAGAGCCTGCTTGTTCTGGGCGGCAGCCTGTTTGAGTTCGGCCACTCTCTCTTGCATTTCCTGATTTTGTGCGGCAATCGTCGGGACGAACCTGATACCGCCTGCCAAAACGAGCAGGGCAGGTACTGCAACGCAGAACGCTCGGACTGGTATGCTCTTCATAAGTCTCCTCTCTGGTTGGCTACTTCTGCTTCGGCGGGTAGTTCTTCAGCAATTTCTCCATGGCCTTATTCAGACTTTTCATGTTCTTTTCCTGGTTGGAGCTGGGATCCATCGTCTTGGTGGCATTTCCAGTCCAGACCAGTTGCTTGGTCCCAGGATCATACATATCCAGCACAAGAGTTCCGATACTGATGGTCGAGCTGGTGGCCGAGCCCATTCCGCCGCCGAAGCCGCGACCTGTGCCCCAGGCATTCCATTGCCTTTCCTGATCGACAGCGATCTGATAGCCGACATAGAGATCAGCTTTGTCACTATCGGTTTTGGTCAAACCTTTCGAGGCCAGCTGTGAATCAACAGCCTGCTTGATTTCCTGATCCATAATCTGGTTAGGATGAGAAGCACCCTCGATGGCGACCCACTTGTAGGTGTGATATTTGGAGAAGTCCGTACCGGGCATGAAATTGTACTTCACATCCTGAGCTGACAGTGTGCCCGCCGCGAGCAACACAAGTGCCAGGATTGCCAACGAAAAGACTGTACTGCTTCGTTTCACTTCCATTTTTCCCTCCCTCAGTACCTGTTTGATTTTGTTACGTCGACCCACAGGTTCACCCACGGGTCACCGTTTTTGAGCGGAAAGCCGAGAAACCAGGCGGAGTACTGTGCATCATATGAAATCGAATCGCGGTCTTCCAGCAAAAAACCAATCATCGAGCCTTGCCTACATGCCGATGGGTCAAACGATCGGAGGAGACCGAGCGCAAACCTGCTTCCAAACAAAAGTAAGGGCTGCTAGCGGGCGAGTGGTTGTCGAGCAGAAGGATGTGCTCGTGGGGTCACCAGGCGACAGAAGGCAAAACCGTAAGATTTCCGAGCGGCTCCGACGTATTGGAGTTCCCAAAGCGTAGGAGCTCATTGACGTAGTGTGTGTGCTGGCCTACACTCTTCCCAACGCTAACCGCCCGTTGGTGTTACGAGGTACCTCTTCGCTCCGAGTATCGAAGTCTAGCTGCGAGGATACCGCCTATGGGTCGCGTCCCTTCGTCTGCGATCACTCTAGTCTCTTGTCTCTCGGCCTGCCTCACGAAGATCGCCGTGACCCACCCGCACGTGCTAACCGGGTTCAACAGGCCAGGGGCATCTACGGGACCTATTGGAATTGGCGGCTGACGCTATGATCACGACCGACGAGGAGGGGCTTATCCAAGAGGCAAATGGAGACGCCGTCCTCTATTTATTGATGCAGAAGGAGAGGGCCGTGAAGTACACAATAAAGCCCGCAGCAATGCTCTTGATGGTTCTGCTTGCATGTTCCTACGTTCTTGCCCAGGATTCCGGATGGCCGCACAAGAATGTGCAGGCAGGCGGCACTCTTATCACTTATCAGCCACAGGTGGATGACTGGAAAAACTTCACCACGCTCACCTGGCGGCAGGCGTTTCAGGTGGTGCCCACGGGCGGCAAGCAGGTGATTGGCGCTGCGACCATGAGCGGCACCACAAACGTCGACAATGATCGGCATTTGGTGACGATCTACGGCATTCAGATCACGAACACATATTTTCCGGACCTCGACCAAGTAACATCCGCAAAAATGGATCAGCTCTTGCGAACCTTTGTGCCGCCCGTTGTGAACATCTCGCTCGAGCGGGTCGTGGCCTCTGTGCCGAAGCCGCAGGCGCCCGCAAGTACACTGAAGTTGAATAACGATCCGCCGTTTATTTTTGTGAGCTACAGCCCGGCGGTACTTTTGGCCGTCGATGGCCAACCCGTCCTCGCGGACATTCCCGACACAAAGCTGAAGTTCGTCGTCAATACGCATTGGCCGATATTTTTCGATACCAGGCAGTCGCAGTACTTCGTGGTGGTTGGTGATCGTTGGTTTGCGTCGCTCGATCTGCATGGTCCGTGGTCGGTTGTGAACCAACTGCCAAAGGACATGACCAAGGCTGCCAAAGACCCGCAATGGCAAGGCCTAGAAAAAGTGGTTCCACCGCCAGCGCAACCGAGCGGCCCGATTCCGAAGATTTTCTACAGCTCGTTGCCGTCGGAAATCATTCTCTTTGATGGGAAGCCGCAGTACGCGAATATTCCCGGCACGCAGCTGGCCTACGCTACCAACACAGATAGTCCGGTCTTTCTCGACACGGCTAGGAATGAATACTACTACCTGGCGGCGGGACGCTGGTTCAGG
>Ga0310914_10003685_pt1 | contig 10595 bp, 11 predicted proteins | sample GREbulkMGAN108_FD_203450 | JGI IMG/M metagenome (GOLD analysis project Ga0310914, IMG submission 203450) | Lab enrichment of tropical soil microbial communities from Luquillo Experimental Forest, Puerto Rico - GRE.bulkMG.AN108 | ecosystem: Environmental > Terrestrial > Soil > Tropical forest >...
TCAACCGCGCCAGCGGGCGGCCTGAAGAACAATTGCGCGAGCGGCATGACGCCAGCGATTTCGCGACCAAAACGCAGGACAAGATCGACGCGCGCGGGTAACCCCACCGTAATCCCTCATAAATCAAAGCCGACGATGCCAACCTCACTTCTGAAAGAAACTCGACGATTTCGTCATCGACAAGTCAGCACGAAAGGGACGGAGAAAGCGCAGATCGAAGCGCGAAGCCGCCAACTTGATTCGCTCGTTGCGCTGTAACGTCGAGCTGCTTTCAAAGTGTTCCTCTAGGCGCATGTTCCGTGCTCCCACGGTAGCTGGTTGACCGGCGCTGAGATAATAGCCGAAGATCGCGGAGGCTCTTCTCATTCATTCCATGAGGCCCCGCGGTGCCGGTCGGCATTTCCCACAACCAGTCTCCATCAAGGGGGCGGAGCAAAAATCAGCGGTCGGCGCGATTGGCACAAGTCGGACCTCTTCTCCGTCCGATTTTGAAGACCGTGAGCAGGGCGTCCTTGCCCCGCCGACATGGAAAGTGCACGCTGGTGGTCGCACGATGGCTTCGGTCTGATCGAGGCTGCACGACCGCTTCATAGGTTCGCCGGTCCGCACGCGCATCAGTAATGAGGGAGGCCTGTAATGACCTACGCATCTCGTTGGCACCACCTTGCCGGAATGTCTGTCGCGGCGTTTCTCGTCACTCTTGCAACGTCCGGCCAGGCGCAGGAACAGAAGTTCAAGGCGGTCTCGGTGAAGACGCCCGACGGCCTCACCATTTCGGCGCAGGACTGGGGCAATCCAAATGGGCCCGAAATCCTCTTCATTCACGGCTTCTCGCAAAGCCATCTGTCGTGGATCAAGCAGGTCACCAGCAACGATCTCGCCAAGGAATTCCACATGGTGACCTATGACCTCCGCGGCCACGGCAATTCCGACAAGCCTTTTGAACCCGAGCGTTACAAGACTTCGAAATACTGGGGCGATGAGGTGCAAGCCGTGATGGACGCAACCGGGCTCAAGCGTCCGGTACTAGTCGGCTGGTCTTACGGTGGCCGCGTCATGGCCGATTATCTGACGACACATGGCACTGCCAAGCTCGCAGGTCTCAATTACGTCGACGCGGGACAGAAGGGCGATCCCAGCTTCTTCGGGCCGAATCTGCGCAATCTCCCCCTGATGGCATCGGAAGACCTTGCCATCAATATCGCGGCGACGCGGGCATTCCTGCACGACTGCTTCTCCATCCAGCCGACCCAGGAAGAATATGAAACCATGCTCGCATTTAACATGATGGTGCCGCCCAAGGTGCGCCTCGGTCTGAGCGGCCGGCCGCTCGATGTCGATGACATGTTGCGCAGCCTCAGGCTTCCGGTGCTGGTTACACACGGGGCGGAGGACAAGAACTCGAACCTGATCGCCGCCGAATACACAGCGAAGATGATTCCTGGCGCCAAGCTTTCGGTCTACCAAGGCGTCGGCCACTCGCCTTTCTTCGAGGCCACCCCACGCTTCAACGCCGAACTTGCCGCCTTCGTGCGCAGCGCCCAGAAAGGGAATTAACTTCGCCTTTCCATTCCTCGGAGTCGCCCTGCCGCAGTCCCAGCTTATTAGGCGGTGAGCGCAGGCGGGCCGCCTCGTGAACCGGCCTGCGAGATGTGGTGCGGACGCTGCTCGATGCAGATGTTCGAGGCGATGAGCCGTGCGATAGCGGCGAGCGGCATTAAGCCAGTACTCGATAAGGTATTCCACTTCGATGAGGCGCGTCAGCACATGGCCTCGGGCGCACATTTTGGCAGAATCGTTATCCGCGTAGCGTGAGTAGGTTCTCATTCCCGACGCCGGGCTAGGAACAGGCGGCGGCACGGCTCTCGAGGATTAGTGGCGGCGCATCGCGTCGGCCCAGGCTTTCTGCCACTGCTCCGCCCATTGCATCCAAAACTGCATGGGGTTCGTCGCCAACGCGCTTGCGTTCGGCCAACTGCCGGTCGGGCTGATGCCAGGCAATGACGTTAGCTTCGACAGCATCGCCGACGGCGAGCCGGTCATCGGGTTCGGTGATTTGATCTGCTCCTCCCAAGCATCCATCATCTGATCCATGGTTTGGATCTGCATTTTGGTGATGCTCTGCATTTGCGCGCGAATGGTATCGACGATTTGTTCTGGCCATCCCAGCGCCCGGGCGGCGGCAGCCATCTTCTCGATGACTTGCTCGCTGTTTTTCTCGCTGCTTTTGGCGGTCTCGATGCGCCAAGTGGACATCGCGTCAAAGGCTGCGTTCACCGCCTTGCGCGCCTCATCCGAAAGCCCGGGAGCCCACATCGGATTGAAATTGCGGGGGGTCACCTCCGCGTACTTATTCGGCATGGCCATGTCTCCCTGTCACTGATTGTAAGAATCTACCCGGAGAGCCTAGTAGACGAAGGCATCCAGCGTTCTGAGGTATCACCGTGGCTACTCTATCGCATGGCGTGTGATGCAGACATGACAGTCGCAATGGCTGCGCAGGCATTGATAGGGCTGGTGGTAAAATGACGACGCTGAGCGCGAAACCGCCGCGACCGAGACTCGCTTTTTTGTTCTATCGGAACCTGTCGATCTATGATGCGGGCCTGTCGCAACTGAGAGGCTGTCAGGGATGATTTCGACCGTGAGAGGATGGGTCAATTTTGGGGCGCTGATTGACAGGTTGCGACGTGTCAGAGGCCAAACCTTGAGCTACCCTTGCCTTGGGCACCACTTACTCGAGAGATCGCGAAATGTTAGGAGACCCAATTTTTTGGCTATTTGTTCTTCCGGGTCTGCTGTTGGGCGCGTACGCGCAGTCTCGCATCAAAATCAATATCGCGAAGTATTCTCAGGTCGGCACCCAGGACGGAATCACTGGCGCCCAAGTGGCGCGCCGGTTGCTGGATTCGCAGGGCCTTCGCAACGTAGCAGTCGAGTCCACTCCAGGGATGCTGAGCGATCATTACGATCCTCGTTCCAAGACATTGCGGCTGAGCCAGGAAGTATACTTTGCACCGAGCGTAGCGGCGGCCGGAATAGCGGCTCATGAAGCAGGGCACGCATTGCAGGATGCGGTGGATTACTTCCCCTTGGAGGCGCGAACGTACATCGTGCCGGTAGTGCAACTAGCTTCGCAGACTGCCCCCTGGCTCTTTATCGCAGGAGTGATGTTGCAGCTTCAGACGCTCGCCTGGGTCGGCGTCATTCTCTTCGGGGCGTCTTCTGTCTTTGCTTTGATTACTCTGCCAGTAGAATTCAATGCTAGTGCGCGAGCGCAAGAATTGTTGATGAGCCAGGGTATCATCCGGGGCGACGAGCAAATAGCTGGAGTTCAGAAGGTTTTGGGAGCTGCCGCCTGGACCTATGTGGCTGCGGCCGTCTCCGCAATCGGTAGCTGGCTATTCTACGTCTTTGTTCTGCTTTCCCAGGCACGCTCCGTTGGTTTTCGCAGATGACTTGGTCCGCGAGCGCTGCGACGCGACGCGGCGGAGCAGGATGCGCAATTAACGACTAGTGAAGAGACTCCGAACTGGCGCGAGCGCGGTGCTCAACCCTGGGGAGCCACCCCAGCGACAAGGGCCGCACAGGCATCGACCTGAGACGGCAGCGTCGTTCGCGCAGAAAATAGAGAGTCGGGATCGGCGTCGGCCTGCCGACATTGCAGCGCGCGGGTGATCAAACTCACGTCGAGTTGGGCGGGGCGTGTTCTGCCAAGAAACGCCACCGCCTCGTCGTTCGAGCCCATACGGCCAGTCATCCAGCTGTAGCAAAACCGCCCGGGATAGAGGAGCGTCCGCAGATACCCGAGCAATTCGGGCCCGAGCGCCGCCTGCCACAATGGGACAATGCGACTGGCAAAATCGACCGCGGCCGCTTGGCCGGAGGTGTTCGCTGTTGGAGCCATGGAAATGACAGGGTGCATGAACGGCCCGCGAGAACCGAGGAACTGGGCTCCCAGCTTCAATCCGGCTGAATCCCAGCTTCACGAATGATGGTGCCGTATTTCTGATGGTCCCTGACAATCATTTCGCGAAATTGGTCGCTATTGCGAAAATCGATATTAAATCCAAGCGTCGACATACGCTTCTCGACGTCGGGAAGCTCGCTGGCCTCACGAATGGCCTGACCGACGCGGGCGACGACTTCCGATGACACCCTGGCCGGCGCGACGACGCCAAACCAGTTCGCGGTGTCAAATCCCGGCACACCGCTTTCGGAGACCGTTGGCACTTGCGGTAGCATCCGGTCTCGTTGCTGCGTCGAAACCGCCAGCATCTTCACTTTTCCCTGCTCGACGAACGGCATGACGGCAACCGGCGACGCCCAGATGAGCGGAATCTGCCCGCCCAGCAGGTCATTGAGTGCCGGCGCCGCCCCGCGGTAAGGCACATGCGTGATGTCAATCTTCGCCGCCGTGTTCAACCATGCAGCTGCAAGGTGATGCGGCGTCCCGGCGCCCGGGGTCCCGACTGAGAGTTTCCGGGGATTGGCCTTGCTATAGGCGATCAATTCCTTGAGATCGTGAAACGGGACTGAGGGGTGCGCGAACAGAACCAGTGGGGAATTTGCGACCATCGCGATCGGCGAGAAATCGCTGGTCACATCGAAGGGTACGGTCTTGTTCAACCACTTCGCCAGAATGGCGCCAGGCTCCATGAGCAGCAGAGTGTATCCATCAGGTGCTGCCTTCGCGACGAAATTGGTGCCGATCATGGAGCCGGCACCGGGTCGATTTTCCACCACGACCGACTGCTGCAGCTTCTCCTGCAGCTTTTCGGCGACGATGCGCGCCGCCGTATCAACCGCGCCACCGGCCGCAATCGGCACGACCAGGGCAATTGGCCGCGTTGGATAGGTTTCCGCCCTTGCAATCTGCGATACGGCCGGTAGCGCGGCGGCGCCCGCGGCAAGATGAAGAAATCGACGGCGCAGCAGCTTCATGGCGTTTAGCCCCCCGGCAGGCGCACAGTGAACAGCGAACCTTTGCCTAGCTCGCTCGTTACGGTCGCTTCGCCGCCCATCATGCGCGCGAGCTTGCGGGTGATGGCCAAGCCGAGGCCAGTGCCGCCGTACTGCCGTGCAGTCGAGGAATCGGCCTGGGTGAACTCCTCGAACAGCTTTGCCTGCTGCTCAGCCGTCATGCCGATGCCGGTGTCGGCCACGGCGAACTCAATCCAGTCGCGTCCGTCGACCACCCTTCGCGCTCGCAGCGCGACTTCGCCCTGTTTGGTGAACTTGCAGGCATTGCTCAACAGGTTGAACAATATCTGCCGCAGTCGCATGGGGTCGACGGTCAATGCGCCGAGGTTCTCTTGGGCGTCAACGACGAGGCGGTTCTTATTCTGCTCTGCAAGCTGTCCGGCGGTGCCGATGACCTCGTTGATCAGCGGTGCTAGCTGCACGGTTTGTGGGTTGAGCTCGAGCTTTCCGGCCTCGATCTTCGACAGGTCGAGCACCTGGTTGATGAGGCCGAGCAGGTGGGTGCCGGCGCGATTGACGCGCTGGAGCGGCTCAAGCGCTTTCTCCGTGCCGAAGCGCGCAGCGTTCTTCACCATCATCTCGGTGAGCCCGATGATGGCGTTGAGGGGCGTGCGCAGCTCGTGGCTCATGCTCGCAAGGAACTGTGACTTGTGCTCGCTCCCCAATTGCAGCTGACGGTTCTTGTCCTGGATCTCGTCGAATAGCCTCACGTTCTCGATCGCGATCACCGCCTGATCGGCGAACGTGGTGACCACGTCGACCTGCTTGTCGGTGAACGGTCGTGTGACTGAACGCGCCAGCACGAGCACGCCGATCGGGTGTCCTTCGCGCAGCAGCGGAACCGCGAGCACGGAGCGAAAGCCAGTTCTTTCCTGGGCCTCACTCCATGTGTATTCCGGGTCAGCCAAAACATCGCGGACTTGGACAATCCTGCCTTCCAGCAAGGCCCGCCCCACCACCGTCCCTCGGCCTGCTTTAATCGCAACGCTCTTAAAGTAGATATCGGAGTCAGTGCTGATGCCATAGCTCGTCGCGTAGTAATACGAGCCGGCGTCCTTCTGGCGCACAATCGCGGCCATTTGCGCCTCGCAATGTCGCGCCGCTGACACCGTCAATGTATCGAGCACCGCTTGGAGATCGAAACTCGAGCGGCTAATGACCTTGAGTACGTCGGCAGTGGCTGTCTGCTGCTGCAGCGATTCGCGCAGCTCGTCGAGCAGCCGCGTATTCTCGATGGCGATCACGGCCTGATCGGCAAAGGTCTGGAGTAGGGCGACCTGTCGCTCGGTAAAGAGTTGCGCCTCGCTGCGGCGGAGTGCGATCGTGCCAATCGCGACACCTTCTCGCATCAAGGGGACACAAAGTAGCCCGCGGAAGCCCCAGCGTCGTGCGTTTTCACTGCTCTCAGGAAATTCCACATCTTCGGTCTGTAGGTCAGCAATGTGGAAGGCCTGCCCATCGAGAACCGTTCGCCCCGCCACTGTCCCGCCGATCAGGGGGAGGGTCTCCGCAGGGATCGGACCGTGATGGGCGACGAGGAGGAGCCGGTCGCCGTCCGGACGCCAAATGGCAGAGTCGTACGCGTCGCACAGCTGCGCTGCGGACTCGACCAGCGTTTTCAGCAGCGCCTGCAGATCGAAAGTCGAGCGGCTGATGACCTTGAGCATGTCGGCTATGGCAGTCTGCTGTTGCAGCGATTCGGTGAGCTCGCGCGTGCGTGCCTGCGCGTCGTCGAACAGCCGTACGTTCTCGATCGCGATCACCGCCTGATTGGCGAAGGTGGTCACCAGCTCGATTTCCTTGGCGCTGAACGGCCGCACGGTGGGGCGGGCCAGGACGAGCACGCCGATCGGCACTCCTTCGCGCAGCAGCGGAACCCCCAGCGAGGTACGGAAACCGCCGAGCCTCTGGCTCTCGAAGAAGCGGTATTCAGGATCGGCCAGGACGTCGGGAATGTGCGCAATGGCGCCTTCGAGCAGGACTCGTCCGACCAAAGTATCGCGCCCCGGTCTTAACGGATAATGCATGATGTATTCGGTATATTCGGGCGGGAAGCGGTAGCTTGTAGCCCAATAGTACGCGCCACCGCGAGGCCGGACGATGCCCGCCATCTCGGCATTGCACAGATGCGCCGCCGATTCGGTCAGCGTGTCGAGCACCGTCTGCAGGTCGAAGGCCGAGCGGCTGATGACCTTGAGCATGTCGGCGGTGGCCGTCTGCTGCTGTAGGAATTCGCGCAGTTCGTTGAGCAAGCGGGCGTTCTCGACGGCGATAGCGGCCTGCGCGGCGAAATTCTGGAGCAGCTCGATCTGTTTGTCGGTGAACGGCCGCACCTCCTGACGAAAGATGACGATCGCACCCATCAGCGCGTCGTTCTTGATCATCGGTACCACGAGTAATGTCCGGATGTCGCCGAGTTCAATGGCCGCAACTGTGGCCGGGTCGCGGTCAAGATAGCTTTGATCTGTACGATAGTCGGCAAGATGAACTAACTGGCGGGATTGGATGACACGGCCGATTGGAGTTAGCGGGCTCACCCGATTCAATGGTGGCCGGTGAGGCCCTCGCTTTAGGTACTCCGCAAATGCCGGAGGTATGCCGAGCTTCGAAATAATCCGGCCAGCGCCATTTTCGATCCGGTACAGCAATCCAAATTTGGCATCGCAGGTCCGCGTTGCGCTTGCCAAAATGGCCTGGAAGACCGGCTCCAACTCGCCGGTCGAACTGGAGATCACCTGCAGCACCTGGGAGGCCGCGGTCTGCTGCTCCAGCAATTCGCTCAGGTCGTCGGTGCGTTGCCGCAGTTCGTTGAGGAGGCGGGTATTCTCGATGGCGATGACGGCCTGATCGGCAAACGTGGTCACCAACTCGATCTGTTTGGCAGTAAATGGTTGCGGCACCGTCTTCGCTACGAAAATCACCCCGACGACAGTTCCTTTGTGTAAAAGCGGGACACCTAGCGCGGCCCGGTAGCCGCCAATCTTTTGAGCGCCACTCCAGGTGTACTCCGGGTCCGCCAATACGTCAGGAACATGAACCGCTCGGGCCTCCATCGCGGTTCGGCCAGTAATGCTGCCTCGATCTACTGGAACTTTCCGGGGTTTGAAATAATCCCTCAGCTGCGCACGCACGTCGGTCGCATGGCCGAAGCTGGTGACCCAGCGGAAGAATTCGCCCTCGCGTTGGAACAGCCAGGCGTGGTCAGCGTCGCACAGACGAACAGCTGATTCCACGAGCGTATCGAGCACCAGCTGGAGATCGAAAGCAGAACGGCTGATCACCTTGAGCACCTCGGAGGTCGCGGACTGCTGCTCCAGCGCCTCGGAAAGGTGCTCGCGCGCATCGGCGAGCTCACGGGTGCGCGCTTCGAGTTGCTTCTTCAACTCGATCAGTGAATTGGGCCCGTTGCTAACGCGCGCTCTCGCTTTCGTTCCGGTCGAACGAAGCTTGCGGCCGCGCGTTCGGCTCTTCGCGCCTTTGCGAGACAAGATCACCTCGTCGGCACAATCACTGGTTCCCGTCGATTGATCGAGCAAATCAACCTAACAGAACCGCACGATGAACCGCGTCTTCATTCGATCACCTCGTCGGCGCGCAAGAGGACCGACGGCGGGATGGTGAGGCCGAGGGCCTGCGCGGTCTTAGCGTTCACCACCAACTCGAGCTTCGCAGGTTGCTCGACTGGGAGGTCGATCGGCTTGGCGCCCTTGAGGACCTTAGCCACGATGATTGCGGACTGCCGCCACATTGCCGCAAGGCTGGGTCCATAGGATACGAGCCCCCGGCCTCGGCGTGTTCCCGCCACTGATAGATTGCCGGAAGCCGGTATTCTGCCGCGAAGGCGATGATCTCCCGGTGCAGTGCTGCGAGAAACGGCGAAGAGAAAACATTGAGGGCCTCGGCCTGCGAATCGCGTGCTGCACGAACCACCGCAGCGACGTCTTCGCGACGTCGCACTTCCAAGACTTGCAGCTTTAGATTTAACGACTGAGCCGCACTCTCTGTCATCGTCACCTGCGACGCGCCGGTCGTCGGGTCCCAGAGGGCAGTGACCCGAGACAGTCCCGGGATTATGTCCCTCAGGACCTCCAGCCTTTTCGCGCTGAGTTCAGGGGAAAGGATAGTGAGCCCGGTCGTATTCCCGCCGGGTCGCGAGAGACTAGCGACGACTCCGGCCCCAAGAATGTCATCGCTGATTACAACAATGGGGATTGTCTCCGTCGCCTGTTGGGCTACTCGGGGTGCGAGATCGCCGGCTGTATAAATGACGTCTACCTTCAAACGCACGAGTTCGGCCGCGAGCTCTGGAAGCTGTTTGGGGCCTCCTTGAGCGTAACGGAGCTCGATGGCGATGTTCTGGCCGTCAACGAAACCTAACGTGCGCAGCCCCTGTCGAAACGATTCCATGCGCGGTGACACAGGGGGCGCATCGCCCGGCCACAGCAAGCCAATCGAGGCAACGCTCCCGGCTTGCTGTGCGCCCACTGCGAGCGGGCAAGTTGCTGCTGCCGCCGCCCCACCGAGCAGCGCGATGAACTGGCGCCTCTTCATTCGATCACCTCGTCGGCGAGCGCCAGCAGCTTGTCAGGAATTTGGAGGCCGAGCGCCTTGGCGGTCTTGAGATTGATGACGAGCTCGAATTTTGTCGGCCGCTCGACGGGAATGTCAGCCGGCTCTGCGCCTTTGAGGATCTTGTCGACAAGCTCCGCGGCGCGCCGGTATAGCTGCCGACGATCCGGCCCATACGACAGCAATCCGCCGGCTTCCGCAAATTCCCGATTTCCGTAAATCGCTGGAAGCCGAAGCTCTGTTAGGAGAGCGGCGATTTGCTGGCGAAGGTCGAGCAGCAGGGGATCTTCCAACGTCACCACACCGGTCGCGCCAGCTCTCGCTGCAGCCTCGATGCTGCGTGAGAGTTGATCGGCGGATCGTATCTCGAAAACTTCGAGGCGTTGTCCCAGTGCATTGGCGGCGACCCTGAGCTCCTGCAACGCCAGCATGGAAAATGGCGTTTCTGGGTTCATGAATACCGCCAAAATCCGAATGCCCGGGATGAGCTCCTCCAGCAGCTGCAGCCGCTTGCCGCCGATCTCGGTGCCCTGGGGAGTTATGCCGGTCACATTTGCCCCGGGCCGGTTCAGACTCTTGACGATGCCCGCTCCAATCGGATCGCCGACACTGACAAAAACGATCGGTGTGGTCGCAGTTGCGGCCTGCGCCGCCTGGGCAGCCAACGTTCCGAAGCCTGCAACGATCACGTCCGGACTGGTTCGAACGAGCTCCGCGGCAAGCTGCGGCAGGCGCTCCGAGCGCCCTTCGGCCGAGCGAAAGTCGAAGATCAAATTCTTACCTTCGGTATAGCCCAGCTCATCCAGCCGCTGCTTTACGACCAGCGAGTCTCGGCCGGCGAGAAGCGCGAGGTAAGCCACGTGGTAGGGCCTCGCCGACTGCTCCGCACGCGCCGCGAGCGGCCACGCGGCCGCGCCGCCGAGAAGCGTGATGAAGTCGCGACGGCTGCTTATTCGATCACCTCGTCGGCGCGCGCGAGCAGCGACGGCGGTACGTCGAGGCCGAGGGCCTTGGCGGTCTTGAGATTAATCGCCAGCTCGAAC
>Ga0310914_10003690_pt1 | contig 10590 bp, 8 predicted proteins | sample GREbulkMGAN108_FD_203450 | JGI IMG/M metagenome (GOLD analysis project Ga0310914, IMG submission 203450) | Lab enrichment of tropical soil microbial communities from Luquillo Experimental Forest, Puerto Rico - GRE.bulkMG.AN108 | ecosystem: Environmental > Terrestrial > Soil > Tropical forest >...
CAGGTCACGCCAGCCGGAACGCAGGAACGGAGTTGGGCGGCTATCGTGACTCAACCAATCTCTCTCTACAACGCAGTCTTGCCCGGCGGCTTTCAGTTCGCTGTGGTGCAAAAGGACGGGACCGTGGTGTTCCACTCCGACCCCACCCGGAACCTGAGGGAGAATTTTCTGGCTGAGACCGATCTGGATCCCAACCTGCAGTCGCGGGTGGAGATGCGCTCGGAAGGGCCGGTCACGGCGAATTACATGGGGCTGCCCCATCGCATGTACGTGTTGCCAATGGACGCCCGTGACCAGAAAGGTCGATGGACCATCGTGATTTTCCGCGACCTGCACATGGAAGAGGTAATGAACCTGGAAATACTCAGCCTGATCTCCTTCCTTTTCATTATTTACGCCGTCGCGACGATTGTTTTGGTGTTGATCGCCAACTGGATATGGGGCATTAAGTCCGGGCGGAGATGGTTCTGGCCCGACTCACGTCTATCGGGGATGTATCGGCATGTCGCGTTGGTGAATGCGTTTTCAGTGATTGTGCTGATGGTACTCTCGAATTTCGTTTCGGGACTCGCGCTACTGATTTGCGCGACACTCATACCTGCGGCTGTACTCGTCTTCAATATTGCGGCGGCAGGCCGTCGAAAATCCTCGGAATCAGCCCGCGCCACAGTGGAAGAAGCCGAACCGCCAAGTTGGGAGTCCAACTATTTCGTAGCGGCGGCCACCCTGGTCCTGGCGATTGCGGTACTCCCCTGTCTCAGTTTGTTCAAGGTGGCGGCCAATTTTGAGCACCGGCTTCTGGCGGAGAACACACTCCTCAAGCTTGCCAGTGATCTTCAGAATCGCGCCCTTGCGGTGCGGGACCTCTACCGGGAAGTGAATCTGGGATATCACCGAGCAGACTTGCTGGCCGGACCCGAGACCCAATTGGCCGGTGATTTGGAAGGCGAGAAGGTGCCCCGCCCTGGTTCGAATCCGGTTTATTCGTACCATGAACTCCTCAGCACGACTGTCTCGACGAGCCATGAACTGATTCAGGAGTTCCCCGATCCCTCTGCGACTGAGAATTCGCTGCTGAGCTCCCTGAGTTACCCATACAACAAGCGCGCAGCAGACGACCGGCACCTTGCCGAGGGCAAATCGGATGTTTGGCGGTGGACGTCCTCTAGTTCGGGCCGCGAACGCACTCTCGAGCTAACGCGAGAGGAGCCGGGCGGGCAGGTCCGCAGTATCAAGGCGGTCTGGCGCCCCTTCTTTTATCCCTGGACGAGGGTTGTTTGGTGGCTGGGAGTCGCTGGGCTGGTTGCGTTCGTCTATACACTGGGGCGCATCAGCCTTAGCCGGATCTTTCGACTCGGGCGCGGCACGCCTCCTCCACTCTTAGACTCCGATTCCAGGCTCAACCCGGCAAGCTTGATTGCGGACTTGCCGATGAACCTGCTGCTGATCGGGCATGAAACTAGCCGACCGATTGCCGAGTTGCTTCATCGTTCCGACGTTCAGGTGCATGAAGCCGAAACACTGTTGCAGGCGGAAGCCGCGGCAACTCAGACCGCTGCGTCAAATAGCGCCGCGATTGATGCCATGATCCACGATGGGCGTCCGCTGGTACTGCGAAATTTCGAGCGTCTGCCGGGCGATACCGAAAAGCTAGCCAAGGCGAATGCTGCGCTGATTCGGCTGCTTTCTTCGCTGGGTAATAGCGTGATCCTCATCTTCAGCCTCGACCCGGTGCTGGTGCCGTCTATTGAGGCGAATGACCGGTGGCGAGACTTGCTGCGTTCTTTCGTTCGCATCGATTTGAACGCGGCACCGCGACGACGACTCGGCGAGGATGACGCTGACTACCAGAGCCGCATTTCGGCGGAGTCTTACTTCCATTGGCTTTTCGCCGGTCTGCCGAAACTTAAGAAGCTGGTGATGCTCCAGTTGGCGCAGGAGAAAGTCGTCAACCCCAACAGTGGTGAGATCGTTGATGAGATGATGGAACAGGAAATGATTGAGCAGAAATGGGGACTGCTGTCGGTAAAGGATGATGAGTTTGCGAGGTTTTTGAAATATGCTCTGCCGCACCACACTGTCAGACATTGGGAAAAACAGCTCGCCGGGGCCCGGCCGTTCTCGCTTCAAACATCACTGATGATCATCGGGGTCGGAGTTGTCGCTTTCCTGATTTACACGCAGGGCGAAGTGTTCAACACCTGGGTGACCTATGCGACGGGTGTGGCTTCAGCCGTGCCTAAGGCGCTGCAGTTCTTCGAGAACTTACGTTCCAAGTCGGCATCGTCGTGAGATGTGCAATGAGGTGGTGGCCGTGAATAACCGTAGGCAGGGCACGTTGAGCGAGAATCACAGGCTCAACTGCCTATAAATGACGTTCACTGACGTTGCACGTCTGGAGGTTGCATTGGCGGCGCCCACGTCGGACCTAGGTGGCCTTCAGCGTGGTGCCGTCAGAGGCCTTAGATCAATCACTCTCACAACCGGCGCCTGAGGTGCGATGAAAGCTGCGACGCTGTTTATGCCTTGTCCCAAGGAGGTCGCACAAGACATTAATGCTGCCAACAACCGGAATATGCGCGTTTGTTTCATAAGAAATGGTGCCCACGCTAGGCAGACCGTAATCTTTAAGTGCGGCGATCTTGCAAGTTGTGGCCCGTTCCGTCCCGTCAGTCTGATTTGGTCCGGCTCGCCGGTGGCACAATCCCGTTCATCCGCCTGTACTCCACCATCTGTCCGCTATGATCGAATGCATGAGCAATGGCAAATGTGACCAAGGTTAGGCGGGACGATTTACCGTCCCCAGGAGGCTGCAACATATTCTCAGGACTCAGCGTAGCGGCGGCCTTGTGACCCAGGGCAAAAGAATCCTTCAGTAACTTGAGGATGTCGGCTTTGGTCGTCACTTTCTCAGGACCGTTGCCGTCCTTGATGGCATCCGGGATCTTGTCGCCGGTAAGGGGCCCCCAAAGGAAATAATTGGAAGAGGCGATGTGCTTGAGCTGTACGGCAAAAGTGCGGACACCCTTGTAGTCGCTCCCGGGAATGTTCAAGCTCTCCGGAGAGAAGTTGTATTTCTCTTCCGGCATGGCTTCGGCAACGTCCAGAATCAGCTTTTCGATGGTGCTGATCTGGCGGTCCACGGTGGAAGCGATGCTCGGCCGAGGCGGCGACGGTTGCGCCTGAGGCGCGGAGTTGGCTGGAGCGCCAGGTGTTAGAGCGCTAGGGGCTGCGAGACTCGTTCTGGCGAGGACAAACAATGTGACGGCAATTAGGGCAAGCGAGGATCGTTTCATCTTGGGTTTCTCCTTTGCATGGGGCTATTCTCCCAGGGGTGGATGTGCAGACAGCACTAAAGAAGCTTGGACGGAGGGTCCCCGAATTCGTAAGGCACATTTCCGTGAGCGCTAGAAGTTCGTTTTCTGTCCAGAGTTTCAGATGGATGTTGCCACCCGGCGTCCTGCCGCCCTTTGGTGCAGCCAAATGGCAGGGAATCCTCGATATACCAGTCTCAGTCGAGAATGTATCTTGGAGAGGCCGGGATGGTCTTTGCTGCGCGGAAGATCCACGCACTGACTCACAATATGCGACTGCCACCCTTTATGTTTGAGCCTCTAATCTTCCTTTGCCCCGACGGTTCTGACCGGCTTTCCAAATGCGGCAACGCGGTGAGTCGCTTGTTTTGAGGCGAACAAGAAAAAGGGCGACTGCAATTGGGAGTCGCCCTAAGAAATTCCATGGGATTCAGACAATCGGTTGTTGATTTAGGCGCTTGCGGCTCGTTGACTGATAAAGTCCTTCGCCTTGGCGACTTCCGCGTCAAATGTTTTGAGTTGTTCTGGCGTCAAGAATTGCTCGAGTTTCTCGCGGCCAGCATTTCGATTCTTGGCAATATACTGGGCAATATCCTCTTTCGATACGTTTGGATTCTGCTTTCTATATTCTTGAAGCTTCTCATACTTTTCCGTCAGAAACGTTTTCAGTTTATCTTTTTGCTCATCAGATAGTTTCAGTTCTCCACCGAGTCGTTTCAATTCAACTGCGATATTGTTAAGTTCATCCGGAGTCATATTGCTTTCTTTCTGGGCGGGTACTTTCTTTTTTGAGAGGATTTGGCTGGTGGGCGTCCCAGTCAAGACATAACAGCTATTGCGTATCAAGAGTTGGGTACCCTTGGTACACAGCGACTGTAGTTGAATGCGCTGCATGAGTCAACGGACAAGCCTAGGACGGTACTAGCCTCCACTTGTCCGGTTGATTAGGCTACCCGCCTCCCTTTTCGGGAAGGGAGTTCGCATAAGTCACGCAGGTTCGCAGGTTCGCAGGTTCGTTGACTTGCACTAAGTCGCAACCTAAGATGGCAAAACTATGGCGGACTCCGATACAGTCACCGGCAAGTTCCAGACAGTGCTGCTGGTGAGCCTCGTGGCCATGGTGTGCTACCTCGCGGCAAGACTGGGAGGGATCTTAATCATAAATGATCCCCAAACACTCTGGCCTTTTTGGCCCGGGTGCGCGGTCTTGGTCGCCATTCTGTTGGTCTCGCCGCGGAAAATCTGGCCAATTCTTATCCCAGCAGGCTTGGCAGGTTTTGTTCTCTATGACTTTCAAGCCGGCGTGTCGATTCGCTCGATTGCTTGGCTCATGCTGACCGACATCGCCGAAATTCTTGTCACTGCTTGGGGCGTTAGTTATTTCTTCAACGGTGTACCCCGTTTGGATAGTTTGAAAGCCTTTGAGAAGTACTCTTTCTTTACTGTGTTCCTCGGTTCGCTCGTCGCAGCGTCCATTGGCATCCAAGCCTTAAATGGGAACCGTTGGATTAGCTGGAGGAGTAATTTCCTTTCCGAGGGGCTAGCTTTTCTCACTGTGACGCCCGCCATCCTGGGTTGGGTCGGACAATACTCGACATGGCGACTCGCCAGTCGTGCCTATCAATTAGAAGCAGCCGCACTAATCACCACGCTCATTTCCTTGAGCTTTGGCATGTTTGTGGCTCGCGGAACAGTTGCACCGCCAGCGCTACTTTATTCTCTGGTGCCACTTTTGCTGTGGTCCGCTATACGTTTCGGCTCTACCGGGGCTGCCACTGCGGCAAGCATCGTTGCCCTTCTGTCTGTTTGGGGCGCAATCCACGGCCGCGGCCCCTTTACTGAAACCGACCCGATCAACAGGGTCTTTTCCCTACAGTTGTTCCTATTGTTCACTGCCGTACCCTTTATGGGCCTCGCTGTCCTTGTTGAAGAGCGAAAGCGACAAGAAGCTGTTCTGCGCGAAAGCGAAGAACGCTTCCGCTTGATGGCAGACACCGCTCCTACGTTGATCTGGATGTCGGGAACGAGCAAGTTGTGCACCTTCTTCAATCGAGGTTGGCTGAACTTCACTGGTCGATTGATAGAACAAGAGTTGGGGGAAGGATGGGCCTCCGGGGTACACCCGGACGACCTGGAACGGTGCCTCGGTATCTACTCGGCAGCCTTTGACTCACGTGCGGATTTTGAGATGGAGTATCGATTGCGCCGTTATGATGGAGAATATCGGTGGATTGTCGACTACGGTGTGCCCAGGTTTGGTTTAAATGGCACCTTCTGTGGTTACATTGGCTCGTGCGTCGATATTACAGAGCGGAAACTGTCAGAGATGTCGCTGCACGAGCTGACTGGTCGTCTGATCCACGCTCAAGAGGAAGAGCGCGCGCGGATTGCCCGAGAGTTACATGACGATATTAGTCAGCGAATGGCGTTCCTGCAGATTGGACTGGAGCAATTCGAGCAAAGCGTTCCCGGGCTAGCATCAAACGACCGAAAAGAACTTCACAACCTCACGGAAGTAACGTCGGAAGTTTCGAGCGATCTTCATAGTATGTCTCACCAACTTCACCCAGCAAGACTGGACCTTCAGGGTCTGGTCGCCGCGATGGGAAGCTTCTGTAGAGAACTCACCAATCAGCACGAATTGAAAGTCGAGTTTCTTCCTCGTGACATCCCTAGTCAGGTCCCGCCGGATGTGGCTCTGTGCCTCTTTCGGATATTCCAGGAGGCCTTGCGGAACGTTGTGAAACATGGCAAAACTTCTGAGGCCAAGGTCGAGCTGTCTTGTCATGGTGATGGGATCGATCTTTGTGTCTCCGATTCCGGCGTAGGATTTAACCCTGAGTCCGCCCAGGGAAAAGGCGGTCTAGGTTTAACGAGCATGCGCGAACGGCTACGGCTGATTGGCGGGCACCTTGCGGTGGAATCGGCGCCTTCGCATGGGACACGAATCCGGGTTCGTGTTCCGCTCTCGGGCGGTATCAGTGAAGGCACAAGCGAGCCGAAACACTATAAAGCAAATGCGTAAGACGCCAGGAATTGAAGCCCAGCCCCAACTTGCAAGGCCTTGACAACTCTAGAAGGCACTAAAGGCGGACAGTTAGGATTTAACATACGCCCTCGGACGCTGATCTAACTTCTGTCTGTCGGATCGCAGAACAGTTCATCAGTTCCAGCGGTACCCGCACACGAATCCGGGTGATGAGAGAGTGTTGAGGCGTGCTCAGCTAGCTTTCGATGCATTCCGATACCCACCCCGCACAGGTCAATTGCGGGACCGCGAGCGAGAGCGGGCGTAATAAATGTGGTCACAATCAATGCAGAGATAGGGCCGCATACCAAGGGTGGAACAGACCACGCGCTGGATGATGCCGTGGCGTTTCTCGCGACAGATAGCGTGACTGTTGCAGTAGGGGCACATGTGCTTCCCATCCAATCGCAAATGCAAGCGAGAAAAGAGAGTGGGGTGAAAAGGCTGAACTGTTGTTTGATCTTTCACGGCTTATACACCTATCCACCATAGGGCGGCGGGAGTTGGACCAGGAGAGGGTCTGGTAACCACATGATTCTAGCGCAAATCGCGGGAGTATTAAAGTCAAAGCGGCAGAAATTGATGAAAACTCCAGCCAAATGAGCCAACGGCCCAGCAGGAGATTGCTACCTGCCTCATCATGTTCATTGCAGAATGCTTTTCTTCGGGCATGTGCCACCACATCATCCATGAAATGCCGTGCAGGGAAAAGAGAGTTTTGGGGATGTATACTGTTTCGGGAGATTCGTCTAATTTAGTTTGTGCGCAATTTCTTTATTAAGAAAATTCTTATTGCCAGAGAGGTGTACTCGTTGCCTGAGCCGCGTTATCGTGTCCTCGCTATTTCCTCCCACCCAGTGCAGCACATGTCTCCGATATTTCGCCGCATGCAATGCAAATGCGTAAGACGCCAGGAATTGAAGCCCAGCCCCAACTTGTGTGCCTCTAACTCGTAACGATGCTTTTCAAGATTCCGCCTTTCCATCCTCCGCGCTCTGCTCCTCCGCGTCCTGGCTCGTGATGATGCCGCGCCCGGCGTATGTCAACTTGTCATAGTTGACGACTGCGTATCGCTTCCCCAGGGCAAGAACGTAGCGAATGAAATTGGTTCCCCTTGGCTTCTGTGACGATCCTATCTCCGTTTATGCGCTTTCTCCAGGTGACTTCCCCAAACTCCTATGCCCGCCGAGACTTTGTTATCAGGGCTTACGTTAGGCCCTGGACTGACATGTTTGCCTTCATCTCGCTTCGGAGAATCGCCGACAAAAATTAGTCCGGAACCAATTCTGTGTGGACCCGCGACGTCGGCAAGTCTTCGATAAAGGGGCGCTGGAACTTCTCGCCACCATCACATTGACAGAAAAAGGGACTGCTAGTTTATGCGTTCCTGGCGGACATCGTCGTCAACCCAGCCGCGCGGCAAAGAGATCCACGTGATTGCCGACAACCTCTCAGCCCATAAGACGGGACAAGTCGACGACTTTCTGGATCGCCATCCGAAAGTTCACCTGCACTTCACTCCGACCTATTCCTCCTGGCTCAACCAGATCGAACTCTGGTTTGCCAAGATCGAGCGCGACGTCATTGCGCGCGGGGTGTTCAAGTCGGTGGCTGACTTGCGGAGAAAGCTTATGAAATACATCCGGCACTACAACAACGTGCCCAAAACCGTAAAGTGGCGCTACCTCGATCCTACACGGGAATTGAACGTAACTGTCGATCAGCTCACGTGCAAAAAACCGGTTATCGCACTCACCTATCGCTCACTCAGTACGAGGTTGAGCCCCTCCGATGCGAGGCGGCGCATCAGACGCCCCGCGGCCGCTGCTAAATCGCCCGGCAGTTCGCCTGATACCGACTCGCTGCCACGAACTATTTGTGTCTGGATCAACCGGTCAGTACCAGTCAACTGAAACTCGACGGCCCCAACGACTCGCGTACCTCCGGAAGATTCTAGGTTCCACGCAAGAAGATTTGCCGCTAGTGCTGGAACGTCGTCGGCATCTACAAGGCGCAGCTTGAGACTCGACGCCACTTCTAGGCGTAAAGCGGTATCGAGATAACGGTCCGGGGTTGTTGACCACCTCCAGACCGGATCTTCGATCAACTCACCATTCGGTTGCCGGTGCAGAACGCGGCGGCCGATGTTTCCGCGCGATTCCGTAGAAAGCAACCGAATGGAGGCGGCGTTCGGACTTTTTGCCACGGCTCCCGGCCGCTCTGCCAGCTGTGGTTCCAACAGCTGCGGCTCAAGCACTCGATTCGGCGCTGTCGTGGGGCGATGCAGTTGGCAGGCGACCAACGCAAAGCTAGCGAACATAAACAGGCGAAAGCGTGTTCGCGAGGTGCGAGTCACGGGTGCTTTGCTCCTGCTGGCCGAGGACCATAAACCACTGACTCAGGCTGTTCCTCCAACAGTCGAGCAAGTTCGCGCAGCTGTTCGAGCGAATCGCGCATGGCCGGTAGCGAACGGCGAAGGTCTTCTGCAGCAAGTCGAGAATCGTTGGCCGCTTCGCGCGTGGCTTTGGTTGTAGTAGGAAGATCAGCGGCCCTGAGAGTGGCTTGCGTTTCCTCCGTGAACTTCACCAAGGTGCCTTCCTTACCGATCAGCCCGTCCAGTTCGGATGCCATTCGATCTATCTGCGCACTTGTGGTCGTAAAGAATTGCCGCGAGTCGGCACTGAACGCAGGCAGCTGGCTTTCTTGCATGATTCGCTCTACGTTTGTGAAGAACCGGTCACTGCGATCGAGACTTGCGGGTAGCTTAGTGATAATCTCCCGAAGTACCTGCAACGTGCCCTCTGCACGCTCAAGAAGCGGAGGCAGCCGATCCTCGATGGTCTTAATCGGCGAGGGCATCGACGGGATGTAAGGGCGGGTCGGAGTGAAGCCAAGTTCGATCGGTGGCGGAGGGCTTTTCGGCCTATCGACCACTAGGTGGGCTTCTCCCGTTACGGGGTTGCCCATCAGGTGAGTCCGAAGGTTTGGCGAAAGGCCTCCAAAATCGATCCTCTTCCGGATATCGCTGACACTCACACCTAACTGAGTGAGGCGATCTGTGAATACCTCGAAATCGATTTCGACGGTGCCTGCCCCCGGATCGACGCGCATTCCTGTCACGCGGCCTACGGCTACGCCCACGAGGCGAACAGGGCTGGACACATCCAGACCGGTAACGTCTTCGGTGGTGTAGGTGACAAAGGCGATCGCTTCACGAGTCCTCAACCGCTGAATGATAAGCACGGCCGTGCCGAGGATTACGATCAAAGCTATAGCAATGAAGAGGCCAAGCCGCCCGTAATTCCTTTCTACGCTCATTAGATTACCCTCCTTGATCCGTTGACGCTCCTGGCGACGAGCGCGTGAAAAAATTGTGAACAAATTGAATCTTCGATTCGTCGCGCAACTTGCGCGGGTCGCCCCTCGCGACGATGCCTTTCGCAGTCTTGTCCAGAACGATGCAGTCGTCAGCCACCAGGAAAATGCTCGGGAGCTCGTGGGTAACGATGACAACGGTGATGCCCAAGTCGCGGCTGAGCGTAAGGATAAGTTGATCAAGTTCGACGGCAGAGATTGGGTCGAGTCCGGCGGACGGCTCGTCGAAAAACAGCAAATCGGCCTCCAGCATCAAAGCGCGGGCAATGCCGGCCCGCTTCTTCATGCCGCCCGAAATTTCGCCCGGCAGGTGTTCGGAGAAGGGACCGAGTCCAACGAGGTCGAGTTTAGCCTGTACCAGTTCCCGCACAATCGGGCCACGCAAGGGCGTCCACATAGTCAAAGGAAGTGTGAGATTCTCCGCGAGGGTCATCGAGCTGAACAAGGCGCCGGACTGGAATAGCACGCCGAAAGGCGGTGCGCCTTCGTGGTACTGAGGCTCTCCAACTCCCTCGATGTCGATTCGTCCGGCCTGTGGCGGCTCCAGACCGATCAGGTGCCGCAACAAGGTGCTCTTCCCACTCCCTGACCCGCCGAGGATCGCGAAAACACTACCTCGTTTGACATCGAAGGTTACGTGTTCCATGAGCACGCGCGTGCCCCAACCCACCCGCAAATCGTCAACGGTTATGTGTGGCCTGGCTAAAGCCATATTCAAATACCCAGAAGCGCGAAGAAGAACGTAAAAAGAGTGCTGATCATGACTACGCCGAAGATGGACTGGACGACCGCGCTCGTTGTGCGCCTACCGACGGCAGCCGCTCCACCTTGGGTTAGCAATCCTTGACCGCACGCAATGAGTCCAATCGCAAG
>Ga0310914_10003695_pt1 | contig 10585 bp, 8 predicted proteins | sample GREbulkMGAN108_FD_203450 | JGI IMG/M metagenome (GOLD analysis project Ga0310914, IMG submission 203450) | Lab enrichment of tropical soil microbial communities from Luquillo Experimental Forest, Puerto Rico - GRE.bulkMG.AN108 | ecosystem: Environmental > Terrestrial > Soil > Tropical forest >...
GCGGTCATCACGACCGCGCCGCGGGACACACCGTTCGCGACAACCCGGTTCGACACCATCAGCGACGTGGTCACGGGCTTCGGGGACCTGTCTCCGCAGCTCTCGCTGCGCTGGAATGCCGGTGTCCACAATGTCATGACCTACCTGACCGGCAATATTCCTGTCGGCGCCTACAGCCCGATCCGCCTCTCGAATATCGGCATCGGGCACAGCGCGTTCGACGGCGGCGCCGGCTACACCTATTTCAACGAGAAGACGGGGTAGATTTTCGGCGGTGGCCGGACTGACGTACAACTTCATCAATCCCTACACTCAATATCAGAGCGGCGTCGATGTGCATCTTGACTGGGGAGCGTCGCGGTTCCTGACCAAGCAGCTCCAGATCGGCTTGGTGGGCTACCTCTACAATCAAGCAAGCTGCGATGGCGGGTCCGGCGATCGGGTCGGCTGCTTCCAGTCGCGCGTTGCGGGCGCGGGCGGCCAGCTCGGTTACACCATCCCCATGGGCGAGCTGGAGGGAAACGTGAACGTCAGGGCCTATAAGGAGTTCGCCGCGGCGAACCGGCCGGAAGGCTGGAATCTCTGGCTCACCTATACGCTGTCGCCCGCCGAAGCTACGACGGCGCGGTCAGCGCCGCCGACGCGGCGCGTGTCCGCGAAGTAGCGGCTCATAATTTCGCTTTGGCGGGCAGCATGGCGGCAGCCATCCGCCCGTCAGCGGAGCCGCTCGTGAGGCGCGTCTCACCACGGCGATCAGTCCTACCCCGGCGGTGCGCTAGATGGCCGCGCCCGCAAGCGCCCTGACGCTCCTCGTGTGTCAGCCGATATCGTCTCGTGCTAAGCTTTCGCGATGAACCCTCGCCGTCGTCGATTTCTACATCTGTTGGCGGGCGCAGCCGCGCTCTCGGCCGCGCCGGGCGGCGCGCCGGCGCAGAGCTGGCCGACGCGGCCGGTGCGCGTGATCGTTCCGTTCCAGCCTGGCGGCTCGACCGACATTTTCGCGCGGCTCGCCGCGCAAAAGCTCACCGAGCGTTTCGGCAAGCAGTTCTATATCGAGAACATCGCGGGCGCGACCGGCAATGTCGGCACCGCGCAGGCGGCGCGTGCGGCGCCCGACGGCCACACCTTCCTCATTGCATTCAGCTCCTACGTGGTGAACCCGACGCTGTTTGCCAAACTGCCGTTCGACCCCGACAAGGACCTCGTGCCCGTCACGCTCGCGGTCTTGGCCGCCAACGCCGTCTCGGTCAACCCGTCGCTGCCGGCGCGCAACCTCGCAGAGCTCGTCGCGCTGATCAAATCCAATCCCGGAAAATACAGTTACGCTTCGGGCGGCGTGGGGACGCAGGGCCATCTCTTGGGTGAAATGCTGCGTCTGTCGCTTGCGCTCGACCTCGTGCATGTCCCCTTCAACGGCGCGGCGCCGGCGATTGCCTCGGCGGTGGCCGGTCATACGCCGATCGTCTGGAGTACGCTGGCGTCGGCCATGCAGGCGCTCGAAGCCGGGCAACTGCGGGCGCTGGCGGTGACGAGCAAGACGCGCTCGCAGCTCTTTCTCGACATACCGACGACCGCCGAGGCCGGCTATCCGCAGATCGAAGGCGACAGTTGGGTCGGACTCTTGGCTCCCGCCGGAACGCCGAACGAGATCATCGGCGCGCTCCAGCGCGAGATCACGGCAATCATCGCTTTGCCGGACGTGAAGGAGCGCTTGCCGGCGCTCGGCTTCGAGGTGGTCGCAAGTACGCCGGAGGAATTCGCTCACCGCATCAAGGCCGAGACCGAGATCTGGGGCAAGGTCATCCGGGCGGCGAACATCAAGCCGGAATGATCGGGTTCAGTTGGCTCGGGAGGGGAGGCGCGGGCTTGTAGTTCTTAAGTTCGATCTGTGCCACCATGCACGGGTGGCGGTTCTTGCAGGGCGGCAACATAAAAAGGGGAAATCTCATGACACGCATCGTGCTCGCGGCGCTGGTGCTGCTCAATTGCACGGCGGTTGCAACCGAACTTTTCGCGCAGGCCAATCAGGTCATAAATCCTGTGCCCCTCACACCGCCGACCGTGAATACGACAACCACCACATGTCAGATCAATTGCGACACGCAGGCAATGAATTGCCAGAATTCCTGCATTCCGACCACCGCGGCGGTGGCGACAAATCCTGCGGCGTCAGGGAGCAGCGGCGCTTGCAATCTCAGCTGCACGACCCAGCAGCTTGTTTGCAAACAGCGGTGCTGAAAGAGGCATCGCGGGACGACGAGAAGCTAGCGCGCGGCTTCACCCTCGATATGCGCGCCGACTGATCCATGGCGGCAAAGCTCGTTTGGCGCCGCAGCGCTTGACCCGACCAGTTGATTTATTTGGAGGCCACGCCCGGAATTGAACCGGGGTACACGGTTTTGCAGACCGTTGCGTAACCACTCCGCCACGTGGCCCTGCGGAGCGCCGATGGCGGATCCGAAATAGCGATCCGCGGCGCGCTTCGCCAGTGCCGGCTATATAGAGGAGCGAGTCCGACCGGGCAACCGTTCGCGGCAGGGACGACACGCCCGCAGGCGATCGGCGGCCTGATAGCCGCTTCTGGCCCGGTTCAAGTGAAGCATTCCCGATCGGCCCAGCCAGCGAAACTCCGCTCATTCCCGCGAAAGCGGGAATCCAGGGCAAAGTACTGGGTCCCCGCAACGGGGTCCCCGCGACGCATAGCGCGTCACAGACGCGCGTAAACGCGCTTTTGCTGTCGCGGGGTGCCCCTCGCGGGGACGAGCGGAAGAGAGTGTCTTGAGCCAACGCAGAGCAAGCTGAGGCACGACGCGGTGCCTTGCCTTTTGCCGCCGCTTGCAGCTAAGAGACGCCGCTCACACGCGCGTGGACTCCTCAAAATGACCGACTTTGCCGCGGCGCGCCGCATGATGGTGGATAGCCAGGTCCGCACCAGCGACGTGACCGATCCGCGCATCATCGCGGCCATGCTCGAGCTTCCGCGCGAGCGCTTCGTGCTGCAAACCAAGGCGGATCTCGCCTATCTCGATTTCGACGTTCCCGTCACGCAGGCGCAGCACGGCAAGCCGGCGCGGCGCCTGCTCAAGCCCATGGTGCTGGCGAAATTGGTTCAGGCCGCGGCGCTGCGAGCGAGCGATCACGTGCTCGATGTCGGCTGCTCGAGCGGCTATTCGTCCGCGCTGCTGGCGCGCCTCGCGCATTCGGTGACCGCGCTCGAGGAGGAAGAGGCGTTGATTCGCCTCGCCCGCGACAACCTCAAGGCCATCGGCGCGGACAATGTCACGGTGGTGGCCGGCCCGCTCACGCAAGGGTGGCAGGCTACCGCTCCCTACGACGTCATGTTCCTCAATGGAGCGACCGAGGTCGCGCCGGTTGCGCTCTGCCGCCAGCTCAAGCCCGGCGGCCGGCTCGTCACCGTCCTGGGCCGCGCGCCCACCGGCCAGGCGATGCTCTACCGTTCGGTTGGCGACGACGTCAGCGGATGGCCGATCTTCGATGCCGCCGCGCCCTTGCTGCCGGGGTTTGCCGCGCCTCCCGCCTTCGTGTTCTAGGCGCTTTTTACGCAATTTTTCCACTACTAGGTGTGGCGCGAAAGCACCAAGCGCCGTCTTTATCTCAAAACTGTCATTTTCGCTGGGGGCGCAGCGGGTCCCCAGCCCAATTATGGCTAACATTGGCCATTAGCGGTCGGGGAGGGCACGACCGCGAAGGGCGGCACGGCAGGGGGTGGAGTCTACGCATGTTGCGGGGGGCTCGGGGGCGAGCGGCCATCGCGCGGGGCGCGCGGATTGCAGCGTTTGCCGTATCCGCGGCAGCGGCCCTCTGGGTCGCGTCGCTTGCGGCCGAGCCTGCCGCCAATGGACGCCTGGTGGGCAGCGGCGCGGGCTCCGGCACCATGGACGAGGCCCTGATCCAGGCCTACCAAAACAATCCCCAGCTCAATTCCCAGCGCTCCGCGACCCGCGCAATCGACGAAAACGTGCCCACCGCGCTCGCGGGCTATCGCCCGCGCGTGAGCGGCACCGCGAGCCTGACCGACCAGTATCTGGATCAGCTGACGAGGACGACGGGCACCACCGCGGGGATTCCCGCCACCTACACCCAATCCAAAGGCTCCTTCGCAGTGCAGTCCTATGGGCTGACCGCCACGCAGACGCTGTTCAACGGCTTCCAGACGTCGACCCGCACCCGCCAGGCCGAGGGCCAAGTGTTCTCCGCCCGCGAGCAGTTGCGCACGACCGAGCAGACCGTTCTGCTCAGCGCCGCCACCGCCTACATGAACCTGTTGCAGACCGCGGCCATCCTCGAGCTGCAGCGCAGCAACGTCAACGTGCTCGAGGTGACGCTGCGGCAGACGCGCGACCGCTTCACCGCCGGCGAGGTCACGCGCACCGACGTGGCGCAGGCGGAATCGCGGCTCTCCGGCGGCCGCTCGCAGCTCTCGCTCGCGGAATCGAACTACGTCACCGCGCAAGCGCAGTACCTGCAAGTGATCGGCGTGCCGCCGCCGGCGCGGCTCGCCCCCGCACCCCCGGTCGACCGGCTCTCGCCGCGCACGCTCGACGGCGCGATTGCGCGGGGGCGCACCGAGCATCCTTTGATCACGACCGCGATGTACAACGTCGACATCGCGCTCCAGCAGGTCAAGATCGCCGAGGGCGCGCTGGCTCCCACCTTGGCCGCGGTCGGCAACGTGCAGAAAAACTTCGGCAACGTTCAGTCGCTGGCGGTGCTCGAGACGCTGCAGGCCTCGATCGCCGCCCAGCTCACGGTGCCGATCTATCAGGGCGGAGCCGAATACGCCGCCATCCGGCAAGCCAAGGAGACGCTCGGCCAGCGTCGCCTCGATCTCGACACCTCGCGCGACCAGGTGCAGGCGACGGTGACCCAGGCCTGGGGTCAGCTCGATGCCGCCAAGGCGCAAATCGACGCCACCCAATCGCAGGTCACCGCCGCCGAGGTTGCGCTCAACGGCGTGCGCGAGGAGGCCCGCGTGGGTCAGCGCACCACGCTCGACGTGCTCAACGCGCAGCAGGACCTCGTCAATGCGCGGGTGGCGCTCGTCACCGCGCAACGCGACCGCGTGGTGGCGTCGTACACGGTGCTGGCGGCGACCGGCGCGCTCTCGCCGCAAATCCTCGGGCTCAAGATCGAGGTCTATGATCCGGTCACGCACTACCAGCAGGTGCGCGACGCCTGGGGCGGCGTGCGCGTGCCCGACGGGCGGTAATGTCGCGATGGTGTCTCACTTTAAGTGAGGCGTCCCGACCGTGCACAAAACTCCGCTCATTCCCGCGAAAGCGGGAATCTAGAGCCAAGGCCTGGGTCCCCGCTTTCGCGGGGACGAACGGAAGACAGTGCGTTGTGCTCCTACCGCGCAAATTGAGACACTCCCGGCACGAGCTTATTTGCGTTCGCTTCTCGGCATGTCATAGTCTTTCCATTCCAGCGGATGGCGCTGATTCTAAAATTCAAGAGCTGAGGCTCGGACCTCGGCAGGTTTGAGGGGGGACGCGGCCAATGACGCAGCCTGCGAAGGGTCAAGAGCCCTCGATGGAGGAGATTCTCGCCTCCATCCGCAGGATCATTGCCGACGAAGAGCCGCCCAAGGACACGACAGAGGACTCGACGGAGCGCCGGCATGAGAGCGTTCCGGCCGCGCGCGAAGGCGCCGCTGCGCCGCGTGAGACGGCACCACGGCCGATGACCCCGCCGCCTCGCACCGCTTCCGCGGCCGCCGCAGCGCCCGCGTCGCCGAAGACGGACGAGGAGATCGATGCGATGCTGGCCCACCTCCGGGGCCCATCACGCCAACCAGCAGCGGCGACTCAGGAGTCGGGGCCGACCGAAGCGTCAGCCGCGCCCGAGCCGGCACCCGTGCTCGAAACTCGGCGCCCCGCGATCGACGAGCGCGGCCTTCTCTCTGCCGCGACCACCGCCGCGGTCGATGCCGCTTTCGATACGCTCGCCCGAACGGTGCAGGCGCGCGGCGGTCGCACGCTCGAGGAGGTGGTCAGCGAATTGCTGCGGCCGATGCTCAAGAGTTGGCTCGACGAAAATCTGCCGGAGATGGTCGAGCGCCTGGTGCGCGCCGAGATCGAACGCGTGTCGCGCGGACGAGGTTGAGCACGAACAGATGGTGAATGCGATCTGCGGGTCAGTGCGTCGTGCCGCAGGGCAGGCGCACCGTAAACACCGAACCCTTGCCCGGCTCGCTCGTCACGGTCACGTCGCCGCCCATCATGCGTGCGAGCTTGCGGGCGATGGCAAGGCCGAGTCCCGTCCCGCCATAGCGCCGTGCGGTCAGGGAATCGGCCTGGGTGAAGTCCTGGAACAGTTTCGCCTGCTGCTCCGCCGTCATGCCGATGCCGCTATCCGCGACGGCAAGCTCGACCCAGCCACGGCCGTCAGCCACCTTGCGCACGCGCAGGGCAATTTCACCCTCTTTCGTAAACTTGCAGGCATTGCTTAGGAGATTGAGCAGAATCTGCTTGAGCCGCAGGGAGTCCGCGGTGAGCGAACCAACGTTCTCTTGCGTTTCGACGGTGAGGCGGTTCTGGTTCTTCTCGGCGAGCTGTCCTGCGGTGCCGACGACCTCGTCGATAAGCCTAGCCAAATTCACCCGCTCGGGATTGAGCTCGAGCTTGCCGGCTTCGATCTTCGAGAGGTCGAGGACTTCGTTGATGAGGCTGAGGAGGTGGGTGCCGGCGGCATTCACGCGGCGCAGCGGTTCCAGTGCCTTTTCCGTGCAGAAGCGCGCGGCGTTGGTGACCATCATCTCCGTCAGCCCGATGATGGCGTTGAGCGGCGTGCGCAGCTCGTGGCTCATGCTGGCGAGGAACTGCGACTTGCGCTCGCTCGCCTCCGCCAGCTGCCGGCTCTTGTCCTCGATCTCGCGGAACAGGCGCGCGTTCTGGATCGCCAGCACCGACTGGGCTGCGAACGTCTGTAGGAGATGGATGGTACCCTTAGGAAATTCGCCCGGCTGCTTGCGCCGGATCACAAGCGCGCCGAGGACTTGGTCTGCGCTGACCAATGGCACAATGAGGCGCGCTCGATAGCCGGCCTGCATAGCGATTTCTCGCAGCGGACTTGGCGGCTCGTCACCTATATCGGAGGTCTCCTGCGGTTGTCTGTCTTGGGTCGCTTGGCGGATCGCATCGGAAGCACCGGCTGGCTGGCCTCGGATTGCCGCAACCAACTCATCGCTCAAGCCATACGTCGCCCGCACTCGCAAGGTCTGATCCAGCTCATCAAAGACATAGATCACCCCAGAATCCGTATTCGAAAGCTGGACCGCCTTGGCCACGATCGTGGCCAGCACGGTCTGCAGATCGAGGGTGGAGTTGACCGCCTGGCTGACCTCGCCAAGCGCCTGCAGCTCTTCGACCGACTGTGCGAGTTCGCGCGTGCGCGCCTCCACCTCCTCGAACAGCCTCACGTTCTCGATCGCGATAACCGCCTGATCGGCGAACGTGGTGACCAGCTCGACCTGCTGATCGGTAAAGGGCCGCACCGTATTCCGCGATAACATGACAACGCCGATCGGCGTGCCTTCCCGCATGAGCGGAACGCCCAGCACCGTTCGGAACCCGACAAGCTTCTGCGGTTCGGCCAAAGCATAGTTTGGTTCAGCCTCGACATCGGCCACCTGGACGACACGGCGTTCGAGCACGGCCCGCCCGAGGACCGACCGAGGACTTGGCACCAGGGGATGAGCGCTCATGTATTCGTCGTATTCTCGCGGATAACCACGACTCGCAACATAGACGTAGGCATCGCCCTTCGGACGACAGATGGCTGCATGATCGGCCTCGCACAGGCGCGCTGCCGATTCGACCAGCGTATTGAGCACCGTCTGCAGGTCGAAGGTCGAGCGACTGATGACCTTGAGCACATCGGCGGTGGCGGTCTGCTGCTGGAGAGATTCGCGCAGTTCGTTAAGCAAACGCGCGTTCTCGATGGCGATCACCGCCTGATCGGCGAAAGTAGTGACCAGCTCGATCTGTTTGTCGGCGAACGGCTCCACCATGGCGCGCGCCAGGACCAGCACACCGATCGGGTTCCCTTCGCGCAGCATCGGCACGCCGAGCGCCGTGCGCGTCCGCGCGACTCCGGACGCCTGCGTCAATGTCAACTCCAAATCGTCCTGCACATCGGGAATGTGGATGGACCGACCCTCAAGCACGACGCGACCTACAATCGAAGTCCGATCCGGCCTGAGCGGGTGATTCCTCATATATTCGACGTGATTCGGTGGGAAGCCGTAGCTAGCGAGGTGATGGTAGACGCCGTCCCTTGCAAGCCGGATGGCCACCCAGTCAGCGCGACACAACTGCGCCGCCGACTCGACCAGCGTATCCAGCACGACCTGTAGGTCGAAGGTCGAGCGGCTGATGACCTTGAGCACGTCGGCAGTGGCGGTCTGCTGCTGCAACGATTCGCGCAGCTCGTTGAGCAGACGAGTGTTCTCGATAGCGATGACGGCCTGCCGGGCGAAATTGGTGACCAGCTCGATCTGTTTCTCGTTGAAGGGGCGAACCTCCTGGCGGTAGATAGCGAGCCCACCGATGAGTTCGCCTCCCTTGAGCATGGGCACCAACAGATTGGTCCGAACACCGCCAAGCTCGACCGCGGTAACGGCTCCGGGATCGCCTTCGATATACGCCTGCTCCGCCGCGAGGTCGGCGACATGAACCACCGATTTGGTTCTCTCCATGCGACCAAACGCATTATTCGGACTGGGACGGTAGGGAGCGCGCTTGCGGTCCTCGACAAATGCAGGCGGTGTGTTGTGTGCTTCGGCGATACGAAAACCCTGTTCGTCGCGAAGATATAAATTTCCGAAATTAGCATCGCAGATGCGAGTCGCGTTCACCAAGATGGTGCGAAATACGGGTTCTAATTGGTTCGGCGAGCTCGATATGACTTGCAGCACCTCCGACGTCGCCGTCTGCCGCTCCAGCGCCTCGGAAAGGTGCCCCCGCGCCTCGGCCAGCTGGGTCCGCGCTTCGGCGAGCTCCCGAGTGCGTGCGTCGAGTTTCTTTTCCAATTCGGCCCGAGGCTCGTCCGCCCGGCCGATGTGCGCTCTCGCCTTCGTTCCGGTCGAACGAAGCTTGCGGCCGCGCGTTGGGCTATTTGCACCTTTGCGAGCCAAGGTCACCTCGTCGGTACAGTCCCCTGCCGGTCGGCCCAGCCAAGGATCGAGCCTATCAATCCTAACAGCACCGCACGATGAACTCGCGGCGCTTCATTTGTTGCGGTCATTCGATCACCTCGTCGGCGCGGCCCGAGAGCGGCAGCGGGACGGTGATGCCGAGCGCCTTGGCGGTCTTGAGGTTCAGGAACAGTTCAACTTTCGTGCCCTGCTGTACCGGCAGCTCGCCAGGCTTTTCGCCTTTGAGAATACGGGCGACGTAAACGCCAGCCAGACGGTACGAATCTGTCAGGCTGCCGCCATAGCTCATCAGGCCGCCGGCGGCGGCGAACTCGCGCGATTGGTATACCGCAGGCACCGCGTGGTGGAGTGCCAGCGCGGCGAGCTGTTCGCGTCGAGCGGTGAAAAACGCATCGGAGCCGATCACGAGCCCGCCCGCTCGCAATCGGATCACGTTTGCGAAGACTCCATCGAAGTCACGTTCGGTGCTGGCATTCAGGACATGGAGATCCAGCCCGAGGGTATGAGCCGCCGCCTGCGAGGCGCGCAAAACGGGCTCGGCAGAAGCAGGGTCGGCCGGGTTGACCAAGAAAGCCACGACTCGCGCCGCGGGGACCAGCTCGTGCAGCAATTCGAGTCGCTTCGGCGCTACCTCCTGGTTCAATTGGGTCACGCCGGTGACGTTGCCACCGGGCCGGTTCAGGCTGGCGACAAGGCCGAGCTGGACCGGGTCGCCTCCCGTTTCGAAGACGATCGGAATGGTCGTGGTCGCCGCCTTTGCCGCGAACGCTGCCGGAAGAGTGGTCGCGGCAATCACGCTCACCCGACGGTCAACCAACTCGGCCGCCAACGCCGGTAGCCGATCAATTCGGCCCTCGGCCCAGCGATATTCGATCGCCACGTTCCGGCCCTCGACATAGCCAGATTCTTGCAGGCCCTGACGGAATGCGTTCACCATGGGCCGGTATCCATCGAGCGATGTGGCGTTGAGAAACCCGACCACCGGCAAAGTTGGCTGCTGCCCACGCGCCGCGAGCGGCCACACCGCCGCCGCCGCGCCGCCGAGCAGCGTGATGAACTCGCGCCTTTTCACTCGATCACCTCGTCGGCGCGCAGCAGCAGGCCAACAGGCATTTCGATCCCGAGCGTCCGGGCCGCGGTCAAATTGATGACTAGTGGGTACTTGGTCGGCTGCTGGATGGGCAGGTCGCCTGGGTTCGCACCCTTGAGGATGCGATCGGCGTAGATCGCGGCTTGCCGGAATGGAACTTCTTCATCGAACCCGTAATAAATGAGGCCGCCGTCCCTGGCGAAAGCCTCGGACCCATAGATGGCGGGCACGCGATAGCGTGCGACCAGCTCGAGGATGAGTCCCCTGTGAGAGTAGGCAAATTGGTCTGGCGAAAAGATCAGACCGCTGTTCGGATG
>Ga0310914_10003699_pt1 | contig 10581 bp, 9 predicted proteins | sample GREbulkMGAN108_FD_203450 | JGI IMG/M metagenome (GOLD analysis project Ga0310914, IMG submission 203450) | Lab enrichment of tropical soil microbial communities from Luquillo Experimental Forest, Puerto Rico - GRE.bulkMG.AN108 | ecosystem: Environmental > Terrestrial > Soil > Tropical forest >...
GAAAAAGCCAGCGGTAAAGGCTTATCAGCGGTATCTGGATTTGTATCCGCATGCCGAAGATGGCGACAAAATCCGCAAGAAGATCGCGAAGCTTCACGAGGAAATCGACAAAGAGAAGAATTGAAAACGCATCAGCGGGCGAGGCGGTCGAGAACTCTGCGAGCGATGCCAAAATGCTCGAAGCGTTTTTCCTCGGCGCGAAATTCCGGGGAGTGGGAGACTACGCTGCAACCGGAGCGGCGCGTGGGATGCTTGACGTGCAGCATTTCGTGGAAGAGAACATACTCCACCACAAATTGTGGAACGCCGGGACGGTCCATGCCGCGGTTCAGGATGATCTGGTTCGGGCCGGGATCGTAGCAACCGAACTGGCGGCGCCAAGTCCGTGTGCTCCAAGCCATGTGTGGGCGGTTGAGTTCGCCAGAAAAGTATTGCTGATTGAGACGCTCGAAGAGCGCCGTAAGATCATGGTGCCGTCCTTGCGGCGGGACATGGGCAAGGCGGACGCGGTGCCCACGCATGCGGCTGATGCGTTTACAGGTGCGGTCAGAACGGGCATACGAAAGATAGGGTTGAACCAGGGCGCGATCAATACGGCGGCGATAGACACGCGAAAGAAGTAAGGCCGCCGCCCCTTCCAACACCTCGAGGGGCGCACGGCGTAGCAAGTCGGAGAAACGCACGATAAGAGCATCATGACGGCGGCGGATGGTCAACACCAGGCTGCAGTAAGGATAGAAGTCCACTTGGAAATACGGGGGGCGACCGCCGCAGCCGACGCGCGTGAACATGCGCAGCATAAGCGCTTCCCCGCCGGGGACGCGAGACGGGTTACGGCGCCGAGGACTCAATTCTTTCGCCTCACGGGTGGCGGCGCCGCCTTTTTTTTGGCTTTCTCAGCATCGTTCAGGGCATCCTGAGTGCCTTCGATGGCGTCATCGAGATTTTCCTTGTAAATTTCCTTTTGCGGGCCGTCGGTATCGAGCTTCTGGAGAATCACGAGGAAATCTTTGGCTTTGGCGGCCATCAGGTCAATGCCCTGGCGGATGTTGTCCTGCTTTTCGAGACCCAGCTGGATAAGATCGGCAGCATCGTCCACACAGCCAATATAGGAGTTCATCAGATAGTTGAGCATTTCGTTGTGCTTATTCGGCGAAGGGTGGTCGAGCTCGTACTGGAATTTCTTGAGGCGGTCTTCGGCGAACGTGAGAAACAACTTGATGCGTTCATTGGAGGTTTCGGCATCACGAATTTTGTCCGATTCGACATTAGAGAGGTAGTCCTTTTCGGGGCGCTGGGCGAGACCAAGCACCGCACCGACGAGAATACAAGTGACCAGGAGCAAGCCGGTGGAAGACTTCAGGCGCCAATGGAAAGTCATGGCTTGGCCTCCGGCACCGGAGGGACCTTGGTCGGATCCTTGGTGCGGCGCGGAAAAAGCAGAGCAATCAACGCGTCGTCCGCCTCGACTAAATCCTGCCGAACGATCTGCAAGGGAGGGCGAACCTCCGCAGGCACGACGACAATGGTTTCTTCCACCTCTCGAATACCCTTACGGACCTCAAGCTCCAGTTGACGGTAATTATTCGGATGGCGGTCGGCATCGGGCTCCTGCTTTTTGAGAAGCTCGAAGGCGGAACGAACGTTGTCCCGGTATTTTTCGAAGATCAGACCGACGTTGACGTAGTCGCCGTCGGTGCCGGCTTTGCCGGCAGCTTCGAACTGGGCATCGGCAAGTTTGCTCAACGTTTTGACCTTTCCACCGGCGTGAGGGTCATGGTCGAAATGGTCCTGGAGCTCCTTGACCTTGTCGGCAGCCTGGCAGAGTAGCCCGACGAAAAGCGCCGAAATGACCAGAGTGGACCACAGATGCGGGCGGGATCGCTCATCGTTTTTTTTCAGCCATCTTTTCGAGTACATGGATGCGCTGAGTCGCCTGCCAGACTTGGTCTGGATTCTTGTTCTTATCGAGTTCCAGAAACTTCCTGTACGCATCGAGTGCGGGCTGAACCTGACTGAGTTTATCGTAACAAAGTGCGCGAATAAACCACGCCCCCGCGCCCGGGGTTTCCGCCTTGTCGATCACATCGAGAGTGCTAAGGGTAGCCTGGCAATTGCCAGCCAGGTAATAAGTGGAACTGAGATCTTTCCAGTAGTCCAGATTGTTGCGGTCCAGCCGCAGCGCAGACTTCAATTCCCCTTCGGCGTCGGCAAACTGGCGCTTCTGCAGATAGGTGCGGCCGAGGCCACCGTGAAGCTGGGCATCGTTCGGTGCGAGGGCAATCGCTTGACGTAGGGTGGTGATCGCTTCGTCCAGCTTGTTCTGGCTGATTTCGATGTCTGCCCGGAGCTTCAGATCGTCGACAGTCAATGGCTGGCCCGCGTTGTTCTTGCCGTTTTCGGCAACGGCTTCGTCATATTTCTGCTGTTCGACCAAGAGGTGCACCAGGCGCGACCGGGCACCCTTGTCGTCGGGCTGGACAGCGAGGTAATTGCGGTACGCATCGACGGCCTGCGGCTTTTTCTGCTGATCCAAACTCTGCGCGAGTCCTTCGAGGGCTGCGGGCGATTTTGGCTGAAGATCCAGAGAGGCGCGAAACTTGCCTTCGGCACCGGCGGGTTTACCTTGGCGCAGAAGAACCTGTCCAAGCCGTGTGAGCGAATCGGCGTCCTTGGGGTCCAGCCTTGCGGCCCCCTCAAAGGATTCCGCCGCGCCGGAGAGATCTCCGGAGCGCTCTTGAGCGAGTCCAAGAAGATAGCGCGGACGGCTTTCGGAGGGCAGCAATTCAACGGCCTTGCGCAGAGGAGCGACGGCCTCAGCCGGCTGCTTTTCGAGAAGGAGGATGCCCAGATTCAACTGTGCTTCGGGCATCTTTGGGTCGAGTGCGATGCAACGTTCAAATTCCTGACGGGCATCATCAGGCCGCTTCAGCGCCGTATAAGCGTACGCCAGCTGAAAGTGCGCGTAGGCCACATCTGGTTTTTCCGCGATGAATTTCTGGAGCGCCGTGACTGCGGCTTCGTAGTCGTTTTTGTCGAGCGCGGCTTGCGCCTCGTCGAGAAGGTCGTTCAGTGGATTGCGGAGTCTTTGCGTCGAGGGCTGGGAGGTTTTGGGCGGAGGGTTCTGCGGCAGCCCGCCGGTTGAAGCGCTGCCGAGCGCAAAGAGCAGCCCGGTTGTCAAGAGAGTTAAGCCCGTTGGCCTCATTTCCCGCTCGTTGGACGCTTGCCCGCGGAGGACTTTGCGGCGTCCCCACCGGCTTTGGATGCACCATTGGGCAGACGCTTTGCTTGACCGTTGCCGTTCAGCGTACGGGCCAAGAATTGGCCGGTGTGAGATTGCGCGTTGCGGGCCACTTGTTCGGGCGTTCCCGAGGCGATGATCTTTCCGCCCTGTTCACCGCCTTCGGGCCCCAGATCGATAAGCCAATCAGCGGACTTGATGATGTCAAGATTGTGTTCGATGACGAGGAGTGAGGCACCGGCCTCGAGCAATTTACGGAAAGCGGCCAGGAGTTTCGCGATGTCGTCAAAGTGCAAGCCGGTGGTGGGCTCGTCGAGGATGTAGAGAATGCCGCGATTTTCCGTACGCGTAAGGTGAGCAGCCAGTTTCAAGCGCTGTGCTTCGCCGCCAGACAGGGTGGTGGCGGACTGGCCGAGACGGAGATAACCGAGGCCGATTTCGTTGAGGATGCGCAACTTTGAAACAACTTTGGGGACGTTGACGAAGAATGCCAAGGCCTCGCGCACGGTCATTTCGAGGATGTCGTGAATGTTTTTGCCGTGGTAGCGCACTTCAAGCACGCTGCTCTTGAAGCGCTGACCGCGGCACTCTTCGCAGATAAGCTCGACGTCGGCAAGAAACTGCATTTCGACCGTGACCGTGCCGTCGCCCTGACAGGTTTCGCAGCGGCCCCCGGGAACGTTGAACGAGAAATGACCTGCGGAGTAGCCGCGTCGTTTGGCGTCCGGCGTTTCCGCGAAAACTTCGCGAATGGCGTCGAAAGCCTTGAGGTAGGTGGCGGGATTCGAACGCGGAGTGCGGCCGATGGGCGACTGATCGACGATCACAACGTCCTGGACGAATTCGTCGCCCTCGAGACGATCGCAGAACTCCTTAATACTCGCGCCGCTGCGTTGCGCGGCCAGGGCGCGAAAGAGGACATTGTGCACCAGGGTGGATTTACCCGAGCCGCTGACTCCCGTGACCACCGTCAGCGTTCCAAGCGGGAGCATCAGATCGACGTTTTGAAGATTGTGGAGCGTGGCGCCGTAAAGACGGAGAAATTTCCCGGAAGGCTTGTGGCGCGACGCCGGTACGGGAATACGCAATTCGCCGCTAAGGTACTTGCCGGTGATGGATCTCTGGTCGCTCAGGATGTCGCTGTAACTGCCCGAGAAGAGGAGCTTGCCGCCCAATTCACCTGCACCCGGGCCGAGATCGAGAACCCGGTCTGCGGCGGCGATGGTGTCGGGGTCGTGCTCGACCACGAGGACCGTGTTGCCGAGATCGCGCAGAGATTTCAGGATGTCGATGAGGCGCTGGGTGTCGCGGGGATGAAGTCCGATGGAGGGTTCGTCCAACACATACAAGGCTCCAACGAGATGCGAGCCGAGAGACGTGGCGAGCTGGATGCGCTGCGACTCGCCGCCGGAGAGTGTGGAGGTCAGGCGGTCGAGAGTGAGATAGTCCAAGCCGACTTCGTCGAGAAACTGGAGACGGGTACGAATCTCCGCGAGGATTTTGTCGGCAAGTTTTGCTTGCGCCGGGGTGAGAAGCAACTCTGCAAAGAATTTCCTTGCTTCTTTCACGGTGAGCTTGCAGAGGTCGGTGATCGAGTGTCCAGTGATGCGCACCGCCCGGGCTTCGGCGCGCAAGCGGGTTCCGCTGCAGTCGGGGCAGGTGGCGTAACCGCGGTAACGGCTCAGGAACACGCGGACGTGGAGTTTATATTTCTTGCGCTCGAGCCAATTGAAGAAGCCTTTGACGCCGTCGAATTTGTTTTCGGGATCGCCCTCGAGGACGAGCCGGCGTTGCTCGGCGGTAAGCTGTCGCCAAGAAAGATTTGTTGGAATGCCACGAGCTCGAGCCCATTTCCGCGCTTCTTGCAGCAGGATACGATAACGCGGTTTGGTCCAGGGCTCGATGGCCCCATCGTCGAGTGATTTGCTGGGGTCGGGGACAACCAGGTTCAGGTCGAAATCGATCGTGTTGCCGAAGCCCTGGCAGCGGGGGCAGGCGCCATAGGGGTTATTGAAAGAAAAGAGCCGTGGTTCAGGTTCCTGGTATACGATGCCGTCGTTTTTGCATTCGAAACGCTCGTTGAAGGTCAAGCGCTCTGCCGCGTTTCCGGCCGAGTCTGCGACGAATTCGAGAATGGCTTCGCCGCCGCCTTCACGGTAGCAAATCTCAATCGAGTCGACGAGGCGATGGCGCGATTCCGGATTCACGGAGAGACGATCGACCAGCACATAGGTGGGTTTCGAGAAATTCACATCAAGAAGCGATTCCGGCGAAGAGAATTCGTGGAGCTTGCCATCCTGGTAGAGGCGGTTGAAGCCCCGTTTCTGGAGCTCAAGCAAGGCGGAACGCAAGGCATCGGCCGCGGGAGCACCCCCGGATGCGGATTTTTTTTTGGCCGCTTTTTTTCCGGTGGCAGTTGGTTCGGGGTTTGCCACACGAAGGGGGTAGAGAATGTAAAAGCGACGGCCGGGAGACAACCTGAGAATGCGATCGGCGATCTCGTCGGGAGAATCGCGCCGAACCTCGCTGCCGCACTTGATGCAGAAGGTCTGCCCACAACGCGCGAAGAAAAGCCGGAGGTAATCGTAGATTTCTGTGGCGGTGGCAACGGTCGAACGGGGGTTGCGTGTGGAATTTTTCTGGCGAATGGCAACGGCTGGAGCGATGCCCGAAATTTCGTCCACATCGGGCTTTTCCATGCGTTCGAGAAACTGGCGAGCGTACGCAGACAGGGACTCCACGTAGCGGCGCTGGCCTTCAGCGTAGACGGTGTCGAAGGCGAGGGAGGATTTGCCTGACCCGCTGACCCCGGTGACGACGGTCAGGGCGTTGTGGGGAATCTCGACGGTGATGTTTTTGAGGTTGTGGACACGAGCGCCACGGACAAGCAGGACCTCCTGTTGGGCGGCGGTTGGAGCGATGATTTCGTTCGTGGCCAAAGGGAAGCTCAGTCAGTGCGCTCTGCGCGCACAGCTTAAACTTCAAAGTATACGACGCGCGTTGCGGCGGGGCAAATTGGACAAGGAGTCCCCGGCGGCGAGACCCCTCCGGCTTGCGGCTATCGAAGGTGGCGCCGAAGCCGGGACCTTCGGGGGCCGGGCACATGATGCCTACTTACCCTTACGCCCGGGGGAATAGCCCTGGCGGACCGAGGTGGAGTTTTTGCCGTCGAGGGGGCAGAAGGTTCAATCGCGTCCTTTGGGCGAATCGTGTTCCACGGCACCGGGGCGGTGTCCGAGAGGCAGGGTCGACCAGTCGGAGAAACTGCGGGTAAAGACCACCGAAAGAGGCAAGCAGTGTCGATGGCCGGTGATGCCAAAGAAAGTTTTGCGCCAGAAGTCGGTTTTGAGACGGCTATCGACAAGAATCTGAGTGCCGCTGATTTTCGGGAAGCCGGGCTCGTTCATCGAGCTCGGGACTCAGGCGACATCGCTTTCGGAGCGCTACTCCTGTTCGAGCTTGATGTGCCCAATGCCGCCTTCGACCGTGAGACGCAAGGTGTTCGGGGACCTGCCATAGGCGGCGTTGACGTACTGTCCGTCTTCATCCTTTTTGAGGCCATGGACATCAACAGAACCGAGACCTCCGTGGACCGTGGCCGCGACTCCAACATTTTTCGGCAATTGGACGATGGCTTCACCAACTCCACCCTGGATGATGGCCTGGAGGTCTTTGCCGCGCTCGCCGGTGAGGTTCACGTTGGCTTGGCCCGCGCCGATGTTGAGTTCCAGACGCGTGAGATCAACCTTCGAGAGGTTCAAATCGCTGCGTCCTGCGCCAACGTCAATCTTGAGTTCGAGTGGAACCTCATCGCTCACTTTCAGGTTCCAGATATTGTCGGAGTTCACCATGACCTGGCTAGCGCTTTGCTGGCCAACGCGCAGTGTGCCGACGCCGTCTGAGACGGAATAGTCGACGGAGGGCGCGTGCCAAGCCTCGCCCTGATAAAAGTCGGCTTCGAGCAGGCGCTCGGCGCCGCCATGGATGCGCAGTTGTCCGGCAGGCATCTCGACGTTCATTCGCACTGCCTTCGCATCGTTTAGATCAATCACCTGAGTCTCATGGCCGCGATGTCCGGAGCTGCTGGCGGCAGAGGTCCAACCGTGGCGCCCGAAGGAACGGTCGTGCCATAGTAGGAACGCCAAAAGCAGCAGGAAGACCATTGCGCCGACAGTGGAACCAAGCGAGTAAGCGGGAGAAGAATCGGGTTCACGTTGCCGCTGGGCGCGGTCCCAGAGCATGCCTGCGCCGACCAGGACCAAAAAAAGCGGCCAGTATTTTCCGAGGACTGGCCACGGATTGAAATCCGGCAACCAACGCCACAGGAGCATGAGGACGCCGAAGGCGATGACAAGAAGAGGAAAGACCACCGAAGTGCTGCGAACTCGACCTTGTTGGGACATGCCGCCCCCTGGTATTAGTAACGCGAAAAAAGGCCCCAAAGTTCCAGGATGAAGATAGTCGTAAGTTAACGGTTTTTGGTGCCGAGTTAAAGGGGAAGCGAGTAGTAGTACGCCGATGCCGGGGGAGCGAGGGAAGAAGGGTTGGTACTAGCTCGCAGATTTTCGGAAATGGTGCAGGATCCCGCGCAGACTCGCGCCGTGCGGCAACTCCGTGCTAGAGTGCCGGCTGCGGGCCGGCGGAACAGCGATTCATGGGCAAAATTGATCGTGTGATCTGGATGGTGCTGGACAGCGTGGGGATTGGACCTTTGCCCGACGCGGAAGAGTATGGCGATACGGGGCGCAGCACGCTGGGCCACATCGCCGAGTCGCGCGCGCTGAAGATCCCAACGCTGGTGGAACTTGGACTGGCGAACATCTCTCCGCTGAAGCATCTAACTGCCTCGACAGCGCCGCGTGCGTCATTTGGGAAGGGCGCAACCCATTCACCCGGCAAAGACACCACTACCGGACATTGGGAAATGGCGGGAGTGTGGCTGAACCAGGCTTTCCCTGTGTACCAACACGGATTCCCGCGCGAAGTCATGGATGCATTCGAAGCGGAGATAGGGCGAAAAACGATTGGCAACAAACCAGCATCGGGTACAGAGATCATCAAGGAGCTGGGAGTTGAGCACCTGCGAACGGGGAAGCCCATTGTGTATACCTCGGGAGACAGTGTTTTTCAGATCGCGACGCATGAGGATGTGATCCCGATTGCTGAGCTTTACCGAATGTGTGAGATTGCGCGAAAAATCCTTGATGGCAGGCATCGTGTGGGGCGCGTGATTGCGCGGCCATTCACGGGGACCGAGGGAAATTTTGTGCGCACCCCACGGCGGCACGATTATGCGGTCGATCCTCCGAGACCCATGCTGCTGGACGTTTTGAAGGAACTGGGGGTGCCGGTGCTCGGAATCGGGAAGATTCACGACATTTATAATGGGCGCGGCGTAGACGCCTACGTAACGACAAAATCGAATGCGGATGGAATGGAGCAACTTCGTGTGGCCACACGCGAACGAAAAAACGGATTGATTTTCTGCAACCTGGTGGATTTCGACATGCTTTTCGGGCACCGCAAAGACGTTGAGGGGTTTGCGTGTTCGCTCGAGGAGTTTGACATTGCCTTGAAGGTGTACCTTCCTCTGTTGACCGAGCGGGATTTGCTGATGATTACTGCGGATCATGGTTGTGACCCGGACCCACGGTGGGAGACTACGGATCACTCGCGGGAGTACGTGCCAATCTTGGCGTACTCGCCCGCGCGAACCGAAGGCGTGAATCTCGGCATCCGCGACACGCTGGCGGACATGGGGCAGACGGTGGCCGAGAATTTTGGGGGGAGCATTCCGCACGGACGGAGCTTTTTGGGGTTGGCGAAAGAGACAGCAGCCTAATTACATTCGTTTCATCTCCAATTCCAGATCGAAGAGCGATTTCTCGGCTGCGCTACGGCAATAACAGCAGCACCCTCAAAGTACGCTCGCCCCGCGCTCCAGGTGGAACCTATTTGCCGGCAGCGGAGGTGGAGGGGTTGCCGGTCGGGGCGTAGTAGCCGTTGCGGGTGCGGGCCACGAGCTTGCCCATGCCGCGAGGCGGGATGACGTCGACGTGCACGACGCGGAAACTGCCGTCGCGCGCGGCGTTCGAGGGATAGTAGGCCAGAGTGTACTGGTGGCGGATGTCGTGGGCCACTTGCTCGCAGATGGCATGGACGTCCTCCACATTTTCAGGGAAAAACGCGATGCCTCCGGAAGCCTGAGCGATGGAGATAAGGGCGCGCTTGGCGGTCTTGGCGCTCTTCTTGCTCTCCTGACCTAACAGCCCGATGGTGTAGATGACGGTGTCGGTTTTCTGAATCTCTTTGACGGTCTTTTCGAGGCTGTTGCGGCTGGTGTTGTCCTCGCCGTCGGTCACGATGAGCAGAACCTTCTTTTCTTTACTTCCCTTCTTTAAATGATCGAGAGAGCCGATGATGGCGTCGTAGAGAGCCGTGCTGCCGCGCGCGTCGATGCGCTCGAGAGCCTCTTTGAGTTCAGGGATGCTGCTCGAAAAATCTTTGTCGAGGTCAAGGTAGAAATCGTCGTTGAAATTGACGACGAAAGCTTCGTCTTGAGGATTGCTGTTCTGCACGAGGGTGAGAGCGGCTTCGTTAACGCGGGGACGCTTGTCGCGCATACTGCCGCTGTTGTCGATCACGAGTCCCATGCTGACGGGAATATCCTCGCGCTTGAAGATGGAGAGTTTTTGCTCGACTTTGTCTTCGTAGACGCGGAAATTGTCCTGGGTGAGACCCTCGACGAATTTGCCGCGGTCGTCCAAAACCGTGGTGTGGAGAACCACGAGGTTGACATCAAGCTTGATGCGGCCGCCGGATTGGCCGGGCGGCTGGGATTTGGGGGCATCCGGAGAAGGCGGAGCAGGCGGCGCGTTTTGCACAGGGATCTGGGCAAAGCCCGGCGCAACGGAGAGAAGTAAAGCCAAGACGCCGCTGAACAGAATTACCCGCAGAATTCGACGATACTCAGTGAGCCGGGGCGTAGTATCCGGTCTTTGAGTACACCGTGAGGGGGGGGAGTCCTTTGGGCGGACGCAGCTTGACCTTGATCTTGCGCCACCTTGCATCATGGACGTGGTTGCTCGGTCGGTATCCCAGAACATATTGGTTGCGCAGCTCCATGCCGATCTTGGACGCAATGTCCGGCAGATCATTTAGATGCTCGACGGCAAAGACGCGTCCACCCGTAAGTTCCGTGATCTCGGATAGAAGCGACGGACCGTTGAGCTCTTCCGGCGTACGATTGCGATAACCAAGCGGGTCAAAAATGCCGATGGCATAGAGCTGAGTGTCGGCTTCTTTCACGAGCCGCTTGATATCGTTCTCGTTATACCTAC
>Ga0310914_10003701_pt1 | contig 10580 bp, 7 predicted proteins | sample GREbulkMGAN108_FD_203450 | JGI IMG/M metagenome (GOLD analysis project Ga0310914, IMG submission 203450) | Lab enrichment of tropical soil microbial communities from Luquillo Experimental Forest, Puerto Rico - GRE.bulkMG.AN108 | ecosystem: Environmental > Terrestrial > Soil > Tropical forest >...
ACAAACTGCCGGGTTCACATACGAAAAATGGGGCGCTAACCAGGCTTGCAAGCCGGGTGGTTGGCTCGTCAACAACGGCGGGGACGTATACACGATCGATCGAGAGACGTTCGCCCAAACCTACCGCCAGACCGGCCCAGGCACCTTTGTCAAAGTGACCCCTGTCTGGGCTGAAGTTGCAACCGAGCCGGGGCTGGTTCGTACGAAAGAAGGTAGCACTCATTACGAGAGGGGCGACTATCTGGTCTATAACCAGCCGGACGGGGGTGACGCTTACGCCGTTTGGAGAGCCGCGTTCGAGCGTATGTACGAGCGGCCGGATGCATCGTCTCGTTAAGTTGCGGCTTGGTATTTGCGAACGATGGTGCAGAGCCAAGGATGCTGAATGAAGTTCCGGAGTTGATGGTTTCCGGAGACAGCGTCCGCCACGTGTACTTCCTCCGCATCGGATGAGCCAAGACCAAGAAACTGAGCCAATCCTTACTCCGGAACGAATTCCAATTCACATCAGCCACCAGTCGCTTGCCTTGGTCAGTTGTCAGCCAGTTCCCAACCCACGCTCCTACCCGGTGTACTCCCGTTACTCGCCGCCAGTCGCAGATCGAGTCACAGCCTCTAAGGCAACCCGTCGGACAACTCGGGTCCGCTCAGTCCGAAACTAACTGCTCGAATTCGATGCGTAGTGCTTCGAGAAAGATCCTGTACCGTAGAACCACGGCTGTTGCTCGTGTCACCTACTACCGAGCAGAGGTCCTCTGTTCTGATCTTTTCATTTCCTCTTCAACTCAATTTTGTCTTGAACGATCTAGAAAGAAGTGCCACACTTCGACACTGGAATTTGATTTTTTCTGCCTTGAACTTCACTGTGATTCGGTCTGATGAAACGAAATATTTCAGGCCCATAGGCAGCATTAGGTGTCGTGCGGGTCTTTTGAAGCAACCGCGAGAGTCGTTGAACTCTCGAAGGGCCGCTCCGATTGCGACCGAAGAGTTCCTTGCAACGCTTTGATGGACCGCTTCGCGTCGCGTCTCCAGAGAGTGAGGAATCCGGACGTGAATTGACCATCGGAAAGGACACCAAACGAATGCTTAAAACCCTGGACATTCTGATAGGCGCCGTGATGGTTCTACTGCTGTTCAGTATGGCGGTCACGGTGATCACGCAAGCAGTAACCAGCTTGTTCCAACAACGCGGAAAGCACCTGCTTGACGGCTTGACCAGTTTGCTGCAGCAACTCGGTGTCTCCACCAGGGACCTTGCCGCAGAAATCGCCAAAGCCGTGCTCACGCATCCCGCTCTGACCACGGTTCCGGGGAAGCTGGCCACCGTGGTGCACCGGGGTGAGTTCACGAAACTGTTGATGGATGTGGCCTCCGGTCAATCCTTCGTGCAGCTTGAACAAAAGGCTCTAGACGAGCTTAAGCAAATGCTCGCCAAGCAAGGTGTCCCGGACCCAGCGAAAACGCTCAGCAACATTCGCACGACGGCGCTGCAGATCGAGACCGTTAACCCGCAGCTCGCCACTCATGTCCGCGAACAGATGGCCATTTTGAAAGAATGCGCCACTGACTACGTCGCCAAGGTCAATTTCTGGTTCGACCAAACCATGGATCGCGTCAGTCAGGCCTTTACACAGCACGCCCTGCGTGTCACTGTTGCCGTTGCTTTTCTGGTTGTCCTTGTTGTGCAGCTCGACATCATTGCAGTCGTTGACAGGCTTTCCATCGACCAGCAGTTCCGCGATACCATCGTCGCCGAAGCCGCCAAGACCGTTAACGCGAATGCCCAAAATCCAAACGATCCGAAGTCCTATAATATTGACACCCGCTCCTATTACAACTTCCTGAACACCGCGGGGCTCATCACTCTTCCGACGAATAAGCAATGGCCCGAGCAACTTTCCGATCCTCGCAGGTATCCGGGCATGATTATTTCTATCCTCTTACTCAGCCTCGGTGCACCGTTCTGGTATAACATTCTCAAAAAGCTGCTGGGCCTGCGTTCCATACTTGCTGACAAGGACGACCAACAACGCGCCCAGCGCCAATCCTCACAAATCAGCCCGACTACCGGGTCTTCCGCGCCCGCCAGCGATGCTTGATGTAGTGGGCCATGTGGGTGTCGGGAACTTTTTGCGGGTCCGTGCCCGTCACTGGGAGTAACCCGGCAGAAAAGTCCATCACCGCCAGACCAGGAATGAATGAAAGAAACAATAGCTCGCCGGCGCGTGCCGAGAAGTGAGGTCATATTAAATGAAGCATGGAAAAACCCCTAGACGCATCTTCATTAGTCATGCCCACGCCAATCTTCAGGTCGCACGCAAAGTAAAGTCTACGCTGCAAAATGTCGGCCATGATGCTTGGCTTGACGATTCCGATATCCATGTAGGCGTTCTCTTGCGCAAGGAGCTGCAGCAGGCGATCGCCGGCAGCAGTGCTGTGGTCCTAATATGGTCGAAAGCGGCCTCGAAGTCGCGCTGGGTCGCTTCGGAGATTCTCACCTCCTTTCATCTCAACCGCTTTGTCGTCCCCTGCGTGCTGGACGCCGTCGCATTACCCCAATTCCTCTCGCGTTCGATTTTTGTTGACCTTCGGAGCGCAAGAGACAAAGCGCTGGTGAAGTTAGGCGAGCAGCTGAAGACAGTGCCCGACGAACGGAACGAATTCCCCGAAGCCGTGCCGTATCAGAGCGCCGAGCTCTTGGAAACGATCCACCGCCTGGATGCGAAGCAGAAGGAGATCGTGAACACCCAGGATCCGAAGGCAGCTTTGCGGCTGCAGAAGTCGCTTGATCCAGAGATGCGTGCCGCCGAGAAGCGATGGCGTTTCGATTCGACCATTCTCAACTTGGCAGGCTATCACCGAAAAAACGCCTACATGTTTAAACACTGGGACGAATACTGCGCGGGTCGGTTTCCGAGCGATCCGTTACTAAACAGCGCGGAATGGTTCCTTTATAAAACCTTATTTGTGGACCCGCTGGACTACAGCGCTCTAAATGGACTCGGCAACATCTTACTATTCGAAGGTGAACTGCCGGGCGCACTGTTTTTTGTCGAGCGCGCAATTGAGATTGCTCAAAAAGCGGGCGTGGAATACCAAGAGGCGAGGAGCGATCGCGAACTCATCAGGGGTCGTATGGGGACATCTGGTAGAGCCACATAACGCATAAGCCTTTCTGCATCGGCGCTCGGATCGGGCATTATCTTCTTCTCGGTCAAAAACATCCGCCGGAAACCTATGAGTTGCACGCCACCATTTCACTGTGTGGTATCGTAAGTGCGATCTCTATCCGGCAGTACGGTGCTTGCGAGAGTGAGTTTCAAGTCAGAAGACTCACTAGCAGCAATCGCCAACTGGTTGTTTCCTTCAAGGTCGCCAGTCCGCACGGTGAAACGAAACCGCCGACTCGGGCACTATCTGAATGGTTACGCTAAGAAGGTCGATGACGGTCCATTTCTCAATTCAACGTTTTCGCCTGACAGGAGTTAGCAATGAGCGCACCAGCCCCCCTGCCCTCCGGGCCTTTCGCCGGAGGATTAATTGAATTCGACAAGCAAAAGCAGTTTTTGAACGGCGATGCTTCGGCCGGGATTGAAGTCAACGCGGACGCCGATCGGGACGTCCTCGAAGCCATCCTGAAAAACACCGCCTTTCCGGACCGCCAGATTGAACTCGGCAAAATCACGGTCAAAGCGGAAGGGGGTCATGACATTCTGTTTGATGGTTCTCGTGGCCAAGTCAAATTTAACGGATCGGCCAGTGCTTTCGCTGGCCTAGGCGTTTACAAGGATACGGGAGCCCTTCTCTCGGCCATCAGCCCTCCCGATGAAACCGCCCCTGGCTTCGAGTTCAACGCTCCTGCCGGATCGGCCTTTCTGCTCCTCCGTTGGGGTTTCGATTTGCAAGCTTCTGCACAAGGTTCGATCGCTCTCGGAATGGCCGGCAGCGCCACCTTCGGCGTAGACGGTCGAAAGGAAGGTTTGTTCGCGGCGATCAGGTGTTTTCCGCAGCCCGTCGGGGCGCGGACCGAACTCACAAGCCTTGCGCAATCCTGGATTATGCCTTCAAGGATAAAAACATTCAGCCAGTTGGAACCCGGCACATGGATCTTCGCCGAAATCGATGGCTCGCTGGCACTGAAAATCGGCGCGCAGTTTGGTTATGACTTTAACTGGATCCACGCCTTGCCGGCCGGGATCAGCGGCGATATTGCCTTGCGCATCCAACTTGGTGCTTCGGTGGCCCTGGGTTTCTCTACCCAGGGGAAGTATGGCGTCGTCCTCGCACGGGAATCGCTCAAAGCGGCCGATCAAGTTCTTCGGCTGCGTCTTTTCAAACTATCCAAGAAAGGCTGGGACTTCGCCTTTAACTCCGGTGTTGCTGTCACGCCCAGCACCACTGGCATGCCCCAGGACTACAAAGAATTCATCGGGGCCGTTTTCGGTCTGCACTCTGCACAGTTCCTCAAAGATCTGGAGCTCTTCAATGAATGGACGGATCCCACACACCCTCTTTCAGGCCTTTTCGCTGACGTCGCCGTGAATGAAAGCCTCGATCTGCTTCATTCCGTCACGGGGATTGATCCGCAGGCGGAGTTCGACAAGGCCAAGAGCTTTCTCACCCATCTTCTCGACCAATGGGACCAACTGCCTCACGAGGTAGCTACAACCATCTGGAAACTCATCCCACAACCGGGGGCTCTCGACCGTATTTCCGCCATCGCCAAGCAGATTGGCACGGCCACCCAAGATTCGCTCCAAGCCCTTCTCGAAAAAGAGCTTTCAAACGTTTCCTTCTTCCAAACGCCGGTAGGCCAGTGGCTCGAATCGGCCGCTGGTGACGGGGTCCTCAATGCATTGACCAGCAGCACGGTCTTCGCCAAAGTTCAGAAAATCGCCAATCTGACGGTCAGCATTCTCGACGGCAGCGAACTGCAGTCCGCTCTCGGAAGGCTCCAGGCCTTTATTGACAATAAGCTCGACATCAACCAGATCAGGAATACGCTCGACCAAGCCAGCTTTGACAAACTCAACGGCTGGCTCAAAGCCAAGCTAAGCGCTTTCCTCGGCTCCAAAATTGACTTCCAGTCCTTCAACAAAATTCGGGACGCCGTTCACAAGCTCGATACCATGGGTCAATCCTTCTACAACAAAGCGATCCAGGCGCTCAACCGGGAGTACTCTTTCGACTTCTCCGCAACCTATCAGTCGTCAACTACACGCACTGCTTTGATCGATGCCGAGTTCGACTTCAGCGTTGACAATCCCAACCTGACTACCTTGCTCCAGAACGCCCTCGACGGCAATTGCACCGATCTTCTGATCACGACCGCCCCCGGCGTCAATCTCAAACTTGGCACGCTCACGCACGAGGTCCAGCGCCAAAGTCACATCGAGGTCACCCTTCCGTATTTCAAGTCGGATATCGATCACCTCAATCAGGCCCTGGCTCAAGTCAATGCCGTCCAGGAAAGCGATGGTCGACTGCTCGTTTACGACCTGGATGCCACCGATGTGGCCAGTGTGAGCAATCGACGGCGGAGCAGCCTCACCATCGGAGCGCACCTCAACGTTCCCGCAAACCGCGTGGTTCGCCATTCGACCGAGTCGCTTTCCTATTCCTACTCTTACAAACAAGCGGTCAAGAACATGCGCGGTTCGCAGTTCCACAATCAGCTCAAGCCCTACGTCAGCACCTATCTGCCGAACCTCTTCCCCGGCGACACGACCGGCTCCGCAAGCGGTTCCTTCGACGCTTGGGTAAACGACCTCGATCGATTCATCGACGGGGTAGACCCGAACGGTACGGGCAACATTGGCAACACGCTGCTTTCTCTCGAGCTGAGCTTACCCGAAGAGGTTGTGGCTTCTTGGTTAAGCGCGCCCGGCGATAACAAGAGCGATCCCGCCTTCCAGGAATATATGGACATGTCCCGCAAGCTTCAGGCGAAGCTGAAAGAACTCCTTCCGTTCTATTACTTCGCTGATCCTGGGAATTTCAAGAATCGCGCTCCGGCGCAGACCCTTCTCGCATGGGCGGCGATTCCACCCTCCACCTCTGCCAATCTAACGAATGACGGCATACTCACCCTGAACACCAACCGCGACCTTTACTGGGACTGGCCCCATCCAGATTTCCGTGGAGCGTTTCTGCATAACTCGAAGACTTCCGCCGCGCTTTCCCGTTTGCTTCAAGATGCGTCGAATCGTCTTCTGACCACTCCTGGCCTTGAAGGATTGGCAGCCGACTACGACCCCAAGAAAATAGAAAACATATTGACGGTAGCCGAGAACAGCGAACTCCTCCAAGGGTTGCTATTCGTCGAAGCCACACTAATCACGCGCGCACAGAGCGCCGGCCTGGATCTTGCGAAGTTCCGCCTCGCGGCCAATGCCAACCCGGCCCAGGCAATTGACCTGCTTGCCAGTTTCGGCTCGAAAATAACATCGACTTTCAACTCAAAGCTGTCCGTCTTTGGGGGTGATGCCACACGTCCTCTCGGCACTATGCTTTTCCTCGAGGCCGCTTCGGCTTTCAATCAGATTCAGGCCAAGCCTGCTCCGGTCGCCAAATTCGACGTTGCGGTTCTTCGCGGGAGCGCTGTTTTTCCACCAACCGGTTTTCCGGACAACACGCCGCCGGACCCGAAGGACGTCGTTTGCAGCCAAGTCCTGCTCAACCTCGGAACCTGAAGAAACCCTGGGAAGACTCTGGCGTGCTAAACCGTCACGAAAACGAAACTCCGCGTCTTAACACGGATTAAGAGGGGGTTGCAGTTTGGAACAGACAGATGGATAACGGAACAACGAGAGACAACTCAAGCATTAGCGGCAGACTTTTCATCGACTTGCGCAATGCGAATCTCAGCCACGTAAAATTTGCCGGTGAAGACCTGCAAGATGTGGACCTCACTAGTGCCACCCTTTGGGAAGCGGATCTCAGCAACACAATCCTTTTGAAGGCGTGGCTACAACGCAAATCTCTGGCACACCTGCCTCCGTAACGCCGATTTACGGTGCCATTCTACCCGACGCCTCTGTCAAAGGTGCAGGCCTTAGCGGAGTCGATTTTAGCGGAATAGACCTACGTCGAGCCGATCTCAACCACGGCACCTTCCAATCCGCGATTGGATTTATCGCGGTAAGACTTACAGGGTTAGTTATATGATGCAGAAACGAAAATAAAGTATCTACTTGACTTTAGAATTAAGAAATCAGGTCGGAGGTAGATCTATGAGCGAAGCTGCCCCAGCTGTAGGCGCTTTAGTGCAACCAACAGCTCGTCGGTTCAGGGTATTTATTAGTTACGCGTCCGAGGATTACGCCATCGCAGACGCTATTCGCAATCGCTTGAGCCTTGCGCTCGGCGACGTTTTCGCCGAGGTCAATATCGATCGGCGCTTTCTGCAGCCCGGTTCCGATTTCAAGAAGCAAATCCAGTCCAAACTCAAAGTCACGGACGTTTTTATTATAGTTTTCACAGGCGATACCGAGAAGGAAAGTCATGGCTACACAGGTTGGGAGGTCGGCTATTTTGACCACATCATGGAGAATTCGCCAGATAAAATGAAAGTTGCTTTGTATGTGCACCAGCCCCCTGCGATAACTGCCGGTGATCAAGGAATAGGTATGGATATTGGTCGAGATAAATTGTTGTTGACTGCAACGGAGTTTGAAGATGGGCTTAGCGTTTCGGCAGAGGACCCCATATGCCAAATGGTTGGTAAATGGCAGCTTAGCATTGACGAGATCACCAAAGCTTTGGGGTTTGGAGTGCTCCCAAGGAAGCCTGAACAGGACCCTGTCGCATGCGTAAGAGGAATCAAAAGCGATATATTCACGTATCTTAAAACGACGATACAAGACACCCTCAAGCCCCAGAAGCAGATCACGATTCGGGCAACACGAGCGGCACTCGAGAAGGAGGATGGCAACCTACCCGGCGACGCCCTAATTAAGCCTGTTGGCGCGGGAGGGTCGATGGATATTTTTGGTTTGTCAGATACCGAAACTATGCCAATCACTTGGGAGAGATTCTTGCAGAAAATTTCGGCAAGTAACTATTATAATTCTTGGCGCGATGCAATCACTAGTGTCGTCATGTCATCCTTTCCCGATCACATCAATGTGGACAACAGTCAAATCATTGTTTCGAGTGACGACAAGCGAGCTTACCGCCTAATCTTGACAACCGTAGTTAAATACTATAACGATATTTACGATTTTAATATCTATTTTGTGGATATGCTCAGCAGGCCTGACTATGGCGACGAATCAACTACCCTTCTACTGAAGGGACTTGAACTGGTTTGCAGATTCCGTTTCATGTTCTTGGAGGACACAAGTCCGTTCTCGGGGGGCGTCGTTTTGGTGACTCCTCCAGAGCGCATGGTGGAAATCGCGAGCCGATTGCTTAAGGAACTCAATCTGCTCAAAAAGGATTCCAGAGATGCTGGATTGGACGACCCTGCTAAGTGGCGAAACTTCGTAACTTGGGAGGTCCTATTGGAGATGGCGAAGGAGTATCGCCCTCGCGAAATACAAATGCGAAGCAAGATTGGACAGATCGTTCAGTCCAAGGGGAACTTCGAATCGATTGCTTCAATGCAGAAAGAGCTCGCAGCGATATTAAATGAACTCCAAGAAAAGGTGCGGCCATTGAATACCTCGCTACTTAAAGAAATGACTCGCAAATTGGACGAGTTGGTTCCCGTTTCTTGATTGTCGAGAGGACTAATGCGAGTCTCTTTTTTTCCTGCTGAGTTACAACATGTGCTGAACAGTGAATCGTTGAGGGTCACTTGTCAAAACCCTTGCGAAGCGCGTCCGGCCGATTTCAGTTTCGACCGTTACCTGCTGTTTGCGCCGGTTTCGACGCACTTGGGCCGGAGATGTGCAACGCAGGCATTGACAGCAAGCAGTCGGAAGAGCTGACTACTTGTAAATCGGAAGGCAGCGATTCTCCAAAGCTGCGAACCGCGTCGGCGCGTTCGTGTGCAACGCACTTTGCTACAAGCTGGACGGTTTCTTCGGCGATCCCAAGCGCTATCAAGCTTGAAATTGCCTGTTCGCGAAGGGCCTCATCGATATCCCGCGAGCGATCGTCGGTGCGCCGCGCGATTAGCGCGATCGCGGAACCGGCTACTGTCGTCAATTTCGGTAAATTCAGCAGCGCTTTCAGCCACTCGCCCGCAATTTCAGGTTCGACTACCGAGTGCAGGGGCCCATACAGGGGAATACGGGCACCCATCCGGCCCAGCGCCCACAACCAAATTGCATCACCGGGTTCCTTTCTGATCTTCGCCATCAGCTCGTGGCCGAGCGAAGCCCGGATGTTGGCTTGCAGGTGCTCAAGGTTCGCGAGCAGGCGCCACTGCTCATACTCGAGTTGCCGGTTGATACGTTTTTTCTTGCTCTCTGGGGCGCTCGAACCCTGGGGAAACTACTCACTCAATCGGAACGTTACAGTAACGTTCAACTGAACGGATACCGGCTGCTCGTTCAAATATGTCGGCTGGTATTTCCACTGCCGTACGGCTTCGACAGCGGCCTGAATCAACAACGGGGGCCCAGACACGACTCTCATGTCAGTTACATTTCCCTGTTCGTCGAGGATTGCCTCGAGGACTACGGTTCCCTGCATGTGGGTTTGACGTGCCAGCGCCGGGTAAACCGGTTCAACCCGATGTATAAGCCTAGGCTCCTTGACGCGGCCGCCTACGCGTACCGGTGCTTGCGGCGCGTTGCCCCTGGGTGCAACCGGCGCCACGGGAACCGCAGTAATGAGTCCGCCAATCACGCCACCGATTACTCCACCCATCGTTCCCCCGGGCACTCCGCCGGGCACTCCTCCCGGAACGCCACCACCACCCACTTCTGGCGGCAATGGTGCCTCTTTGATCTGCGCGATGGCGCTTGGTATCACCGTCGGCGCAATCAGTTTTCCGCCACTCTCAAAGACTCTGCGAGGCGGCGCAGCTTTGACCACAACAGCAGCGGGGGCTGGGGGTGGAGGCGGTGGAGGTGGCGGCGCAACCAGAAATGTGGATTCCAGTTGTTTCAGGTTGATTGTCTCTGTGAAGTACAGTCCGGCTATGATGGGCACAGCTAATACAGTAACGTTCACAGCCAGCGAAATCAGCGCGTCGAGTAGTCGGGAACCGGTTTGCATGCGGTTGTACTCGATCAAGGATGAGTGGAAGGATCCCTCTTCTCGGCCTGGGATCGCCTTTGGTTCTGGCTTTTGCGAAAGTTTGGTTTCAGCACGACGCTCAAGAACCGGGGTTTCACGGGCAGGGGTCTTTTGTTTGGCCTCTGGTTCTGAAGACGCCTCAACATGTGCGGAGGTAACCATGGCCTTCACCTCCACGTTTTTTTATACGGCAACTCCCCGGTAATTCGATGTGACCACGGGCGTCACGGCGTGTGACGCCGCACACAGCCGCACGCATCTCCCGTTGGTAATAGAGTCGTGAGGAGAGAAAGGTGTGAGGATTCTTCTCGCCACCGATGGTTCTAAGTTCTCGGACGCCGCAATGCAGACGATGGCCTCGGAATTCCGCTCGGAAAGCGCTGAAG
>Ga0310914_10003715_pt1 | contig 10568 bp, 8 predicted proteins | sample GREbulkMGAN108_FD_203450 | JGI IMG/M metagenome (GOLD analysis project Ga0310914, IMG submission 203450) | Lab enrichment of tropical soil microbial communities from Luquillo Experimental Forest, Puerto Rico - GRE.bulkMG.AN108 | ecosystem: Environmental > Terrestrial > Soil > Tropical forest >...
TCCATACCTCCACCAGTGAGGTTTACGGGACGGCGCGGTTCGTTCCTATCACCGAAGAACACCCGCTTCAGGGGCAATCCCCCTATGCCGCCAGCAAGATTGGGGCGGACCAGATGGCGCTGTCGTTCCAAAAATCCTTCGGTTTGCCGGTTTCCGTCATCCGTCCTTTCAACACCTACGGGCCGCGCCAGTCCGCTCGCGCGGTGATCCCCACCATCATCAGCCAAATTCTTGGCGGCAAGAAAAGCATCCGGCTGGGCTCGCTGCACCCCACCCGCGATTTCAACTTCGTGCGGGACGTGGCGGCCGGGTTTGTCGCCGTGGCCCATGCCGACAAGGCGGTGGGCGAGGTGGTCAACGTGGGAAGCAATTTCGAGATCTCGGTTGGCGACACCGTGCGGGTGATTGCCGAGGTGCTGGGCCGCGAGGTGGTTATCGAGCAGGATGACCAGCGCCTCCGCCCCGCATTGAGCGAGGTCGAGCGCTTGTGGGCCGACAATTCCAAGGTGGCGGCGCTGGCCGGTTGGAGCCCAGCCTATGGAGGGGTCGAAGGCTTCCGCCGCGGCATTGCCGAAACCGCCGCCTGGTTTGCCGACCCTGCCAATCTCGCTCTCTACAAGACCGACGTTTTCAACCGATGACCCGCCGCGACAAGACTGCCCTCGTCGATTCACTCCGGTTGCCGCCGGACACATCGTTGATGAAGGCCATCGAGTTCCTGACCCAGCAGGCCTTGCACAAGATCCTGCTGATTACCGACGATGATTACCGCCTGCTCGGCATCATCACCGATTACGACATCCGCAGGGCGATCCTCAATCACGTCAGTCTGGACCTGCCGGTCAGCGCAGTCATGAATCCGGCCCCGATGACCATGGCGCAGACCTGCTCGGACGCCGAGATCATGGGCCACATGGAGCGCATCGGCTGTACCCAGATGCCCGTGGTCGACACCCAAGGTCGCGTCGTCGATGTCCGCTTCATCGATGAATTCCTGCATTTCGGCGACAACGAACGCCACGAAAACGTGGTGGTGATCATGGCTGGCGGTCTGGGAACCCGGTTGCGCCCCATGACCGAGCGGGTGCCGAAGCCGTTGCTGACCGTTGGCGGGCGGCCGCTGCTATTCATCCTGCTGGACCAGATCCTGACCGAGGGCTTTGATCGCGTGTTCATTTCGCTCAATTACAAGAGCGATATGATTATCAAGGCGATTCGAGAGGTATCGTCCTATCGCGACCGGGTGGATTTCCTGCTGGAAGGCGACACCATGCTGGGAACCGCCGGCAGCCTGTCGCTGTTGCCCGAACGCCCGGCCGCACCGTTCGTGGTCATCAACGGCGATCTGCTGACCAATGTCTCGCTCAAAGACATGCTGCAGTTCCATTGCAGCGAGGGCAACCAGCTGACCATGGCGGTGCGCCACGAACACCACAAGGTCGCCTATGGCGTCGTCGACCTGGACGGCACCCGCGTTACCGGCATGCGTGAAAAGCCGGTGTTCTCGTATTATTTCAACACCGGCATCTACGTGGTGGAACCGGCCATGCTCGAAACTGTGCCGCCCGAGACCACCTGGAATATGACAGATTTGGTGGACGGCGCGCTCGCCAAGGGCGATCGGGTCGGCGCCTTTCCGGTGCACGAATTCTGGATCGACATCGGCACGCCGGACCAATACGAGCGCGCGCAAAGCGAGTTCGAGGTCTATTTCAGGTAAGCAGGCGCATTCGTCGCCCTGCTTCCATCCCGTTCTCCACCTCTATAATAGATCACTACGGCAAGAACAAAAGCATCACGGCGTTATTTTAACGCAAAAGGCTCTTTTCTTTGGTAGTTGGTGCGGTGATTGCGGGACGTGCAGGAATTGGGGCTAGAGAGGTAAGGCCGACCGGGCGGTTTGCACGGCTGCGGGAAGCGGCCAAAGGTACGTGGCGGTTGACCTTTCCTGCGCCGCCACGATATGATCGCGGCCTCCAAGTCTTCAAAGGAATTTTGGAGCAATGTTGGTAATTGTAGATATCAAAATAAGTAATCTTCAATCTGTTTTAAATGCTCTGAATCGAGTCAATTTAAAGGGCCAGGTATCATCCGACCCGCAAGCCCTCGCCAGCGCCTCGGCTATAATTTTGCCGGGCGTCGGGCATTTCGCCAAGGGTGCAGAGAGTCTTAGATCAAGTGGCCTGGGTGAGATCATCGTCAGGCGCGCCAGGGAAGACAGGGTTCCCGTCCTTGGAATATGCCTGGGCATGCAACTCCTTGCCGACAGTAGCGAGGAAGGGGGCAATATCGAGGGGCTCGGGTTGATCAAGGGCAATGTCGTCAAGCTCAATCCCACCGAACCCGGTTATCTTATTCCCAATATCAGCTGGTACTACGCCCAGCCCCGCCGTGCCGGAGTCCTGTTCCCCAGGGCCGAAGCAACGGAATCTTTTTATTTTGTCCACAGTTATCATATGGTTCCCGAAGATCCGGCAGATATCGCCGCGACCATCAGGTACAGCGGCCAGGACGTATGTGCCGCGGTCGAACGGGACAATGTATTCGGCGTTCAGTTCCATCCGGAAAAAAGCCAGGATGCCGGACTTGATCTGCTGAACGATTTCAAAAATCATCTCGACCGGATGGGGCTTGCCTGACCATGTCGATGCCCCGCCTTATCGTTTGCCTGCTGGTCAAGAACGGCATGATCGTGCGCAGCGAGTCCTTCGTGCGCCACCAGATCATCGGCAACCCCATCAGCACGGTGTCGCGTCTGTCCAACTGGAACATCGACGAGCTGGTGGTCCTCGACATCAGCGAGCAGGATTTCCACGACATGCGCCGCGACGACCTGGCCATACGGGACGGCGGCGATGGCAGCACGCTGGGCCTGTTGCGGCGCATCGCCGCGGTGACCTGCATGCCGCTGTCCTTCGGCGGCCGCATCGGCTCCATCGACGATATCCAGAAGCGGCTTGAGGCCGGCGCCGATAAGTGCGTCATCAACACCATGGCGTTCGAGCGGCCCGAGTTGATCCGCGAGGCGTCCGAGCAGTTCGGCTCGCAGTGCATCGTCGTCAGCATCGACGCGCGCCGCCATCCCGATGGCCGCTACGAGGCCTTCGTCGACCGCGGCCGCAAGGCCACCGGCCTGACTCCCGCCGAGTTGGCGCGCAAGGTCGAGGCCCTGGGCGCGGGCGAAATCTTCCTCAATTCCATCGACCGCGACGGCGCCGCCAACGGCTACGACCTTGAGCTCATCCGTAGCGTCACCTCGGCGGTCCGTATCCCGGTCATCGCCTGCGGCGGCGTCGGCAAGTACGAGGATTTCGTCCCCGGTGTCACCGAGGGCAAGGCTAGCGCCGTTGCCGCGGCCAACATCTTCCATTTCTTCGAGCTGGCCTATCCTTACGCCAAGCGCGCCTGCCTCGAGGCCGGGCTGGACATGCGCAAGGTGGCGCTGAACAGCCGCTGGTTCCCGCGCGACCCCGCCTATGACGTCGAGGCCGAGACCGCCCGCATCAACGACCGCCTGGAACGGGCAAAGGCCAACCTGGGTCCGCGCACGGTCCTGGCCAACCGCCCCAAGGTGCGGTGGTGCCGCCGCTGCCTGTATCCGTCGTCCTCCGCCACCTACATGGTGTTCGACGACGAAGGCGTGTGCATGGGCTGCCGCCAGTCGAACACCAAGTTCGAGTATTCGCCGGAAATCTGGGAGCAGCGCCGCAAGCAGCTGATCGACATCCTTGAGAAGCACCGCTGTCCCTATGGCAGCCGGCACGATTGCGTCATCGGCGTGTCGGGCGGCAAGGACAGCTATTTCCAGGCCCACTACATCAAGAGCCTCGGCTTCAATCCGCTGCTGGTGACCTATTTCGGCAACAACTACACCGAAGTGGGCCTGCGCAACCTGCACCGGATGAAGGAGGTGCTGGGGCTGGACCACGTCGTCGTCTATCCCAGTGTCGACACGCTGAAAAAGCTGAACCGGTTGGGCCTGGTGGTCATGGGCGACATGAATTGGCACGCCCATGTGGGCATCGGCACCACGCCCATGCGCGAGGCGGTGCTGCGCGGCATTCCCCTGGTCATCTGGGGCGAGCACGGCGAGTTGGACCTCAGCGGCCAGTTCTCCATGAATGACATGGTCGAGCGCACCTACCGCTACCGTCTCGAGCGCGACGCGCGCGGCTACGAGTGGAACTACATGGTCGGGCGCGAGGGCTTGACGGCGCAGGACATGGCCCTGTGGAAGTATCCCTCGGATCAGGAAATCTACGATCTCGGCCTCAAGATCCTGTTCCTCAGCAACTTCACGCTGTGGGAGGGCAACGAGAACCTGCGCATCGCCCAGGAGCTCTACGGCTTCGAGGTTCCCGACATCGCCTTCGAACGGACCTATCGCCGCGGCTCCAATCTCGACGACATGCACGAGAACGGGATGCACGACTACCTGAAATTCGTCAAATTCGGCTATGGCCGCTGCACCGATCACGCGACCAAGGACATTCGTGCCGGCAAGATGACCCGGGAACGAGGCATCGAGCTGGTCCGCCAATACGACCATGTGAAGTCCAGCGACATCCACCGCTGGCTGGGTTACGTCGGCATGAGCGAAGCCGAGTTCGACGCCATCGCCGACACCTTCCGTGATCCTCGCGTGTGGTGGCGCGACCAGACCGGCGCTTGGGTCAAGGACGACATCTGGGACGAGGAGGTCGGCAAGTGAGCCTGAACGGCCGCCGGTACCCGGCAACATGATGATGGAGCTGTCCAACGCGTGCAATCACAGCTGCGCGTTCTGCCCCAGCCCCCACATGAAGCGCAAGCGCGGCCTGATGTCCGACGAGGTCGCCGAGCGGGTCATCGCCCAAGCCGCGGCGGCCGGCGTGCGCGAAATCGGCTTTTATTCCACCGGCGAGCCCTTCATTCACAGAGGCCTAGCCCGTTTGATCGCCCATGCCAAGAACGTGGGCATCGGCTACACCTATATCTCCACCAATGGTGCCCTGGCGACGCCCGATCGGGCGCGCAAGGTCATCGAGGCCGGTCTGGATTCGATCAAGTTCTCGGTCAACGCCGGATCGCGGGAAACCTACAAGACCATCCACGGCGTCGACGATTTCGAAGCGGTTTCGCGCAACATCGAGTTCATCGCCAATTATCGGCGCGAAATCGGCTCGCCGATCAAGCTCTTTGCCTCTTGCGTGGTTACCAAGGTCATCGAACACGAGGTGCCCAAGATCCGCGATTGGCTGGCGCCGTTGGTCGACGAGGTCCAGTTCAATCCCTGCGCGCCGTTCAACTGGCCGGACCAAGCGCTTGCCGGCAATGCCGAGATTTGCCACCTTCCGTTCAATCGCATCCACGTGACGTGCGAGGGCTACCTCACGCTCTGCTGCGTCGACTACCAGAACTACCTAGCCGTAGCGGATCTCAACCGGATGAGCCTGACCGAGGCGTGGCATTCGGATTCCTTCGTGCGGGCGCGGCGCCAGCACCTCGGCGACGACATGGCCGGAACCCTGTGCGGCCGTTGCTGGCGCAACGCCCCCGACCCGGTCGAGCCGCTGGTCGCGGAATTGGCGGATGTGATCGATTACGAAGACTACGACCGCTCACAGCGCCAGGCCATTCTCGAAGGCCTACGGACGAATAATTTGGAGACTGGCGAATGACCGCCAAGGGTAAGCCTCAGTTGGACAGCAGCGCGGATTACAAGGAATACGTCTTCAGCGAGGAATGGAAGTCCCACGTGGGTGAGGACTTTCATGAATACCGCCGGCTGTGGCACGAGGTTCCTGCCAATTGTCAGGATTTGGGCTATCCGCTCAACCTGGACATCGAAACGACCGATATCTGCAACCTGTCCTGTCCGGGGTGCCCGCGCACCCTCATGGCCGAGAATAACGAACTGACCATGCGGCGGATGAGCCGTGAGGAATATTCCAGCCTTGTCGATCAGGCCGCCGAGATGGGCGTCAAGGCGCTCAAGCTGATGTACAACGGCGAGCCCCTGGCCCACAAGGACGTGGTCTGGCAGGTCGAGTACGCCAAGCAGCGCGGCATCGTCGACGTGATCATGAACTCCAATGCCACCTTGCTGCGCAAGGACACGGCGGAGGGTCTGCTCAAGGCTGGCCTGGACGGCATCTTCTTCTCCATCGACGCCGTCTCTCCCGACGTCTACGAGCAGCGCCGGGTCGGCGCCCGCTTCGGTCAGGTGATCGACAACATTTACAACTTCATCAAGCTGCGCAACGAATTGCGGCCGTCCTGCCGCACCCGCATCAGCATGGTGATGTTCGAAGGCGACGAGTGGCGCGACCAGTTCCAGGCGTTGCGCACCATGTGGGGCGGCCTGGTCGATTCCATCGGCTACAGCGTGGCCACCGATTACGAGGACACCTCGGTCAAGTCGGCGGTGCCGGGCTGGTGGTGCTCGCAGCCGTTCCAGCGCATGGTGCTGAAGATCAACGGCAACGCCACCGTCTGCTGCCCCGACAATTGGGACGCGCTGAAGGTCGGTGACTGGCGCGAGACTTCGCTCAAGGACCTGTGGAACAGCGAGGCCGCGCGGGCCATTCGCCAGGCCCACCGCGAGGGCAAGTACCACGACATCGACCTCTGCTCGCGCTGTTCGTATCCGCATCTGGAAAAGACGGTATGAATCTGGGCGGCGGTGGCGGCAAGTCGCTGCTCGCTCGATTGCGTGACGGACTGCGCCGCCAGGAAGCACCGGCTCCCCTGGGGACGTTGATGTCGCGGACCGACGCCGTGGCCGAACGTCTCAGCGCGGCGGCGATGGAGGAGTTGTTCGCTGCCCGCGCCGGGTGCCAGGCGGTCGCTGCCGCCTTCGCCCGCTTCGTTGGCGAGCCCGGCGGCCGGCAGGCCATCAGGAAGGCGTTGCATATCGCGCTCGAGGACCGGATGCGGGCGGTCGCCCTGACCGCCGATCCGCCCGAGCGCAACGGCTTCGGGCCCATTCCGGCAATCAGCCTGGGCTGGCCGCTCGATGGGGCGGCCGCACGCGCGCTCGGCCTTTCACCGCCGCCGCGCCGCATCGGTTTCCACCTGCTGGCCGTGGCCGGCGTGCTGACGCAGGCGGTGCTGCTGGCGGTCGAGGCTGTGGCGGCGCTGGCGGCACCTGGCCGGCCGCCAGCGGCGCGGCAGCATTTCTCCGTCGCCATTCCCAATTTCACCCATCCCCATTACTGGCAAGCCATCCTCGACGCGGTGCGCGAAAGGCTGGGCAACCGGCCCGACCTTCTGTTGCTGATCAACGACCAGGGCCGCTCGGGCGATGCCGGACCGGGCACCGTCGGCGTGGATCCCAAACGCCTGCCGGTGCGGCGCGGGCCGTGGCTGCGCGACGTGGTGCTGCCGAGCCTGCGGCTGCTCGCCGCCGTGCTGGGGCGCATCGCCGTGGCACCGTTCGACGGCGCCGTGCTTGAGGCCGCGCGCGGCGCCTTCTTCGAGGCCCGCCAGACCCTGCCCACCCGCCGCTTGCTCGACAATTTCGCCATTCGGCACTACGTCGACCATACCGAGTACACCGCGACTCATGTGGCGCGCGCCTCTATCCTGCACCAGTCGGGCGGGCTGATGGTGCGCTGGCCCCATTGCGTCATGGACAATCCAGGCGCAGCCCTGTCCTACCTGGGTTATGACCTCTTCCTGTCCGGTGGCGCGGTCGAGAAACGCGACCACGGCGCCACTTGGTCTGCCTCGCTCCGGCCGGTGGTGAGCGGCCTGATCAAGAACGATCGCCGGCTCAACGAGGGTCAGCGGGTCGCGCCGGACATCGAGGCGCGCATCGCTGCGCATCGGGCGGCCGGCGGTCGCGTCGCCGCCTATTTTGGCATGAGCCCGGTCCCCGGTTTCGAGGTCTGCGTGCGCGACACCCTGGAAGCCATGGCCGACGCTCTTGCCGGTCGGCCGGAATGGCTGCTGGTGGTCAAGGCCAAGGGCCCCCGCTCGCTCCACGTGCTGGAACGTGTGTTCCCCGATTGCGCCGGCTTTCGCCGCATGCGGGACGCCGGCCGCGTGCTGGTGGTGCCCTATGACCAGCCCGGCTTCGAGCCGTGCGCGGCGGGCTGGCTGTGCGGCCACATGGATTTCGGCGTCGGTTTCGGCTCGGTCCAGGCCGAGGCCCTGGTGCGCGGCATCCCGCATTTCTGCTACTACCCAGTCATGCAGGACACTCCGACCCAGCGCCTGCTGGCCGGCTGCGGCCTGCTTCACGACGACGTCGCCACTTTCCGCGTGGCGCTCGGGCGCTGGCTCGACGCGCCCGAGGGGTTCTTGCTCCCCATCGACGTCTGCCGCGAAGCCTATGACCGCTTCGCCGACGACCAGGCGCTGGACCGGGTGGCCGAGCTGCTCTGGTGCGAAGAGGGTGCGAGTGGACTGGCGCGGCGCCAAGCGAGGCCGTAGATTGGCCCCGGCGTGCCACCACAAGACGTGGGCAAATCTTCCGACGGATCGAAAGGATTTGGCAGGGTGAGGAATCGACTGAGCATGCTCGTAGGCATCGCCTTGCGCCTGGTGGTCGCGCCGGTGTTCTGGGTTTGGCGCTGGACCAAGTTCAGCGCTGGCATGGGGGTGATGCGGGGCCACCTTGCCCTGCTCTCGCCGAGCGAGCGTCGCGCCGTGCTGCTTTTCCTGCCCCTGACCTTGCCCCTGTTCACGCTGTACCGCGCCTGCTGCTTCCTTGCCCGCGTCTATCGCCGCGAATTCGCGCAATACGCACTCGAGCGCTTTGCTATCCTGGTCGGCCGCCATTACGGCAAGGGTGGCCTGTGCTATTCCGACATCCAGGATGTTCCCGACGATGTGTTGGCGCGGCGCTGGGCCGAGCTGGGCTCCATCCGGGTGGGCCCCTTCATCGACCGCTATCCGCGCGCGCTGGCCTATCGCGACGGCGACAGCTTCCTGGACGCCGGCTGCGGCATGGGCAACGTGATCAAGGAATTGTCGGGCCGCTATCCGACGTCCGCCATCCACGGCTTCGACCTCAACCAGGACGCCATCCGCATGGTCCGCTGCGGCACCGCCGGCCGGCCGTCGATCACCGTCGAGGTCGGCAGCCTGACCGATCCGGCGCAATTGGCCAAGTTCGCCGACGGGGCGTTCGATCACGCCATCCTGTGCAACGTCTTCCACTACATCGTCGCCGGCGGCATCGCCGAATCGGCCAAGCTGCGCCAGCGGATCGTTGACGAACTGGTGCGCATCACGCGGCGCTCGGTGCTTCTGATGCTCGACCAGGTGGACCGGTCGCCCGAGACCCGGGTCGAGATCGTGTCGGCCAACGCCTGTTTCATCCGGGACGACATCCCCGGTTTCTTCGCCCGTCATCCCGGCGAGTGCCTGGTGATTTCGCCGGATCGCGACAATGTCGCCGTTCTTTACCGCCATGGCGGCATTGGGGAAGGAGTGAGCAATGTCTGAGCCCTATCGCATCCCCCTGTTCCGGCCGAACCTGGGCGACGAGGAGCGGGCGGCGGTCGACCGCGTTCTCGCCAGCCAGTGGATCGCCATGGGTCCCGAGGTCGAGGCCTTCGAGAAGGAATTCGCCGCCTATGTCGGCGCCCAGCATGCCGTGGCGCTGAACTCGTGCACCGCCGCCCTTCACTTGGCGAATGTCGGCTTCGGCATCGGGCCGGGCGACGAGGTCATCGTGCCGTCGTTGACCTTTGCCGCCACCGCCAACGCGGTCTTCGCCACCGGCGCTGGCCCGGTCTTTGCCGACGTGGTCGGCAAGCACGATTGGACCATCGACCCCGAGGACGTGGCGCGCAAGATCACGCCGCGCACCAAGGCGGTGTGCGTCATGCACTACGCCGGCTACCCTTGTGACATGGCAGCGTTGGCCCGGCTGTGCGCCGATGCCGGCGTGATCCTGTTCGAGGACGCCGCCCACGGCCTGGGCGGCACCCTGGACGGACGTGGGCTGGGCACCCTGTCGCGGGCCGGCTGCTACAGCTTCTACAGCAACAAGATCATCACCACCGCCGAGGGCGGCATGATCGTCACCGACGATCCCGATCTGGCGCTGCGCTATCGCCGCCTACGTTCGCACGGCATGACCGCCACCGCCGTGGACCGGGCGCGCGGCTCGCTGGGTTACGACATCGTCGAGGCCGGGTTCAATTACCGTCTCGACGACATCCGCGCCGCCCTGGGGCGGGTGCAGATGACCCGCCTCGATCCCAGCCTCGCCCGCCGCCGGGTGCTGGTCGCCGCTTACGCCGAGCGTCTGGCGGCGATCGACGGCGTCAGCCTGCCCAATTACGGCGGACGTGGCGAGCCGGCGCATTACATCCTGCCGATTCTGGTCGAGCGCGGTGACCGCGATGCCATTCGCCGGCGCATGAACGACCTGGGCGTGCAGACCAGCTTCCATTATCCGCCGGTGCACCGTTTCCGCCATTACACCGATCAAGGCGCGATCGATCTGCCGTGGACGGAATGGGTCACCGACCGCTCCATCACCCTGCCGCTCTATCCCGAGCTGACCCTGGACGAGGTCGATTTCGTCGTCGATGTCCTGCGAAAGAGCATTGATGGCTGATCTGCTGTTC
>Ga0310914_10003727_pt1 | contig 10557 bp, 8 predicted proteins | sample GREbulkMGAN108_FD_203450 | JGI IMG/M metagenome (GOLD analysis project Ga0310914, IMG submission 203450) | Lab enrichment of tropical soil microbial communities from Luquillo Experimental Forest, Puerto Rico - GRE.bulkMG.AN108 | ecosystem: Environmental > Terrestrial > Soil > Tropical forest >...
CTCGACCTGTTGGGCGATAGTCTGGCCGGCAAGACCCGCCACGACGGCACCATGGGCGCCGAGGAAGCCCGCGCCCGCGAAGCCATCGAGCTGGCGGCGCTGGGCAAGTCGGTGTCGCTGGTCTGCTCAGGCGATGCCGGCATCTATGCCCTGGCGACCCTGGTGTTCGAGCTGCTGGACAAGGAAAATCGCGGCGACTGGAACCGGGTGGAAATCAGCGTGCTGCCCGGCATTTCGGCGCTGCAAGCCGCCGCCGCCCGCGCCGGTGCGCCGATCAACCACGATTTCTGCACCATCTCGCTGTCGAACCTGCTGACCCCCTGGGAAGTCATCGAGCGCCGCGTGCAGGCCGCCGCCGAGGGCGACTTCGTGATCGCCTTCTATAACCCCGTGAGCCTGCGCCGCCGCGACCAGCTGCCCGCCGCCAAGGAAACCCTGCTGAAGCATCGTCCGGCCTCGACCCCGGTGGTGCTGGCCCGCAATCTGGGCCGCGAGGGCGAGAGCGTGCGCCTGACCACCCTGACCCAGCTGAATGTCGACGACGTCGATATGCTGACCCTGGTGCTGGTGGGCAATTCGGAAAGCCGCATCACCAAGCGCGGGCAGGCCGAATGGCTTTATACCCCGCGCGGTTACGCCAAAAAATGGACGGTCGATTAAGGCCGTCCTTCCCGCTTCCTGGTAACAGTCTGTAACCGTTTTAGTCCTTTGCGCCCGCAAAGGCTTAGCTTACAGTTCTCAGTCTGTTTCAGGGGCTGGGGCCGTGGTGCCAGCCTTAGATGTTCGTTAACGGCATTTCCCTAAGCTGGCTTTCATGACGATTTCCTCCCCTGATGCCAGAGCCTCCAATGATCCGGCAACAAGCTTTCAGCCACAGCCATTAGGCGGAATTCTTGATTTAACCCGTCATTCCGACCCCGCCGCTCTGGTCGATGATCAGGGGCGCGTGTTGGATGCCAATGCCGCATTTCTGGCCCAGCCCGGCTTTTGCGAGGAAAGCAACCTTTCCTCCGCCTTGCAGCCGGCCTTGGACTGCGCCCGCAACGGCACCTCGCGCCATACTGTCAGCCTGAGCCAGGGCAAAAGCATCCAAACCTTCGAGATCACCTCGCTGGCGCTGCCGTCCGAGACTGGCGCGCTGTGGCTGATGCAGGCCGTGGATCGCAGCATGGATATCAGCCTGCGCAATGCCCTGGTGGACTCCCGCGCCCGTTTCCGCGACCTGTTGCAGATTTCCAGCGACTTCGCCTGGGAGACCGATGCCCAAGGTTGCTTCAGCATGATCACCCTGCGGGGTCTGGCCGGCTATGCCGCCAGCGATCTGATCGGCAAATCGGGCGAAAGCCTTTTAGACCCCAATGCCCCGCTCTTGACCTTGCTGCCCTTCACCACTCCGGCCCCGATCAAGGATGTGGAAATCTGGCTGCGCGATGCCGAAGGCCATACCCTCTGCGTCGAGGTTTCCGCCGTTCCGCTCTATGACAAAGGCGGCAATTGGAAGGGGGCGCGCGGCGTCTGTCGCGACGTCACCCAGGACCGTCATTACCGCACCCTGATGGCGGAACAGCGCAACCGGGATCGGGTTTTCAGCCGCATCACCCATGTCTTCCGCCGCGAGGCCGATCCCAACGACATGCTGCAAGCCGCCGCCAGCGCCTGTACCCATGGCTTCGCCGCCAGCGGCTGCATGATCTTCTCGACTCTGCCGAACCTGACCGGCGTGGCGGTGCGTCCGCAAATGAAGCTGGCTTCGGCTTTCGGCCATCTGGGCCCGACCGAGCTGGCGGAATCCGTGCTGACCCGGCTTCAGGCCCTGGATGCCGCCGCCCCCAGCGTCCAACGGCTGGACGGCTGGTCGATCCTGGCGATCCAGACCATCTATGGCGGCAAGCCGGTGGGCGCGGTTTTGCTCTGGCGCGACGATGACCGCCAGGATTGGGCCGAGGGCGATCAGCAACTGCTCTCCACCCTGGCGGGCCAACTGGCTCCGGCCATTGAGCAGCGATCGCAGCACCATCTGCTGCTGGATGCCTCGCGCACCGACGCCTTGACCGGCCTTTTGAACCGGCGCGGCTTCTATGACGAGATGCGCCGCCGCTTCCAGCGCCTACAGCGGGAACAGACGGCGGCAGCCCTGGTCTATGTTGACCTGGACAACTTCAAACTGGTCAACGATGTCCATGGCCATGCCCAGGGCGACGAGGCGCTGCGGCATGTCGCCGACATCTTGCGCAACAACACCCGCAGCACCGATCTGGTGGCCCGGCTGGGCGGCGACGAGTTCGCCATCTGGCTGGACCGCGCCGACGAGCCGGTGGCGCTGGGCCGCGCGCAGATTTTCCTGACCGCCGGCAATCAGCTGATCCCCTATTCCGGCTCGCCCGAGAAGCCGTTGAAGCTGTCGATCGGCATCGCCGTTCACCATGCCAAATACCGCGAGGACATCAACCAGTTGATGACCCGTGCCGATGCCGCCATGTATGCGGTCAAGCGCGGCGGCAAGGGAAATTACGCCATGGCCGCCCCGCCCGGCGACACAGCAAGTAAGTCCTGAAGACCATGACCAGCCAGCTTACCTACGAACAGGCCCGCGAACTCGCCCGTCATCCCGACGCCGCCCAACGGCTGATTTTGGCTAAGCGGGCCGATCTGCCGCCGGAAGTGCTGTATTTCCTGGCCGGCGATGAAGACGTTTCGGTGCGCCAGGCGGTGGCGGAGAATCCGGCCACCCCGGCCAAGGGCAATCTGCTGCTGGTGGATGATGCCGACCCGGATGTCCGCAGCCTGCTGGCTGACAAGATCGCCAAGGCCGGAGAAGCCGATAGCGACCGCCAGCGCAGCATCACCCGCGACATCCTGAACCGGCTGGCCCAGGATCAGGTGGTGAAGGTTCGCGCCATCATCGCCAATGTGCTGAAGGATCACAGCGACGCCGACCCCGAGGTGATTCTGCGTCTGGCCCGCGACAGCGAGATCATTGTCGCCGCACCGATCCTGCAATATTCGCCGATCCTGACCGACGACGACCTGCTGGAACTGATCCTGTCTTCGCCCATCGAAGGGGCCTTGGCCGCCATTTCGCGCCGGTCCTATGTCGATCCGCGCGTGACCGCCGCCATCGTCTCCAGCGGCAATTCCCACGCCATCACCCATCTGTTGCAGAACTCGAATGCCAGCCTGCAGGAAGACACCCTCGACGCCCTGATCGGTCAGGCCGAGGAACGCCCGGAATGGCAGGAGCCGCTGGTCTATCGCCCCGAGCTGACCACCCATTCGGCCCAGAAGCTGGCGGAAGTGGTGGCCGGGCATTTGTTGGACCGCATGCTGGCCCGCAAGGATCTGCCTCCCGACGCCGTCGCCGCGGTCGCCAAGATCGTACATCAGCGATTGCAGGAACAGGGTCCCAGCCAGCCGCAAGGCGTCGATCTGCCGGCGGATCTGGAAAGCCGCTATGCCCCCTTCCTGAAGCGGGCCCGCGAATTGATGGCCAACAACAAGCTGGACGAGGTCACTCTGGCCGTGGCTCTGATGGCCGACAATACCGACGATCTGGTCGCCGGTCTGGCGGTGCGGGCCAAGGCTCCGATCGCTTCGGTGATGGAGATCATCGCGTCCCGCTCCGCCGCCGCCATGATCTCGTTGGCCTGGGCCGCCAAGCTGACCCCCGACTTCGCCGTCGAGCTGCAATCCCGGCTGGCTGGCATCGCGCTGGGCTCGATCCTGCGCCCCACCGCCAATGGCGATTACGCCCTCAGCAAGGACGAGATTTGCTGGCAGTTGGAGATGTATGGCTGCCCCAGCGAGCTGGGTTAGGCTCCAGCCTCGCGCAGCCCGAGCCGCCGCAGCTTACCGTTCTCGGCACGCGGCAATTCCTCCAGCCGCTGAAGACGCAACTGCCCCCGCCAGGTCGGCAGCAGCCGCTTGACCTCGGCCAGAGCGCGATTGACCAGCGGGTTCCAGTCCGGGCCGGCGGGACAGACGATTCCCAGCAACAGGATATCGCCGCCGGGCACCGCCATCACCGCCGCAACCTCATGCCCCAGGCTTTGATGCAGGGCATGCTCCAGCTGTTCCGGCGCCACCTTCAACCCGCCCAGGGTCAGCATCTCGTCGGCCCGCCCCAGAATGCGGAATCGCCCATCTTCTTGCCGCTCGCCGGCATCGCCGGTGATGAACCAGCCGTCCCGGAAATGCCGGGCGGACGCCTCGTCGTCATCCAGATAACCGGGCGCCATGCCCGGCCAGCGCAGGGCGATGATGCCGCCCGGCTCCAGCAGGCGCAACTCCAGTCCCGCCAGCGGTTGGGCGATGCCGTCGGCCTCGACCTGCGCCAAGCCGACACCCACTTCGTTGGCGCCATAATAGGACAGGGCCGGGCAGCCCAGCCGTTCCTCGGCCCGCTGTCTCAGGGCGGCGGACAAGGGACCGCCCGCGGTGATCAACCGCAGGGAGGGCCGGGCCGGAACCGTTGGCGGCAAGCCATTCAGCACCGTGGTCAGGTCATTGGGCAGCAGCCAAAGATGGCTGATGGCATCCGCCGCCAGCGCCATCCCCGTCGGGCAGAAGACCAGACTGCCGCCTTCACGCATGCAGCCATAGGCGCGAAGATGCAGACTGCCGACCGAGAAGGGATAGGACACCAGCAGGCGCGACTCCGCATTCAGCGCATCGGTCTTGACCAGATGCTCGACCCGACGCGCCAGCGCCGCCCGGCTGAGCATGATGTTCTTCGGCAGTCCTGTGGTGCCGGACGACTGCACGATACGCGCCCAAGCCTCGGGCCGGTCCGGCAGATCGGAGAAATCGGGAAGCGTCTCGACCGGCCTAGTCCGTACCCGCTGCCACCAGTCGGCCGTGCAAAGCCGCAGCTTGCCGGTTTCCAGTCCAGGGATTTCGCGTTCCGAGAACAGATGATCCAGACGCGGCAGCAATCGCCGCAAGGCCGGCATCGCCAGAGTGCGCAGGGAAAAGGAACTGGTCGCCGCCCCCAAGGCTTCGGCGGCGATCAGCATGATCCAATGGCTGATGGGATCCGACAGCGTGACCGCCAGCAACTGGCCGGAACGGACCCCGGCCTCTTGCAGGCCCGCCATCATGCGCTGGATTTCGGCGGTCAGATCGCCATAGCGCATGGCCGCACGGCCATCGCTCAGGGCTGGGGCATCGGGGAATCGGCGGGCATGGCGAAGGATGTGCCCATAAAGCACATCACTTTCGCTGTCAGCCCGCAATTCCGCCATGTCCCGGCTCCTCCCCATTGGGGAAGAGCTTACGGGCTTAGACGTTGAACAGGAAGTGGAAGATATCGCCGTCCTGGACGACGTATTCCTTGCCTTCCAAACGCATCTTGCCGGCTTCCTTGGCCGCGGACTCGCTGCCACAGGCGACATAGTCGGCATAGGCGATGGTCTCGGCACGGATGAAGCCGCGTTCGAAGTCGGAATGGATCACGCCCGCCGCCTGCGGAGCCTTCAGCCCCTTCGGCAAGGTCCAGGCATGACATTCCTTGGGACCGACGGTGAAGAAGGTGATCAGATGCAACAGGTCATAGCCGGCGCGGATCACGCGGGCCAGACCAGTTTCCTGCAACCCCAGGGTTTCCAGGAACTCCTGACGCTCGGCCTCGTCGGTCAGCTGCGAGACTTCGGCCTCGATGGCGGCCGAGATCACCACATGGGCGGCGCCCTGCGCCTTGGCCATTTCGGCGACCTTCTCCGAGAAGGCATTGCCGGTGGCGGCGGAGGCTTCCTCGACATTGCAGGCATAAAGAACCGGCTTGCTGGTCAGCAGGCCCAGGGTCTTCAGCAGCACGCGCTGGTCGGGGTCGAATTGTACCGAACGCACCGGCTTGCCGGACTGCAGAGCGGCCAGAGCCGGCTCCATCACTTCCAGCTGAGCCTTGGCGTCCTTATCGCCGCCCTTGGCCTTCTTCTGGTTCTGCACCACGCGGCGTTCCAGGCTGTCGAGATCGGCCAGCATCAGCTCGGTCTCGATGGTCTCGGCGTCGCGCACCGGATCGACCGAGCCTTCCACATGGGTGATGTCGCCGTCTTCAAAGCAGCGCAGCACATGGACGATGGCGTCCACTTCGCGGATGTTGGCGAGGAACTGGTTGCCCAGGCCTTCGCCCTTCGAAGCGCCGCGCACCAGGCCGGCGATATCGACGAATTCCAGCTGGGTGGGGATCAGCTTGGCCGACTTGGCGGCATTCGCCAGCGGCTGCATGCGATCATCGGGCACCGCCACGCGGCCGACATTCGGCTCGATGGTGCAGAACGGATAGTTGGCCGCCTGGGCCGCTGCCGTCGAGGTCAGGGCGTTGAACAGGGTCGACTTGCCGACGTTGGGCAGACCGACGATGCCGCAATTGAATCCCATCAGGGGCCTCCGGTTGGTTCGGGCTTTTTCGGTTTCGGCGCAGAAGGAACGGCCTGCGCCAGTTTGGTCATGAAGCCGTTCTCGTTGCCTTGGAACAGCAAAGGAAGCTCTTTGGCCAGGGCGTCGAATAAGGGTTCGATCCAGTCCTGATCGGCCTTGGCGAAGTCGCCCAGCACCCAATGGGTGACCAGCGCCTTGTCGCCGGGATGGCCGATGCCCAGACGGACACGCCAGTAATCATTGCCCAGATGGGCGTCGATGCTTTTCAGGCCGTTATGGCCGCCGGCGCCGCCGCCTTTCTTGACGCGGACCTTGGCCGGGGGCAGGTCCAGCTCGTCATGCAGAACGATGACGTTGGCATTGGCAATCTTGTGGAACCGGGCCGCCGCCGCGACGGACTGGCCGGACAGGTTCATATAGGTCTCGGGCTTCAGCACCAGCACCTTCTCGCCGGCGATGCTGCCTTCCGAGACTTGGCCCTGATACTTGGAACGCCACGAGGAAAAGCAATGGCGGCGGACGATTTCGTCCGCCGCCATATACCCGATATTGTGGCGGTTTCGGGCGTAGGAGCCGCCGGGGTTACCCAGCCCGACAATCAGCCACATGAGATCAGGCGGAAGGCTCTTCCGAGGCCCCAGCCGGCGCCACAGTCGGGGCGGCGATGGTGGCCAGGGTGATGTCCTTCTGATGGGTCACGATGGTGACGCCGGCGGGCAGAGCCAGACCAGCCACATGCACCGAAGCGCCGATGTCCAGACCCGACAGGTCGACATTGATGGCTTCCGGAATAGCATTGGCGGGGGCCACGATCTCGACTTCGTGAGTCACCACGTTCAGCACGCCGCCGCGCTTCAGACCGGGGCTCTGCTCCTGGTTGGTGAAGTGCACGGGGACATGGACATGGATCTTGGCGTCAGCAGAGACGCGCAGGAAGTCGGCATGCACAGCCTGATCGGTCACCGGATGACGCTGAATGTCGCGGCAGACGCAACGCTCAACCTTGCCGTCCACCGAGATGTCGAACAGACGGCTGTAGAAGCCGGCCTTGTTCATTTCGGCGACGATGATGCGGGGATCGAGGGCAATGGCGACGGGGGCCTGCTTGTTGCCATAGATAACGCCGGGGACAAGACCCGAACGACGAGTGGCGCGGGCTTCCCCCTTACCAACCTGCGCACGCGCGACGGCGTTGAAAGAGCTGATATCGCTCATGAGAACTCTCCATGAAAACGGGCGCGGCCTCCAGGGGTGCCACGCCGGAAAGGGGAGTGTTTAGCCGCTTGCGCAAGGAATTTCAAGTTATATGAGTCAGTTACAATGACTCTTGGAGGCAGCATCGCTGCCGACTAGCGCCGTCGGTTTCGCCGACAAACATAAAGAACTGCGCGCAAAGCGCGCGGGGAGCGCGCCGGAGCTTTAGCGGAGGAAAGCCAAGCGGGGCGGAGCCACGCGCCCGGCGATTGAGGGACATATATAACTAAGACCTCTTCAGCAAGAACACCGCCTGCTCGCTCAACAGGTTGGCCAGCAATCCGCCGCCATCGAAGCGCACCAATCCCTTGGCGTTCAGCGACAGGGCCTTTTCCACCTGAATGCCTTCCTCGGCGCAAAGGGCGATGAAGTCGGCGATGGTGCAGAAATGGATGTTGGGGGTATCGAACCACTGATAGGTCAGCGACTTGGTCACCGGCATCCGCCCGCCGAAGAACAGGCCGGCCCGCACCCGCCAATAGCCGAAATTGGGAAAGCTGACGATGGCCCGCCGGCCGATGCGCAACAGATCGCGCAGCACCAGCTTAGGGTTTCGGGTCGCCTGCAAGGTCTGGCTCAGGATCACATAGTCGAAAGCGCCCGAAGGATAGTCCTTCAGATCGGTGTCGGCATCGCCCTGAATCACCGACAGCCCTTGGGCCACCGCCTTGCGCACGCCGGCCATCGACAGCTCGATGCCGCGCCCGTCGGTCTGCTTGAAGCTGTTGAGATAGTCCAGCAGCGTGCCCTCGCCACAGCCGATATCCAGCACGCGCGAGCCCGGCTCGACCATATCGGCGATCAGCTGAAGATCGACGCGAATCGAGGAAGAGGGGATCTTGGCGTTCATGGCGTTTCCCTCCGGCGCGGCAGGCCGCGATGCTCGGCGGCACCTTCCAGGAAGCCCGACAGGGTGGCGTGGAATTCCGGCTCGTCCAGCAAAAAGGCGTCGTGCCCTTTGTCGCTTTCCACCTCGACGAAGCTGACATTGGCGGCCACGGCGTTCAGGGCATGCACCACCGCCCGGCTTTCCGGGGTGGGAAACAGCCAGTCGCTGGTGAAGCTGATGACGCAGAAGCGCACCTTGGTGCCGCGGAAGGCATTCGCCAATTGGCCGCCATGGTCTCCGGCCAGATCGAAATAATCCATGGCGCGGGTGATATAGAGATAGGAATTGGCGTCAAAGCGGTCGACGAAGGTGCTGCCCTGATGGCGCAGATAGCTTTCCACCTGGAAGTCGGCGCCGAAGCCATAGGTAATGGTGTCTCGACCCTGAAGATTGCGCCCGAACTTGCGGTGCAAGGCGGCTTCCGACAGATAAGTGATATGCGCCGCCATGCGCGCCACCGCCAGACCGGCGCTGGGCTTGGTGTCGTGCAAAGGATAATCGCCGTTCTTGAACTCCGGGTCGGACAGCACGGCCTGACGCCCCACTTCGGCGAAGGCGATGTTCTGGGCGGAATGGCGGGCGGCGGTGGCGATCGGCACGGCAGCGAACACCCGGTCGGGATAGCGCGACGCCCATTCCAGCGCCTGCATGCCGCCCATCGATCCGCCGATGACGCAAAACAGCTTGTCGATGCCGAAGTGATCGATCAGCCGCACCTGGGCGCGGACCATGTCGGCGATGGTGATCACCGGGAAGTTCAGGCACCAGGGCTGGCCGGTGGCGGGATTGATGCTGGCCGGGCCGGTGCTGCCCATGCAGCCGCCCAGCACGTTCGAGCAGATCAGGAAATAGCGGTCGGTATCGAGAATTCGCCCCGGCCCCACCAGCTCTTCCCACCAGCCCGGCTTGCCGGTCAGCGGATGAGTCTCGGCGACATAGTGATCGCCGGTCAGGGCATGACAGATCAGGATGGCGTTGGACTTGTCGGCGTTCAGCCGGCCATAGGTCGAATAAGCGATGGTGACCGGCGCCAGATCGATGCCGCAATCCAGATGCAGCGGCGCATCCGGCCCCAGCACCAGCCGATGGCCGGGCAAATCGGCGCTCTGGTCGTCCAGGTTGAGGAAATCGCTCATCAGTCGGCACCAACCCCTGAAGGTGTGAGGGAACGATAGCTAGGGATCATGGGCCGGGCTGTCAAGGTTTGTTTCCATGCCGCACCCCTTGCAATCTGGCTGATTCCAGTCAAATTTAGCCGCCGGGTGTCCCCCATTTCAGGAAACAGGTCATGCGCAGGTTCATCACCGCCGCCCTTTGCGGGCTTCTTGCCGCCAGCAGCGCATATGCGGACGACAAGGCTCCCACGGCCAAGCAGCCGCAGGCTCCGGCCGAAGCAGCTCAGTCGCAGGGCGAGATGATCGACGCCCCGACGCAATATCACCACTGCATCGCCCTGGCCCGGCAAAAGCCGCAAGAGGGCTGGGAAGAGGCCTTGGCCTGGACCAGCCTGGGCGGCGGCGAGCCGGCCCGCCATTGCGCCGCCGTCGCTCTGATCGGCCTCGGCCAGTTTGAGGAAGGTGCGACCCGCCTGGAGATTCTCGCCCGCGACAGCCACAGCGCCAACAAGCTGCGCGCCGGCATGTTGGCCCAAGCCGGCCAGGCCTGGCTGATCGCCCGCCAGCCGGAAAAGGCCTATGCCGACCAGAGCGCCGCCCTGAAGCTGGTGCCCGACGCCCCCGATCTTCTGGTCGACCGCGCCGAATCCCTGGCCGCCGCCAAGAATTACCGCGAGGCTCTGGACGATCTGAACAAAGCGGTGGAAATCTCGCCCAAGCGCGTCGATGCCCTGGTGTTCCGCGCCACCGCCAAGCGCTATCTCGACGATCTGGACGGCGCCAAGACCGATCTGGAAACCGCCATCCAGGCCAGCCCCAATTCCCAGGAAGCCTGGCTGGAAAGCGGCATGATCAAACGTCTGACCGGCGATGATCCGGGGGCTCGCAAGGACTGGCTGAAGGTGCTGGACATCAATCCCA
>Ga0310914_10003729_pt1 | contig 10551 bp, 12 predicted proteins | sample GREbulkMGAN108_FD_203450 | JGI IMG/M metagenome (GOLD analysis project Ga0310914, IMG submission 203450) | Lab enrichment of tropical soil microbial communities from Luquillo Experimental Forest, Puerto Rico - GRE.bulkMG.AN108 | ecosystem: Environmental > Terrestrial > Soil > Tropical forest >...
GCGGCCGGCAAAGACTCGGAGCATACCGTAGGAAAGATCGATGCCAACATAATCGTCGCCGGCCGCGACGAACGGCCAGCCGATCCGCCCGGTACCCGCGCCGAGGTCGAGCAGGCGCGGCTTCTCACGGCCGGCAGGATTCCCGCCCGAAGCAAGAGCGCTGAGTATTGTCGTCCGCACTGTCTCGGCGACGCCGTTGGGGAGCGCCCGATCACGGTCGAACGAGTGGGCAATGGCATCGAACGGCGAGGTCAAAAAACGATCTCCATTCGCCGCGCGAAGTGCATTAACCGTGCCCGATATGTTGAGTGCGCCGAGCGCTATTGATGCGCGTAGGGCAGTTGGAGAGGCCGCACCTCCACCACCATCATCATGCCGCGGTCCTCATGCGCGAGAATGTGGCAGTGCATGACGAATAGACCAGGGTAATCGACAAACCGGCTGCGCATCTTGAAATAGCCGGGGACGACTACGTTGCGGCCAAACCTGCTGATCTGGAGACCGCTTGGGATCGGGAACACGTCATACCAGATTCGATGCGGCTCCCGATTCTTGACGCAAGGCTTCCAGGTATCCGGGTCATTGGGGTCGAGCACGCACTGTCCGGGCAACGTCTTCTGCGTCGGGTCGAACACGTATTTAGGCAGCGGCTGGTTGGTTGATGGGTCAGTAATCGTCTCGTTGGGGTCGAACACCTCCGTCACCTGGAACGGGTTGATGTGGATATGAAACGGATGGTCAATTCCAGTGAACGTGGTAGTGTTTCTGATCGTCCATTCCTCCACCTTGTTGAGGAGAACCACCTCGCCGACCTCGCCGTTGTACTGCTCGCCGTTGATCGTGTGCTGGATCGACGAACCCGGCCCCAGCGAGCTGAACACGATCGACTTTGTGCCCTGGATCTCGTCATCCGTGATGTCGTCGAGATCCTTCGGAAATCCCGGGGCTTGTTTGATGAACTGCATCGCAGGGCCAGACCCTTCGATGTCGATGGTGATCAGCGGCACCGGGAATGCGCTCGCGAGATCCGTCTTCGCGACGGCAGGCTTCACCAGCACGTCGAAAGACTTCCCGGTCGGCTGAGTCGGTGCTTGGATCATCAGGTCGACCCGGTTGCCCGCCGCCATCAGGAAACTCCTGTTAAGGCTCTTCTGGTAATTCGAATCGAAGAATTGCACGCCGTCCTGGGCCAGCTGTTTCCATTCGAAGTCTTTTGCTGGATCGACTGCCTTGGCCGTGGGATCGGACTTCGGCGGCCCGGCGAAGAACGCGCCGCTGCGGCCCGAGGTGTTGATGATGCGCCACATTTGCACTTCCCCCGGATACATCTTGATATGCGGTTGCAGGCGGCCGTTCACCGAGAAATCGGGCCCCTTGTCGATGCGCCCGGGGCCGACCCGCTCCAGGTTTGGGGTTACGCCGAGCTGGTTGATTACCAGCACCGGCTGGGTGCGCGTCCACCCTGGACCGTAGAATTTATTGAGGTCGTCATCGTATTGGCCTTCGATGATGAAGGCGCCGGTCATCCCGTTGGCGACGTTGATCGCGGTCGAGCCGTGCTTGTGTGCGTGATACCAGAATGTTCCCGGTGATTGACCCATAACCAGGTTAAGGGTGTGGGCAATCGGTCCCATCTGCGTACCCGCGTGCACCGCAGGCGGCGAAACATGCGAAGTATATTCCGGTAGGCGGAAGCAATAGGGATACGCACCAATATAATATTGCGGCCACCGGCCCTGGTCATATTGTGCCTTGTCGACCGGCCAGAGCTGTTGTGACAGCGGCCGGCCGTTGTCGTAGGCTTGCAGCAGCTTCATCTGCATGCCGATGTAGCTGTTGGGATCGCTTGGCGGGCCGAGCGGCGCATCATTCCAAGATTGCGGCCATTCGTCCAGAGGATCTGCCTTCAGGTGCCTCTCGCATTCGGCGAAGAATTTGTCGAACTGGTCTTTGAATGTCTGCTCCGTGATGGTCGGCTGGTTATTGGCGCGTGGCGAAGGGCGCACCTCTGCGAGCACGTTGTCACCGGTGCCGTTTGGATTCGTGTGGGTGCCGTGGTAGTGGATATTGCCGGTGCTCGAGCCGTGGAAGCAGTCAGGAAACACGTCGCCAGCGTTAGCCGGATAGCCCTGGTTGCCGCCGCTGCCCGTACTCTGGTCACAGCCGTTGCCGATGCCGTTCTCGCCGCGATCGATCGAGTCGCCGAAATCGGCCGGGTTGATCTGATTGAGGAACGCGAGTTCGATGACGTCGCCAACCCGCGCGCGCAATGTCGGCCCGGGCAGCGGATTTGCGTAGTCCCCGGGGGGCAGCACCGGGATCAGCTCTGTCGGGTCCGAGAAATACCGGACATATTGGGGTTGGCACACCTGGTAGAGGCCGGGCTTACCCGGCACGTTGCCGAATCCCGGTGGCATGCGGAACGCCATCCGCTCCTGATGGTCGGAAAGCAGGATTGTGCCGCGCAACACGCCATTGGTTGACACTATCTCGTGTATTTTGACGAGTGGCTGACCAATGATCGGGTCGCAGCTCAGCAGCCCTTGCGGCGGCGACCCGGCGGCGGGAGTGGCCGTCGGCGCTTGCGCGTGTGCCGGCAGCAACTGGAGCAGAAGGGCGAGGCTACCCAAACTACTTTTGAAACACAGCCAGACGTGTCGGCGCCACAAATGCACGCATAGGTCGGCCATTGGTTCCCTCCCACAATTTCGCCCGGAAACGTCGCCTCGGGGCATCGCCTGCGTCCGGAGGCGGGCCGGCCCACAGGCCCGCGCTTTATCAGCTCGGGATTAACGTGACCCTGATCTGGCCGAGCATCTTTGGGTGTAGCTTGCAGCAATAATTGATCGTCGTGCCCGAGAACGGCACACTGGGCACGTTATAACTCGGGCGCGACGACATACCGGCGGCAATCTTCTCTGAGAAGAAGTTTCCGAATTGGATCGACACCTGAGCGTCGGGCAAAGGGTTGCCATTGTAATCGACTGGCCACGGCCAGTGGTCCTCGTTGGTCGTGTTGTTCCAGGTCACGATGTCGTCAACTTGGGCATTCAGTGGCGTGCCAGGTTGTGCGCCGCTCAGGTCGGGAACGAAAGCAGCGGGAATATCCGTCGTCGGATTCTCGGCGGGTACAATCCTGATCGACCAATCCGGCATGATCACCTCCCCTTACCGAGGGTTAACGTTATCAGGACCGGTCCAGCACGACAAGTTATCTTTTCTGCCCGACTCCGCGCCGATAAGATTGAATCAGGTAACGGGAGTGGGTACCTTCCTTCTGCGCCTTATCCCTCTGCGTCCGGGACCGCAAAATGTTGTAGCCACGAGGGTGGACCCATGTTAGAACAAATCACGAACTAACTACTCTCTCTCGGTGGCCGCGATGACCGACTTTCCCCGCTCCCTTGTTCGAGTTCCAACAGCGCTTTGGCGACGAGGCGGCCTGCGCTCAATACCTGGCGGCGGCGCGCTGGCCTGACGGGTTTGTTTGTCCGGCCTGCGGTGGTGGCAAAGCTTGGCGGCTGCAAACCAAGGCTTGGACCTATGAGTGTGCTGACTGCGGTCGCCAGACCTCGGTCACTGCCGGAACCATCATGCATCACTCCAAGCTTCCCCTCACCGCCTGGTTCTGGGCGGCTTATCTGATGGCCACCCACTCCAACGGCATCTCGGTGCTGCAACTGCAGCGTCAGCTCGCTTTGAGCTCCTATAAGACGGCGTGGCTGCTCTGCGCCAAACTGCGCCGCAGCATGCTGGCCCCGAGCCGCAGCCCACTCGCCGGTCTCGTCGAGGTAGACGAAACCGAAATCGCTTGCCGCAGCAAAAACGATCCGGTCACCGGGGGCGGTGGGCGCAGCCATCAGGGCAAAATACTGGTCGTCGGCGCTGTCGAGGTCGAGGACGGCGGCCGTGGCCCCGGTCGCATCCGTCTCGGTCAAGTGCCCGATTACTCCGCTGCCAGCCTCCACGCCTTCGTTGCCGCCAACCTCGCCCCCGGCGCCACCGCCAAGACCGATGGTTGGTCCGGGTATCCCGGCGCCGCCGGTGTCACCCATGATCCCCATGTCGTCGGTAAAATGGCCGCTCACATCGTGCTGCCCTGGGTGCACCGGATCTTTTCCAACCTCAAAGTCTGGGCCTTGGGCGTCTCTCACGGGCTGCGCCGCAAGCACCTCCAGTCTTACCTCGATGAATTCGTTTTTCGCTTCAACCGCCGGCGAACCCGGCACGCCGCATTCCGATCCCTGCTCAGCATCGCAGCCGTCCACCAGCCCACGCCTTACACTATGTTGATCTCACCGGAAGCAAAGCAATAAGGCTTCTGCCGCTTCTCGCTCTTATGTTTCCGCTCTTCGCAATGGTATTCAGCTCCGCGGCGGAAGCTCCGATGGTGGGGGACTTTCAAGAACAGCGGGTTGTATGAACATAAGGATGGGGCGCCTAGTGGATCGCTTCTAACGCTTGTCTCCCGCGTTGGACGGCGGCGAGGATCGCGTCGGCGGATTTGGTCGAGACGAACGGCTTGGGTTTGTCGTTGGCCTCGGCGATGAAGCGGTTGATGGCGGTCTGCAGTTCGACGATCGAGGTGAAGACGCCGCGCTTGAGGCGTTGCCTGGTGAGTTTGGCAAACCAACCTTCGACCGCGTTGGCCCAAGAACATGACGTCGGCGTGAAGTGGAAGGTGACGCGCGGATGGCGTGCGAGCCAGCCGCGCACCTTGGGGTGCTTGTGTGTAGCCATAGTTGTCGAGGACGACATGGACCGCCTTGTCGGCCGCCACTTGGCGCTCGACGGCATTGAGAAAGCGGATGAATTCCTGGTGCCGGTGGCGCTGCATGCAGCGGCCGATGACCTTGCCCTCGAGGATATCGAGTGCGGCGAACAGGGTGGTGGAGCCATGGCGTTTGTAGTCATGTGTCATGGTGGCGCAGCGCCCTTTTTTCATTGGCAGACCGGGCTGGGTACGATCGAGGGCTTGGATCTGGCTCTTCTCGACAAGGCTAAGCACGACGGCATGGGCGGGCGGATCGACATAGAGACCGACCACCTCCTTGAGCTTCTCGGCGAATTTGGGGTCGTTGGAGAGCTTGAACGAGCGCACCCGATGGGGTTGCAGCCGGTGCCCCTTCCAGATGCGTCGCACCGAAGAGGGACTGATCCCAACCGCCTTGGCCATCGCCGGCGCGGTCCAATGGGTCGCCTCATGCGGCGGCGTTTGATTAGTCAGGGCAACGACGCGATCGACGGTCTCGGCCGGCAAAGGCGGGATGCGCGAGGGTCGGGTCTTGTCGCGGGTGAGCCCCTCAACTCCTTGATGCATAAAGAGCTCCTGCCAGCGCCAGACCACGGTTTCGCCCTTACCGACCGCGCGGGTAATGGCGGTCGTGCCCGCGCCGTCGGCAGTCAGAACAATGATCCGCGCCCGCCAGACGTGCTTCTGCGGACTATTGCGATCCTGGATGATTGACTGCAAGCGAGCCCGATCCGCCGGTGTGACCTCGACAGTAATTCCCTTGCGCATGCCGCACAGTCGCACAGCTGGCGCTCCGGGGAGAACCGAAATATGGACTCTTCTGTTAGGTGCAATCCACTAGATAAGGCGGCGCCGCCCCGACACCCTGCCGATGGGTACTGAGAACTAGCAGCGGTAGGAGTTTTCCATGATGCGGCGTTATTTAGTGCGACGAATCCTAACGCCGGCCGAAACACTCCCGGGCTGAGGCGTCTACGAGCATTAATTTCTCGCAACGGCGTCGCCGTCATGCTCTATTCGAGCTGCCCAATGTACGCCGCCGCCTTCGCATCACTTGCCCGCGAGACCAGATGATTAGTTCTTCGCGATCAATCTTATACCGGTTTCTTAGCCTCTACGCGGCGCTTTATGCCGGGTTCGGCGTGCAGTCGCCTTACCTGCCAATTCTGCTCGACAATCGCCACCTCTCGCCGGAGACGATTGCGCTGGCGCTGGCTGCCGGGACGGCGATGCGGTTGACGGCTGCTCCGGCAGTAGCCCGGCTGGCGGACCGTTTCGATGCTCCCAGAGCGATCCTGGCACTTTGCTCAGCTGGGGCAGGGTTGATCGGACTGGGATATCTGCCGGCGCAGCACGCATGGGCGCTGATCGCGCTGGGCGTCGTGCATACGGCAGCCCTGGCGCCGCTCCCGCCGCTCAGCGATACGCTCGCCCTCGGTACCGCGGCTCCCACCGGGTCCGGCATGCTCAGGTGGAAATTCCACTACGGCTGGCTGCGCGGGTGCGGCTCGGCCGCCTTTGTCGTCGGCTTGGTGATCTCCGGCCAGGCCATCGGGCATTTCGGCATCGTCGTCATCGTCTGGCTGAATGCGGCATTGCTGCTTGCCGCGTCACCCGTGGCGCTTGGGGTTCCGCAACTGTTGGCGAGCGGGGGTCATAGCCGGGCCACAGCAAGCCATGCTCGCGGGGTCTTAGCGTTGTTGCGGCTGCCTCTCTATCGCAAGATGGTTTTGCTCGCCGCGTTGATCCTCGGGAGTCATGCGATGCACGACTCCTTTGCGATGATCCGTTGGAGCAGAGCAGGGATTAGCCCGGCCACCTCGGGCATTTTGTGGTCGCTTTCGGTCGTCGCCGAGGTCGTCGTCTTTGTCGTGGTCGGCCGCCCCTTGCTCGACCGCATCGGCCCCGCAGGTGCTGCGGTGCTCTCCGCCGGCGCCGGCGTGGTGCGATGGGCGGTAATGGCCGAGACCGCCTGGCTACCAGCGCTGGCGTTGATCGAGCCGCTGCACGGCCTGACCTTCGCACTCTTGCATCTGACGTGCATGCGGCTGTTGGCACAATGCGTTCCAAGACACCTCGAGGCGACGGCACTGACCGTCTACGGTACCGTCGGCATCGGTGTTGCGACCGCTCTGCTTACGCTCGCCTGCGGGCCGATTTTCGAGCGCTTTGGGGCGCACGGGTTCTGGGCAATGGCGGCTCTTTGTGCCGCGGCGTTGCCGCTCGCCCGAACTCTGCGCGAGCCGACCGACGATCCCGGGTGATCATTTCGCTCGGCCGGTTACCGGTGGCCTAGCTCTTCGGACCCGCTGCTCTCCGGGCGCGTGTTAGAGATCAGCCAGCGAGCCCATTGGACATTACTGTCCGCAGGCCTCGGCTGGCAGCGATAGAGACTGCACCAAGGATCGCTTACCGGATTGTCTACAGTCACCGACGCCCGCGTTGCAGGCCGATGCTTATGATTTTCACACCGGTCGTCGACTGAGCGCTCCACGCGGCAACTGTTGCGGAGCTTGCTCAAAGGGCCGTTCCTAGTGCGATACGGGTCTCGATGCTGCGGCACGCAGCACGCAGAACTCGCTCGTGCGCTTGCGGCGAGTGGGCGACCAGATCTTCGAGCAGCTCGCGCCCCTTTGGACCATGACTTTCCCCGTCGAGTTCGATGTGCCGGTCAATATAGTAGACGAAATGACGCAAGTGATCGTTGTTGTGTTTAGCATCATCGAGCATGTTGAGAAGCCTGCGAAACATCTCTGGGATGACGTCTCCGCGGCCGTAAAAGAACGCTGCCAAGACCTCTTCCGTCGAGCCTGCGTTGGCCAGTTCCATCGTATGCGCAACAAAGCCTCGTACATGGGACGGCACACCGGTCAGCCTCGGGGCCACCTCGACTGGAGCGCCGACCAATACCATGGTGCGAAACTTTCGAATTGGCGGGTGCCGGCGCCGATCTCACGCATGGCGCGCAGGTAAAGACAAAAGTGACTGAGATAAGCGCTGTCGGGCCCGATATCGGTCTCCTCACCGATGACCATATCGTTGAGCGCGACCCGCGAATTGTCTGCCGGGAACCACGGGACTTTGACACAAGTCATGTCCTGCTGAAGCCGCTTTAGCAGTCACATGAAATCCCAGACGGCAAAACATGATCCTCCATGAACCGCCTGAGATCGGCGACGGAAGCGATCGCGCCAACGCCGCGATCCTCGATCTGCTGTTCAATGGGCTCTCGGGTAAGTCCCGGCCGAACCCGTCGGGAATATCACGGTCTCCGAGATCCGTTGGCCTTGGGAATTCAGCCCGGTGATTGTCACGGTGCGCTGGGCCGCTTCACTGCCGGCGGTAATCAGCACTCGCCTACCGGTATCGAAACGCCCAAAGCGGCGGGATGACCACTGATCTGAATGGCCCGGTGGTAGTAGGCGGTATTGCGCCGCTACGCACCGCGACTACTATCAGGTGACTGTCCATCACCAGCGGAACCGCGTTCACCGCGCCGTTGACGGCCGGGACCAACTCGGTCGGCAGCAGTGCCGCTAACCGGACTCGTCGGCATTCTGGTCCACGAAAATTGCGTCGCCGGCGTGGTCGCTGCCGGCGGCTGCGATTAGGTAGTTTTCGCTGGCGCCAACGGCTATACCGCGATATATCCGATTGTGCCCTGCTCTATTTTGGCGTGGCGCTGCGCCAGCCAGCTGCTCAAGCGCCCTGTGTAGCTGGGGACGCCCGGTCAGCGTCGCGCCGATGGTGTGGATGATATCGTGCAGGAAATAGGTCTTATCGGCGGATGTCCTGGGACGAGTGCCTGCGCGCATGGGGAAGAAACAGGTCGGGACAGCTTAGAGGTCACATGTCTACCGAGCATCTTCTGCGAGAGTTTTACAATGAGATGTACTGTGTCCATACGCAGCACGGCAATACCTATGATAAAGGGGATCATCTGTACCATTTGACTGTGCATAAGCATTTGGATCAGGACCCGCTTATCCAATTTCGCGAAGCCTTCCGGTGGGTGGACCAGTCGGGCGCCCGGCTCATCGCCGATGCCGGATGCGGCTATGGAGGTTTCGCCGTCTTCGTGGCGCACCAAGCCCCGACTCTCGTAGTCGATGGTTATACGCTGAGCGATGTGCAACAAGCTGTTGCCAATCAGGCATTCGCACGCCTGCAGCTGCCGAGATCACGGGTGTTATTGCAGAGTTATGACCGCCTCGAGCAGCAGTATGATGCGGTTGTTGCCATTGAATCGCTCGGCCACTCCCCCAACGTCGCCGCAACGCTTCACCATTGGGCTAGGCAATTACGTCCCGGGGGCGTCGTAGTGATCATCGATGAACTGTTTCGACCCGAGGTCGCGCCGGCGCATCCCGAGATTCAACAGTTCATGCAATCCGCGCACGTTTCCTTTTTACAACGGGCGCATGTAGAAGCCATGCTGCACACGGCAGGCTTGTCCATGGCCGCCTGGGTAGTTCTGAGTGACCGCTATCACGTGCACACCCGGCCAGACGAGGAGTGTGACCGCCTCGTTCGTGCGTATCAGCTCCACGGTGCCCACCCGGGGTATATCGGAGGGATGCTCCTGGAAAAGTTCTATAATCGAGGGTGGGTCGACTATGTTCTGCTCATCCTGATGCCGCACCTCGGTGACAGTCGTTGAGTTATCGCGAAGGCAGTAGAAACTCTCCATGGCCAAACGTCCGGAGCGTGCAGGCGTCGGCAAGGGATTTTTTCGAGCATGACAGCGCCCGGATCGCGCCGGGCTGCACCGTCTGGATCTCGTCGAACACCTTGAAACCGAGCGCGGCTTGTGCCAGACAGCGCGCGGCCGAACTGGGTCACGCCGTCGCCGCCGGCAGCCCCTCGCTGTTTACTCGGAAGATGCCGTGCTTGTCGTTGTAGAACGCCACCGGCTTGCCATGCTCCTCCACATAGGCACGCGTCGTCCGGAAGTAATCAAACGCCGATTCCGAGGTGACAAACCGCAGCTGCATCAAACCGGCTCGTCGCATCATCCACAAAACCCAGCAGGGTGCACGGCGCACCGCGGTCCTCGAACCAAGCGTGCTCCGAGCCGTCGATCTGCACCAATTCGCCCAGGTAATCGCGTCGCCGGCGCGGCTGATGCGGCGGGGGGTGACGATGCCGACGGTCCCGCCACAGCCCATCCGCGATCATCCAACCGCGCAAGGTCTCAAGCGAAACCGGACAGCCGTGATGCTCCGCCAGCTTCTCCGCCACCAGGGCCGGGCCAAAATTGTCGATGATCCACTGAACGCGCGCGGCGAGCTGGTCGGCGTCCTCTAATGGTTTCAGGCGAGCGATTATCTCGGGGTCAGCCGTGCGCCAATCGTTTACGGCAATAGGTTCGGCCCGGAGGATGCGTTCCGAGTGCGGGCGCTCGAACTTCGCCATCTCGTCGGCTGTGACATCGACGTAATGCAGCTGGCCGAAAGCCGTTGCGCGTGTCGGGTCGGTCGAGAAAAAACAACGCCTACCCCGCTCAGCAACATTGTTGCCGATGCCGCGATACATCCGGATTGTACGTGGGGGCGGAGTCGGCTCTGAGCGAAGAGCGGCTGTGAGGTCAATGGTCTCGCGCGCGGGATCGATGACGGTCTCCTACTTCTTGTGGACTCGATCGAAAAACGTGGGTGAGACTCCGGTCTCGCCAATGATTCGACGCTCCGACCATACTCAATAAAAGCCATTCCGAACAAGCGTCGTGAACACCGGGGCGGTGCCGGGCCTCTGATGCCGACGGCAACACCGGCGCCGAAAAACACAAGGGGGTGCGG
>Ga0310914_10003733_pt1 | contig 10544 bp, 6 predicted proteins | sample GREbulkMGAN108_FD_203450 | JGI IMG/M metagenome (GOLD analysis project Ga0310914, IMG submission 203450) | Lab enrichment of tropical soil microbial communities from Luquillo Experimental Forest, Puerto Rico - GRE.bulkMG.AN108 | ecosystem: Environmental > Terrestrial > Soil > Tropical forest >...
TTGATCTTGGCTCGGCGAGGAGCCATGCGGGAAGCCGGGTAGTAGCCTGGTGTGGCGGCGCCGCGCGGCTATGGCAAGGACGGCATCTACTCAATCACCGTGGCGACTGCCGTGACCGCCTTCATCATGGAGGCTGTCCGGGGCGGTGGCGCGGCGTCTTGTCGCTGGGGTACGCCCGGACGGGAAGCGGGCCCGAAGAAGAGCGGTGAGTCGCCCTGAACGAGAATGGTGCCCCAAGACCCGGGCGCCACGGTGAGCCGCGTCTCCCAGCGGACGAGGTAGCCGGCATGTCACCTGACGCGGACGCGCCTGGGGGCTCGCGCTGGAATGCCATGACGGCACGCGTGATGCTGCGACGGCACTGGCTGTTCGCCCTGGTGTTCGCGCTGGGCGTGCTGCTGCGCGTCATGGCCCAAGTGGCTTACTGGCCGGCGATGCTCTACTTCGACTCGCCGTTCTTTCTGAGGAACGCATACCGGCTCGACCCAGCCGGGCGAGACCCGCTGGGATACTCACTGGCCGCGCGTCTCCTGTTGGCCGCGTTCCACGACCTGGCCGTGCTCTCGGTGTTCAACCATCTGCTTGGGCTCGGCATGGCCGGGCTGATCTATGCCGTTCTGTCGCGCCGTGGTGTCAGGCCGTGGATGGCGGCCCTGGCCACCGTCCCGGTGTTGCTTGACGGTTTCCAATTGCTCATCGAGCAGATGGTGATGTCCGACGCCTTGTTCCAGTTCTTCGTTGTGCTCGGGATCGCGCTGCTGCTGTGGCGCCGCCGCCCGGACCTGGTGACAGCATCAGCGGCAGGGCTGTCGTTCGCGTGTGCCGCGCTCACGCGGTATATCGGCCAGTCGCTGGTGGTGGTCGGGCTGCTTTTTTGCGTGCTGGCGGCGGGGCGCCCGGTCGCCCGCCGGGCGGTGACGGCGGCGGCCCTGGTGGTGGCCTTTGCCCTGCCGATGGTCGGCTATGCCGCGTACAACGACCAGGTCCACGGCACCTTCGCACTGCCGTCGGAGGCGGCCTCCCGGCGTCTCTACGCCCAGGTTGCGGTCTCGGTGACCTGCTCCCGACTGACGTTGCCCGCGTACGAGCGGCCGTTGTGCCCGCCGCCGGGCACCGTCAAGGCGCACGGCGGATCACTTGTCGGGGCCTATGTTCAGGGATCCACCAGCCCGCTGGTGTCCTACCGGCCGCCGCCGGGTGAGACGGAAAGCCAGGTGCTCAGGGACTTCGTTAGCCGGGCTGTCCGTCAGCAGCCGCTCGCCATCGCCAGATCGGTCGGCGGCACGCTCCTGCGGCCATTCCTGAGCTGGAACCGGGACCGCAGGCCAGGCGAGATGGCAACGGCACAATGGTCCTTCCAGACCAAGTTCCCGATGTTGTCCCGCTTCAGCCCGATGCTGTTCCGTCAGTGGGATGGCCACCTTCCGGTGGCCAATCACGAGCTGGCACGGCTGCTGCGCGGCTACCAGCTCGACCTGGGCTACACGCCGGGCCTGGTCCTGCTCGCCTGTGTCGTTCTCGCGCTCGCGGCTGGCCTCGGCATCGGCCGGGCCCGCCACTCAGGCCAGCAGCTGGCCTGCCTGCTCTGGCTCGCCGCCGGGTTCGGGCTGCTGTTCGCCGCTGCGCTTTACCAGTTCTCGTGGCGTTACCAGCTGCCCGCTCTGGTGACCATCCCCCCAGCAGCGGCGCTCGGCCTGTCGGCTCTCACTTCATCTAGGGCAGCGCGAGAACCACCGGCGACCCAAGAGCCGACCGGTCCGCACGACCCGGCGTCGGCGGCGCCTGACGACCGAGCAGCTAGCCAACATGGCGCGCCGGTGGAGTCCGGGGACGGCGAGACGAGGGCACCTGAGCCCGTCAGGCTCAACCCGGTGCAGCAGCAGGTGGACATCCACGAGAACCATCGCGCCGTACGGCCCGGTCACACGGACCGCGATGGACTCATCTGAACCCGCTAAATCTCCTGAAACCAGAGCTCTGGCCGCAGACCAGCCACCTCAGCAGGGCCTGCAGTCTCGGCCTGTGACTCCGCTGTCATGAGTGCCGCCCGAGCACGAACGCGAACCGGTCATCGAATTCCAGCACTTGTTCTGGGTGTTCACGCTCGATTTCGCTGATGCCGTTCTCAAGCTCAGCGTCGTCGAATTTGGACAGCAGCGACATGTGCCGGTCGCGGACCATGGCTATATACCGGTCCTTCGCGAACCGCCGCCGGTAGGTGTCATAGGTCACCGTGACGGCCAGCCCGGCCCCCTGCATCGCTGCGGCTATGTCTGCGGGGTCTGGCTGATGCTCGGTAAATACCTCAAGCGCGCGCCGGAACAAAGGATAGGAAATCACCGTAGGAAGCGTGACCACCAGCATGCGGCCACCAGGCGCCAGCAAACTGGCCAGCCCAGCAAGCACCGTCTCGCGGTGGCGGACGTGGTGCAGCGCTTCCTTGATCAAGATTGCGTCGACGGTATCGTAGGGAAGCCTGACTGCCCGTGACGCAACCTGTTCCGCTGAAGCGTGGACGGGCACGAGAGCCCCGCTGGTTGTGGGCAGCTCCGCCAGCATGCTCAACGATGGGTCAACGCAGACTACTTCGCGGGCTTGAGCGGTAAGAGCATTGCTGAAGATGCCAGTGCCGCAGCCAAGGTCAACGACCCGATCATCAGCTCGCAGATCGAGCCGCTCAAGAATGCGCTCGCTCATCCACTGGTTGAAGGCCCCGCTGTGGGCGGCCCAGTTCTCGTCGTAGCTGGCGGCTAGGCGCTCGTAGTGATCTCTAGTGCTTCCTGACACTGGTTCCTCCCCTCTACGGGCGTCCTGCGCCCGATGGACTACGGTGCGGCGGCAAGTCGCCGGGAATCGTCATGGACACCAATCAACCAGCACCAGACGGCCGCGGGTACCCCTGTGAAGGCGGCCAATCACCCCCAGCGTCCGCAACGTCTGGGGGAGACAGGCGTGATCATGTCCAATACGGCTACCGGCGGCGGCGGGCCTGCGCGCGGCTCACGATCGGTCTTGTGCGTCCTTTCGTAGCCTCGGTGCTGGTGTCTGCGGTCAAAGGGTTTACCCTCGGGATTAGCTACTGGAGAGAAGAGGTGGCCATGTGCCGCGGAGATCGCCTGATGGCGGACTTCGTGGCGGGTACTGACGCCCGGCCCGCCCTGCCTGAAGGCCTCGAAGAGCATCTGACCACGACCGTGAACGGGCTGTGGGTGGTGTGGGCTCACAAGTTGGCCCAGCCAGCGGGTGATCTGTTCCTTCCGCTGACCGGCGGTCCCGGCTATCCGGCGGACGCCAGGGCCGAGTGTCGGGCCCGGCGCGGCCGACCCGCTCACGACGCCCCCGATCCGGGGTGCACGTGCGGCTTCCACGCCCTCTCGAGCCGGAGGTTGCCAGGGCTGCCCCCTGGGTTCACGGCGCTGACCGTGGCCCTGTCCGGACGGGTGCTGGCTTTGGAGTGGGCCGGCGAAGGAGTGCTGTGGCGGGCGGAGCGGCAGACCGTGGTTCGCATGGAGCGGCCGACCGTGTTCGGTTGGACAGAACCGGTCCCGGGCAAGCGCCGCCATCCCGATGATCCCGACGGCCGCCCCGCTGCCGTCTCCACTCCCGCACCTCGCGATTCGGGGCCGATACGGCTGAACCTGCCCCTCTCCCCTGCGGTGCTGGCGATGTGCCACGACGACGCCGGCTGGTGCGTAGCGTCCAGCACGGCCGAGCGCCCGCCGGCATCTCTGGTCATGACCTAACGCGAGCGGTCCAGCCGAGGCAACGCGGCGGTTCACCTGCCGGGTCGTGGACCCAGAGTCAGTAATTCAGCAGAGCAGAAAAGACGAGGCAGAGCCTCTCAACCGTTCTTCTGGAGGTTCGCCGTGAGGACGAGCCCGGTCTGGTTCACCAGGCCAGCCAGGCAAAGGTCGGCGTAAAGCGAGGGCGATTACGGAGCGGCGGGGGAGCGATGCGCGGGTCTCGTGTGGCGGTGCGCCCGCGCGCGGGCCGCGGAGCCGGGTGCTTTCGCCGGATAGATGGACCGGGCCGTGGTGGCAAGGGCTTGGATGCGTGCGTTGTAGTGGGCGCTGCGCCAGATCAGGCCGAGCCGGATCGGCGGCAGGTCGGTGATCGGGACCAGGACGATGTCGTCACGGCGCAGCAGCTGAGCTGTGGATGCCACGGTGGGATGGACGAGCAGCCCGCGGGCCACCATTGCCCAGACCTCGTGGAGGCTGCGGACCTCGTAGCTCTGCGGGATTGGCTTGCCGGAGGGCGTGTTCGGCGGTACGAGCACCTCCCACAACGCGAGCGGGAAGGTCGCCGGCGGCCGGGCGACCGGCTGCCCGGCGAGATCCTCCACGCTGACCGTCTCCTGACTGGCGAGCGGGTGGCTAACGGCGACAGCGACCACCCGGTCCTGGCAGGCGATGGCCGGGCCGGCGGTCAGGTCGGGCTCGTAGACGACCAGCCAGTGGATCAGCACATCGATCTCGCCGGCGCGTAGCGCAGAATACGCGTCGGTGACCGGGACTTCCTGGAGCGTGACCTGGCTGCCGGGATGGCGGGCTTCGAACACAGCGACCAGGCGGGACAACGCCGGACCCTCAGTCGTGTTGGTGAACCCGATGCGTAGCTGCCCGGCCGATTCCCGTGCGGCGCGCTTGGCATGGTCCAGGGCTGCCTGTATCTGGGCATAGCCGGCGCTCAGCTCGCCGCGGAACTGCTCGCCGAGGGGAGTGAGGTTGACCCTCCGGCTGGTCCGCTCGAACAGCGCTCCGCCGACCTGGCGTTCCAGGGCCGCGATCAGGCGGCTGACCCGGGGCTGGGACACATGCAGTCGGTCCGCCGCCCGGCCGAAGTGCAACTCCTCGGCGACGGCCAGGAACGCCTCGGCCTGGGCCATGTCCACGCGCGACTCCCTCCATGCCCACCGCCGGGATCGATGCGCTCTGGTTATCAATTGTTGCTTAGTTAAGCGTTGATCACCAGTGGCGCGGGACGCAGGCTGGTCGCAGTACGGACATCCGACGAGGTTGACTGCCTGGTCGCGAGGGGCATCCGTCCGCGCCGGCTATTGCCGGCTACCTCTCACGCGGTGCCCGGCGCCAGGTGGCCTCCTTGCTGACCAGGCAGAAGTCACTCCCTGCGCACGACGCGGTGGGTCGGCCGACAGCATCGGCCGCATGGCAATGACATCTTCTGCCCCAGATAGGTGAGAGCGATGAGTAAGACCAGCGCAAGCGCCGGCCCCGTGGGCCGCGTGCCCGATCTGCGCGCCGCAGGGGGCGGGGCACCCCTGCATGCCCGGCGGTGGCTGATCCTGGGCACCGTCGGCCTGGCCCAGCTCATGGTCGTGCTGGACGCTTCGATCGTGAACATCGCGCTGCCGTCCGCGCAGCGGGCCCTGGGCTTTTCCACCGTGGACCGGCAGTGGGTGGTGACCGCCTACGCGCTCGCGTTCGGCAGCCTCCTGCTGTTCGGCGGTCGGCTCGGCGACCTGATCGGCCGCAAGATCACATTCCTCACCGGCGCGCTCGGCTTCGCCGCCGCGTCAGCCGTCGGCGGCGCGGCAAACAGCTTCGGCATGCTGGTCGCGGCGCGGGCCTGCCAGGGCGCGTTCGGCGCACTGCTGGCGCCCGCCGCCCTATCGATCTTGTCCACCACGTTCAGCGACCCGAGGGAGCGCGGCAAGGCGTTCGGCGTCTACGGCGCGATTGTGGGCGCCGGCGGGGCGATCGGCCTGGTGCTTGGCGGCATCCTGACCGAGTACCTGTCCTGGCGCTGGTGCCTGTACGTGAACCTGATCTTCGCCGGCCTCGCCGCTACCGGTGCGATGACGCTGCTCACGCGGCAACGCGCCCGGGCCGGCGCCCGGCTGGACCTGCCCGGTGTCGGGCTCGTCTCAGCCTCGATGTTCTGCCTGGTCTACGGGTTCGCCAACGCCGCGGCGCATGGCTGGCACACGCCGTCCACTTGGGGCTTCCTGGCCGCGGGCGCGGGCCTGCTGGCCGTGTTCGTCTGGTGGCAGTCCCGCGCGCCCAGCCCGCTGCTGCCGCCCCGGATCGTGCTGGACCGCAACCGCGGCGGCGCCTACCTGGCGGTGCTGATCACCGGCGTCGGAATGTTCGGCATCTTCTTGTTCCTCACCTACTACCTGCAGCAGACCCTGCACTACTCGCCCGTGGTCACCGGCGTCGCCTTCTTGCCGCTGATCGCGATGGTGGTGCTGAGCGCCAACCTGTCCAACGTGCTGCTGCTGCCCCGGCTCGGCCCCAAGCCGCTGGTCCCCGCCGGGATGCTGCTGGCCGCGGCCAGCCTGGTCTGGCTGACCAGGATCGGCGTGCACTCGGGTTATGCGTCGGCGGTACTCGGCCCGCTGATGGCGGCCGGGCTGGGCTTCGGCTTCATCATCGCGCCGTCGATGAACACCGGCACCTTCGGGGTGCCGCCGCGGGACGCGGGCGTGGCTTCCGCCACGCTCAACACCGGCCAGCAGATCGGCGGCTCGATCGGCACCTCGCTGCTGAACACGATCTTCGCTACTGCGGTGGCGCACTACCTGGCCAGCCACCTCAGCCCGGCCACCCTGGTCCACGGGCACCCGGCGCCGTCCCTGACCGGGATGTCGCTGATCCACGGCTACATCACCGGGTTCTGGGTCGCGGCGGGCATCTTCGCCGCTGGCGCGGTCATCTGCGGCACGCTGTTCCGCCGCGGCCCCCCGCGGGCCACCACGGCCGCAGGGGGCACCTCAAAAGCGTCAGCCGTGCAGCAGACGACCACTGCGCGCGTCTCGCAGGGCACCTGATCGATAGAAGAAACACGCCGCAATCCGACGAACGCGAAGGGAAGTTTCATGTCTGCCATCGCCAGGTGGTGTTTCCGCCACCGGCTTGTAGTTATCGCGGCCTGGGTGATCGGGCTAACCGGCTTGGCCGCGCTCGGCCAGGCTGTTAAGAGCAACTACGACAACTGGCCAGGGCCGTCCCGGCCCAGGCCGGTGATTCCGACACGATCGTCTGGCAGGTCAGTACCGGCACGGTGCGTGATCGGGCGGTGGTGGCGCGGATGACTGGCGTGCTGCACCGGATCGCGACCATGCCCGAGGTGGCCGCCGTGGTCAGCCCGTACGGGCCGCGCGGAGCCGGGCAGATCAGCCGGGACGGCCGCATCGCCTTCGCCACGGTCAACTTCACCAGGCAGGCCGACAGCCTGGCCAATGCCGATATCACACGGGTGATCAACACGGCCGAGGCAGCCCGTGCGCCCTGGCTAAATGTCCAGCTCAGCGGTGACGCGATCGGGAACGCCGAGCAGCCGCCGCTGGGCTTCAGTTCCATGATCGGCCTGCTGGCGGCCGCCGTGGTGCTGTTCATCGCGTTCGGGTCTTTGCTGGCGATGCTGCTGCCCATCATCACCGCCATCGCAGGGGTGGTCAGCGGGCTGATGGCGATCGCGCCGCTGACGCACGCGATGAGCGTCGTCACCTTCGCGCCGATCCTCGGCGCGCTGATCGGCCTGGGCGTCGGGACCGACTATGCGCTGTTCATCGTTGCCAGGCACCGCCGCGGCCTGCGGTCGGGACTGGGCCCCGAGGACGCGGCGATCACAGCCGTCGACACCTCCGGCCGCGCGGTGTTGTTCGCGGGCGGCACGGTGTGCATCGCCATCCTTGGCATCCTGGTTGTGGGCCTGGGCTTCCTGGACGGCCTGGCCGTCGCGTGCGTGCTGACCGTCGTGTTCACAGTGCTCGCCGCCGTCACGTTGCTGCCCGCGCTGCTCGGCGTGTTCGGCAGGCGGGTGCTGAGCCGGCGACAGCGGCGCCGGCTGGCGAGCCAGCGGGCGGCGCAGGACGCGGGCGGAATGTGGGCGCGCTGGGCGGGCACGGTCGAACGACGGCCCGCTGTCTTGGCCGCCGCGGCCGCGGCCGTCATGGTAGTGCTCGCCATCCCGGTGCTCAGCCTGAGGCTCGGCTCCTCCGACCAGGGCAACGATCGATCCTCGTCCACCACCCGGCAGGCGTATGACCTGCTCGCCAAGGGCTTCGGGCCGGGCTTCAACGGGCCGCTGCTGCTCGTCGCCCAGACCAGTTCGCCGACCGATGCGGCAGCGCTGCGGACATTGCAGGACCGGTTGCCGCAGGTGGCCGGCGTGGCAAGCGTCCGGGTGCTGGCCGGGGCCCACGGCGCCGAGGTCATCCAGGTAACCCCCGGCACCTCGCCCGAGGCTCAGGCGACCTCCCACCTCATCACCACCCTGCGCGATCACGTCATTCCGGCCGCCGAACACGGCACCACACTGCGGGTGTATGTCGGCGGCCTCACCGCGACCTTCGCCGACTTCGCCACCGTCGTCACCGGTAAGCTCCCGTGGTTTATCCTCACCATCGTCGGGCTGAGCTTCCTCCTGCTGGTCGTGGCGTTCCGCAGCCTGCTGATCCCCGCAACCGCGGCGGTGATGAACCTGCTCGCCGCGGCGGCCTCGTTCGGGGTGCTGGTCGCGTTCTTCCAGTGGGGCTGGGGGAGCAACGCGCTCGGCCTGGGCGCAGCCGGCCCCATCGAAGCGTTCTTGCCCCCGGTGACGCTGGCCATCTTGTTCGGCCTGTCCATGGACTACCAGGTGTTCCTGGTCAGCCGGATCAACGAGGAATGGGTCTACGGCCGCGACAGCCGGCGCGCCGTCCGCATCGGCCAGACGCAAACAGCACGGGTCATCACCTCGGCGGCCACCATCATGATCTGCGTCTTCCTGGCGTTCTCGTTCACCGGCCAGCGAGACATCGCCGAGTTCGGCATCAGCCTCGCAGCCGCGGTCGCCCTCGATGCGTTCATCCTGCGCACCGTGCTGGTGCCTGCCGCGATGCACCTGTTCGGCGACGCTAACTGGTGGCTGCCCCGCTGGAAAGACCGCCTGCTCCCGCACCTGGCCATCGAGCCCCCAAGGGAAACACCAGCCCCGGCCGTGCGTTAGCGCCCCCGGCACCGGATGCCGAGCCGAGCGCATACAGGCTCGCCGGGCTCAATCACATCAATGATGCGACGCCACCTCACCCTGCCGGACGCCAGCCTGGTTCATACCGGCAATGCAGTCCCGGATGTTCCCGTTGCCGTCGGTCAGAGCCCACCGTTAACACCTAGCTGCCGGAGTATCTCAGTCATGCGATCCAAGCCCGTGATTCTCGTTGCGCTGCTGCTGTCAGCGTTCCTGGTCAACCTGGACACGACCTTGGTGAATGTGGCGCTTCCGGCGATGGTGCGCGAGCTGCATGCCACCACCACTCAGCTGCAGTGGGTCGTTGACGCCTACAACCTGGTCTTCGCCGCGCTGCTGTTGGCCTGCGGCAGCCTGTCCGACCGGTTCGGCCGCAAGGGCATGCTGCTGGCCGGGCTGACCGTGGTCGGGACCGCCAGCCTGGCTGGTGGCTTCACCACCAGCCCGGAGCAGCTGATCGCGGCCCGGGCGGTGATGGGGCTGGGCGCGGCGATGACGTTCCCGGCGACGTTGTCGCTGATCTCCAACGTCTTCACCGAGCGAACCGAACGCGCCCGGGCCATCGGCTTGTGGGGCGCGATCGCGGGCGTGGCCATCGCCCTGGGGCCGATCGTGGGCGGCTGGCTGCTGGAGCGCTACAGCTGGGCGGCCATCTTCATCGCCATGGTGCCGGTCGCGGCGGCCGCGGTGATCTTGGTGGCGCTGGCGGTTCCCACCTCCAAGGATCCGGACGCGGCAGCTGTTGACATCCCGGGCCTGGTCTTGTCATCGGCAACCATGTTGCTGCTGGTGTTCACGATCATCGAGGCGCCGACCTACGGATGGACCGCGGCGCGCAGCGTGGCCGGCTTTGCGGTCTCGGCAATCCTGCTGGGGGCGTTCATCGGGTGGGAGCGGCGTGCCGCGCACCCGATGCTGGAGGTGGGCCTATTCCGCAACATGCGGTTCAGCGCGGCCAGCGGCGCGGTCACGGTGTCGTTCTTCACCCTGTTCGGCTTCATCTTCCTGATCACTCAGTACTTCCAGTTCGTCCGCGGCTACGGCCCGCTGTCCACCGGGGTCCGCTTGCTCCCGGTGGCGCTGGCGGTCGGAGCCGGCTCGGTGGCCGGCACCCAGCTGGCCGTCCGGGCCGGGACCAAGCTGATCGTCACCATCGGGCTGGTCGCGATGGCCGCGTTCTACGGCTGGGTCGCGGCGACCATCAGCGCCACGGTCAGTTACGGGATTATCGCGGCTCAGATGGTGGTCTACGGCCTCGGCCTGGGCCTGACCTCCGCGCCCGCCACCGAATCGATCATGGGCGCCATCTCCCGGCGCAAGGCCGGCGTCGGCTCAGCCATCAACGACTCCACCAGGCTCGTCGGTGGCACGCTCGGCGTGGCTGTGATCGGCAGCGTCTACGCCTCGGTCTACGCATCCCGGCTCACCGCCACCATGCCCGTGGCCGTGCCAGGACGCATCGCGGCGATCGCGCACCAGTCCGTCGGCGCCGCGTACGCGGTCGCCGGCAAGATCGCGGCCCTCGGCCACCCGGCCCTCGGCCAGGCACTGCATTACGTCTCCACCAA
>Ga0310914_10003734_pt1 | contig 10542 bp, 11 predicted proteins | sample GREbulkMGAN108_FD_203450 | JGI IMG/M metagenome (GOLD analysis project Ga0310914, IMG submission 203450) | Lab enrichment of tropical soil microbial communities from Luquillo Experimental Forest, Puerto Rico - GRE.bulkMG.AN108 | ecosystem: Environmental > Terrestrial > Soil > Tropical forest >...
CGCGCCTGCCGTTCCATGTCGTAGAGACGTGAGCGCAGCACCTTCAGTGCTCTGGCCTTGTTCTTATGCTGTGACTTCTCGTCCTGCTGAATGACAACCAGTCCAGTCGGGATGTGCGTGATGCGCACCGCGCTATCGGTCGTATTGACCGACTGTCCGCCCGGCCCGCTGGCGCGAAAAACGTCAATACGCAGATCCTTTTCGTCGATGCGGATATCGACTTCCTCCGCTTCGGGAAGGACGGCGACGGTGGCGGCGGAGGTATGAATGCGGCCGCTCGCTTCCGTTTCGGGTACCCGTTGTACACGGTGCACGCCGGATTCAAATTTCAGCCGCGCGAAAACATCCGAGCCGCTGATGACCGCACTGGCCTCTTTGAAGCCGCCAAGCCCGGTCTCGGAAAGATCGAGCATTTCGAATCGCCACCCCCGCAAAGCGGCATATCGCTGGTACATCCGAAAAAGCTCGGCCGCGAAAAGCGCGGCCTCCTCCCCACCGGTGCCGGCGCGAACTTCCAGGATGGCATTGCGCTGGTCGTCGGCATCCTTTGGAAGAAGCGCCAGTTTTACCTGCTGCTCGAGCCCAGGCAGCCGCTCGTGCAGCGCGCGCAACTCCTCCTCGGCCAGCTGCTGCAATTCGGCATCTTCGGTCGTCTCGGCGATATTGGCGATCGACGAGGCCTCATCCCGAGTGCGCCGCAAGCGGTCGATGCCCTCGACGATAGGGTTGAGCTCGCTGTATTCCTTCGACAATTTCGCAAGCTCGGCACTGCTGAGACCGCTGCCGGCGAGCGCCGCACCGAGCTCGGCGTGCCGGCGTACGAGCTGCTCCAACCGGACTTCGAGGGAGGCTTCCACTGAAATGCTCAGCCGTAGAACGCCTGTAGCCGAGCCCGCAGCTCGCCTAGCGATGGGTCCGTTGTCACCTCGACCTGTTCGCCGGTGTCGAGATCACGCAAAGTGGCGACATTACGTGCGATCTCGTCCTCGCCGATCAGCACTGCTGCACGCGCGTTGATGCGGTTTGCCCGCCGCATACGGCGGGCGAGGTTCCCGGAATACCCGAGATCCACTACGCAACCGTTGCTCCGAAGGACCTCGGCGAGGGTCAGCGCCGTTGCCTCCGCGGTTTCCCCGATCGGCACCACGGCGATCGGGCGCGGCGGCCCTGGCGGTTCATCGATCAGCATCGCGAGGCGCTCGATCCCGGCCGCCCAGCCGACCCCCGGCATTGCCGGACCGCCCATCATCTCGACCAGCCCGTCATAGCGGCCTCCGCCAATTACCGTACCCTGAGCACCCAAATGCGGCGTGACGAACTCGAATGCCGTATGAGTGTAGTAATCGAGGCCTCGCACCAAGTGCGGGTTCAGCCGATAGGGGATTCCCAATCGATCGAGCCCGCTTTTGACGTCGGCAAAAAAATCGCGAGACTCGGTGTTTAGATACTCGTCAAGGCTCGGAGCTTCGAGGCTCACGCGTCTGTCAGATTCTTCTTTGGAATCGAGGATGCGCAACGGATTGCGATCGAGCCGCCGGCGACTGTCCTCGGAAAGCTCGGAAACGCGCTGCGAAAAGTAGGAAACGAGCGCTTCGCGATAGGCGGTGCGGCTAGCCGGATCCCCCAAGGTATTGAGCTCGAGCACGGTGTGTTGCCGAATGCCGAGCACGTCCAGAATTCGGCTGCCGAGTGCGATGACTTCGATATCGGCCTGCGGTTGTGAGACAGCGATCAACTCGACGCCGATCTGATGAAACTGCCGGAAGCGTCCCTTTTGCGGCCGCTCATAGCGAAACATCGGGCCACTGTAAAAAAACCTCAGAGGCGTATTCTGGATCAGGCCGCCCGAGAGAACCGCTCGGACCACCCCCGCAGTGTTCTCCGGGCGCAGCGTGATTTCCTCTCCGCCGCGGTCGACAAAGCTATACATTTCCTTCGAGACGATATCGGTCGTCTCGCCGATTGGACGGCTGAAAACCTCGGTGAATTCGAAAATTGGCGTCGCAATCTCGGCGAAGCCGTAAAGCTCGGCGGCGCTGCGCGCAGTCTCCGCCACCTGCCGGTGGCGGCGTACCATCTCGGGAAGAAGATCTTGGGTACCCCGAACCGGCTGCAACGAGCGCATCCTCAATTCTCCCGGCATTTTGGCTAGCGGAGGAAAGCCCTAACGACTGGTGACAGATGTTGTTAGTCAGGGACCACCTCAAGGGTAGCGCATAGCGCAGACCACGGCGATTCTAGTCCTCGCAGGCAAAGCTTCCCGTTCCGGTTTGGCTGCTCTACGATCGCTGCCAACAAGAACCGGAGCTAAGCCGACATGAACGACAGCAGCGACAGCATCATTGTCGATACCGCGACCCGGATTTTCCGGGATTTGTGCGATCCAAACACCGTCAATGAGGCCGAGAACGGGGTCTGGCCGAAGGCCTTATGGGATGTGCTCGCGGAGTCGGGACTGCCGCTCACCTGGGTTCCCGAGGAATTGGGTGGGGCGGGGGCGGCGCTCGCCGATGGCTTCGCGGTATTGCGGCTAGCTGGGCATTTTGCGGCGCCGGTGCCGCTCGCCGAAACCCTGATCGCCGGCTGGCTACTGTCCCGAGCTGGCATCACAGTACCTCCCGGGCCATTGACGATCGCGCCGGTCCATGTCGATGGCCACATTACGGTCACGAGTGATGGCGGGCTCGCCGGCCACGCCCGCAAAGTGCCTTTTGCGCGTAACGCCAGTCACATTGCAGTCCTTGTCAATCGCGGCGCCGAAGCCGCGGTGGCGCTCGTCGCGGCGACGGGCCTGCCGATCAGCCAATCGACCAGCCTTGCCGGTGAGCCGCGCGATGACGTCATGTTCGATCACGTTTTCCCCGAGAGAGTAGAGCCTGCGGCGATCGATCAGGACCGGCTCGTCGGCTTCGGGGCGGCAGTGCGACTGCAGCAAATGGCCGGCGCACTCGAAAGAATTCTCGAACAATCGGTCCAATACGCACTTGACCGGTCCCAGTTCGGGAGACCGATCGGCAAGTTCCAGGCGGTGCAACACAATTTGGCGACATTAGCCGGCGAAGTCGCTGCGGCGAGTGCCGCCGCGGGTGCTGCCGTCGAGGCCTGCGCCCTGCCGGACATTGCCATCAGCGAGATCGCGATCGCCAAAGTTCGCGGCGGCGAGGCCGCTGGAACCGGCGCGGCGATCGCGCACCAGGTGCACGGCGCGATGGGCTTCACTTATGAGCATTCGCTGCACCACTCGACGCGCCGACTATGGTCATGGCGCGAAGAGTTCGGCAACGAGTCGGTTTGGGCCGCCCGCCTCGGCCGGATGGTCGCCGCACGCGGCGCCGACGAGCTCTGGCCTTTTATCACGCAGGCCTCATGAGGCATCGATGACCTATAGCTTCCGTTTTGATCCGGTCGAGCTGCCGCCCGAAGCCAAGGAGTTGCGCCAGGAAGTTCGCGCCTTTCTGCGTCAAGAGATCGAGGCCGGGACATTTTCGCCTTATGGCGGCAAGGGGTCGTTTTCGCGCGAATTCAGCCGCAAGGTGGCGGCCAAAGGCTGGATCGGGATGACCTGGCCCAAGAAATACGGCGGGCACGAGCGCTCACATCTCGAGCGCTATGTCGTGACCGAAGAGATGCTGGCGGCCCGCGCACCAACCCGCGCCCATTCGACCGCCGACCGGCAAAGCGGGCCGGTCATCCTGCGCTACGGTCAGGAGGAGGTAAAAGAAAAGATCCTGCCGCAGATCGCGCGCGGCGAGCTGTGCTTTTGCATCGGGCTCAGCGAGCCGAATTCCGGCTCGGACGTGTTCGCGGCTTCGACGCGCGCGACGAAGACCGATGGCGGATGGCTCGTCAACGGCCGCAAGATCTGGACAAGCAATGCGCATCAATCCGATTACATGATCGCGCTGCTCCGAACTTCGCCCCCGACCAAGGAAAACCGGCGGCACGGGCTGACGCAGTTTTTGGTCGAGATGAAAACGCCCGGCATCACCACCCGGCCGATCATCAATCTGACCGGCAGCCATGATTTCAACGAGGTCATTTTCGACGACGCCTTTCTCCCCGACAGTCATCTAATCGGCGAGGTAGACATGGCCTGGAAACAGGCGACTGACGAACTCGCCTATGAGCGCAGTGGTCCCGACCGTTGGATCGAGACCTTTCCCGCCCTGGTCGAGCTGGTGCGGCGGGCGGGCGAGGAGCCGAGCGAGCGCCTTGCCGAAGGCATCGGCCGCGAAGTCGCGCATTTGGCCACCTTGCGCCGCATGTCGCTTTCGGTCGCGGGCATGCTGCAGGCCGGCAAGACCCCGATGGTCGAAGCTGCCGTCGTCAAGGACCTGGGGACCAATTTCGAACAGGCCCTTCCGGACAAGGTGCGTCTCCTCGCGCCGCAGACCGGAGATTCGACGCCCGACAGCAACGATGACCGGTTCGAAGAGGCATTGCGCTACGCCACCCTGATCGCCCCGAAATTGACGATCCAAGGCGGGACCCGCGAAGTCCTCCGCGGGATCATCGCCCGCGGCCTCGGGCTGCGGTGAGCCGATGCCGGATCTGCAGCCTCTTTTCTCTCCGGGCAGCGTCGCGATTATTGGAGCGTCGGCAGATACCCACACCCTCCGCGGGCGGACGACCCAGTTCCTGATAGAGCACGGCTATCCCGGACGTATCTACCCGGTAACGCGCAGTCAGTCCGAAGTGTTCGGCCGGCGGAGTTATGCGACTGTCGCCGAATTGCCGGAGGCGCCCGACCTTGCCGTCGTTATCGTGCCCGCAGCCTATGTCGCGCAGACTTTGGAGGAATGCGGCCAGAAAGGGGTCCGCGCCGCAGTCATAATCAGCTCTGGTTTCGCTGAGGAACGCGGCGACGCGGCGCAGGCGAGAGATCAGGCTTTACGCCAGGTCATCGAGCGCTCGGGCATCGTCGTCTGCGGCCCCAATTCCGAGGGGATCGTCAATCCCCTGAAACCACTTGTTGCAACCTTCAGCCCGGTATTCCACGACCCAAAGCAGAGCCTTTTCCCGTTAAGCGGCAAGAGCCGGGCCATCGCCGTCAGCTGCCAGAGCGGCGCCTTGACGTTCGCGTTTTTGAGCCGCGGCCGGCCAAGACAATTGCGCTTTACGTATCAGGCCAGCGCCGGCAACCAGACCTCTCTAGAGGCACATGATTACATCGATTGGCTGATCGACACAGGCGGTGCAGACGTATTCCTCGCCTATCTCGAAGGCATACGCGACCCTGCCCGCTTCCGCGCCGTCGCCGACAAGGCCGCGGCTGCCGGCAAACCCCTGATCCTCGCCAAGGTCGGCCGCTCCGAGGCCGGGCGGCGCGCCGCCGCCTCGCATACCGGCGCGTTGGCGCATGCGGGTACGGTCGACGACGCGATCTTCCGGCATCACGGCATCATGCGCGGCGAAGATTTGGACCATATGCTCGACATCGCCGCCGCATTCGCCTTCTGCAAATTGCCGAAGGGCAACCGCGTCGCGGTGATCACCGGCTCCGGCGGCAGCGCCGTGTGGATGTCCGATATCCTATCGGCACACGGGCTCGAATTGCCGGTGCTGGAAGAGGAACTGCAGCAGCGTTTGATGGCGCTGTTACCGTCCTATGCGTCGGCACAGAACCCGGTCGATGGAACCGCTCAGGCCATCCATGAGGTCGGTTACGCCGAGCTCGTCGAGATCGTGCGCGAGTCAAGGCGCATCGATACGATCCTGCTGATCGGCTCGCTTGCTAACGAGGCGACGGCAAAGACCCGCGCCGAAGAGCTGGCCGCGGTCACTGGCACAACCGAGCAGCCGATCCTGCTGTCGACCTACACGACGGCGACCGAGGGGGCGATGGCGGCTTTCGCCGAGGCCGGCATCCCTTGCTATACCTCGATGCCAAGTTGCGCCCGCGCGATCCGCGCGCTCGTCGACTATGCCGCGTTCCAGATGTGCCGGTGTCAGCCGAAAGAGGCACGCGCAGCGACGCCCCCGGAGGTGCGCGAGGAGGTCCGGCGGGCTCTCGGCGCAGCCCGCCGAGTGCTGACCGAGGCCGAGGCCAAGACGTTGCTGGCGCGCTACGGTGTGCCGCGGCCGCCGGAGACACTGGTGACAACCGCCGACGGCGCAGTAGCCGCCGCTGCGCAAATTGAAGGTCCGGTCGCGCTCAAGGTGCAATCGCCGGACATTATGCACAAGACAGAGGCCGGGGGCATTGCGCTCGGCATTACCGGTGAAACCGCGGTGCGCGACGCCTGCAAGCGGGTTTTGGCGAGCGCCAGGGGGGCATATCCGGAAGCCCCGATCGACGGTGTACTGGTGCAGGCCATGGCGCGCCCTGGCCGCGAACTTATCCTCGGTGTCACGCGCGACCCCAATTTCGGCCCGATGCTGATGGTTGGGCTCGGCGGAATCCATGTCGAGGTGTTGCGTGACGTGGCCTTTGCGCCAGTGCCGATCACAGACGATCAAGCCCTCGCATTACTGGATGAGCTGAAGGGGGCGGCTCTACTCGACGGCGTACGGGGCGCGCCTCCGGTCGACCGGGCGGCGCTGGCAGAGCTGATGGCAACCTTGTCGCGCTTCGCCGCCGACCACGCCGAGCAGATCGAGGAGGTCGATCTTAACCCGGTCATCGTCCACCCCGAAGGACAGGGCCTCACCGTCGTCGATGCTCTGATCGTCAAACGTAAGCCGGAGGAGAACCGGAAATGAGCGACATCGGTGTCAGCCAGGAGGGCTACGTCGTCACTGTCGAGATGCGTCGGCCGCCGCACAATTTCTTCGACAGCGATTTGATCGCCGAGATTGGTGAAGCGTTCGAGAAACTCGACGCCGATCCCGGATGCCGCGCGATTGTGCTGGCCGCCGAGGGCCGATCCTTTTGTGCCGGTGCAGATTTCTCGAAACGTATGGAGACCGGCACTGTTACTGAGGGAAGCCGCAGCGGCGCTGGCCGCCACCTCTATAAAGAGGCGATCCGCCTCTTCCGCACGCGCAAGCCGATCGTCGCCGCGGTGCAGGGCGCAGCGGTCGGAGGCGGGCTCGGCTTGGCGCTCGTCAGCGATTTCCGGGTCACCTGTCAGGAAGCGCGTTTCAGCGCCAATTTCAACCGGTTGGGTTTTCACCCCGGCTTCGCGCTGACGGCGACCTTGCCGCGACTTGTCGGCGCTCAGCAGGCGGCGCTGATGTTCTACACTGGGCGCCGAATCCCCGGTGACGAGGCGGTCCGGCTCGGGCTTGCCGATTTGCTGGTGCCGCTCGCCGAGGTGCGCGGTGCGGCGCAGGCTTTGGCGCTCGAGATCGCCCAATCAGCGCCGCTCGCCGTCATGGCGACCCGCGAGACCGTGCGCCGCGGGCTGTGCGATGCGATCGAAGCCGCTACCGAGCGCGAACTCGTCGAACAGGATTGGCTGCGCCGTACCGAGGACTTCAAAGAGGGCGTCAAGGCGATGGCCGACCGCCGTCTCCCCAATTTCCAAGGCAAATAACGTAATCGGATTTCGCGTATTACGCGCATTTTGCTTTACGCATTGTTAAACTCTTACGTCCCGTGCGTGACAGCGGAAGCCGACGAGAGGCGACGCACCGGTCGTGTTGCCGGTGCATCGCGGACCAATACGATGTTGTCGATCCCGATGCTCTATGCGATGGCCTCGAACCATTATCTCTTAGAGCGCCAAAGGAGTTTTTTAGAATCGCTTGCGGAGCGAGGCGACGGCGAGCCGCCAGCTCTGAAGTGCGTCGGGGGCTGACAAAATTCGGTCGAACGGGTTGCAACCGGCCCGTTTCAGGCGCGTCAGCGAGCGTTGCGCGACGATAGCCGGCAGTAGCGCGGGAAGAGCTGAGCGCGGGGTGCTCGCCCGCTGGGCACGGGCCGCATCGAGGTGTCGGGAGGCCGCCGCCGCAAGCTCGGCCGTTGCGGCGCGCAATGAGGGGGTGTTGCGCAGCGCGCGATAATCCTCTGGGTCGAGACCGGTTCGCGCCGCGATTTCGGCCGGGATGAAACAGCGGCCCGCGCGCGCCTGGAACGGCATCGCACGTAAGATGCCAGCGAGCGCATAGGCGACGCCGACATGGAACCCGGGCTTGCGCACGATCGGATCGCGTAGCCCGAGGATCTCAAGGGCGAGATAAACGAGCCGCGAAGAGCTCCCCTCGGCATAGTCTTCGAGCTTGGCGAGACTCGCCGGGGGATCGTCTTCAAGGTCGGTTTCGCGCGCATCGATCAACCGATCAAAGTGGTCGCGTGCGAGAGAGCGCTCGCGGATGACAGCGGCGAGGGATTCGACGACGGGATGATGGCGGGCCGGACCGCCTTCACAAGCAGCGGCGATGCTTTCCCGCCACCATTGCAGGCGGATCCGGCCGAGCATCGGCTCGGTGACACTCTCTCGCGCCCTTGCAATCTCGTAGTTGAAGGCGTAAAGCGCGAATAGCGCCTCGCGGCGTGCGGCTGGTGCAAACAGCACCGTTTGATACCGGTCGCGGTCGTGGCGCCGCACCAACGCTGCGACTGGTGACAGGCGATCCGCGTCGGCGGAACGTCGGTTCCGGATCGGCGTTTCTCGACTGACCTCTTTCACAGAACCCGGGATGGTCGCCATGGCTTTTGAATTGCCGCCCCTGCCCTACCCGAAAAACGCGCTCGAGCCGCATATCTCCGAGCGTACGATGGATTTCCATCACGGCAGGCACCACCAAGCCTATGTCACGAACCTCAACAACCTCGTCAAGGGCTCCCCGGCGGAAAGCCAATCGCTGGAGGAAATAATCAAGGCCACTTACAAGGACACCTCCAAGACCGGCGTGTTCAACAACGCCGCGCAGGTGTGGAACCATACCTTCTTTTGGAACTCGATGAAGCCGCGTGGCGGCGGTTCGCCGAGCGGGCAGGTCGCCCAGGCGATCGACCGCGACTGCGGTGGTCTCGACAAATTCAAGGAGCAGTTCAAGGCGGCGGCGGTCGGCCAATTCGGCAGCGGCTGGGGCTGGCTCGTCGCCGAAGGCGGCAAGCTCAAGATTGTTGCGACGCCGAATGCGGTCAATCCGCTGGCCGAGGGTCAGACGGCACTCTTAACCTGCGATGTTTGGGAGCACGCCTACTACCTCGATTTTCAGAACCGGCGCCCCGATTTTGTACAAACCTTCCTCGACCATCTGGTGAATTGGGATTTCGTCGCCCAGAACCTGTCGAACGCCCGCTGAACCGGCTGCAACCAACCGAAAAGCCCCGCTTCAGCGGGGCTTTTTCACAGGTGCACACCCTTATCGAGCAGCATCGCCGTATACTCCTGGTAGGTGATGCCGAGGACCTGCGCTCGGGCCAGACGGGCGAGCATAATTTCTCGCGGCGGCGTCTTCCAGGCTCGTGCATGAGCCTTTTTCCAGCAGAATTTCCGCCAATCACCTCCGGGATCGAGAGGCGGCCCAAGATTGTGGCCGATCCTAGGGTAAACCAAATTTGCGGCAGAGATCATCCTCGAGGCAGGCAATAAGGGCGCGCCGAGCCAACCTAGCGTCAATCGCCTCAATTGCGAAGACCGCCGATCGGGCCTGCTATCCGCCCTTCCGCCTCAGGCTGGCTCTGCCTCCGCAGTCAGAGCCAGCTGACTTCTCTTATCCGCGGCCGCGATGCGACTGCGCCGCACCTTCCATCCGCCTTTCGGCATTGGCGCGGAATACCTGATCAGCGAGTTGCTTTTGCTGCTCGGGCATGACGTTGTACAGATTCTCGAAGGCGGGTATCAGTTTTTGCACGCGCTGTGCGTGGTCCTCGGCGAGCTGCTCGTAGGACTGCAAATTCTGCACCGCATTCATCGTGGGGAACTGCTCGGCCCGCTGCATGAACGCCTGGTCCATGTCACGAGCGTTTTGGCGCATCACCTCAGCAAACTGGTTCCATTGGGTCTCCTCGGCCGGGGTGATGTGCAACCGGGCATGCAGCTCTTTTGATGTAGCGTTCGACGCGTTCTTCCGCAGTCTTGCCGGCGACCGGATGGCTCGTCATCGGCGAAGCGGCGCCGGCGGGCGGCGGAGGGGTTGTCGGTTGCGCCGCGGGCGATTGCGAGGATTGCGCCAGTGCGGCACCAGGCAGCGCCAGCAGCGCAACCAGCGCCACGGAGGTCAGATCGTTCTTAAGCAATTTCATCGGCTTCATCCTCGGGAAGCGTTGGTCATTCAGTAGCGATAGCCATAGTAGACAGGGGGCGGTGGCGCATAATAAGCGGGAGGCACTCCCCCGTAATAAACCGGCGGTGGCGCCGGGTAATAGCCGCCACTAGAAGCAATGGCGGCACCGACGCCGAGACCGACGAGCCCGCCGATGATTGCCGCACCGGCGGCGCCGCCACCACCGTGGTGTTCGTAGTGGCGTCCGCCATGCCAGTGTTCCGCATGAACAGCAGGCGCCGCTGCCAGACTTACAATGATGGCCGCTGTGGCCAGCAACCTTGCGTGAACAGCCATAATCCGCTCCTCTGAGGCTGTTCTCCCAACGCTGCGCACAGCCGACGGTTCCGTAACCGGAAAGGTTGCACCAAGCGGATCAAACTG
>Ga0310914_10003735_pt1 | contig 10542 bp, 6 predicted proteins | sample GREbulkMGAN108_FD_203450 | JGI IMG/M metagenome (GOLD analysis project Ga0310914, IMG submission 203450) | Lab enrichment of tropical soil microbial communities from Luquillo Experimental Forest, Puerto Rico - GRE.bulkMG.AN108 | ecosystem: Environmental > Terrestrial > Soil > Tropical forest >...
CTCCAGAAGCGCCTCGGGGATTGCACCGCAGTTGACCGCCACGAAGGGAGCTTTCCTGCGCCTGCTGTTGTAATGGAGCGCCCGGGCGACAAGCTCCTTGCCGGTCCCCGATTCCCCCAGGATGAGGACAGTCGTCTTGAAATCGCAGATCTTCTTCACCAGCGAGAAAATTTCCTGCATCCGCCAGTTCCGGCTGACCATGCTGGCAAACGAGTACTCTCGGTGGATCTCTTCCTTCAGCCGCCGGTTTTCCGCCTTGAGCCGCTCCCGTTCCTCGGCCTTTTTGAGGACCAGTACGATCTCGTCGTTCTTGAACGGCTTCGAGATGTAGTCGTAGGCCCCCAGTTTCATGCACTCGATGGCCGTGTCCACGGTCCCGTAGGCGGACATCATGATGACGGTGCCGCTCGTCCCGGCGGCTACGGCTCGTTCCAGGAACCCGACGCCGTCCAGGACCGGCATCCGGATGTCGCACAGGATGAAAGCGTAGTCGTTCTCCTGCGCCAGGTGCAGCCCCTCGTTCCCGTCCGCTGCGACATCGATCTGGTACCCCTGCCTGCCGAGCATCACCTGGAGCATATGACGGAGGTTTTCCTCGTCATCGATCACGAGGATCCGTTTTTTTGGTTCCATGATTTTCACCTTTCCCCATCTCCCCGGCCCTCTCCCAGCGAGTGACACGGAAGCCACAGGGTAAAGACGGTCCCGCTTCCCGGCGCACTTTCCAGAGTCATCCTGCCGCCGAAGGTGTCGATGATCCGGGCGCAGATCGCCAGGCCGAGCCCGGTCCCCTTCCCCGGCTCCTTGGTAGTGAAGAACGGGTCGAAGACCCTCTCCAGATTGTCCGCCGCGATCCCCTCGCCTGTGTCCCGGATATCCAGCCGCACGCAGAGGACCCCCTTCCCCCCTGACGTCAGGGAAGCGGAAAAGGCGCGGTTGAAATCCTCTCTCCTTCGTCCCATTACCGCGGCCGGCGCGGCGACGGCCGTCTCGCCGCGGCTTCTGTTGAATTCGCTGCGGCGGGCGGAGATGTCGAGCCGCCCGCCATCCGGCATGGCATCCCGGGCATTGAGAAAGAGGTTGATCAGCACCTGCTGCAGCTTGTGCTTGTCGACGTGCACCGGCGGCAGCTCCGCTTCCACCGTCACGGACGTGGTTATCCTGCGGAACGCCTCCCGGTCGGCAAACAGGCCGAGGGTCTCTTCGACGAGGCAACCGATCGCCACATCCTCATTCATGGAAACGGAAGGGCGGGCGTAGTCCAGAAGCCCGCGGATTAGACGGTCGATGCGAACCCCCTCGCTTTCGATCCGCCGCAGATAGTCGGCTCGCACCGGATCGTCCCGGAGCTCGTCGCGGAGAATCTCCGCATACCCGATGATCGCCGAGAGCGGGGTACCGATCTCGTGGGCCATCCCGGCCGCCAGAAGTCCGACGGAGGCCATTTTCTCGGAACGGATCGACTCCTCCCGCGCCTCCTGCAACTGGCCGTTCGCCCGCTCCAGGGATTTCACGTAGGTTTCCACCTCGTCCCGCTTGCTCCTCAGGGCATCCTGCATCAGGGTGAACGATTCGGCCAGCTCGCCGATTTCGGCACTCCCCGGCACGTGGACCACATGGCTGTAATCCCCCGCGGCAATCCGCTCAGTGGCGGTGAGGAGCCTTTTGATCGGGACCACGACGATGCGCGAGAGGAGATAGGAGCCGATGCCGAGGAGAAGGAGAAAATCGAGGAGGAAGTAGGCGAAAAACATCCGGCGCGACCGCGTCAGCCGTTCGTGCTCGCTGGTTAGCGAGAGGGAGAGGCGGGAGGCGCCGACAATCTTTCCCTCTGCCCTGAGCGGCGCATACCGCATGACGTACCGCCCGTTGCCCGAAAAGAGCGAGGATTCGGCGCCGCTTTTCAGGGTTTCGAGCAGGCGCGTGTCCACCCCTCTCCCGTCGCCGTAGGAGCGCACCGGCGCCCCGTCGCGATTCACGACGATGATGCCGGCAAAGTCCCGCTCGTGGGCGAGCTTGCCGACGAACCGCGCCACCGCCCCCTCTTGCACAGGGGATTCCGTATGTTCAGGGTAGATGCCGATGAAAGACGCAAGGAGGACCCGCCCCTCTTCGCTTTTTTGGGCCAGGAGGTCCTGCTCGGCGGTCTTGAAGGAGATGAGACTGAGGAGAATCCAGGTGAGGACCAGAAGACAGGCGAGTGACGAGAGGATGGAAAAGGCCAGCCTGAAACGAAACGGTTTCATCGTCGCGGGTAACCTCTCGGCTGAAAGTCCGGGGGACGACTTCTACTTCTCGAAAACACTGTCGGCAAAAAGAGGGGGACGGGGGTTCTCGCGAAGAAGATAGTATGCATTCGGGCAGACCCGGTGTTCGAGGGAAAGCGGTGGTATCTAGAGTGTCCCCTGGAACGGGCGGCCGGAGTTAGCGCTGACTATCTTCTTCGCGAGAACCCCCGTCCCCCTCTCGGCACGTTGTGAAAAGAGCTGATTAGCCTGCGCCCCCTCCGATGTTCAGGTACCAATCTATCACCTGCCTGCCGAAAAATATATACAAAACTGCGCCGAGAGCCAGGAAGGGGCCGAAGGGGATGGCGAGCTTTGCGTCCTTTTTCTGGACGAGCATGACCGTGATGCCGATCACCGAACCGACGAGGGAGCTGACGAAGATGATGAAGGGAACCGCCTTCCAGCCGAAAAACGCCCCCATCATGGCGAGGAGCTTGATGTCTCCCCCTCCCATCCCTTCCTTGCCGGTGAAAAGCTGGTAGAGGGTCGCCACCAGGTAGAGGCTCCCCCCGCCGACGAGAATGCCGATGAGGGAGCTCTTCCACCCGAGTTGGGGAATGAAGAACGAAAACGCGAAGCCGGCGATGATCCCGGGGAGGCTGATCACGTCGGGAATGATCTGGTGCTCCAGGTCGATAAAGGTGATGACGACGAGGGCTGAGCAGAAGAGGAACAGCACGAGAAACGCAAAGGAGAGGCCGAACCGCACGAAGAGGAACAGGGTGAGGAGGGCGTTGATCGCCTCCACAAGCGGGTACTGGGGCGAAATGGAGGCCCGGCAGGAACGGCACCGCCCCCTGAGCAGCAGATAGCTGACGACCGGGACGTTGTCGTACCATGCAATCCGGGAGTCGCAGCCGGGGCAGTGGGAGGGGGGAAAGACCACCGACTCCCCCTTCGGCAGCCGGTAGATGCAGACGTTCAGGAACGAGCCGACCACGGCGCCGAAGACGAAGGCAATAACGTAGAACTGGTAAGGATAGACCATCAAAATTCCTTGAAGGGGAACGTACCCAGTTGGCATTATCTCAACCGCCTGATCTTCACCAGGCTCTCTTCCAGCAGGCTCTTCTTGGTGGCGAACTCCTCGAGCTTCTCCCGCTCCTTCGCCACCACGTCCGCCGGAGCGCGCTCCACGAAACTCGGGTTCTCAAGCTTTTTCTTGAGAAACTCAACATCCGTGTTCACCTTCATAATTTCCTTCAAGAGGCGCTTCTCCTCCTCTTCGACGTCAACCAGCCCCTTGAGGGGAACGAATATCTGCACATCTCCGGCAACCTGAATGGAGGCGTCTTCCGGCTTCTCTACCCCAACGCCGATGGCAAGGCTCGACAGGCGCGCGAGGCTGATGATCGCCCCTTCGTTGTGCTTCATGAGCTTCATGCTCACGTCATTACCGCAGGAGAGGATCGCGGCGATCTCTCTGCTGGGAGGCACGTCCATTTCGCCGCGGATGTTTCGGATGCCGCTGATGACCGCCATGATCCGCTCCATGTCGGCCGCAGCCTCAGGGAAGGAGCGATCTTGGCGATATTCCGGATAGTGTGCCATCATGATGCTTTCCGGCTTTCCATTTTCACAATCCTCGTTCCCAGTTTCCCATCGCGGCAGGGTCTGCCAGATCTCCTCAGTGATAAACGGCATGAACGGATGCAGAAGACGCAGCAGTTGCTCCAAGGTGTGCCAAAGCACGTACTGGGTGGTAAGCTTCCGCTGCGGGTCACCGCCGTACAGGTCTTTCTTGGAGAGTTCCAGGTACCAGTCGCAGAACTCGCTCCAGGTGAACTGGTACAGCCCCATGGCGGCCTCGTTAAAACGATACTCCTTCAAGGCCTTGCTGGTCTCGCGTGCCGTCTCGTTCAAGCGGTGCAGGACCCATTTGTCACCCTGGGAGAGCGCTTCTGTAACTCCCATCCTTATTTGTACTGCTAAAGCCACTGCCTCTTCACTATTTGGATCGAACCCCGCCAGGTTCATGAGCGCAAAGCGGGCGGCATTCCAGATCTTGTTGGCGAAATTCCGGTAGCCGGCGATCCGCTCCTCGGCGAGCTTGATGTCGCGCCCCTGGGCGGCGAAGGCCGCCAGGGTGAAGCGGAAGGCGTCGGTACCGTAGGCGTCGATGACCGTCAGGGGATCGATCACATTCCCCTTGCTCTTCGACATCTTCTGCCCCTGGGCGTCGCGCACGAGGGCATGGATGTATACCTCGCGGAACGGCACCTCCCCCATGAAGTGGAGCCCCATCATCATCATCCGTGCCACCCAGAAGAAGAGGATGTCGAAGCCGGTGACGAGGCAGGAGGTGGGGTAGAACGCCGCGAGCTCCGGGGTCGCGTCGGGCCACCCCATGGTGGAGAAGGGCCAGAGCGCCGAGGAGAACCAGGTGTCGAGGACGTCCGACTCCTGGCGGATCTCGTCGCTGCCGCACGTGGCGCAGGCGGTCGGATCGACCTTCGCCACCGTGATCCCGCCACAGTGGTCGCAGTACCAGGCGGGAATCCGGTGCCCCCACCAGATCTGCCGGGAGATGCACCAGTCGCGGATGTTCTCCATCCAGTCGTAGTAGGTATTCTCCCACTGAGAGGGGACGATCCGCGTCCGTCCTTCCCGAACCGCCGCCAGTGCGGGTTCTGCCAGAGGGCCGACCTTGACGTACCACTGCATGGAGAGGTAGGGCTCCACGACCGTCTTGCAGCGGTAGCACCCGCCCACTGCGAGGCCGTGGTCCTCGATCCGCTCCAGGAGCCCCTCGGCTTCCAGGTCCGCCACGATCTTCTTCCGCGCGGCGAAGCGGTCCATCCCCTCGTACTGACGGCCGGCGGCGTTGATCACCCCCGATTCGTCGAAGACGTTGATCCGGTCGAGCCCGTGCCTCTTCCCCACCTCGAAGTCGTTGAAGTCGTGGGCGGGGGTGATCTTCACCACGCCGGTCCCGAACGCCATGTCGACGTAGTCGTCTGCGACGATCGGGATCTCGCGGTTCATCAGCGGCAGCAGGACCTTCTTTCCCACCAGTTCCCGGTAGCGGTCGTCCGCCGGGTTCACCGCCACCGCCGTATCCCCCAGCATCGTCTCCGGGCGGGTGGTGGCGACCACGAGGAAACGGTCGGAGCCGACCACCGGATAGCGGAGGTGCCAGAGGCTTCCCTTCTGATCCTCGTGCTCCACCTCGATGTCGGACAGGGCGGTATGACAGCGGGGGCACCAGTTGATCAGCCGGTTGTCGCGGTAGATCAGCCCTTCCTCGTAGAGGCGGACGAACACCTCGCGCACCGCGCGGGAAAGTCCCTCGTCCATGGTGAAGCGTTCCCGTTCCCAGTCACAGGAGGCGCCAAGCCGCTTCAGCTGTCCGATGATCTGCCCCCCCGACTCCCCCTTCCAGCGCCAGACCCGCTCGATGAAAGCATCGCGGCCGAGCTCGAAACGGTCCTTCCCCTCCGCGGCAAGCTGGCGCTCCACTACGTTCTGGGTGGCGATCCCGGCGTGGTCGGTCCCGGGCATCCAGAGGACGTTTGAGCCGCTCATCCGTTTCCAGCGGCAGAGGATGTCCTGCAGGGTATTGTTCAGCGCGTGTCCCATATGGAGCACGCCGGTAATGTTCGGTGGGGGGATGACTATGCTGTAGGAAGGCTTGTCGGACGGAACGGCGCCGCGGAAATATCCCTTCTTTTCCCACACGCCATACCATTTGTCCTCAACGCTCTTCGGCTCGTAGACCTTGGCGAGTTCCTGTTCGGCCATTGCTAACCTCTTCGTCGTTAAAAATGAAATGGGGACCTAAATCCCCATTTCTTGCAGACACTGATTTTCCCGGCGCCGAATCCTCGTCGCCGCAGTTACAGCCCCGCCTTTATCTTGCGGATCTCCTCCTGGATGATCCGCTCCGCCAGGTCCGGCACAACCTCCCAGGCGATCTTTTCGATGATGTCGCGGGAAACACGGGAGATCATGGCGGCTAGCTGTTCTTCGCTCAGCTCTGAAGCACCGCCGGCAGCAGTCGGCGTGACGACGGCGGCAGGAGCGGCCTCGGCAACCGGCACGTACTCCTCCTCCGGGGCAAACTGGAGATCCAACTCCTGGGCGGCGGAGGGTGACGCCATGACGGGGGGGGGCACTGCAACGGCAGGCTCCGTCTGTTCCACAAAAAACTCCTCGGCCTCGCTCGGGGGAATGACGTCGACCGGCGACGGCTCTTCCGCAAAGATATCGAACTCTCCGGAGGGGGCTTCAACCAATGCCGTACCGGCTTCCTCCGCAAAAATATCGACCGTCTGCTCCGGGACCGCCTCAAATTCCTGCGCTGCGGACGTCTCGACCGCAAAGTCGAACTGATCCGCGACAACCTCCTCGCCTCCCCCGGCGACGGTCTCTTCCTCGAAGACAAAGGCATCCTCGGCGACTGTATCCCACGTCGGGGCGGCTGCCGCCGGTTGCGGCGCCTGGGGAGACTCTTCCGCGAAGGAAAACGGCTCCTCGACCGGTTCGGCAGCAAAGGAGGCTTCTTCTTCGAGTGCGACCGCACCGAACTCGCCGGCATCGCCTCCTGCCACCTCTTCCAGCTCGAAGGCGCCCCAGAGATCGTCATCTGCGGTCCCTTCCACCATTTCAACCGCGAACTGCGCCTCCTCTGCCGGTGCAACATTTACGGCCGCAGCCGCCGGCGCGGATGGCGGAGCAACGGGAGCCGGTTGAGGAGAAGGGGGGGGGACGGGCTTTTCAACAACGGGAGGGACGACCTGGGAGGGACGGGTAACAGCCGCTTCAGGGGAGATAATCTTCCGCCGCGTGCCGAGATCGGCCAGGGTCGTTACCTTGTCGATCAGGTTCTGTGACTCGAAGGGCTTGGAGATAAAATCGTCCGCACCGCTCTGGCGAACCTTCTCCTCGTCGAACGGCTCGAAGGCACCTGTCAGCAGGAGTATGGGAACACCTTGCAGGGCGGGATCGCGTCGCACCTCTTCGCACACCTCGTACCCGGTCTTGCCGGGCATCACGGCATCGACCAGAAGGACGTCGGGCTTCGAATCCCTCGCCTTTGCCAAGGCGGCATCGCCATTGTCGACAATGACAAGTTCGTAGTCTTCGCCGGCGAAGATGATCCCCACCACCGTCTGAATAGTGATACTGTCATCGGCAAGGAGTAGTTTAGTGCCCATCTAGCCCTCCTTCGGAGGAAGTCGCAAAAAGCCCTGGAAGCCGGGAAAACGGCGAACAGGTGCACAAAAGCTAGCATAACGACCGGGTAGTGTCAAGTTTTTTGCCTGATTTTACAAGGGCCTCAGGTGCTCACGGTGGAGAGGAAGCCCGTTCTCCGTTACCGACTACACCGAACAGCTCCGCCGCCAGCGACGACAGGTCGCTCCGGAACAGATTGAATTCCCTGGTTTTCTTGTAATCCAGCCGGGCGGTGAGGAGCACCACGAACGTATCGCGCGCGGGGTCGATCCAGACCGAGGAACCGGAATAGCCGGTATGGCCGAAGGACATTTCGGAAAAGCCACTCCCCTTCGGTGACGAGAACGGCGAATCGATGTCCCAGCCGAGCCCGCGAACCACCCGGCCGCCACGGGAAAAATAGGGGGCCGTCATCTGGCGCACGGCCCGCTCGGACAGGATGCGCGTCCCTTCGAACGAGCCTTCGCCCAGGAGCATCCGGCAAAACCTGGAAAGGTCCCGGGCCGTACTGAAGAGCCCCGCATGCCCCGACACCCCGCCAAGCAGACGGCACTCGGAATCCTGGGGGACTCCGAGGAAAAAAGATTTCCCCTCCCCGAGGGTTGCGGAACAGCGTATAGCCCTTTCCTGGTCCGGGTTGAATCCGGTGTCCGTCATCCCGAGCGGAGCATAGAAACTTGCAGCCGTGTAGGTATCGAGGCCGACTCCACTCACCCTGCGCACCAGCTCGGCGAGCAGGATGAAGTTGATGTCGGCGTACCTGAAGCGGCTCCAGACCTCCCCCCTTACCTTTTGAGCCGCAGCGCCGTTAATGGCGCTCTGAAGGGGGTTTCCGGCCGCAAGGGGGAAATCGTCGAGGCCGGAGGTATGGGTCAGGAGGTTCGCCACCAGGAGGTCGTCCTTCCCCTTGCCGACAAACTCCGGAAACCATTTGACGATCGGGTCGATCAGGGAAAGCCTCCCCTCATCCGCAAGTTTCAGGATGGCCGGGGTAGTGGCGATCACCTTGGTAAGAGACGCGAGGTCGAAGATGGTATCCACCGTCATCGGCCGCGCGTCCGGCTCGGTGGACATTCTGCCGTAGGGGCGCTCGAACAGGACCCCCTCCCGGTCTCCGATCAGGACCACTCCCCCCGCTATCAACCCACGGGAGATCGTCCCCTCCATCAGATGGTCGATCTTTGACGTCCGCTCCACCGCGGCCGGCAGCGGGAGGGTATCGGCGAAGACCGGACAGGACAGCAGGAGGAGCACCACCAGGATTCCGTTTCTCAGGAAATGCTGCACTACGACATACCTCTTTACATCCAAGAGCGCGGGTCGATCCTCGCGCAGAGCCGCCGGGACGCGAGAGAACGCCAGGAAACCAGGCGTCTTCTCTCCCAGGGGTGAAGGGATGTGGTACGAGGGCTTGATTTTCTCTGCGGTCCCCGCAGCTTGGCGCGGGGCTCTATTTCAGCCCATGAAAAAGGGGGAAAACTCCCCCATTTCTCAGTTCATCTTGAATTGCACCGACTTGAGGAGGTTCCCCCCACTGTCGAGGACATCCACCCGCCAGTCGCCGGTCAACCCCTTGTCGACCGCCTTCTTGCTGTAGGTCCGCCACCGTTCACCCTTGACGGGCAACACGTACTCGCCGGCCTTTTCACCATCCCGGTACCAGACATGCTTGATGGTCGTCTCCTCGCCGCTTTCGGAGGTGAGGCGGGTAAAGCAGTAAAGGGCCTTGACGGAAGAGGAGGAGATTCGGTGCACCGAGTCTATCGGCTTTCCCCGGACGATTTTGGTCGTTACGGCCATCTCGATGATCTTCAGGGAAGGAGCAGATGTCCCTGCCAACGCACCGCCCGGAAAGATAAGTGCCATCAGCAGGGAAAATACAGTGAAAAGTCTCATGGTTCCCTCGCAAAAAGAGGTCACGGTAAAGATTGAGATCCGTACTCCTTTACCTGTGCGCACAGCAGCGAACGCATACCTTTACTGACTCGTCAGGTGCGGTAATCGGCATTTATTTTCACGTAATCATACGACAGATCGGAGGTGTACACCGTCGCCCGGCCGCTTCCGAGCCGTAGATCGACTTTCACGGCGAACTCCTTGCTGCGAAGGACTGCGGTGCCACGCTCTTCGGCGTCGCCGCCGACGAAGACGCCGTCCTGCACCATCACCACGTCGTCAAAGGAGAGAGCGAGTCTCTCCTGGTCCACATTGGCTCCGGAGTAACCGACCGCCGCCAGAATCCGTCCCCAGTTGGCGTCCTGGCCGAAGAAGGCGGTCTTGACGAGGCACGAATTGGCGATCGCCATCGCCGCCTGCTTCGCCTCGGCGTTGGAAACCGCGCCGGTGACCGTGATCTCGACGAACTTGGTCGCCCCCTCTCCATCCCTGACGATATCCCTGGCGAGGGAGAGGAGGACCTCCCGCAGGAGGCTCCCAAACTCCGCCGCTTCCGGCGTTCCGGGCCGGATGGGAGCGTTGCCGGCAGCGCCGTTCGCCATGATGAGGGAGGTGTCGTTCGTGGAGGTGTCGCCATCCACGGAAATGATGTTGAAGGAGGCGTCGTTCGCTTCCCGGAACACCGCCGGGAGCCATGCCGGGTCGACCGCCGCATCGGTCGCGACGAAAGCGAGCATGGTCGCCATGTTGGGCATGATCATCCCCGCTCCCTTTGCCACCCCGGCAATGGTATAAGGGATGTCCCCCGCCTGCCCCTTCCGTGCCGCGAGCTTCGGGAAGGTGTCGGTGGTCATGATGGCAGCGGCCACGTCCGCCAGGGTTCCCTCGGAGAGCCCCTCCAGTAATTGCGGGATCGCCTTCCTCATCCGCTCCATCGGGAGGGGCTGGCCGATCACGCCGGTTGAGGAGACGAGAACCGCCTCGTCGGGAAGCCCGAGCCCTTCAGCCACGAGCCGCGCCGTCTCGCGGGCGTCGTCCATCCCGCGGCTACCTGTGCAGGCGTTGGCGTTGCCGCTGTTCACCACGACCGCCTGGCAGGTCCCGTTCTGCGTCCGCTCCATGGAGAGGATGACCGGTGCCGCCTTCACCTTGTTGGTCGTGTAGACCGCCGCTACCGCTGCGG
>Ga0310914_10003736_pt1 | contig 10539 bp, 10 predicted proteins | sample GREbulkMGAN108_FD_203450 | JGI IMG/M metagenome (GOLD analysis project Ga0310914, IMG submission 203450) | Lab enrichment of tropical soil microbial communities from Luquillo Experimental Forest, Puerto Rico - GRE.bulkMG.AN108 | ecosystem: Environmental > Terrestrial > Soil > Tropical forest >...
CCGACCGCCTCGACGACCGCCGAAGACTCATGCCCGAGCACGACCGGCGTCGGGGTCGGGTAAAGCCCCTCGATGAAATGCAGGTCGCTGTGGCACAGCCCGGCAAAGGCGGTGCGCAACAGCACCTCGCGCGGCCCGGGCTTGTTGATCGCGACCTCTTCGACCGTTAGCGGTTGGTTCGGGGCATGAAAAACCGCGGCTTTCATCGGGTTTCTCCTAAAAGAGAATTAATGCTCTGTCGTGATGGCGGTCGGTGCTGTTTCTCGGCAGGAAGACATCGTTGGACCGCCTCGGCGGTATTCGAAAGCAGAGTTTCGCCTGCGGCGCATCGACATGCGCGACAGTCACCAGCCGTTCGAAAAGGGGCGTGTTCTGAGCGATCAGCCGCAGCCCCGCGCCGACCAGGACGAACGCCTTCTTCATTAGCCGCTCTCGCAGGACCGTCGCCGCCGTCTCGCGTTCGGCATCATAGCCGAGCGCGTTCAGCCGCGCCTCGTCGGCCTTGGCCCGGCTCGCACCGAGGCGGCATTCAGCCCCAGGGCACCAAAGGCGGGATCGGAGAAGTCGATCAGCGACGGCTCCAGGCCAACGATCAGCACACTCGTCTTTGCCACTATTTCCTCTGTTCTGGAGAATTAGTCTTCGCTGACTGCCATTCCTTAGTCTTGCTGCCGATTGGGCGAAACACCGCCGCGTCATCCACCCACCCCGCTTCCTTCGCGTCAGCGCGTTTTTCCTACGCCATGAAATTGAGGCGGAGACCGGGTTCGGGCCAGTCCATCGCAGCGAGTTGACCGGTGCCGGAGAGCGTCACGTAGGCGGTCTTCAAATCCGGTCCGCCAAAGCAGATGTTGGTCGGATAGACGTCGGGCATCTTGACCTGCCGCACGACCCTGCCGTCGGGCGCGATCACGGTGATATGGCCGGTGATCAGGGTCGCTACAGCGATGTTGCCGGAGGTCTCGACGGCGAGGCTGTCGAAGCGCTGAAAACCGGGCAGTCCACACACCAGCCGGCCGGTATAGGGTGCAGGAAAAGGCTCCTTGCGGAGTACCCCAGGCTCGACGATATCGAAGGCGAAGAGCCGCGAGCTTTCGGTGTCAGCGACGTAGACGGTCTTTTCGTCCGGCGACAGGCCGACGCCATTAGGGCTCAGCATCGGATGGACCAGCTCGACGATCTTCGAGCCATCGGGCAAGGCGTAGTAGAGCCCGCCATGATCGCGGTCGCGGCCGCGCCTTTTCCCGAGATCGGTGAAATAAAACCCGCCCTGGCGATCGAAGACGATGTCGTTCGGCGCCGACAGTTTGTGGCCATCGCATTGGCTGTAGAGCACACGCATCTCGCCGGTGCGCGGATCGATCCGTTGAATGTAGCCGCACTGGTAGTTCCTGGCCGGCCCGGTCGCGAGGAAACTGCCTGCGGCATATTCGGCACCCCCATTGTTGCAGAGGTAGAGCGCGCCATCGGGTCCTAACGCCAAGCCGTTAGGTCCGCCGCCTGTAGACGAGACCGTCGATTTGTTGCCATCAGGTGCAACTCGGGTAACCGCGCCGCCGGCAATCTCGCCCAGAATGACAGAGCCGCCGGCCATCGCCACGGGCCCTTCGGGAAACCGCAACCCCGTCGCCATCACCCGGATATCGGCCATCGCGTCCGCCTCCCCTTCCGAATTCCCCGGAATTCTGTCGCCGGGGTCACCCGAGCGTCAAGCGCCCTTATCCTAGACGAGTGTCAGGTACACCTTGGCCGGGAATTGTTGAACCGTTGGCGAAGTTTTATTAAGAGCTCGCTATAACGCGATTTTTTCGGTTAATTTCTCCGTTCGGAGCGCGCTCGGCGGTTGTTTTGGAGAAAGGGAACATGCGGCGCAAACCTTTGGCTATGGGTCTCGTCGTTGCAACGATCCTTTGTCTGGTGGCGGTGGCGAGCCCGGCACCACCTGCTCGCGCGCTGGTGTTCAATGTAACCTACGGCTTGAGCGTGGTCTCGGCACCGGCAGCATTTCGGGCCGCGTTCCAGGACGCGATAAACCTTTATCAGACGACTTACATCGATCCGATTACCATCAATATCGACGTGGGGTGGGGAGAGATTGACGGAAACCCGTTGAGCCCCGGCAACCTCGGTCAGAGCCGCACCAATCAACCCGGTAATTTTACCTATAGCCAAGTGAGAAGCGCGCTGATTAGCGATGCGAAATCCGCGGCAGACTCTCAGGCGATATCGACGCTAGGGGCCACGGACCCTACTGGCGGGCGCGCTTTTCGCATGTCAGATGCCGAGGCGAAGGCCCTGGGCTTGCGCGTAGAGAACGCTCCAGGCATCGATGGCTGGGTGGGGTTCAGCAGTACGGCTAGCTATACATTCGATCCTAATAACCGAGCGGTCGCTGGCGAATTCGACTTTATCAGTGTTGCCGAGCATGAGATTGCCGAGATTATGGGCCGTTACGGAATGACCCAGAATGGCTGCGGGGCGACGTTATGCGATTCTCCGATCGACCTGTTCCGGTATACGAGCCCCGGAAACATCGATCTCAACCCCGAGAACGGGTCCTATTTCTCGATCGACAGTGGCAACACAAATATCAACACCTTCAATGGCACCGGCGGCGGAGACCTGAGTGACTGGTTGGGATTGACGCCCGATGTGTTCAATCATTCCTTGAGCCGAGGGAATGACCCTTGCAGCACGACCTCGGCCAATGTCAAAGCGGTCATCGGCTTCTACGGCGTCTACGACATGGTGGCGCAATGGGAGCATGACCAGATCACCCGTCCGCGCTCAATTTCGGTCACTGAGAAATTACTCGGCTGTTCTCCAATGATTAGCCGCAGGGCATTCTTTGAGGCGTCGCCGTTGAGCTATGCGACGGTGGACAAGAACAACACGCGCTTCCTGCTGATCTATAGCCGGGAAGACGACATCGTCGAGCCTGCGACACAGTCGGAGAAGTTCCTGACTGGGCTCAAGCAGGCTGGCTTCTTTGCGCGCAGGATCGTCGTGCCCGGCGCCGGCCATTTCTGGAGTGTGACCCGGTCGAGGAGCCCGGCGGCTTCGGCGCTTACGCCGGCCCCAGCGTGCTACGGTTCCTTGCGGGACAACTCGAGGACGCGCTGGTGAGGCCCTACGTCACATTTAATCCAGCGTCTCCCGATAAAACCAGATTGCGATCGCTCCCACTACGACTGTGAAGGCGACGATCGGCCACAGTTCGGGAAGAATCTCCGTGGCAACATTGCCCTTGAGCAGGATGCCGCGCACGATGCGCAGCGCATGCGTCGTCGGGAAAATCTCGCCAGCCCATTGCGCCCACACCGGCATGCCGTAGAACGGGAACATAAAGCCGGACAATAGAATCGACGGCAGCACAGTGAACTGCGCCAACTGCATCGCCTGCATTTGGCTCGTCGCAATCGTCGAAAAGGTGAAGCCGAGAGCGAGGTTACTGGCAATGAATAGCCCGAGCGCCAGGATCAGCAGCAACAGCGAGCCGCGGATCGGCAGGCCGAAGACCGCAGCTGAGATCGCCATGATCAACACGACCTGAACATAGCCGATTGCGATATACGGGACGATCTTGGCGACCATGACCTCGATCGGCCTGACCGGCATGGCCAGCAGGTTCTCCATAGTCCCGCGCTCCCGTTCGCGGGTGATCGACAAGGTTGTGATCAGCAATGTAGAGAACATCAGAACGATGCAGACGAGCCCCGGCACGATACTGAGGACGGTCAGCTGCTCCGGATTGTACCGAGCATGGACGATAAACTGAAACGGCGGCTTTGCCGGTTCGGATTGCAGTTTCGGCGGGAGGTCGCGGTTGAGCGTCGCAGTGAGCGAGGCGAGTGCTGCCGTTGCGTTGCCAATAGCCGAAGGATCGGTTGCGTCCGCGTCCACCAGGACCGCAGGCGTCTCGCCCCGATCGACCGACCGCTCGAAATTCGGCGGGATATTGATGACGAACAGGACCTCGCCCTCGGCCAACGCCCGCTCCGCCTCCTCTTCGGAAGCGAGCGGTCGGATGTCGTAATAGCCGGTATTGCGCAGGGCGGCGACGATCGTGCGCACATACTGCGAATGTTCGGGCGACAAGAGTCCGGTCGGTAGATGCTTCGGGTCGGTATTGATCGCATACCCGAACAAAAGAGCTGCATGACCGGTAGGGCGATGATCAGGCGCAATGTCATTGGATCGCGTCGAACCTGGATCCATTCCTTGTGCAGCACGGAAAGGAATCGCCCAAAGGAAAACCCGTTCATTGCTCCTCCGCGGGAGAACGCTGCTACCTGCCGACAAGAAGCCCCTTGCCCTGGGCTCTGTGGCTGTCTCGCAGAGCACTCTTCCAACTTAAAATCATCTGCCGGATGGCCTCAGCTTTCACACGAATGCCGAGACGAACTCAACAAATGAATAAAGACGTCCTCGAGCCGGGGCTCGACCTCATGCCACGTCAGCGCGGCATCGCCGAAATCGGCGATCGCCCGCTCAAGCGCGGCACGGTCGCTGCCGGCGATATGGACGGATCGTCCGAAAACCGCGGCCGCATCGATGCCCGAGATCTGCCGCAGTCGTCGCGCGGCCTCGTCGATCGCCTCTCCGGTGGCCTCATAGGTAACGAGCCCGGAATTGCGTGCCACCTGGTCGGGCGCACCCTGCGCGACAATGTGGCCGTCCGAAAAATAGACGATGCGCTCACACCTTTCGGCCTCGTCCATGTAGTGGGTCGAGACGAGGGTGGTCAGACCTTCGCCCGCCATGTCGTGAATAAGATCCCAGAACTCGCGACGGGCTTCGGCATCGACCCCGGCGGTGGGCTCGTCGAGCAGCAGCAGTTTTGGCTCGTGCAATACGCAGGCGGCGAGCGCCAGCCTTTGCTTCCATCCGCCCGAAAGGTGTCCGGCGAGCTGGTCCGCTCGCCCGGCCAGACCCATTCTCGCTATCACATTCTGCACCGCCTGCCGGCGGTTGCGCATCTGATAGACCCGGGCGACGAAATCGAGGTTTTCAAACACCGTGAGATCCTCGTAGAAGCTGAAGCGCTGGGTCATGTAACCAACCTGTCGCCGAATGCGCGGGGCATTCGCGATGATGTCCAACCCGAGATAGGTTCCGCTGCCGCCGTCCGGCGTCAGCAGACCGCAGAGCATGCGGATCGTCGTCGTTTTGCCGCTACCATTGGCGCCGAGGAAACCGCAGACCTCGCCCGCGGCCACCTGCAAATCCAAGCCATGCACGACTTTATGCGCGCCAAAGCTTTTCTGCAGGTCGCGCACGTCGATGACGAGGTCAGTCATTGACTGGCTCCCGCACCGATCGGTCGAACACTGATCGGCTGGCCCGGATTGAAGAGAACAGCCTGGTCCGGTCGCGGACGAGCCTCGATCCGGTAGACGAGCTTCGCCCGCGTGGATTCGCTGTAGATGACCGGAGGGGTGTATTCCGCCGTCGGGGAGATGAAAGAGATTGTTCCGGCCAGGCCCCGTTGACACCCGTCACAGCCGAACGAGACAGCGTCGCCTCGATGCAGCCCCGACAAAGCAGTCTCGGGAACGAAGAAGCGGACGAAAATATTCTCCGGAGGCAAGATCGACACGACGGGTGCTCCTGCTGCCATCGTTTCACCTGGTTGTGCCAGCACGTCGGCGACGCGACCGCCCACGGGTGCGGTGACGGTGCGCTGCGCCAGCCGCCATTCGGCCATCGCCACGGCTGCCCGCCCTGCCGCGACCGAAGCCCGCTGCGCCTCGATCTCCCGCTCCCGGCCCATGGGCGCGCGCGCCTGGGCGAGGGCCGCTTCCGCGTGCTGCGCCTTAGCTTCCGCCGACTTATAATCGGCTCGACGCTGATCTACGGTTTGTGCGGTAGAATATCCCGTCCGCAATAGCGCTTCGTCACGCTGGAGATCGGCTCGCGCCCGTTCGAGAGTCGAGCGTGCATCGGTCAGGTTGGCCTCCGCTTGTGCGACTTCCGTCGGTTTCATTGCAGCTTCGAGATTGGCTAGCTGCTCTTCCGCTTGGGCGAGCTGACGCGCCGCCTGATCGCGCGCAGCGCGTTCATGCGTGTCGTCCTGCGTAAATAAAGCAGCGCCTCTCACGATCTGATCGCCACGGGCCACGGAGATCGCGGTCAACTGCCCTTGCTCGATCGGCGCGACCTTGACGTAGTCGGCTTCGGCATAACCTTGCCACGCCGGCGAAGCCGTGCTGCGCTGCTGCGACCACCACAGCCAGCCGATGCCGACGCCGAGAATGACCATGACGACGATCGATAACCGCATGGCTTGCCTTTACGATACGATCCGGTATCGTATCTGATCTCTCAGATGGGCATTTCGACGAAATCGGGCAACTCTCGCAGCGCAATAGGACGACCCCGAAACCCGGTGATCGATCAGGCGATCTTGCGGGCCGCTCTGGAACTCTTCATCGAGCAAGGGATCGTCGGGGCGAGCATAGAGAGGATCGCCAAGCGCGCCGGTGTCGCAAAAACCAGCGTTTACCGGCGCTGGTCGAGCCGCGAGGCGTTGCTCGCCCAGGCGATCGAAGTCGCACGGAACGCAACCGGTTACACGGCCGATCTGGTAGAACGCACTCCGCCTCAAGACTTTGTCAAGCTGCTGATTGAGGCGTGCGAGGTGGTTGGCAAGCCTGAAATCCGCAAGCTGATGACGAGATTGATCGGCTCGATCCCGGACTATCCGAAGCTGATGGAGGTCTACCGCGACACCTATTACTTGCCGCGGCGGCAGGCATTCGGACGCGCCCTGGCACGGGTCCGAGCGGCGGGTTTGCTAGCCAAAGACATCGATCTCGAAGCGCTTGCCGACATGATCATCGGGGCGGTGATGCATCGCCTGATCATGCCGTCACCAGGAGATAACCCGGCAGGCGAACTTCGCGATCATATGATCGGTCTGCTGCGCCAAGCCGGCTTTGATGTCTCCGCCGTCCAACGGTGAGTCGCTGTTCGTTGGTCCGGTGCGCGGTTAAGCTCGGGAACAGGACAGCTCGAAAGGAGAGCGCTGATGGATTTCGGGATCGGCATCGCCACATCGAGCGATTCATGGAAGCTGGCGCAGCGGGCTGAGGAGCTGGGCTTCACCCACGCTTGGTTCTTCGACACGCAGATGATCACAGGCGATTGCTTTGTCGCGATGGCGGGGGCAGCATTGAGGACCTCACGCATCCGCCTTGGCACCGGCGTGCTGGTCCCGTCGAACCGGATCGCCGCAGTGACCGCGAACGCGTTGGCGACATTGAACGGCATGGCGCCGGGCCGGATCGATTTCGGGATCGGCACCGGCTTTTCGGCGCGGCGGGCGATGGGGCTGGGGGCTGTCAAGCTCGCCGAAATGGAAGAATACGTCCGCGTCGTCTACGCCCTGTTGAACAATGAGACCGTCGAGACCCCGATCGAAGGCAAGCGGCGGAAGATCCGCTTTCTGAACCCCGAATTCGGGCTGATCAACACCAAGGACCCGATCCCGCTCCACATCTCCGCCTACGGGCCACGATCGCAGGCGCTGACGGCGAAGTTGGGCGCCCGCTGGAAGAGTTTTGTTTCCGATGCCCCGGGCGCGATGGCCGCGATCGAGAGCATGCAGCAGAGCTGGCGGGCGGCCGGTCGCGCATCGACTGATCTCTATGCGACGGCCTGGACCTGTGGCTGCGTGCTGGCCGAAGGCGAGCCCGCGGACAGCCCGCGCGCCATGGCGCAAGCTGGGCCACGCGCCGCAGTCCTTTTGCACCGGGCGGCCGACTTCGACATGGAGGGTTGGCAGAACACCTCGCCGTCGCCATCTGAGGTCGCCGCCGAGGTCGCCAGCTATGTCGAGATTGCGCGCCGTTATGAGCCGCCCGACGCGCGCTATCTGACCAATCACCGCGGCCATTTCGTTTTTGTCAAACCCGAGGAGCGTAAGTTCGTCACCGCCGAACTGATCCGGCGGACCACATTCACCGCGACCGAGCAGGCGCTCAAACAGCGGGTCGAGGCCCTGCGCGAGGCCGGTTGGAGCCAACTCGTTATCGCGATCACCCCGGGCGGGGAACGCGCGCTCGAAGACTGGGCGCGCATCAAGCGCGCGTTTGACTAGGCCATGTGGTTGAACGTAGCGGGCAGGGAATCGTCTCCCATGCCATAGCCGAAGGATTACCGAGCATGCCGACCGCTGTAAATCTGACCGAAAAGCTCTACGCCTTTTCTGATCTGTGGTCGCCGAAGATCATCGCACAATTTAACGGGCACGATGTGATGGTGGTCAAGGTCAAGGGCGAGTTTGTCTGGCACTCGCATGCAGAGACGGATGACTTCTTCCTGGTTCTCGAGGGGAACCTCAGGATCCAGCTCTGAGAGGGCGAGGTGAGGCTGGGTCCTGGTGATCTCTACGTCGTACCGAAGGGTGTCGAGCACAGACCAGTCGCTGAGGAGGAAGCCCACCTTCTGCTCATCGAACCTTACGGCACGCCGAACACCGGTGACCGGCAACGGCAGCGGTCAAACACGCGATCTAATAAAACGAGGAGCACATGCGCATCGAGATCATCTGCACCGGCGACGAGGTGCTGACCGGCAAGATCGTCAACACCAACTTCAGCTATATGAGCCAGAAGCTCGAGGATTTCGGGCTTTCGGTCGTCTGGGCGACGACCGTCGGCGACGATCGCGAAGAATTGCTCGCGGCGTTCCGGCTGTCGGCCGAGCGCGCTGATGCTGTGATCGTCAATGGCGGCCTGGGCCCGACGATCGACGATCTGTCGCAGGAGATCGCCGCGCGCGCCGCCGGGGTCGAGCTCGTCCTCAACGATGACTGGCTCCAGCGCATGGAGGATTTCTTTCGTCGGCGCAACCGGGTCATGTCGGAGAACAACAAAAAGCAGGCGATGCTGCCAGCGACCGCCGAGATCCTCGACAACCCGATCGGCACCGCCTGTGGCTTTGCGCTCGACATCGGCAAGGCGCGGTTTTTTTTCACCCCCGGCGTGCCGCGCGAGCTCTACCGCATGCTGGAAGAGCAGATCATCCCGCGACTGTTGGCGCGCGGCGGGGCGCCCTCGGCGATCCATCTGAAGCGCTTTCATTCCTACGGGCTCGGCGAGTCCCACGTCGATCAGTTGCTGACCGGGGTCGAAGACCTCGTCCCCGATGGCAGCGTCAAGCTCGGCTTTCGCACTCACTATCCGCAGATCGAGACCAAATTGACCGTCCGCGGCGCCGATATGGACGAGATCCAACAGAAGCTCGTACCGGTCGAGGCAGAGGTGCGCAAACGCCTCGGCAATTTCATCCTCGGCGAAGACGACCAGACGCTCGAAGGTGTCGTGCTGGCGGAGCTGACCGCGCGAGACGGCTCATTGGCGGTGGTCGAGACTTTCACTGCCGGTCAGATCGCCGCCCGCTTCGCCCATTTGCCCGGGGCCGAAAGGGTGTTTCGTCGCGGTCTCGTCGCCCGCGACCCAGCCGAGCTCGCAGCTACCCTCGGCCTCGACGGTGCGCTGATCTCGGGCGAAATGAACCGCGAGACGGCCGAAAAGGTGGCGCAGACCATGCGCAAGGAGACCGGTGCCTCGCACGCGCTCGCGGTGCTGATAGAGGTCGATGACGGCCCCGACCGCATTGATTTCGGCGGCAGCATCCATCTCGCGATCGCCTCGGATGAAGGGACCGAATCCCGCCGGTCGCGCATCTATGGCGGTCGCGACTGGGTGAGGCTGGGTGCTGCTGAGCTTGGCCTCGATTGCCTGCGCCGCTACCTGCAGGGCCTCCCGGTCACCGAACGCACCGACTTCGAGCGGGTTTAGGGAGCGACATTAGCGCCGTTACTAGGTCCTTACCGCCGGAGGTATCGGCGAATACCCTCCGAGCCTCGATAATTCGCCGTCTGTCGGGATTTCCAGTGTGAAGTGCTTCACACGAGCCCGTCCGGCGAGCGCACCGATTTCGAGCGGCTAGAGGGGCAGGCTTGGCTACGTGGAATAACAGGGTAATTCCCATCAGGGAATTCGCCCGGCTTTTCTTTTCTTGGAAGTTCTCTGTTCTCTAGTATTTCTTTCCCTGATCACTCCACAAAATTTCTCTGTTAGCTTTCTTAGGGAATTTCTGCCATAAGTATTTCATAATACGCGCATAACCGAGGGTAATGAAGATATTTTACCTTGGAAAAGCCGATTTCCCAGTAATTGGGACCCTCGGCATCGGCGGTTGCGGACCGGTCGGAACGGACGCTATAGATCGACAATGGCCTGCGAAGTCGTCCTTGTTCACAGCTCGGATCTGCACGTCGACGAGGACCGCGCTGCTGGCTCCCGTGGCTGCGGCAGTACGGCGGGGTTGCGTTTGGTGCTGTTGACCGCACAGGCGGTGCGGGCGGATGTCGTACTGTTGGCCGGCGACACCTTCGAGAATAATCAGCTGGGCTCGGCCATTCTCGATCGTGCCGGGCGGTTGCTCGCCGAAGCCGGCATCCCGGTCGTGATCCTTCCGGGAAACCACGACCCGGCACTTGACAACTCGGTCTTTGTCCGCGGAGGGTTC
>Ga0310914_10003737_pt1 | contig 10539 bp, 7 predicted proteins | sample GREbulkMGAN108_FD_203450 | JGI IMG/M metagenome (GOLD analysis project Ga0310914, IMG submission 203450) | Lab enrichment of tropical soil microbial communities from Luquillo Experimental Forest, Puerto Rico - GRE.bulkMG.AN108 | ecosystem: Environmental > Terrestrial > Soil > Tropical forest >...
GCGAATGTCGCCGCCAAGCTCCTTCCCGTAGGCGGCCGCGTCGCCCACCAGGTTGAGCAAATCGTCCTGAATCTGGAACGCCGCCCCGAGGAAGAACCCGAAACGGATGCAGCGATCGGGATCGAGCGCTCCTTGCGCTCCGATGAGGGCACCGACCCGGCTGGGGTGAATCGTCGCGAGCCAGCACGTCTTCTTCAGGACCATGAGGAGGTAGTCCGCTTCCACCACGTCGGTCACGTTATCGCGCCGCCAGCCCAGCTCGAGGGCCTGGCCTTCCGCAGATTCGCGTGCCATTCGTTCTGTTTCTTCGAGGATTCGGAGTGACAGGTAGGGGCCGAGCGTTTCACGGTTGTCGATCAGCGGCCGCATCGCCAGCAGCGACAGCGTGTCGCCGACGTTGATGGCGATCGGCACGCCCTCGTTGACGTGCATGGTTGGCCGGCCGCGGCGCTGCTCGCTCTCATCCTCGATGTCGTCGTGGATGAGCATGGCGTTGTGAAGCAGTTCAATCGAGACCGCCGTTCGCAGGGCCATCTCGAGCGGCGTTCCGAACGCACGGGCGGTTGCGATGCACAAACTCGGCCTGAAGGCGCGTCCGCCGCGGCGCGGGTAATCGCCGACGAGATCGTACAGATAGCGGCGCGGCTCCGCCGTTGGCAGGTACTCGAACAACGACGCCCGCGTGGCGTCGCCGTACTCTCGCAACACCGACGACACGAGGTTTCCGCCGGTCGCGTCCATGGTTGGCCGGCGGCGACTACGGTGTCCTCGAGATCTGAACCAGCAGCGTGCCGACCTGCGTCCCGTCGGCATTGTTGACGATCGCACCCCGGTAGCGCCCTGGCGGCTGGGTGTCCGGAACAGAGACGCTCACCTGAATCGGCCTCGGCCCGCAGGTGATGCTCGCGGTCAGCGGTGGCGCGCCGACATGTTCGGGCGCCGGGTCGACGATCCGGAGCTCGGCGGCCGAGAGCGTCATGGCATCGGCACCAGGCGCCAGCGTCGTCGTGACCTCCGTCGGATGCCGCGATGTCACCCGCACCGAGATGTTGGGGGACGACGTGGTCTGTGCATACGAGGTCCAGGGACCGCGGTACATGGCCCCGGGCGCGAAAGCGGACATCGCGCAAACCCACGCCTGCATTGCCTGGATCCACGGGGCAATCAGCGGTGCCATCGGCCCCCACGCGATGTACGGGTTGCTGCAGCTGTAGCGATCGTCGTTCATAGTGCCTCTCTGTCTGGCGTGTTCCCGTTGGCGGGTCGCAGCCTCCAGGCCGCGACGCATGTATTCGTCGATTACCGTATATGCCGTGTTGACGCCGCACTCCACCGCACCCTTGACCGCGCTATCCGACACCTCAGCCAGCTTCTCCGCCGCTTCGACGACACCGAACGGCGAGACTGATCGCGGCGCCGGCCGTCCGCCGGGCACCGCCGCATTGCGAACCGGGCGGGTCCTCGCGAGCGGAACGCGCTTCAATCGGACCGAAGGACTCATACGAGATCCATGGCGACGCTAAGGATGATCGTAGCCAACGATGTCCTCGAGAGCCGGCCTCTGCGAGATCGCATGCGCCGCCAGCAGCCCCGACATCACGGCCGACTCGATGCAACCCGAGTCGAGTCCCGACGCGGTCCAGTCGCCGGCAATGGTCAGGTTGTCGAACGTCATGTCCAGAGGAGACATACGATACGCGATGCTGCCCGGCAGGGACAGCACATATCGATCCGTGGGGTTGACGTTGGCGGTCCAATACTGAGTGTCGAAGCGACGTTCGTCGGCGCCGGGCGTGCCGGTCTTGACCCTCACGCCAGACGTCAGCAAGTCCCAGCGAAACCGGTCCCCGCACGCGGACCTGGGCCATAACGCCCTTATGTCGCGGTCAAGGAAACGAACGGCGTTGCCTCGTACCCGTTCACGTTGTTCGGAATGAAACCGATCCGTGACGGCACCCGTGCCGGCGGCGTCGGGCAGAACGCTGCAGAAATACGCGATCGTTCGTACCGACCCTTTCCAGGTTTCCTCCGGGACCAGATGGCTCATATCCGCCCATGTGTCGAAGGGCTCCACGAAGCCCGAGAGGTTGACGGGCGCATGCCGCCAGCCGAGTTCGTGAATGTCTGCCCGCATCCATATCTGGAACGCCTGCGTCGGCACCGTCTTCACGTGCTCGACCATCTCGCGCCAGCGCGGCTCGCGCTCGATCAGTTGGTGCGCCACCGCTGGAAGAGCGCCGACGCTCACGCCGAGCACGACGTAATCGAAGTCGCGGGTCACGTGCAACGTCTTCTTCGCGACCCGGCGTGTCTCCCAGACCGCCTCGAAGGGGCGATCCTCTCGTGCCAGCACGGGTCCGTTGACGAGCTGCTGAAAATCCGGCCGTGCCGGCCAGCTCGGCACGCCATGGACGTCAACGAGCGGCTGGTATTCGCCGCCGCCTTTGACGCGCGCCTGAACATCGAACTCCAGCGCGGTGACATAGGAGGGTCCATCGCCGGCGGGCGGGGCCAGGGCGACGTTGCGCAGGCGATGAAAGAACTTGAAGCGCACGCCCCGCTTCTTCAGCACCTGGTACAGCGGCGCAAAGACGACGTCGCCCATGCCGGCGCTCATGCGCCAGAACAGCGCACCGCGGTAGGTGAAAAACATGCGCACGGCCGCACGCAAGGCCACGCCGGCAGCGAGGCGCGGACGCTTCACCTCCCCGTTTTCGAACGCGAAGGTGAGATCGTAGATCCCCCGCATGAACCCTGAGTCGAGCGACTCTTCGGACGCGCCGTTCATGCGCAGCCAGTCGCGCCAGTCGTACTCGTTGATCGCATCGAATCCGCGCGGATCGAGCGCGAGCCCGCACAGCGTCGCACCACGAATGGTCGCAATCACCAGGTCGATCACCTGCCAGATTCGACGCAACTCGCCGTCACCGGCCACGAGCTGCGCGAGCTGTTTGCGGGCGGCAGCAGCCAGCCCCTCGATGAGTTGCAGCGGCAGCTCGGCGCCGTCGCGCAACATCTGTGGAAAAAACGTGTCGATCGATTGACGCAATGTGTTGCAGATCTCGACGAGAGCGGCCGACGTCGCAAACTGCCCGTACCGCAACAGCCGGTCAGTCGCTACCCCGAGCGCGTCCCACGCAAAGGCACCATCCTGCGCCTCGCGGACCGGCTCCGCCACGCCGTCCTGGGAGGCAACCCTGCCCGCGGAGCGCAGTAACTCAGAGAGCAACATCACGGATTGGCGGAGGTAGGCGATCACGGTGAAGGGTTCGTCGCGCGTGAGCGGATCGCCGGGCAGGCCGTGTCCCGGAGGGAAGTGCGCGAGCCAGAATTCCCAACCATCCTGTGCGCGATCGGCGACGCCGACGTCTGGCGCCGGTTTGAACGCATCACGCCAGTCGGCGAACCGGCAGTTCGGAAACGCCGCGTGGCGCTCGGCATAACACTGGCGCATCAGGCGAAACGCGTTCTCGTAGAAGCCCATCCACAGATGAAGGCCATGCTCTTCGATCCGGTCGGCGACGCCGCGCCCCGACGCACCTTTCCCGCCGAGCCGCCACCCCATTTGATAAACGGTCACCTTATACAGGCCGTGGTGCTCCGGCTTGGTCAGCTCGAAGGCGGTCGTCAGCGCCGAACAGCCTCCGCCGATTACCGTGACACGTATACGCTTTCCGGGGTCCGCCATCGTGTAACCCAGCGAGAATCGCCCCCGACCGGCGTGCTGACACACGCCATGTGTCCTTCACGTCAGGGCGCGCCGAGTATATCAGGCACATGGACGAGGTTCGGGGCCGCGGAAGCATAGTTGATCGCGGGACATAGTTGGCAACGTTCGAGGAAACACGACGAATCTACTACATAGGGGTAATACACAGGATGCTCTGGCTCATTGCGAGACACTCCCTGCTCACTTCGGGTCACTGAGGGCCGGGCGTTGGGTCGCGTCACGTCTCCCGAAATCGAGTGTCCCAGCTGAAGACAACGTCGAAGGCAAGCGAAACCGCACTTGAAATCACGGAAGCGCCCTCTTGGGCGTCCGCAACGCTACGATGTTCGGAACGGCTTTTTCAACGGGGTTCTGGTTATACCAGTCCTCAATGTGCACCCGCCGAGTACGCGCCCACGTTGCGATTTCATCAATGTCTGGATTCTTCGACCACGCACGCCACAGGGAAATGCCGGTGTGCCTGAAACTCTTCGCTGTGCGATACGCGATGGTGCCGTTGTCTCGGCGCACCTCCCACAGCCCCGCCGACTGATACAAGTCCCTCAGCCCGTCACGGTGGTTTTCCAGAAACAGCTTGTCGGTGGGCTTCGCGTCCGGTCTAGCTGCTTTCAGGTGGTCGGAGGCTTCAACGGCGTGATACAACCCGATGGCTTTCTCGCGTTCGTTTTTTGCCTTCCCGTGCTTCCCGAACACCCACATCCGCACGCAATCGAGCACTTCGCCGCCCGATGTCATCTTGCCCTTCTCGCAGTCTGCCCACGTGATGCTTTCGGCTTCACCGACACGGAGCGCGGAACAGACCGAAATCAGCACGAACATCAACAGTTCTTCCCGTTGCCGTCGTGTTCGTGGGTTCAAGTCTGGTTCGTTCATCCGTTCCTTCGCCACGGACACCAGCATCATGTATTCACCAAGCGAGAGGTGGGGCGTTGGGTTCTTGGCAACGGCGAAGGTGCCACGCCACTCAGGGAACGCCGGCATTTTGGCGATGATCTTTTCGACTTCAATGGCGTATTTGAAAACTAACCTGAAGAACAACATGTCTTTGCGGAGTGTGGCGTTCGTGATGGTCGTTCCGCGTTTGTTCGTTGCCCATTGTTTTCGAACGAGACGGAACTGCGACAGCCATGTGTAGTCAATGTCTTCAATTTTCAGGTCGTCATTGAACAGGTCTGCCCACGTGCCCGGCTCATCGCTAGCGGAACCATTCAGCACGCTCCACTTCTGCTTGTAGTTCCTGATTTGCCCATCGGAAATCTCCCCGCGCTTCGTGGTCTCGAGCCAATAGAGACACCGTTCCGCCACGTCCGTGAACTTGTGCCCGTGGAGCGTTTCAGTTTGGGCTTGCTTGTAAAGATCCTGAAACCACCAACCGGCTTCAACGCGGGCATCACGTTCGTTGGTCTTCTTGGTGTTGTAGATCGCGTAGCCGCCTTTGATGTGCGTGCGAGCGTAGATGTTCGGTCCGCCGTTGCGGCGTTCAAGGTAGACCTTGCCGAACCCGGTATCGAGACAGCCGATCCGTTCGGTTCGCTGTTGCCGTTTGGTGCCGCTCGGCATATCCTTGCTGAAAGGCTTTGCGCACTGTAGCGCGGCCTAGGCGTGTTGTCCAGTTTTGTCCACTGACATCATGCCTCTAACCACCAGCGGAAGTGGCGGAACTGGCAGACGCACCAGCTTGAGGGGCTGGCGCTCGCAAGAGCGTGGGGGTTCGAATCCCCCCTTCCGCACCAATCCTCAAATGCTAAGAAGGAAGCCGCTTACGGGCGGGCGTGTCGTCTGACTCAGACACAAAAGCTGGTGAGTTTTCAGCGGTCGGGTGCAACGCTTGTGCAACGGCTTCCGCATTCTGTCGCTTCTGCTCCTTGTCCCTATCAGAAATTCGGTACTTCATGTGGCGATTGGCTTTACCGCTCGTTGGTGACAACTTGCTCGAGTATGCGCCCCAGCGTCAACGGACTCGGCCTGTCCTCCGCCAAAACTGGATCCGACAAAAAATCTCACGAAATCTGAGGCAGTCGACGCTTCAGAGCCATCGCAACAGAACTCCACTTGAAGCCCGAAAAGCCGACAAATGTCGATCTAGAAGTCAGGGTCGACTCGGTTTCGTACCGATGAGCTTTGGGACCTGGACAGGAAGACGCACGCGTCCAGGTGGCACCGCCATGGCGCACTCGGCTAGCTCCGCAATACGATCATCATTGCCATCGCCAGCCCGAGCGCCCGCGTGCCTCTGACCGGCCAGACGTCAGACCCCGGGCCTAAATAATCGCGAACTACCGAGCGATTGCATTATGGCGAACGACAGGTGACACTCGCTTCAACTTTCGACGTATGATTAGCAGTCCCAGCAGGCGACTGCTAATCGCTCAGGGCCGGCTCGATCAAGTCCACCGGAGGCACTTGCAAATTTGCGCCAGACCGACGGAGTACACGCCATGAACGTCAGACCATTACACGACCGAATCATTGTGCAGCGTCTTGAAGAAGGCGAACAAAAAGTCGGGGGGATCATCATTCCCGACACGGCCAAGGAAAAGCCCCAGCAGGGCACAGTCATCGCGGCCGGGAACGGCAAGGCCAAGGCCGACGGCAAGCGCATCCGGCTGGATGTCTCAGCCGGCGATACGATCCTCTTCGGAAAGTATTCCGGCCAGGAGATCAAGCTCGAGGGCGAGGAATACCTCATCATGAAGGAAGACGAAGTGTTGGCGATCGTCGAAGGCGGAACCAAGCACGAGACCAAGACAAAGAAGTAGCAGGTCGTTGAGACCTGCTCACGGGAGACAGAAAAGCAATGGCAAAACAGATTGTGTACGGCGAGCGCTCGCGCCAGGCCATCCTGCGCGGCGTCAACCAGCTCGCTGACGCAGTGAAAGTGACGCTCGGCCCCAAGGGGCGGAACGTGGTCCTCGACAAGAAGTTCGGATCCCCGACGATTACCAAGGACGGCGTTACGGTCGCCAAGGAAATCGACCTCAAGGATCCCCTTGAGAACATGGGCGCGCAAATGGTGCGTGAAGTCGCGAGCAAGACCTCGGACACCGCGGGCGACGGGACGACCACCGCCACGGTGCTGGCGCAGGCGATCTACCGTGAGGGGGCGAAGAACGTCGCGGCCGGTGCGAACCCGATGGACATCAAGCGGGGCATCGAGAAGGCCGTCGAAGCGCTGACCGCGGAGCTGAAGAAGATGTCGAAGCCGGTGAGCGGCAACATGGTCGCCCAGGTCGGCACCATCTCAGCGAACAACGACGAAACGATCGGGAAGATTATCGCGGATGCGATGGACAAGGTTGGCAAGGACGGCGTGATCACGGTCGAAGAGGCCAAGACACTCGAGACCTCCCTCGAGGTCGTCGAGGGCATGCAGTTCGACCGCGGCTACCTTTCCCCCTACTTCGTCACGGACGCTGAGCGCATGGAGGTGGTGCTGGAAAACCCGGTCATCCTGATCCACGAGAAGAAGATCAGCTCGATGAAGGACCTGCTGCCGGTGCTCGAGCAGGTGGCTCGGCTCGGCCACCCGCTGCTGATAATCGCTGAGGACATCGAGGGCGAGGCGCTCGCCACGCTCGTCGTCAACAAGCTGCGCGGCACGCTGCAGGCCGCGGCCGTTAAGGCGCCCGGCTTTGGCGATCGCCGCAAGGCCATGCTCGAGGACATCGCCACGCTCACCGGTGGCAAGGCCATCACCGAGGACCTCGGCTTGAAACTCGAGAACCTCAAGATTGAGGACCTCGGTAAGGCGAAGAAGATCACCATCGACAAGGACAACACGACGATCGTCGAGGGAGCGGGCACGTCGGCCGCCATTGAAGGCCGCGTCAAACAGCTCCGGGCGCAGGTGGAAGACACCACTTCTGACTACGACCGCGAGAAGCTGCAGGAGCGGCTCGCGAAGCTGGTCGGCGGCGTCGCGGTCGTCAAGGTCGGCGCGGCGACCGAGACCGAGATGAAGGAGAAGAAAGCCCGCGTCGAGGACGCCATGCACGCCACCAAGGCGGCGGTCGAAGAAGGCATCGTGCCCGGCGGCGGCGTGGCCCTCCTTCGCGCGTCGAAGGTCCTCACGCACCTGAAGCTTGGCGGCGATCAGCAGATCGGCGTCAACATCGTCGCACGTGCGATCGAGGAGCCCATGCGGTGGATCGCGTCCAATGCGGGCCAAGAAGGCTCGATCGTCGTGCAGAAAGTGCGCGAGATAAAGGACGATGAGGGCTTCAATGCCCTGACCGACACGTACGAGAATCTGGTCAAGGCTGGCGTCATCGACCCCGCGAAGGTCGTGCGCTCGGCGCTCGAGAACTCGTCATCGATCGCCTCGCTGCTGCTGACGACCGAAGCGCTCATCTGCGAGATCCCGGAGGAGAAGAAGGAAGCCCCGATGCCGGGCGGCGGCATGGGCGGCATGTACTAACGGACGTCGGCAATCAGAAATTGCAGGATGCTCTGCACGACACAACACAGGCCCGGCTGGGGAGCCCCACTGGGCAGGTTGTTGTCTCATTCTCTAATTCCTGCTCATGAGATCACTGGGCGTCATGCCACGTCGTAGCGCTCCAAAGCCGTAGCGCTTGGTGACAATGAAAAGTCGTGTGACGGACCAACCGCCAAAATTGTGACCGGGCACCGTTGCGAACACGAGACATGCGTGCCTCAGTTCGGAGATCGTGTGCCGACGTGACCATGCCAGCAGGCTAAGACACGAGGGTGGGCGGCCTCGGCGGGATCAGCACGTAGGGTTGATCGCGCAGCCCGCGGCTCAACCGCGCGTGGCGCTGGCGCCAGGACTCGAAGCGCCTGGCGATCGTGTCGAGTAGCCGCGCTTTAGGCGGGGACTGTTCCTGAGCGGCCGCCCGGCTGAAAAAACTCGCGCCCAGCTCGGCATACCAGCGGATGTTGTGCCGCTGGCGCATTTGATCCTCGAAGAACCCCGCCAGCAGCAGGCACTGCGCGCCCGCCGTTTCCATCATTAGGCTGTCGTGCAGCAGGGTCGTGTCGGCAACAAAATGGTCGAAGACCATGCTGAGATTCGCGGGCGCCGGCCAGTCGACGTCGGCCTGTGTGGATATCTGAGAGTAGTGTGCCAGCACGCTGGCGTTGTAGAGCAGTTCCTGTGGATCGACACTGGGCTCGGAGACGTCCTGAAGGCCCAGGAAGAAAAACTCTAGCGCCTGCCGATGATCGGTCGCGAGCAGTTCCCGCAGGGGACCCATAACACCTCCGCGTGACCGTCTTCCGGTCAGCTTGTGCTGCCCGCCTCAGCAACAGCAACTCACGTGCCACGCTCGCGCGAATTCGCTCGTCGCCTCGTCGCTGACCCCGTCCGTGGTGGTCACGAGCATATAGCCTGCGGCCGGATGGCGTGAACAACTTGACAACGCCCGAGGGTCAAGGGCGAGGTGTTTCGTAGGCCCCGGTGGAGGCCTTGCAGACCGAGCGCGCAAGCGCGGTCGACCGGGGAAACCGTTGCACGTGCTGGCGCTCGAAGCCATGCGCAACTTGGACCAGCATTGGAATGAGTCTGTCGAGGAGGCGCTAGCCCCGCCGTCAGGCGTGTGCAAGATGTGCAACAAATTCCGAGAAACGAGTGGTAGGGTCGGGGGCTGGCGCGGTGGCCCGTAGGCAGCTGCTTGGCCGTCTCCAGGGTTTTCCCCCTTCGTGCCCGTATAGAAGCTGCCGTGACTCCGATTCCCAACGTCTGCAGTTCACCGTGAATGTGCGGCGCGCCTCAAAAGGGATTCGCGCGATGCATCTTCTGGATCAGCGCGCGGACGTCGGTGGCGATTGGAGGGCGACCGAGCCGGGGTCGCGCGGAACGCCAGCGCCAGTGCCAGGCGAAGAGGCGGCGATGCCACGAGACGACGGTAGCGGGTTGCACGATCTGCACGGCCTCCCGCCAGCGGCTCCAGACTCGTGAGAGCAGTACCCACAGGAGTCGGTCGGTCTGACTGAGCCGAAGCCGTCGCGGTGCGGTCTGTTGAAGGACGGCGAGTTGATGGCGGAGGGCCAGGATCTCCGCTTCGAGTTCACCTCGAGTTCGGAGGCTGGACCGGATCACTGTAAGGAGGGCCGTGATGCTCGGGCGCATGACTGGGTGAAACGTTACCAGCAGACACCCGTAAGCTCAATCGCTACAAGCTGTACCGAAATTTCGCTAGGGACAGCTGCGCGACAGTGGCGTGAAGCCACTGGTCCTCCCGGCGTGGAGTCCCAATTTGAACGCGTTCGCCGAAAGGTTTGTCGGGTCTGCCAAATCGGAGTGTTTGGATCGAATGGTGCTCCTCGGCGAACCGCATCTCCGCGCGGCGGTCCGCGAGTTCATCGATCATTATCATGAAGAACGTCCTCATCAAGGTCTGGGCAACAAAGTGCTCGCGCCCAAGACAACAGTGATTGGAACAGGTCCGATCGAATGTCGTGAGCGCCTCGGCGGCCTGCTCAAGTGTTATTACCGCGAGGCCGCGTAGCGCCGTGGATCGAGTTTCTGCACCGGACGCGGTGAGCCGCTGCTGACGCCGTATCCGGCTTGTTCGATGGGACCTTCCAGGACGTCGATCGGGTTCTCGGACAGAACGGGTTAGGCTGTTCTCGCTCCTTACGCGATCCCTACTTGCCTACGCTGTGCTGCGCGTCGCGTTCGTTTTCGCAGATGTTCTCGATGAGCTCAGTGTCAGGCAAGAGATTAAACGCTAAGTTCACTGACCAAGGCCTTGTATAGTCCTTGACGTCATCAAACGTGATCTGCAGGTCCAAATGACCAAAGTCTCGACGTCGAAAGCGCTCGGTTGTCAGTAACACGTCACTGT
>Ga0310914_10003738_pt1 | contig 10538 bp, 9 predicted proteins | sample GREbulkMGAN108_FD_203450 | JGI IMG/M metagenome (GOLD analysis project Ga0310914, IMG submission 203450) | Lab enrichment of tropical soil microbial communities from Luquillo Experimental Forest, Puerto Rico - GRE.bulkMG.AN108 | ecosystem: Environmental > Terrestrial > Soil > Tropical forest >...
CAAGGACTCGCAAAAGTTGAAATCGATCGACTTAATCCACAACCGCTATTCTCTTTAGGCGCCTGACCATTCGGCGCCTTGCTGACGCCCGAAAACCAACCCGATATGAGAAATCCGGGCTAGCGGTAGCTGCATGGCGGTGCCCTCCTTGCGCACGGTCACTCGACCTGAGCGATCATCGTGATACCCAGAAGCGGCGAGCCGTTCTTGAACGGCTTTGCTGCGAGGGGAACGCGCTTGCGCTATTGCGGCGCCTTACAGTCAGCAGCCCGCCCCGCGAGGCCAGCCCTCCGCCGCGGCATCGATGCGGCGCGCTGATTTCACTGCTCCACGGGAAGATACTGCGAAGTCAGCGCCCTCGCGTCGATCGCGGGGCAGATCCGCTCCGCCAAGCCATTGATTTTGCGCCCGCTGACAGCAAAATTCCCTAAGCGGGTGAACAGAGAATTAATTCAACCGAACAGGGAACCAAATCCGGCCTAACATCGAAGCACCAAGGAATGCTCGCCGGCTGTGGTCCCGGGAGGTTCCCGGCTGCAGAGTCGCCGCAGACCCGCGAAAGCGGCGGTAACGTGACAGAGATTCACATCTCTTAACTACCGCGACGGCGCCAGCCCGCCCATGATGCCGGGACAGGGTTCCTGCCGAGCTTCCCGTTGATGCGCTTGACGATCCTATCGCGATCGTTGGCACCGCCGTTCGGCTGTGAGAGGAATGCTGCGGCGGAGCTTTTTTGGGCTGCTCGCAGCGATCGGCACATCATGCAAGGGAGAGTACTTTTGGCGCTTGACGACTATACCGCGAACCGGACCGGCTTGTTGCTCGTCGATCCGTATAACGATTTCCTGAGCGACGGGGGCAAACTCTGGCCGGACTTCAAGGCAGTTGCCGAGTCGGTGGAACTGCTGCCGCATCTGCGCGCGCTCCTCGAAGCCGCGCGCCGCATAGGCATTGCAGTATTCTACGTGCCGCACCGACGCTGGTGCGAGGGGAATTATGACGGATGGCGTCATCCTGGCCCATTGCAGGTTCTGACCGACCGAGGCGCCGTCTTTGCGGAAGGCACGTGGGGCGGCGAATGGCATCCGGAGCTCGCACCGCAACCGGGCGACGTCGTGATCGAGCAGCATTGGGGCCAGAACGGCTTTGCCAACACCGACCTCGACTTCCACCTCAAGCAACGCCGCATCGAGAAGATCATCGTCGTCGGCATGGCCGCGAACACCTGTATCGAGGCCACCGCGCGAGGGGGTGCCGAGCTCGGTTATCATGTGACCTTGGTGCGGGACGCTACGGCAGCGTTCAGCCCGGAGGCGATGCAAGCGGCTCACAACTTAAACGGGCCGACCTTCGCGCATGCCATCCTGACGACCCTTGACCTGATCGTGGCGCTAGGCAAGGCGTAAGCCGCGCGCCAGACCGCCTGGTCTACGCCAACTCCTCCAACAGGTTCTTCGCCTCTCGCAGGTCTGCCGTGTTGAAACCTTCGGTGAAGCGGTCGTAAACCGGCCGGAGAATTCCCATCGCGTCGGCGGAACGGCCATGACCGCGCAAAAGCCGGGCAAGGCTCAGGGCGACCCGCAGCTCCCAAAACAAGGCGCCCTGCTCGTGCGCCATCTCAGCCGCTTGAGCAAAGCAATCTGCCGCTGCCTGAACGGCTTGATTCGAGGTTTGCCTCAGCAGCACCTCGCCCTTGATGCGGAGCAGTTCGGGGACATACCACTGTTGGCCCTCTTCCTGTCCCGCAGCCGCCTCGATCGCCTTGCACACGGCATCGTGTGCCTCGTCGAGCTGCCTGAGTCCCGCGAGCGCAAGGGCGAACGATCCCATGAACTCAGGGTAGGAGAGCCGCCAGCCGGTCTGATTGCAGGTGTCGAAGGCTTCACGAAGGACGGCCAAGCCCTCGGCGAATTGGTGGCGTTCGACCAACAGCTTGCCGCGCAGGAACTGTCCGACCATGGTCCAGAACGGCGCGGCCGCCCTCGTTGCCGACTCGAGGATGCTGGAGATCGCGGTTTCGGCGGCGCCGAAATCGCCTGTCATCGGGGTGATCCGGCCCATACCGTAAAGGAGTACCCGGCACATCGTCAGCTGGTGATCGGAGCCCCGTACCTCGCCGAGGCTCGCTTGCGCCTCGTGGTGGGCCCTTTCAGGAAAGCCCCGAAGCCAGAGCACCCGAGCCAGCAAGGCCCGGGCCATCGCGCGGTCGTCCGAATGCCGCCAGATCGGCGGCCGGTCCTCGTTTTGGTAAAGAGGAGGAGACTGGATGACGCGCTCAAAGTAGCGCTGCGCTTCCGCCAACCGGCCTATCCTGAGCGATATCATACCCATACGCCTATCGGCGAACACGACGCCTGTCGTGTCGCCGATCTGTTGGGCTATTGCCCCGGCACGCTCGGACGCTGCGGCCGCCCTCGCGTATTCCCCACGAAAGCCAATTACGCTCGCGAGATCCAACAGAACACGCAATTGGGCGCGCAGATCGCCCAAAGCTTCGGCGGATTCAAGCGCCTCGGTGAGCACGGTCTGCGCCTGCTCGGGCGGGCCCCGCGTGTGAAGCAAACTGTTACCCAGGCCGATCTGCAGCCACATCTGTAATCGCGCGTGGGACGCTGACTCCGGTGCGAGACCTCGCAGCGCTCGCTCACACCGCTCGCGGCATTCATGCATCAGCGACAGGTGCAGCCAGACCGCCGCGTATGCTGCCGTTAGATCGACGCCGATAGAGATGTCACCAGGCGAGGAGAAGGACCAGTCCAGCGCCGCGCGTACGTTGTCGATCTCACGGACGCGGCGTGTCAACTCCTCGTGCGATAGCTCTGATCCGGAGCCCGATATCGGCAATGCAAGGGCATCGCGAAAATACGAGGCGTGTAGTCGACGTGCGCTGTCGATCTCGCCACTTTCGGCGAGCTTCAGCAGCGCATAGGCCCCGATCGTCTCCAACAGTCTCCACCGGGTAGGCGACGTCGACGCCTCGAATACGACGAGCGATTTGGCAACGAGATTGGCAATGCTGTCGATCAGCGGAACGTCTGCGATTGCGGCTCCCTCCGAGACCGCTGCAGCCGCCTCGAGCGCAAAGCCCCCGACGAAAACGGCTAAGCGACGCAACAAGCGCCGCTCAGGCTCCGGCAGCAGGTCATAGCTCCAATCGATCGTCGCGCGCAGAGTTTGTTGCCGCGGCAGTGCCGTGCGACGTCCCCTGGTCAGCACCGCGAAGCGGTCGTCGAGCCGTGCGGCAAGGCCTCTGACCCCGAACACATCGACCTGCGCTGCCGCCAGCTCGATTGCCAGCGGCACGCCATCGAGGTGGCGGCATATCGCGAGCGCGGCGGGGATGTCGGCGTCGGCAAGCCCCATACCGCCCAGCGCGGCGGTCGCTCGTTCGCTGAACAACTCGACCGCTGGAAAGCTCAAGGCTTCGGCCGCCGTGAGGCCGCTCCCCTCCGGCGGAAGCTCTAGCGACGGCAGGCGCAACAACCATTCACCCTCGGCCCGCAACGGCTCCCGGCTGGTCGCCAGAATGGCGACTTGCGGCGCTGCCTTCAGCATCGCCTCGGCAGTGGCCGCCGCGGCGTTGATGACGTGCTCGCAGTTGTCGAGAATTATCAATGCCCGTTTATCGCGCAGCCAGGCCACAAGGCTGCTCAGCGGATCTCCGACGCCCGGAGTGCTGCCCACGGCCGCACGGATCGCACCTGGTACAAGCGCAGGATCTTGCAGCGATGCCAAGCCGACAAACCAAACGCCGTCGCCAAAGGGGCCGTTTAACGCCTCGGCGGCTGCAACTGCGACGGTTGTTTTTCCTATGCCGCCCGGGCCGACGATCGTCAGGAAGCGTTGTTGAACAGCGCGCGCTGCTACGGTCGCGATGATTTCGCGCCGGCCGATAACGCGCGTCAACGGTGCCGGGAGATTGCTTCTAAGCCCGGGCCGATTCGCCGGCGCAGCGGTCTCCTGCGGCTGCTCGCGCTTGACCGGCGCGACGAAGCTGTAGCCGCGGCCAGGGATGTTGGCGATGAAGCGGTTGCCGCCCCGGTCGTCGCCCAGCGCCTTGCGCAGCGCGGCAACATGGACCCGCAACGCGCCTTCGTCGACGACCGTGTCGGGCCAAGCGTGGGCGATCAGCTGATCCCTTCGGATGGTCTCGCCAGCGCTTTCGACAAGCGTGACGAGGATATCGAAGGCTCGGCTGCCGAGGCGCAGCGGCTTCCCGTCTTCGCGCAGCTCGCGCTGCGCGGGGATCAGGCGGAACGATCCGAAGACGAAGGTTTCTTCATCCACCGGGCAGTCGTCCTTACGGGCCTCCCGCTTCATACAGCCGGCGGTAAAATTTCGCAAACGCGAGAGCACGTCCCAACCAGGCGTTCGGTTGCGCTGTGTTTTCGGTGCCTGCAAACAACTGCAAAGGTGGCCTTACACAATTTTACAACGATTAACGCGGCGCTTGCGCGAGGCCGCGCCAAACTGCAGGAGCGAAAAACAATGGAGCGCCACGATGATGACCGATAGCCAAGTCGAGCCCGCGCTCTTCTGCGAAAACCGGCCGGTCCGACGGGATCATTCGTCGATGACCAGGGATTGGTCGAACCCGGTAGCAGCCGAAGCGACGTTCGAATTCGGCCGCTTCTGCGTGCTGCTGCGCCGCCGGCAGCTGTTTGCCGACGGCGCACCGATCGAGTTGGGGACGCGTGCCCTCGACGTCCTTCTGGTCTTGCTGGAGGCTGGTCAACAAGGACGAGATCTTTAGCCGTGTTTGGCCGGGCATCGCTGTTTCGGAGGCAAACCTGAAGGTTCAGATGTCCGCGTTGCGCAGGGTGCTTGGTGATGACCGCGACCTGATCCGCACCGAGGTCGGCCGCGGTTACCGGTTCACTGCCGCAGTTCGCTCGACCGTCGCCTGGGGCGCCTGTCAGCGCCCGACGCGACGGCGGCACCGGTCAAGTCAAAGGTCGCTTCCCCGACGGATTTCTCGTCGGCCGCCGCACGGTCGGCGGGTCTCGAGGTCACTTCGGCAGACGTCTTGATGCAGCTCGCACTGGGCCGCTGCGTCCCGCCGGAACTGGATTGGCTCAGCCCTTCGAAAAAGGAGAGGAACCGTGTCGATACACACTTTCTCAGCCGATTTTCGTCAAACCACATGCCTGCCTATCGTACCGAAAACACCACTGTGGAAAGCTGTGGCTCTCGCCGCTGGGCTTGGCCTCGGCATGCTGTCCTATCCGGCCCAATCCGCGCCGACGAGCGGTGGCGAGACTGTGCAAGGTCTTTACGACGCTTTGCTCAACACGATGAAGAATGGCCGGAGTTTGGGCCAAAGTGGTCGCTTCACGCGACTGGCGCCGGTCATTCGCAGCACCTTCGACATTGCCACGATGGCGCGGCTTTCGGTTGGCTCGTCCTGGGCCGGTCTCAGCGAGGCGCAGCGCCAGCAGGTGAGCGAGAGCTTCGGGCGCTACATCTCGGCGATCTATGCCGACCGCTTCGACAGCTATGACGGACAGAAGCTGGAAGTGACCGGTGAGCAGCCCGCGCCGGCCGGGGTCATGGTGAAGAGCCAGATCATCAAAGCCAGCGGTGAGCCGGTCAAGGTCGACTACATGATGCGCCGCAACGGCGAGAGCTGGCTGATATCCGACATCTACCTCGACGGGGCGATCAGCGAAGTGGCCACGCGCCGCTCGGAATTCTCCACCATTCTCAAGAACGAGGGCATTGACGGGTTGATCGCGGCCCTCAGCCGCAAGGCCGACATGCTGACCGGGACTACAGCAAGGGCCTTCTAACAATAATGCTGAATGATTTACCGAGCCAGTTTCACGCCCAACCTGCAGTGCATGATCATGGATTTGCACCCTAGGCAACAGGATGCGAAAGGTCACTATTGCAGTGGCCCCTCGCGAACGCGGTCAACATCGCAGTCAAGTAGCCCAGAACAGAATGCCGTCGACGAAAGCATTCACCGGAAAATCGAGGCCCTGATCCCGTCTCAAACCGTACGGCGAGGGTCCTGACGCGCGATGCGGTCGCTGCTGCATCTATCGCAAGCCCGTCGCGTTCACCGGCCGTTTCCGTGTCGATCGATCGGCTCGCGTGCGTCGCGATCAACCCAAGAGGAGTTTTGAAATGGAAGAATCATCTGGCAAGTCCTGAGCTACATCGTTGGCAGGTCGATCGTCAACATCGGCTCGATGCGGGCGCTTCAGGCGATAAAGGCGACGCCTTCATCTGCCTATTCCATGCAGAAGGTTGGCTTACACGCCCTCACCAAGAATCTCGCGATGGAGCTCGGCGGTCACGGGATCCGGGTAAACGCCGTGGCGCCTGCTGTGACCGTGACACCGCTCTTCAATGCGTTCATCGATCCGGACAAGGTCGAGCAGACCCTGACCGAAGGTTTCAGCGCATTCCACCCGATTGGTCGCGTAGGCCGGCCGGAGGACCTTGCCAACCACATCGTGTTCCTTTTGTCGGATAAGGCCAGATGGACAACTGGCGCGATCCACGATGTGACGGCGGTGTGATGGCTGGTCGAGTCTGACGCTGTAGATCCGCGAAACGACGCGCTCCGAAAATTCGGAACAGCACAGCTATGCTGGACAGAAGCTGGCGGTGACTGCCCCTTCCGGGATCATCGTGCGCAGCCAGATCATCAAAGCCAGCGCGAGCCGGCCAAGGTCGACTGCATGATGCCCCGCACGCAGCGGCGACGGATGGCTGATCTCTGACGTGTACCTCGACGGGGCGGGCAGCGAAGTGGCGACCCGCCGCTCCGCCGACGGTACGGGGCAATCGGGTCGGCTGCTCGTTCGATCCATCCAAGGATATGGTCGACCGCTCGCTGACCAAGCTGCCCGAGCATCCCGGATTGGGCCGCGCTCGGCCTCAGGGCTCCCCGGCCGTGGAGGGACTCATCTGGTCGCTTGGTCTAGATAGGCAAGCAGGTCCCCGAGCTTGCTCGGGTCCTTGACGCCTGCGAACACCATTTTGTCACCCGGAATGAATGCCTTGGGATCGGTCAGGTACTTGCTGAGCGTGTCGTTATTCCAAGTGACATTGGCATTCTTCATCGCCGGCGAGTAGGCATAGCCGGGGACACTGCCGGCCTGGCGCCCGATGAGGCCGTGTAGGCTCGGGCCAACCATGTTTTTTCCAGCCTCGAGGCTGTGGCAGATCTTGCATTGAGCGAATACCTGCGCCCCACGTTGCGCATCGGCCGGGCCCTGGGCGTGCGCGACCAGAGCAAACGGAAGAAGCATAGTGAGGCCCCACAAGATGCTCGACAGCTTCATCACGCGCCTTTCTCTGCAGTTGCGACGCGTCCGCCCACGCTGGCGTCGAGTGACGCCGCACGAATGTGAAGCGAAACGGCCCCGGCGGTTTTGATTTAGATCAAAGTCGCGCACAAGCTTCACGTGCCAATGTAATGCTCGTTACGGTTGCACGGGTGGCACAGAATAATGTCCAGCGGAAGGCACACATCCAGGCGTACGCCTACCTTGCCGGCGCACTGTTTCTCGGTGCAACCGTGATGTTCGTCTCGAGCGCGAAGCCGGTGCAGGCGTTACCGAGCTATGCCCGACAGACCGGGCAGGAATGCGCCGCCTGTCGCAACGGCTTTCCCGAGCTGACGCCCTACGGCCGCCAGTTCAAGCTCAACGGCTACACTTTTACCGGCGGCACGTCGCACCTCCCGCCGATCGCCGCCATGGCGATCCCGACTTTCACCAACGTCCGGAAGGGCGTGGGTGGCGGGCTCGTGCCGGGTTTTGGATACAACAACGACTTCGCTTTCACCGGCAGCCTCTTCTACGGCGGCAAGATCTTCGACGGTCTCGGCACATTCGCGCAAGTGACTTACGACAACGTCCCCGATAGGATCCATTGGGACAACATCGACCTCCGCTACGCCACCCCGTCCGAGCTGCTCGGTAGCGAGGCGGTCTTCGGTGTAAGCGCCAACAACAACCCGACCGTGAACGATGTCTGGAACTCGACGCCGGCCTGGGGCTACCCCTACCTCGCGTCCGAGCTGGCACCGGCTCCGGGCGCTCCTCGACGCGCCGAACCCCCGCGATGTTCTCGGCGGCGATGCGCAATGCCCGCCTCTCCTCTTCGGACTGGTCGTCGGAGAGCCAGAAATGCACGACGCCGCCCCTGACGATTATGTCCGCTGCCCAGATCTTGAACCACTCTTGAGCCTTGAACCACGCTTGTCCCATCAGTTCGGCGAGCAGGTTGTCGCGGATGGTACGGTCGTCGCTGTCGGCGTCGATCCCCGGGTCGCTCTTCGTTACCGCCAAGGCCCGCACGAGGTTGGCCCTGCTAACGATACCGACAAGCCTGCCGTCGCGGAGGACCGGCACGCGCTTGATCCTTTTTGTCTCGAGCAGCATTGCGACATCGGCGAGTTCGGTCGTGTCGGTGATCGAGATAACCTCGCGCGTCATGACGTCCTTTGCCGTGCGGCCGTGCGATTTGGCGTAGTCGCGGGCGAGCTCCTGGTCCGACGCGATCGTATCGAGCCACCACGAGCGCCGCCGCCGCCCGGTCAAACGCTCCGGCTGGCGCTCGGTCCCGGTCTCGACACGGTGCAACAGGTCACCCTCGCTCACGATGCCGACCAGACGATTAGCGGAATCGACAACGGGAACCCCGCTGATGCCGCGTTCGGAAAGGAGCTTCGCCACTGCTTGCACCGACGTGTCTGGGTCGACGGTGATCACCCCGGTTGTCATAACGTCCATAGGGCGCATCGAAACAGCTCCCGCCTACAAGAATAGTGGGCTACTGGCCGCCGCGGCGTTGACCTAAATCAATTAGCGAGCTGAGGCGCGAGGGGTCAGCGCAGCGTCACGATATAACCGATCAGGTCGTCGATCTCCGCTCTGGTCAGCGAGAGATCCGGCATCGAGCCGTGTGGATGTGATAAAAAGGCGCGCAGCTGATCGGCAGTCAATCCACTTCGCGCCACTTGCCGGAAGGTGGGCGGACCCTGCGGAACGCTTTCGCCGCGGCCGGCTCCAACCACATGGCAAGCGGCGCATCAGCGGCCCGCAAGCTCCGTTTCCCTCGCCGCATCGGCCCACGCCCGTGGTGATGGAGCGACACGCAAAATTGCGGCTAAGACGCCGCGAGCAATGGATCTGCAGTACATTGGGACTGCCTCTTCGGTTGCGATCGCAGGATCGCTGTTGCTCAGAGAACGGCTTTCGACAGCAAACAAAAGCCGTGCTTCACGTGCCGCGGTGAAAGACGGCCCCCGACGGCAGATCGGCTCAGAAACCCTCTGCGATTTCCCGCAATTCGTACTGCTTGGAAAGCCGAACCTGCTTTTCGTCGAGAAGCTCGATCAGTCCCTGCTTCCTGAGCCGAGTCAAGGTGCGGCTGACTGTTTCGACGGTGAGGCCGAGATAATCCGCAATGTCGCTGCGGCTCATCGGCAGAAACACAGGGTCACTCGGCCGTCCGTGTCGCGCCGCCGAATTAGACAGCATCAGGATAAAGGAGACGACCCGTTCGCGGGCCGACTTGCGCCCAAGAAGGACCATCTGGTCCTGCGCCGCCGCCAGCTCGTGCGACGCCATGGCGAGGAGCCGCTGCTCGAGGTTCGGCATTTCGTCGAGAAGAGCCTCGAGCTTCCGCCGCGGGAAGCGGCAGAGCGTGGTCGGCGCCAGTGCTTCGGCGCTGTAGGCATATGATTCATTATGGGTCAATCCGAGAAAGTCGCCGGCAAAAAGAAATCCTGTGATCTGTCGCCGGCCGTCACCCAGCAGCTTATAAACTTTAACTGTGCCCGCAGTGACGTTATAGACGAATTCTGCGGGATCATCCTCATTGAATATCGTGTAATGGGGCTCGACGTCGACGGTTCTCATGATTGCTGCGAGGCGTTTTTGTTCCTCGGCGGTAAGTGGCGCGCAGGCCGAAAACTCCCGCGCTTTGCAGGTGTCGCAAGGAGAGACGAGATGCACGGGATGGGCACCGGCTCGAGCGGCCAAGCTGAACCTCGACATGGCGTCTCCAGTGCCGCCGCAGCGTGCAAGGCTAAGCATGATAAATTCCTTGCGGCGAGCGCGCCACCGTCCCGCTGCTATCGCCGTCCGCGGAGCTGGATCCCGCATCCAGCCTTTTGAAGGCCCGGACGCCTGCTGACGAATACCCTGACCTCTCGAGCGAGATCAGAAGGTCCTCATCCGAGCATTCAAGGTCGCCCCCGAGCTCAGCCCGAATCGCCCGGCAGCCGTTCATCTTCGCAAGTTGTTCAGCCGAATCGATCGCAGAGGCCCAGATTGTGCCCCGGCCCGGCAAATTCGGGATCATGATGTGATCCATATGGAAGATGCGATTTTCGTGAAGGTCGTAGCGAACCTCGAATGCGAACAATGCAAGGATGTAGCCGGCGGCATTTTGGATGGTCATCATACCACGCGGCCAATCCGGCGAGCGGGCCGCAAGCTGCGACCGAACAAACCGCGCCCAGCGATCGACGGTCATACCCGGCATGGTATTGCGTACGAGAGGATAGGCTTTGT
>Ga0310914_10003747_pt1 | contig 10528 bp, 6 predicted proteins | sample GREbulkMGAN108_FD_203450 | JGI IMG/M metagenome (GOLD analysis project Ga0310914, IMG submission 203450) | Lab enrichment of tropical soil microbial communities from Luquillo Experimental Forest, Puerto Rico - GRE.bulkMG.AN108 | ecosystem: Environmental > Terrestrial > Soil > Tropical forest >...
GCCCGAAATACCGTGGCGGTCTCGCCAGCGATGGCACAACGTCTCATCCGTCGAGGTTTCGAGGCTGTTTCCGCTGGTGCAGCAGGTCACTGGCTGGGCGACTGTCGAGGATGGGCCGAGCTGCATGGTCGAGTTCCTTTCTCACCAGTGGCTTTGGCGGGTCTGCGGCGCGCAACGCAATCTCGAGCGGTGCCGGGACGGCGGGGCTGCTGCTCTTCGTGAATAATAGTTGGTCCGTATCCGAGCTCTGCAGCCCGCGTCTCGCGTCGCCCCCCGGTTCGGGATGAAATCGCGCCAGCGCGGGCGCGGCGGTTAGGAGGGAATATCGGGAAGCCGTACTTAGTGCCGAACCGGTCATGGTAGCCTCGCGCGATTGGGGAGCCATTCCCAGGCAAGGTCCGAATCGTCGTGAGGCGTAATTTGGGGCTTTGCCGGGGCGCGACCTATTGGACGCGAGTCGCGCTCACATACCGATGCGGTTGCGCCGCCTGAACCTTAATTTACAAGCGGTCGTGAGTGGGGCCCGACACCGAGCTCTAGCAGGCTGCGGAAAAAGTCGCGCGTTAGCCCTTTGGTTCAATGGGTAGTGCCGTGACTAACCAATATGGCATATATCTTGTTTGGCTTAACCGTACAGCCGACTTTTTCCGCAGCCTGCTAGTACCGTCAGTTCGGGGCGCCAGCAGATCGGGTAGGTGAGGAAGTGCTATGGCACGGACGCCTGGCCGCCGATCCACACACGCGGGGAGAGCCGTCGCACAAAGCGTAACGAGGACCGACACGCCGGTTCAAAAGCGCTGCGGTTTGTCGGACACCAGGTTGAGTCTCTCGGCCATTCGGCCGAGCTCGGGAAGCGAACCGGCCTTCATCTTCTGCATTGCCCTGCTGCGATGCACCTTCACCGTGGCCTCGGCAATACCGATATCGAAGGCAATCTGTTTGCTGAGGCGGCCGCGCGCAACCTGGATCATGATCTCGCGCTCCCTGGGGCTGAGCGAGGCGAAGCATTCCCTGAGGTCCGCCAAAGCCTTTTCCTTCTCACGCCGCGCGCGGTCGCGCGAAAGGCCGAGCTGAATGGCGTCGAGGAGGTCCTGATCGCGGAACGGCTTTGTCAGGAACTCAATGGCACCACCTTTCATCGCTTGCACCGACATCGGGATGTCGCCGTGCCCCGTGATGAAGATGATCGGGAGTTCCCGGTTTGCTGCCGCGAGCTCGCGCTGTAGATCGAGGCCGCTTTGCCCCGGCAATCTGACGTCGAGCACCAGGCAGGTGGGGACATCCGGCGGATCGGATCCGAGAAAGTCGGCGATGGAGGCAAACAGCTGAACCTCGAGACCGAGCGATCGCAACAGACGTCCGACCGAGGCTCGGACGTCGGGATCGTCGTCGATGACCAGGATGGTGGAGTTTGCGTCTGACATCGCTGCTACCCCAGATTCGCGAATATGAGCCTTTGTCCCGGTTTGCAAGGTTCGCGAGGCCGTGTGGTTCTAGTCCCAACTCGTTAACCTGAACAGCCCCATTCTCGCCGCGCTGGACACGCGGCATAAACCAAGGTTTACGCGCGCGGAGATCGCTCGGCGGCCTCCTTTGGCCTCCAGCCTGCGCAATTCTCGCCACCGGATAAGCCAAAAATTACGTGCACCGGCTGCATTTTGCGCTCAGATTCCGTGGTTCCATGCGGAGCGACGGCATCTCGGGAGCCGCCCGCGCGAACTGCCAGAGGCGGGATGACGAAGAAGCTATTGGTTGCGATCGTTGAAGATGATCGGTTCTTTCGCGAGTCGATGCGAAGGCTGATGAGGTCGTTGGGCTATACCGTCGAGGATTTTGCGTCGGCGGCCGATTTCCTCGCCTCGCCGCGTCTCGCCGACACGGCTTGCCTGATCGCCGACGTCCAAATGCCTGCAATGACCGGGATCGAACTCTACCGGCACCTCATTGATGCAGGGCGCGCGATCCCGACAATCCTCGTGACTGGCTACCCCAATGATGTTGACCGGGTTCGCGTATTGAACGATGGGGTCGTCTGTTACCTTCGCAAGCCGGTCGATGAAGAGTATCTGAAAGGGTGTCTTCGCGCGGCTCTCGCATCCGGTGCGTCGCCAGCAGAAAATGCGTGATCTCCATTACGCGCGCGGCAAGGTGAACTGAAATACGGCCCCGCGCGGTTCGTTCGCCTCTGCCCACAACCGGCCGCCATGGGCGTCGATGATCGACCGGCAGATTGCCAGCCCCATCCCTACGCCGCTCGACTTCGTGGTGTAGAATGCCTCGAAAACGCGCTCCAGATGCGCCCTATCGATGCCCGGCCCGGTATCGCGCATTGCGACCAACACGCCTGTGTGGGCTTCCTCGCTGCTGATCAATAGGTTCCGTGCCTCGGCCTCAACCGCGCCCATTGCTTCGACCGCATTCAGGATCAGGTTGAGGACGACTTGTTGCAGCTGAACGCGATCCCCTTCAACAGGAAGCAATCCGTCCGCAAGCCGGGTCTGGAGCGAGATGCCATTCCTGATGAAGGCGCCTCGCGCCAATACAATGACCTCATTGAGCGCGGCGTTAAGATCAAAACGCTCCTTTCGCGGCGGCGCTTTCTTCATCTGCTCACGGATCCGGTCGATGATATCTCCGGCTCGATCGACGTCGCCAACGACACTGGCAAGTGCTTCCCTGACTTCGCCCAGCTCCGGCGGCTGCAAGTCCAGAAAATTCTGGGCCGCACGTGCGTTGTTGCGCGCACTGGCGATCGGTTGCGTGATTTCGTGAGACAGCGAGGCAGCCAATTCCCCCATCATGCTCACCCGGTTCATGTGGGCGAAATCCGACTCCAGCTCACGGAGTACCTCTTCCGCCCGCTTGCGCTCGGTCAAATCGAGGACGAACGCAACGGCCTCGTTGCCGCCTTTTTCGAACAGCGCACCGCCAATAAGCACGGGAACGCGGCTGCCGTCTTTTCGAAAATACTCTTTCTCGAACGGCTGAACGGTCCCGGTCTCTCTCAGTTCTGCCAGGGTGCCAATGTCGCGCTCGCGCCATTCCGGCGGGGTCAGCTCGGTCCAGTGCACGCGGCCCGAAACCAAATCCTCACGGGCATATCCTATGATACGGAGAAACGCGTCATTGGCATCGACAACCCGGCCCTGGAGGTCGACAACGAAGATCCCAATGATATTGGCATCGACCAAATGTCGGATCTTCCTTTCGCGATCTTCGAGGTCGCGATAAAGCCGCGTATTCTCGAGCGAGATTGCCGCTTGGGACGCAAGCACTTTCAACACGGTGACGCGGTCAGGGGTGAATACGTGCGGCGCCAGATTGTTTTCAAGGTAGAGAATTCCGATGATTTTTCCCTGGTTGATCAATGGCAAACAGAGGATGGAACGGGCGCGGCGCCGAACGATATAAGGATCGGCGGAAAACGGGCTCTGAGACGATGCATCGTCGACAATCACGGTCTCTCGCGTCCTCATTGCATAGCGAATGAGTGACTCAGGCAGCGCGACTGGACTGCTTATACCGCGCTCCTGCAGGTGCACGGCTACATCTTCTCCGCGCGTTGTTGCCTCTGCTTCTATCCGCAGTTCCTCACTTTGTGCGGAAATCAAGAAGCCTCGCTCGGCGCCGGCGTGCTCGAGGGCCGCGCGCATGAGCCTGTCGATGAGGTTTTCCAGAACGATCTCGCCCGAAAGTATTTGCGAGACTTCGATCACGGTTGCGAGGTCGAGCTGCTCGACCGGGGCTTCGATCGCGCTAGTTGGACTTAGCGCACGGCCGTCCTGCCTCAGCCGCGGATGGAGCTGATCGAGTTGCCGCACCTTTCCGTCGGCTCCCCATCGGAGATAGCCCTGCCGTGCGTTTCCCAGGTAGAGATGCGCGATCTCCTCAAAACCCCGCGCCGCGTAAAACCGAGCCGCCAGCTCGTAGGCGAGCGCCTCGTTGTGGACAAAGCCGTTTGCGCGTGCCGAGCGGATGGCCTGCTCATACAGCTGCTCGGCATCGAGCACGCGGCCTTCGATACGGGCAATCTCAGCGCCGACCAGCGCCGCACGATCCGCAAAGTTCTGCGGACAATGGGCCGCAAAGTCCCGAAGCTGTCGTTCGTGCCTTCCAAGCACTTCTCTATGCTGAGCGTACGGGTCGGGGCCCATGGGCTCGCAGCATGCGGCGCGAGCCAACGCGGCATAGAAATGATATTCCGTCCTCTCCAGCATAAAGAGCGACAGCGACGCGGACCTCGCGTACCAATTCTCGACCTTCTCCGCCGCGTCGATCGCCGACGCGTAATCGCCGGCAAAGAAGCGCGCCTGGAGCTTTCGGAGCCAGTGGTAACATTCCAGAAAGGCGTGGGCGGGTTGGCCCGTCGCGCGCTCTTCGAACGAGCGCTCTGTGAACCGACCATTGTCGAGGGAGCCGAACTTCGTGGTCCTTCCACGCAGCGTCCTGACGAGCGCGAGCGGTGCGGAAATTCTGTCGAGGAAGAATCCGAACTGCCGCACGAACTCCAATCCGTGCTCGGCCTCACTCTCGACCCGATCCAGTGGATGGCCCAAAGCAAGAAGAAGAGAAGTGAGAGTACGGCAGGCGTGTGCAGCAAATGCCGGGTCGCCGTGCTGTTTCGCCATCTGGAAGGCACGGCGCGCCGGATCGATCCCTTCCTCGAACGGTCGGGTCCACGGGATCAGACCCGCAAAAAGGAAATAGGTCCGTCCCCCAAACTGATACAATCCGCGACGTTCGAGCAGATCGCAGCCCATCTTTCCGAATCTATAACCTTCATTGTAGTGACCGAAGCGGGCGCTGGCGATCATGTGCAGTGCCGCGTAGTTGAATGGCGCGGCGTCGCTGTTGCCCCGCTCGAGGTTGAGATTGGTGGCCCTGCAGATGCTGAGTGCGACCAAATTCTCATCGGTGTACAAGGCTGGTACACTGAGGCTGGTAAGTACGTTGAGCGCCGCGAGAGCCTCCGGGTTCTGCATCAGCGGCAGGTCGACGAGATCCTCGATCGCACGGTTTCCGAGCCGGGACCAGATGCGCTCGTACTCACCGCGCGCTTCCGCCTCGCTGGGATGCGCCGGCCAGTCGATGTCAACATGCCGCAAGCACGCCAGGGCCACCGCCACCGCGCGCTCGCCAGCCCCAAGTATTGTGTAAAGATCCACGCGCCGCTGTGCGACGACGCATCGTTGAACCGTGCCGACGGAGCGCGTTGCGAGTGCTGCCAGACGCTCTTCCGCCGCCTGCAGCGCGCCCGTGCAGACTTCACAGTCGGCCGGGTGCAGCTCCAACGCAAAGGCCAGCTCCTGCCGGCGTTCCCACGCGTCCTCGGGCAATAGCGCTGTGCCGGCAGTAAAATACGTCAACGCGGAGGCATAGGCCGACGACGCCTTGGCGCGGTTGCCGGCAGCCAGGTTCAGCTCTGCGAGCCGCTCGCGTTCGTCCTGTGACGTAATCAGCGGCGCGCCGCGGTTGAGCTGGTTGACAATCTCGAAGATTGCCTCGTCGCGCTTTTCCAGTGGCGAATGGGCGAGGAGCAGCCGGCCAATCGTCAGATGCGCCTCGGCGCGCGACGCTTCCGGGGTCAGCGCGTAGGCGGCTTCCTGCACCCGGTCGTGAACGAACCTGTAGGAGCGCTCGACATGGTCGATCAATTGTTGGCGCCGGGCCTCCCACAGAGCCGCGTGCACCTCTTCCTCAGAGTTTTTCAGAACGATTGCGAGCATCGTGATATCGGCGGTGTTGCCGAGGCAGGCGAGCTGCTGCAACGCGCCCTGCGTGTCGAGCGGTAGTCGCGCCAGTTTACCGGCCAGGAGATCGACGACGTTGTCAGTGTACCGTTTGGCGTGGATGCCACCGAGATCCCAGGACCATCGCACCCGCGCGTGATCGAAGGCCAGCAAACCCTCGTCGGCGAGCACCTGAAGAAATTGGATTACGAAAAAGGGATTGCCGCCCGTTTTCGCGTGCACCAGCCCCGCGAGCGGGTTCGCCTGCTCCGCGTCGCAGCGGAGCGAGTCGGCGATGAGGCTTGCCAGGTCGTTGACGGTCAGCGGCGCCAGCTCGATGTTTTGCACCCTTCCGGTTGCCCGGATCGCCTCCAGCTTGCGCATCAGCGGGTGCGCCGCTGTGACTTCGTTGTCGCGGAAGGCGCCGATGAGGAGAAGGTTGCGGAGGTCGGACCGGCTCAACAGGTCTTCCAGCAGGTCGAGCGTCGCCGCGTCGAGCCATTGCAAATCGTCGAGGAAAAGCGCCAGGGGATGTTCCGGCCGCGCGAACACGCCGAGAAACTGCCGAAACACCAGCTGAAAGCGCCGTTGCGCATCCTGCGGCGGAAGCTCGGGTACCGCCGGCGGTTCTCCGATGATCAGCTTCACTTCGGGCACGAGATCAGCGATCAGTCCCGCGTTCGATCCCAGCGCCTCCCACAACGCGTCGCGCCAAGGCGCCAGATCCGTTTCGCTTCTGCCAAGCAGCGGCCGGATCAGGCTCTGAAAGGCCTGTGCCAGCGTCGAGTAAGGAATGTCGCGTTTGTACTGATCGAATTTGCCGGAGGCGAACAGACCGCGTGGCGGCACCAACACCGGCTGCAGCTCGTTGACGACCGAGGACTTGCCGATGCCGGCATAACCCGAGACCAGGACCAGTTCCGGCACACCGCCGTCAACGATGCGATCGAAGGCGGCAAGCAAGGTCTCGACCTCGCGTCGCCGCCCGTAGAGTTTCTCGGGAATCAGCAGCCGGTTGGGGGTGTCGTGTCGGCCCAGCGGGAAGTCCGCAATACAGCCCCGGGCGTCCCACTCGGCCAGGCAGTATCGCAGATCGCGATCGACGCCGGCGGCGGTCTGGTAGCGATCTTCGGCTGCCTTGGCGAGTAGCTTCATCACAATGTTGGAGATGGGCAACGGCAAGGCCGAGGCGCGCTCGTCTGGCGGCGGCGGCTTGCGCGCGATATGGCAGTGCACCCACTCCATCGGGTCGCCGGCGGCAAACGGCAAGGCACCGGTGAGCATCTGGTAGAAGGTGATGCCGAGGGCGTAGAGGTCGCTGCGGGAATCGATCGACCGGTTCATCCGTCCGGTCTGCTCCGGCGCCATGTAGGCGAGCGTGCCGGCGATCGTCTCGGGAGGGTGGGGTGACTGGCGCTCGCGCGACAATCGTGAGGCGATGCCGAAGCCGGTCAGCCGCACCTCGCCGGCCTCCTCGTCGACCAGGATATTGGCCGGCTTGATGTCCTTGTGGACGAGCCCGCGCTGATGAAGCTTGCCCAAAGCCGCGGCAATAGCGCTGCCGAGGCGCAAGACGCGTCCTGCCTCCATCGGCGCGCCGAGCAGCCGGTCGAGTGGCTCGCCGCCCGCATCCTCGAGCACCAGCATCGTCCGACCGGCGTCGCGCACGAGGTCCAGCGGCCGTACCGCCCACGCTCCGTCGAGCTCATCCTTCAGTTCGAATTCGTGAGTCAGGCGATCGAGGCTGGAGCGGGACGGCTGATCGGCGGCAGGAACAACGGTCAGCACGGCGTGCTGCTTGCCGTCATCATCCAGTAGCCAGCCGCGGCGGAAGACGCGTTCGCCGTCCTCCCATAAGACTTGAGAGCCCCTGTCGGAATACGCGCCGTTCGGCGTATGCGTCACCATCTGTCAGCTCCGGCGTCAGGATTCCGAATTGGAGTTCGGCTGACCACGGTTTCGCGCGCCAGGCGCCGCGGGCTCTTCTCGCTACAGAAAACCTACTCTATCGCCGGAGAAGCTCCAGGTCTCTGTCGATCCGGCCCTCGTGCCCGGTTAATAGCCTACAGAAAATTCATGAACGCAGGTGCGCGCCGGGCAAGGTGAACTGAAATACGGCCCCGCACGGTTTGTTCGCATCGGCCCATAATCGGCCGCCATGGGCGTCGATGATCGACCGGCAAATCGCTAGTCCCATCCCTACGCCGCTCAACTTCGTGGTGTAGAACGCCTCGAAGACGCGCTCCAACTGCGTCGGATCGATCCCCGGCCCGGAATCACAGACTGCCACGAGGGCGGCTCCATGGATTTCATCGCTGCTGATCAACAGATCCCGCGCCCCAGCGTCAGCCGAGCCCATGGCTTCAACCGCGTTCAGGATCAGGTTGAGGACGACTTGTTGCAATTGCACGCGATCCCCCTCGACGGCAAAGAATCCCTCCGCAAGCCGGGGGTGGACCGAGACGCCATTCCTGATGGTTACGCGTTGCGCCAATACAATCACCTCATTTATTGCCGCGTTAAGATCAAAATGCTCCATTCGCGGCGGCGCTTTCTTGATATGCTCGCGGATACGGTCGATGATGTCTCCGGCTCGATCGACATCGCCGACGATAGAGGCGAGTGCTTCGCCGACCTCGCCCAGGTCCGGCGGGTGGATGTCCAGAAAATTTTGGGCCGCACGGGCGTTGTTGCGCACGCTAGCAATCGGTTGTGTGATCTCGTGAGACAGCCAGGCAGCCAGTGCGCCCATCATGCTCACGCGGTTCATGCGCGCGAAATCGGACTGCATCTGCTCCAACCGCGCCAGCGCTCGCGTGCGATCCTCGATGTCCGTATTGATCCCGTGCCACGCGACAACCGCTCCTGTCTCGTCGCGCGACGGCTCCACGCGGATCAGGAACGAGCGATACAATCCGTCATAGCGGCGTATCCGGGCCTCGGCTTCTCCCGGTTTTTCGGATGCGAGCACTTGCATCCAGATGTCACGCAGGTGCGGAACGTCGGCTGGGTGAATAACGGCAAGCCATTGCCAACCGAGCGCTTGCTCAAGCGAGATCCCGGTGTACTCGAGCCAGCGCTTGTTCATGTACTCCGTGAAGCCGTCAGGGCGCGCTCGCCAGGCAGCGACCGGAATCGAGTCAAGGATTTGTTGCACGCGCCTGGCGTCGTACAATTCGATTTCACTGCGTCGCAAGGCGCTGACCTCGATCTTCAGGCTCGATTCTTCGAGAAAGGTCTGCGGCCTGGCCGGGGCGATCAGCTCCTCCTTGCCAACTACTCTGCCGGCGCGTTCAACCAGGGCCGCCAGGGTGTCGAAGGTACGGCTGCCGAGCCGCACCGGCCTGTCGCCCTCGAGCAGGAAGCGCTGGGCGGAAACCAGCCGGAACGGGCCGAACGCGACGATGTTTTCGCCCGCTGCCGTTACCTGCGGAGCAGTCGTACCCGCATCGCGATACTCATTCAAGACGCGTTCCTCCTCGCCCGACTCGCCTCCATGAGGTTTTCTCTATAGAGGCTGCAGCACTTGCTTTTGTGTCTGATCAGGCGCTTAGTTTCCGTCCGGCGCCGCTCCAAAAGACCGGTCCTGTGCAAATCTTCCGAAATTTATTTTGTGGCTGCGCCGAGGCCGTGTGCGGACTCTCGGGAGGACGAAGATGGCTCTTGCACATGACGCCCAACACGTCCATGCGCATCCCCCGCAACATGACGGTGCTCTGCAACACCCGGCGGGAGGCTCTCCGATAATCCCTGGCGTCGAGGTGAGGCGCGAAGGGCGTATTGAGCCGTTTTTGGATGCGCACCCAACTCTTTCGAGTGCCGGTGTGAAGTGGTCGGGGCTCGCTCTTGCGGACTACTCCGTACCCGCGCTCGTGATCCCGAAACACGAGCATCTGGAAAATTTTGTCCACGTTGTTTTGCGGGGATCAGTCAAGTATCAGGTTAGTACCCGCGGTAAGACGCTCGAGTTTCAAGCGAACCCAGGCACCACATTCATCTTGCCCCGAGGCACGGTAGATGAGGTGGTATGGAGAGGGCCCACTCAACGGCTTGCGGTGGCAGTTCACCCACGACTGCTCGTGTCGGCCCTCGATGAAGCCACGCGCGAGAGCGATATCGAACTCACCGAACATTGGAATTTGATGGACCCTCAGATCATGGCGGTGCTGCTCGCGATGACCACCGATCTGAACGAAGGCTCGCCAGCCGGGCGGCTATACGGAGACGCGCTGGGTACTGCCTTGGCAATTCACCTGCTCCATCGTTACGCGGTGCGCCGCCATACGCCGGCTACATACCGGGGAGGACTGCCAGGATTTCGGCTGAAACGAGTGCTTGATTTCGTCGGCGACAACCTGGCTGAGGAACTTAGCCTTCAGCAGCTTGCTGACATCGCCGGTATGAGCCCGCATTACTTCGCGCAATTGTTCAAACAGAGTACCGGCTCTCCACCTCATCGATACGTGCTATCTCGGAGAATAGAGCGCGCTAAAGAGAAATTGGCAGGATCTCGTCGCGGCAATGTTACGGAAGTCGGACTTGAGGTTGGGTTCCAAAATCCAAGTCACTTCGCCAAAATCTTTCAGAAATTCGTCGGGACGAGTCCGTCAAGATTTCAATCTGAGCTTTGGGAAGAGCGACGTCATCAAGCATCTATGGCTAGTGGTCAAAATTAGACAGATAGTACCCGACACAGGCCAGCATTTCTGCGGATTTCCAGCCGCTGATCGGGTACCATGTCAGATGCGTTCCACTAGTTGACGCGGCTCCGAACCGCCGGGATGCTGCTGCCGGTGCGG
>Ga0310914_10003750_pt1 | contig 10526 bp, 10 predicted proteins | sample GREbulkMGAN108_FD_203450 | JGI IMG/M metagenome (GOLD analysis project Ga0310914, IMG submission 203450) | Lab enrichment of tropical soil microbial communities from Luquillo Experimental Forest, Puerto Rico - GRE.bulkMG.AN108 | ecosystem: Environmental > Terrestrial > Soil > Tropical forest >...
GGCGTAGCGCGGCTCGAGCAGGTGGACGACCTGTGAGTCGAAGATCTGGTAGGCCTTGGCGCCGGGCTCGGCGAGGATGGCCCGGCCGTATTTGGCGTAGGTGAACATGGCGCCGTCCTCCCCCTCGTCGACAAAGCGCCGGCCGCGGCGGTTGATCATCACGCCATAGGGGTAGCTGAGGCGGTTGCTGCGGTCGGTGAGTTCGCGCGGGGCGAAATTGCCCCAGTCGGCGGAGATCGGGGTGGCATGGCAGCCGCTCCATTGGCCCCAGGGCATAGCGCCGATGGCCATGGCCATGCGCAGGCCGTCACCCTGATTGTACGGGGTCCCGCGTACCTTGGCGCCGCCGACCAGCGGCCCGATATGCTGGGTGTACGTTGGCCTCGAAGCCGCCGCAGCCGAGGATGACGGCTCGACCGTTAACGTCTGCGATGCCGTCGTCGTCGCGCACGCGCACCCCGCAGGCACGGCCATGGCCGTCCTGCAGGATGGCGGTAACGGCGGCGCCGTAACGGATCTCGATGCCCATCTTCTCGACGGTCGCGAACCAACTCCGCGAAAGGCCGACGCCCTCGTGCGCGGCGCGCACCACCAAGCCGCGCGCCCAGATAATCTTGTTGCCTTTACGCACGCCGGTGAGACTGGTCGCCGGCTCCATCCGGATGTTGCCGACGCGGTTCATCCAGAACACGGTGTCCTTGGAGTTCTGCACCAGGATGCGGGACAGCACCGCGTCGGTCTGGCCCGACGTGACCCGCATCAAGTCGCCATGGAAATCGTCGAAGGTGTAGGGCTGGATGCCGTCATAGAAGTCTTCCATTTCGTCTTCGATACGGGGCAGGAGCACGCCGATCTCGCGCGGGTCGTCAAAGGCGAAGCGCAGCACGCCACCGCTCCAGTGCGTGTTCCCTCCGCGCATCTCGCGGGGGGCTTTTTCGAGCACCACGACGTGTTCGGCCCCGTTCTCCTTGGCCGAAACGGCGGCAGCCAGGGCAGCGTTGCCGGCGCCAACGACGATAACGTCATATTGGGTCATGAGCGCTTCTCCGAACCGCGGGATGGAGCTTCGCTGCGCAGCAGGGACGCAAGATGGGCGGCTGTGTGATCTTCAAGGGTCAAGACCGCGTCGCGGATACGTTCGGCCTGATCGCGGGGAAGAACGAGAGTGGCAGACGCCAGAAACTTGCGGGACATGCCGTCCGCGCCGAGGGCGCGCTCACCGGCGCCGCTATTGACGCGGACATGACGAAAGAGGGTGCGGCCGTCGCGTAGATAGAGGCGGACGCCACCCGAAAAGAAGGTGGGGAAGACAGAATCCGGGTCGATCGTGCAGGCGATGCGAGCGGCGAGGTCGAGGACGGCCGGATCCTCCAGCGCGGCGGGCATCAGGTCCGCGAGGCCGAATTCGCCCTTCATGAGGCAGGTGGCGACGACGAACGGGGCACTGAACTTGGCCTCGTATTCGTTGGCGGGGCGGATTTTGCTTTCGCTGCGGCTCGGCGACGATGGGCATTGTGTCGCGCGGCAGAAGCGCCTCTGCGCGGACGATATCGGCGCTGTCGATCTCATCGTACAGCCCGATGGCCGCATCGGCGCAGCCATGGATGAAGTGGCAGACCGGATAGGGCTTGACGGCGGTCTGCGCGAGTTCCCAGACAGACCCCAGAGTGGCGAACTCGGCTGGGAGGTCGATCGGCGCCGGCGGGTGCTGGAGGTGGGTATCGAAGAAGCCGAACTTGCCCTCATAGGGCCGGGTGGGCGCTTTGAAGCCGTACTGGGCCAGGCGGGCGGCGGTGATGCCGGCAACGGCGGCCCATCCCGGATGCATGCGCTTGGTCCACGCACCTTCCTCCAGAAAGACCTGGACCCCGGAAGCGGTGCTGGCGGCGATGCCCTGGGCGGCGACGATGGCCTCAGACGGGAGATCGAGCAGGCGTGCGGCAACGACGCTGGCGCTGAAATGAGCGACGACGCCGGTGGCATGAAAGCCGGTGTGGTGGAAGCCGCCCTTAGCGGCCGCGCCGATACGGATCGCGGTCTCCATTCCCGCGGCGTAGGCCACCAATAAACCACGGCCGTCGACCCCCAGTTCCTCGCCGAAGGTGAGCGCGGTGGGCAGGCAGGCGGCCGTGGCATGGACGATGCTGGCCAAGTGGGTGTCGGCGAAATCGAGGCCGTGGATCAACATGCCATTGACGAGCGCTGCATCCCGGACCGGCAGGCGGTCGGCGCGGCCGATAACGCTGCATCGGCCGATCCCGCCAAGGGCGGTCGCGCCGGCTAAGGCGGCATCCGCGAAGCCGTAAGCGCTCGCGGCAATGCCGCAGCCAAGCGCATCGAGGATCAGGAGCTTGGCCCGCTCCAGGACGGCGGTCGGGATGTGCTCAAAGGCGAGCCCGCAGGCGAACTCGCCCAGGGTGCGGGCCGGCACGGACGGGGCCGGCAAGTTATCCAGCATGGGCTTTTCTACGATTGGTTAGTACGGTTTGGGTAAATCGCCACCTCCGGGAAAGGTGTCTTGCGCGACAAGAGGATATGCGAGTGCTCGGGCGCCCACACGCACTCGAAACCTCGCTCCTCGAGCGCGCGGGCAAGCTCGAGCGCCGACATCGAATAATTGAAAAAGAACATCGCACCGCCGAAATGCATATGCCTCTCCTTTGCTATTCTGAGGTCTCTCGGACAGAGGTTAGCTGGTGGCGGGGACCGGCGCTATCGATTACCGATCGCCTAAGACGGGGTGTCCGCGGAACGAACGATGGCGTTACGCTCAACTGGACCGCACCTTATAGGCGCGGCGAATGACGGCTAGGAGGCAGATTCAGCGGTTCCCGACGCTGACCGGCGGCTTGCCAAGGATTTCGAGAACCTCGCCGAAACCCTCGCCACCTTCGTCACCCTCGCTTCTATACGGCTCGCCCTCAGGCGGCTTGCACGGGCGTAGGCCCTGACCTCAACAGTGCGGTCGGGATGATGGCGCTGGTCCCGCCGGCGGCGGCGACGGCTGCTCTCGAATCGGTCAGCCGACCTTCGCCGCGCGTCAAGCAGTGACGCAGATGCCGGCGGAACGGCCTTACCGCCTCCCCGGCCATAGTCGCTTTTAACCGGCCTCTAAAAATGGAGTCATCAACATGACGCGCCGCTGCCTCTCCTTTATCGCCTCTTTTGAAAAACGAGTGGGTGCAAATGGGCGATCCAGCCCCTCCTCGCCATCGAATGCACGGTGGAACGGGTGCCGGGGCGCTGGCCCTTGTCAAGCCCTTGCCGCCGAAGGCGGTGGCCGGAAGGCCAGGCTTTATAAGGGCCAAGCGTCACCGGCTACAATCGCCACCGGCGGACCGATGGGCTGCAGTTCAAGACCATCTGCTCGCGCCAAGCCTCTTGTCAGGCGCTACATCACGCATTCGAAATTCAAAAGACCCCCTTTATCCAATATGAGGCTCGATCGGGTCCCCATGCGCCACCTGAAGCGAGCAAACCTTGTTGCTGCGGTGGTACAAAGATGGTCAAAATCGCGCTGCTTTCGAGACCTGGGGATGTCGCATGAAGGCTCCTGGCATTTTCCTCACCGCGCTCTTATTGACCAGTCCCATCGCGCGCGCGAACTCCTTAGAGGAATTCAACCGGTCCATATGGGTGGGAAACGCCTTCGACCATCTCAACAGAACCGGCAATATCGCCTACTGGTGGAGCCTCAACATAATAAATGAAGGTTACTCCAAGCAAACCTCTATTAATGAGGACGACATTCGGAAATCCCTTAATTGGTTCCGATGGTATAGCGAAACCGAACACAAGACATTCGCTTCAGCCTCCCCTGTGACTGATCAGTTTGATTTTGCCAATCGGGTCTACGACGCCCTGAAAGATTTTCCCTCCTTGAATAAACTCGTCGGTGACTTTTTGCAAAAGGAACTGACTAGGACTGTTGATAGCCCGACAGCGCAGCTCCAAAGATGGCAGATGTACAATAAAGACTTCTATAATGCTTATGCTTCTACAGATGTTGACAGGATGGCGGTTCTGTCGGGTTTATACGACATTGCTCGTCGCAACAACGCATTTGCGAAGGTTTTGGACGAAGTCTTTGGCATTCCAATCTTCAACGCAAAAATAGACGAGTCGGGCCAGCAAATATTGAGCGAAAATCCCGACTTTGCCGAGAATAAGGAGATTCAAGATCTTGTTAACGGTCTCGATACATTGAATAACACTGTAAAGCACGCTACAAACAATCTGCAGAACAGATTGATATCAATCGAAAAATCCATATCACAAACTAACGGGGTCTCCGCTTCTGCAGTCCCAGCAGAGAATGTCTCATCCGGCTTTGACGTGTTGCTAGAACGACAACGCAAATTACAGGAACAAGAAAAAGATCGATTCGAGATGGAGGGTCTTCGGTCCTCACTATTTGTACTGACATCACTAATCGCGGACAAACGAACCGCGCAGCAATTAAATGCAATAGGAAACGCTATTATAAATTTCAAAACCGTAACGGATCAGTTCAACACGGCGTTTGCTGGTGGAAGTCAAGCTTCTACGATGGCATCGGCCATGTTATCAATGAATTATGCTGCGATATTTTTTTCACTCGTGGAGTCATTTGGGAAAACAGGTCCATCTGCCGATGAAGTGATTTCAGGTCAGATAAAAGAGTTGGCGTTACAATTGGCAGAGAGACCCGAGAGCGCTTTGATCGAATAGACCTTGGTCTTGCTCAGATTTTTGCCGAGATGGTAGATCAATTCGGTCAGATTGCCTCGCAGCTTTACGGCGCGTCGCTGGACTTGCAGCAAATAAAGGGGGCGCTTGCTCGAACGCTTTTTCGCCTCGACGAAATAGAGGTCCGATTGACCGGATATCTGGAGGTGATTCTTGACGAACCATTTGAGCGACGGATGAAGGAGTGCCTCGGGCATGAGGCCGCGACGGGAAAACCTCTAACCGAGGACGCATACGATACGTGCACTTTCGACATTGCCCATTTCGTAGATCTTGCGAAGGCCGAACCCGTCAGCGGGCAATGGAAACCCGGAATGACCGGAAGAGACTTTGCGACGCATACTCTGTTGTCGGGAGACTGGTCCGGTAACGTTAACTTGTTTTTGGCTCTTGCCAAGGAACGCGGAGGTTACCCTCTGCCCGATCGCCGCGCCAACCCGGTGCGGTGGGCAACTGCTGTTGATGCATACGTCAGATTAGCTACTGAGAACACGGAAATATTTCGGCGAAAACCTTCCAAGATATTAGACGAATTAATATCCGAGGGTGTAGCAATCAATCGAGATTTTTCTGTAACTATTCCAGGGTCTGGAGATAAATACCTTTCGACCTTATTCTCGTTGGTCGAAGATTATAATCATGCGGCACAGCAAGTAGGACAAGCGGCAGGCCAAGTTAGACAGCGCGTGTTGACAGAACGGAAGGCGAAAGCAGCGTGGCTATCGCCTCCTGAGCTCGCAAAGATAGTCGCAGATTTTCGACCCGAACTTACGAAACGAGACGTACAATTTGGGGGAAATTGGCCGGTAGTAAATACCGATTGGCCCCCATATCCTCCTGGTCCCGCCAACTTGCGTGAGCAGGAAAAAAATGCGTCGCTTGGAGACGGCATCCCGTTCGGCCCGTTGAGTGCTAAAGATTATGTGTGGACCTTGATTTCTTTTGACAATTCTTTAGTAGCAATTGAGCTTGTTGGCTTTGGCGAACTCGCTCTTAGATATTTCCCAGACGTTTATCAACCCGATTTTGTTGACGCCAGTTCCGATGCGGCTTCGGTGTGGGGTGAGCCAATCGCTACAGTTTTTGCTTACCTAGTGAAGTCGGGCGGCGCGACCCCGCCTAAGAAGCCAGTTGCCCTGCAGGTATACCAAGACGGAGAAAAGACCACGCTGTTCTTATGGAATTGTTCTCATTTGGCTTCGGCAGCGTGCAAATATCTGCGTCCGTACGTAAATCATGTTCCTGGTATTCCAGAAATGCAGTTTGATTGGCAAAAATTCCTCGAAGCGCAAGTAGCGCTATCGCCACACGTCGTTGTGCGCTCTCCAATTATCACCACGCAAGTTGAAAACCGCTTGGACGAGCTGCTTATGGCTCAGCATACGGCCCTTCTTCAAGAGTCCCAGCTGGACGGTAGTGAGCTCTACAACTCTATGCTGGATCTCGATGGAACCGTCGCGGCAATCAGAGGTCTGGTGGCACTCACCTTACCCGGCCCAAGCGCATACGATGATAAGGTCAGAGCCGCTTTATACGGGCGTCCTGGTCGTTCCACGTGCCGACACACAAAGTCCCGAGTGGAAGAGCCTCGGCCAGCGTATGAGCCTCGATGGGTGGATGAGCCGCAGAATCCGGGCAACCTGTTCGATTTATTCTCGTACTATTTTCGTATTTTCAATAGCGGTGGCCCTAGTAGGGTCGAAAATAATTACTTTAGCGATCCTTTGAAAAGGCTCGCAACTATTGACGGCGCTGGCGAAACGAGGCGAGATATGTCGACGACTGTTGATGTTCAGGAATGCCAAGGCGATAAAACCGATTTCAGCTCGGGCTTTGAATACCTCATTAGTAGCGATGTAATGAGATATTTTCTACAGGCCGGTTTGGATAAGAGTGGGCATATTGCTGCTGAATTGTTGGATCAAACGAGTTTATTAATAAATCTGCCATCGCTAGCACGTGCGGGCGGCGATACGCTCGTAAACGTCGTAGCACGAGATTTACCGAAGATTGCAACCAGCGGAAACGACAACCCTTTCTTATGGTATAGGATAAACAAACTCAAAGCACTAAAGAATACAATTAACAATCAATGACGCATGCGCTCGCGAGCCAAGCTTCCGCGAACGTCTTACCCATTCGCGAAAGAGCCCTTTATACAGAAAGAGGTGTCGGCCCGGCGGCTGTCCAAAATAGGCTTATCCCGTTGTCCCAGGTTCATCAATATCTAGGGCTTGATCCGTCCTGCCGGGTGCCGGTGGCGGTCTTGCGCCGCCGTGGCTGCCGCCGCACGGTGGCGACTCCTTTGCGCGGGTTGTCGCGGCCGATAATGTCCTGGAATTCGTTCATGGATCGCGCTCTAGCCACTCAAAGCCCCGTCGCGCCGCCGGGAAGCTATCTTACCATATCTAGTGTCACCTGGGACAACGGGATAAGCCTCGTCCGAAACGGCTCATGCAAAGAGCAGTCCAATCGTCCAATCCACACACGACAAGCCCGCTAACTGGTGTCCCGCGATGGTCTCGAGGGCGGCTCGCCGGTCCCCGTCCCCTGACATTACGGAATGGTCAAAAAGACAAAAAGACGGGGATGCCAAATCCCTGATAGGGTAGCCAGCCGAGGAATCCTATGCGGGTTCCCATCCTCGAATTTTGGGGTCAAGCGACTCAATCATGTCGATGATCCGGATTCCCGAAATCGGCTTGTCCCCGTATCGATGACGTGATCTCCTTGAACGATTGTTTTCGGCCTGGAGCAGCCAATTCTCAGTACACGTACCGGTAGCGCTTCTCGAGACTGCGTTGGCCGGCCTTGGGTCGTAATGGACGATCGGCGGCGGATCGGTCGGTGCCACATTCCAGCTTGCCGCGATCTTCGGCAGCGGCCGCTCGGGCGCGATCGAGAAGACGAGCTTGATTTCGCTCACATCGGAGGCAAGGCGGGCACGACCACACATGTAACATTCCTCTCAGACAGATCTTTACACTACACTTGACATGTTGTCGCTATAGAAGGTCGCACTCGATGAAACTCGTCGCGCCGCTCTTAGCCATTGGGGCCTTTTTGATCACAGTAAAATCTGCTCATGCACAATTGGTCACTTGCACAGGGCCAGACGACACGGAGGTGATCCAGGCCGCGATCAACGAGCACAATCATGTCATTTTACCAGCTGGCATCTGCCACGTTTCCAACCTAGACGGCACCAACCACGTGGACGCCCCGAACGGCCCCAAGCCACGCGGTTTGGTAATCGAGGGCCAGGGGTTGGAGCTGAGCCAACTTTGGCCGAATAAATCGGGTGTCAATATTATTGATCTCACTGGATCGTGGAACGTTACGCTATCGAAATTCCGCATCTGCGGGTATTGCACGCCGAACGTCGTCCCGAGTACCGGCATTCTGAGCGCCCAGATGTCCGGCAGCGCAGCATCTGATGTCTTCGCGTGCGACCGCGTCCGTGTTGATGGTTATTTTTCGTTGGCGGCCATCTACGTTCTTAGTGTTGCGTCAAGCAATATCGAGTACTGCCAGTTCTACAACTATCAGCATGGTGCGATCACAGCGATTTTCACTGGGAACAATTTTTTCGGCGCTGCTTCAGCCTTCGTGTCAATCGACAATGCGAACGATCAATTCCCTTCAGATTGGACGGTCACCGGAAGCGAGTTCCACAACTTTGGTAGTGATGCCGCGCTGTGGTTCGGCGGCATCGTAGGTGCGCGGTTTTACGGCGGTAATGCGAGCTGGGGGAGTAATGCCAGCGGTCAGGCGATCGTTTCGGTGAACGCTGTCACGGTCAAGGGCTCGAACTCCTATCCCGCCGATATTATTTTTGACGGCACCACTTTTTACAGCGACAGTGGTGTGCAGCCAGCTTGCGCCGTTTCTGGTTACACGAGCGCGGTGACGTTCAGAGCCAATTTCTCGTCAATGCCACTCACGGGCTGCCGATCGTCTGGCGCTACCCCTGCGCCGGTGACCAGAGCGGCGCACCGCGCCAGGCCACGGCGTGCGCCTTCATATCCTAGATGATGGTTCTGATGAACCCAAGCCCAGGTATCGGCGCATACGCGCACCAAACGCCGAAAAATGTTGTAATGTTCCTCCTAATTCGCCCTTCAACATCGACCGAAACGGTCAGAATTCACCCAACGTCGACATATCGGGCCTTGAGCGCGTCCTGCAGAGCCTGCTTGCTGCTAAACCTAGCGTCGAGGTTCCCGGCGTCTTTCACCGCCAAGGCAACCGCACCCACCGACGCGGTTGGCAAAACTGTTCTGCCGCGCCTGTGACAACACACATCCGAACTGCCCAGTGGCCTGAGCAAAGTCTTGTGGCGTTTGATCAATGCCGCATTGATAGCCCCTCGGTCCTATTTTCGGGTCCGCTTCGGCGCCTGTCTTCCTCGACAGCGGTTGCCATTTAATGCACTCAATGCTGGGCCACTAGCCGCGGGATCGTGCGTCGGTGTGAAACGGGTTCCCTCAATTTAGTCTGTATTGCGGAGTTTTGCGATGGCAAAGGTGTTGAGCACTGAAAAGGTTTCCCGCCGAACACTTGGAGCGATTGCAATAACGGGTATGTTCGGGAGAACATCCTTTAAAACAAGTGCAAAGTTCCCACTTACGGAAGCGGCGGATGCCGCCACTTCGAAGTCCGGACAAACCCCGGAAAATATCTTGCCAAATGTTCAATGGCAGGTTTGGTCTGCTCTTGCCGGTGCGTTTTGGAACGAAAATGACAAGGCGTGGCGTCTGTATTGCGTCACGAAGATGAACCGCGAGGGAACGGGAACGCAATATCCGATAGTATGTGATCGATTTGACGTCTTAAATAACAATCCAACCTTTTATACTAAAAATACGCAGCAATTGAAGAATGGCGATTTGGTGTTAATAGAAGGCGGCGGCTTCCAATGGGGTTACGACGGTCCTGGTTTTATCTCGACTCCAACTGCCGTCCGTGTTGTGAGCTTGGTTCCCGATACCTCGTTCGTTGTGGTTGCACCGCTCGGGGGCGTGACACCGAGGAGCGTACTTAATGGTGTCACGGCGCGTCCGATTTGTCCGGGGGATCTAGGCCAAATTGGAACCGGCAATGCCGCGGACGGGTGGAAGAAAACTCCCTCTATGACTGTTTGGGCTGACGATTTTGCGGAAAACACCTGCGCCGGCGCAATTCGAACGATGGGTGTCCGCAAGGACCAATCAGTGGCGGAAACGCTGAGTTGGACTTGTCCACCGGCACAACTGCCCAAGTATCAGGGCCGGGTGGTTTCATTTGGCGCGTTGGTATACCCTAAGTCGGCGCAGGGGCGTAGGAATACTTGGCGGCCATATATTTTCGAGTCGGTGAGCGGTTATCATCATCCAATAGTCGATGCGGTGGACGAGACATCAGTCCGTTTCAGTTTGCGTCAGTGACGGCGACCGTTCCTATGAATGCTGCCGAATGGGGGGTTGGTATCGAATTTGCGGGAAATGCTATGGATATTTATTATGTGGCAATCCCAACCGCCGTTCTAGGTCCTGAGCTGACCGTCTACGACTGTCATCAGAACGTGATCGATGAATTGACACCGATCGGACATTGGAATCCGCCACTGTTGACGCCTCTTACGATGACCTTCAATGTGGGCGTTGCCACAGGGCTCTATGGCTGGAAAGGTATTGATCTAGGGAACGTCTGAACAAGGGGTTGGCGCATGGAGAAATGGAATAGAAATTTCGTCAGCCAGCGACAGGGTGCGCGCGCGCGCAGCGACTGTGCGCCGTCTTTGGGCGTATTCGATTGCC
>Ga0310914_10003765_pt1 | contig 10511 bp, 6 predicted proteins | sample GREbulkMGAN108_FD_203450 | JGI IMG/M metagenome (GOLD analysis project Ga0310914, IMG submission 203450) | Lab enrichment of tropical soil microbial communities from Luquillo Experimental Forest, Puerto Rico - GRE.bulkMG.AN108 | ecosystem: Environmental > Terrestrial > Soil > Tropical forest >...
ACCCATCTCGAGTTGCGCGTACACCGTTGCCGCGATCCCCGCCGTCGCGATCACTATGCCGACCGTCTGGACCCAGACCACGCTTAGCATCCTGACGGGTTCAATGACCCCAATCTCCTGCAGGATCGCGGCGCTGACCGCCACGATCAGGGCGACGACAAAGCCGACTCCGGCGAGGTATTCCGACAAACCGCCGGCCCTGATGCCACGCAATCCGGTAGAGCCGGTGCGTCGATACTGTACCCAACTGCGCCAGCCGAATCCGAGCACTCCGAACACCGCGAAGAGCACGACGGCCATGTCGCCCGCGGCTCTCGCAGGCATCAGCAGCCGCCCATGACCGCAGTCATGGCCAGCGACAGTACATCAATAGCCGCGGTAAGGAAAAGCGCCCGGCAGCGCGGCGTCGATCGCGTCGGCGTCCGGTGCGCAGTCACCGGCCCCGGGCACCAAGGTCGCCAGCGCACCCGCGGCACAGGCACGCCGCAACGCGACCAGCCGCTCTGCCGGCGAACCTGGGTTGCGTGGCCACTTCGCGGCCAGCACTCCCGCGAACACGTCGCCCGCGCCAGTGGTGTCCACCGGTTCGACCGCGGGGGCGGATACCGCGAACTCGCCGTCGGCGCCTATGTAGCGGGCGCCGCGGGCGCCGAGAGTGATCACCAAGTGGGTTGGCCGCCAGGGCCATTCGTCGGCTTCGTCTACGTTCGCGATCACCACGTCCGCGAGGGCCGCCAGTTCGGCCAAGGAGTTTTGTTCTTGACCGGCCGGTGAGGCGTTGACGATGACGACCGCCGTGGCCGCGCGCGCTGCGCGCGCCGCCGCCACCGCCGTCGTCACCGGAATCTCCAACTGGGTCAACAAGACCTCGCAGGCGGCGACGACCTCGCGCGCATGCGCGGCGGCCAACGTCAGCTGTCCGTTGGCCCCCGGCGCCACCACGATGCTGTTCTCGCCGCCGGCATCGACCACGACGACCGCCGCGCCGCTCGGTCCGCTCAGTCCGACGGTCCCGTCCAAGCCAACCCCGTTGGCCCGCAGGTGAGCCCGCAACTGCTGGCCGGCGGGATCGTCGCCAACCGCGCCGACGAACTGCACCCGCGCCCCCGCCCGCGCCGCGGCCACGGCCTGATTGGCGCCCTTGCCGCCGGGTTGCTGGGCAAAAGACGACGCCAGCACCGTTTCGCCGGGGCGTGGAAGCGAGTCGACAGCGAACGTTGAATCCATGTTCACGCTGCCCACCACGCACACCCGCCTCGCCATTCCGCCGACGTTAGTCCTGCCGGGTTTGGTGGTGCGCAAGAGCGGTCCTGGACGAGCAGAATCAATTGGGCCACTTAGGTTTCAGGGGTTTCAGTGCGCGGATTCCTGCCGGCGCGGGCAAATTACCCGAACATGGGTTCGAGCCGGGAGGGGGTCGGCCGTCGATGCGTTCGACGCTCGACCTCGTCGGCCGGCGGGTTTTCGCCCGGCCTTGGCGCGGCAGGGTGGCGATGTCGTGTCGCGTCTGTCGCGTTAGCGCCGCGTGTTCAATGGCCGTTATCTTGCTGTGCCCGAAGCGTTTACGCGAGCCGAAAACGATCGATTTCAGCTTGCGAAATTGTGGTGGAACCTTCTTAGGCGCGCGTAGGGTGTTCGAATTGTCGTGGGATTTCCCCCAAAAGCCCAGCCTTGCCCTTGTCGAGCATTGAGTGATGGGAGCCGCTGATGTCGTCGTTCGTGTTTGCTTCGCCGGATGTGCTGGCTTCAGCGTCGCGGGATTTGTCGGGGATCGGTTCGGCGCTTCGGGCGGCCCATGTCGTGGCGGCGCCTTCGACGACGCAGATCGCGGCGGCGGCTTCTGATGAGGTCTCGGCGGCGATTTCGGCGTTGTTTGGTGCTCATGGGCAGCAGTACCAGGCGCTGAGTGCGCGGGTGGCGCGGTTCCATGAGGAGTTTGTGCACTCGCTGCGCGGCGGTGCGTTGATGTATGCGGGCGCCGAGGCGGCCAACGCCTCGCCGTTGGCGGTGGCCGCGGCGCCGGCGCAGGGCGTTCTGGATGTGATTAATGCGCCCACCGAGGGGTTGTTGCGGCGTCCCTTGATCGGTAATGGGACCGATGGGGCGCCGGGCAGGGGGCAGGCCGGTGGGCCGGGTGGGTTGTTGATGGGCAATGGCGGTAATGGGGGGTCGGGGGCGCCCGGTCAGGCCGGCGGGAAAGGCGGCAACGCGGGTCTGTTCGGTACTGGCGGTAAAGGCGGTGCCGGCGGTAAAGCCACTACGGCCGGGGGGCCGGTGGTGCCGGCGGGCACGGCGGTTTTGGTGGCCGTTTGGGCGGCAACGGCGGGGCCGGCGGGGCCGGCGGGGCTGGCGCGCCCGGCACTGCCACCCTGGCCGGTGGTGTCGGGGGTGCGGGCGGGGTCGGCGGGACCGAGCGGGCGCCGTTGCCCTATACCGGCGGCCAGGGCGGGGCCGGCGGAGCTGGCGGTGCCGGGTTTGACGGTGCGCAGGGCACCCCGGGTGCCGGGGCTGTGGGTGGGGCCGGTCATGCCGGCACTGCGGGTGGGGCTGGTGGGGCCGGGGGCCATGGCGGGAATACCCTGAATGGGCTGTTCAGCCGGGGCGGGACCGGCGGTGTGGGCGGCAGCGGCGGGCTGGGCGGCAACGGGGGCGCCGGTGGCAGTGGGGTGGGTTCCGGTGCGGGCGGCGGGAACGGTGGTAACGCCGGTAACGGTGGTAATGCCGGTCCCGGCGGGGCCGGCGGGATCGGTGGATTCTTCGGGCCCGACGGGCATGCCGGCGCCGCGGGTGTGGGCGGTAACGGCGGCATCGGCGGTAACGGTGCGACCGGTGGTGCGGCGACCATGCCCGGCGGTACGGGCTTTGCGGGCGGCCAGGGTGGCCAGGGTGGTCAGGGCGGTGGCGCGGGAGCAGGTGGCACCAACGGCACCGGCGGCCAGGGCGGCATGGGTGGCAATGGCGGCGCCGGTGGTAACGGCGCGACCGGCATGGCCGGCAGTATGGGTAACAACGGTGGCACCGGCGGCCAGGGCGGCAACGGCGGCAACGGGGGCGCGGCCGGCAACGGCGGAGGTGCCGCGGGCAGCGCGGGCGTCGGCGGTGACGCCGGCAGCGGCGGTCAGGGCGGTCAGGGCGGCCAGGGTGGTGCCGACAACGGCGGCGGCGGTCAGCAGGGCGGCCAGGGCGGTAGGGGCGGTGACGCCGGCACACCGGGCACCGGCGCGATTAGCGGTGACGGCGGCAACGGCGGCAACGGCGGTAACGGCGGCACCGGCAGCGTCGGCGCGGCCCACGGCAGTGGCGCGACCGACAGCGCTAGCGGCGATGGTGGTGGTGGCGGCGGCGCTGGGGGCAACGCCGGCACCGGCAGCGTCGGGGCCACCACCGGCACCGGCGGCGCGGGCGGCAACGGCGGCCAGGGCGGCAACGGCGGCACCGCGACTACCGCTGGGGGAGTCGCTGCCGGCGGTGACGGTGGTTCCGGCGGCACTGGCGGCACCGGGAGCGGGACTGTGGGTGGTTTCGGTGGCGCCGGAGGTGGCGGAGCGGGTGGTGGTGCTTGGGGCCACAACAACCAGGTGACCGCCGGCACGGGCGGCAGCGGCGCCGCTGGCGGCGGTGGCGCCGCGGGCGGCGCCGGCGGCACCGGTGCCACCGCGTTCGGCGGCGGCGGAGGGGGCGGCGGAGGCGGCCAAGGGGGCGGCGGCAATGGGGGCACCGGCGGCGACGCCACTAACACTGTGCTTTTCATACAAACCGCCTCCGGGGGCGGCGGCGCCACCGGCAATGGCGTTGCGGGCGGTGGCGGTGGCGGCGGCGGCGCCATTTCCTCCGGAGGCCCCGCAAATCCTGCCGGCAACGCGGGCAACGGCGCTAACGGCGGCACCGGAGCCAACGTCCACGTCGATGCGCTGGACTTCGCGACGGGCGGCAACGGCGGCACCGGTGGCACCAACTAACACCAACCAACACCGTCGCAAGTGGGCGCGGTCGGGGGCGAACCCTGTTGGCTTTCGGGCAGTCTCGCGTAAATTCTGCTAACGCCGCGTTGCGTGCGCTGCCAGCGAGCGGGAAGCCGGGCCGGCGCAACGGATTACCGGCAATCCTCGACCAAGGCAACGCCGTCGGGCTCCGCACGCCAAACGACTCACATCACCGGGCCGCCGGCGCGACCGGCGTCGATCGCTTTTGCGGCAATCGCCAATATCTTGATGCCCGCGCGTTAGTCTGCTGATCGGTGCTGAATCCCACCAAAGGGGAGGGGAAAGGCGATTGACATTGAGCGAACTGAAAGACGCCGAACTGGCCGCTGAAACCGCCGCCGCAACCGCACCGGAATCCGCCCCGGCCGAAAAGCCGCAGAAGAGTACGCGCCGGCCACTGCTGTCGCGCCGTTTCCGGTTCGGCATCCAGTCCAAGATCCTGGTGGCAATGTTGCTGTCGGGCATCCTCGGTGTGGGGGTGATCGGCCTCATCGGGGCGGTATCCGGCCGTAACGCGTTGCGGCAGGTCGAGTCCGAGCGGTTGATCGAGCTGCGCGAGTCGCAGAAGAGGCAGATAGAGGGGCTGTTGAGGGAGGTGACGAATTCGCTGATCATCTACAGCGGCGGATTCAGCATCACGGAGGCTCTGACGGCGTTCACCGCGGGCTTCAACCAATTGGCCAACGCGACGATCACCCCCGCCCAACAGCAGGCGCTCGTCAACTACTACGACAACGAGATGATCAAACCGATCAAACAGTTGACCGGTAACACCATCGATCTCAACGCGGTTCTACCAAGTTCCCCGGCCCAGAAATACCTTCAGGCGTATTACACGGCGCCGCCAAGACCGACCACCGACTCCATGCCCGTTATGGACGCCGGTGACGGCAGCACATGGTCGGCGGCCAACGCCCGCTTCGGTTTCTACCTAAACGGCATCGTGACCCGCTTCGATTATCACGACGCGCTGCTGCTGGACCTGCAGGGCAATGTCGTCTACTCCGCCATGAAAGGTCCCGATCTCGGAACCAATATCCTCACCGGCCCGTATCGTGAGTCAAAACTGCGGGATGCATACCTAAAGGCTTTGCGCTCCAACGACGTAGATTTCGTCTGGATCACCGACTTCCAGCCCTACCAGCCGCACCTCGACGCCCCCACGGCGTGGGTGGTATCGCCGATCGGCATGGACGGCAAAATCGAGGGTGTCATGGCCGTTCCACTGCCGATCGCGAAGATCAACAGGATCATGACCATGAACAAACATTGGGACGCTGCCGGCATGGGCCCCTCGACCGAGACGTATCTTGCGGGCCCCGACGGCCTGATGCGTTCCGATTCACGGGATTTCCTCGAAGATCCAAAGGAATACCGCCGCGAGGCCATAGACGCCGGCACCCCTCCCGACGTCGTGGACCGAGCGATCCGGTTGGGTGGCACGACGCTGGTGCAGCCGGTTGAGACCGCGGGTCTTCGCGCCGCCCAACGCGGAGAGACCGGAGTCGTGAGCGCCACCGATTACCTGGGTAACAAGGAATTGGAAGCCTATGCCCCATTGAACATTCCCAACTCCGACCTGCACTGGTCGATTCTCGCGACCCGAGACGACTCCGATGCCTTTGCGCGGTTGGGCAAGTTCAGCAAGACGCTCGTGATCGCGATCAGCGCGCTGATTTTCTTCATCTGCGTGGCCTCGATGCTCATCGCACAGGCGGCGATGCGGCCGGTCCGGCGCCTGGAGGAGGGCACACGGAAGATCAGCTCCGGCGACTACGACATCAACATTCCGGTAATGACACGCGACGAAATCGGCGATCTCACTGCGGCTTTCAACGAGATGAGTCGCAATCTCGCGATCAAAGAAGAGCTGCTCAATGAGCAGCGCAGCGAAAACAACCGCCTGCTGCTGGCGTTGATGCCCGAGTCGATTGTCCAGCGCTATCGCGAGGGTGAGGCGACCATCGCGGAGAAACACCAGGACGTCGCGGTCATCTATGCCGACGTCGTTGGACTCGATGAGATTTCCAACGATCTTCCCGGCGACGAATTGGTCGGGATAGTCGACGAACTATTCCGGCAGTTCGATGCGGCGGCCGAAAGCCTTGGCGTCGAACGGATTCGCACGTTCCACAACGGCTACCTCGCCAGCTGTGGAGTGATCACTCCGCGATTGGACAGCACGCACCGAAGTCTTGAGTTTGCCATCGAAATCCAACGCATCATCGATCGGTTCAACAGCCAGAGCGGTCACGAGCTGGGACTTCGGGTCGGCATCAACACCGGCAACGTCATCAGTGGGTTGGTGGGCCGATCAAGCCTCGTTTACGACATGTGGGGTGCCGCCGTCAGTCTCGCCTATCAGATGCACAGAGGCGCACCGCAGCCCGGCATCTATGTCAGCTCTGAGGTATACGAAGCGATGCGGGACGTGCACCAGTTCGCGCCCTCAGGCACGATTTCGGTCGGCGGAACCGATCAGACGATCTACCGGTTGTTGGAGCGATGATGAACGCCGCCTGGCACTCCTCGTGGTTCTACTGGGCGGTCGGTATCGCGATCGGATTTCCGGTCGGGCTGATCCTGCTCACCGAGTTGCACCAAGCACTCGTCCGCCGGAATAGCCGCCTGGCCCGGCAGGTAGGCCTGCTGCGCAACTACCTGCTGCCGCTCGGGGCGCTTTTGCTGCTGCTTGTCAAGGCGTCGCAAATCCCGGCCGGAGCGGTCACGGTGCGACTCCTTACGACGGTGTTGGGCTTTCTGGTCCTCGTGGTGTTGCTGTCCGGGCTCAATGCCACCGTGTTTGAGGCCGCGCCCGAAGACAGCTGGCGCAAACGACTACCCGCCATCTTCCTCGACGTCTTCCGCTTCACACTGATCGGCGTCGGTCTGGCGATGATCTTGTCCTATATCTGGGGTGTCCGGGTCGGCGGCTTGTTCACCGCGCTGGGCGTCACGTCAGTCGTGATCGGCCTGATGTTGCAGAACTCCGTGGGCCAGGTCGTGTCGGGCTTGTTCATGCTGTTCGAGCAGCCTTTCCGGATCAACGATTGGCTGGACACGCCCTCGGGGCGCGGACGCGTTGTCGAGGTGAACTGGCGGGCCGTGCATATCGACACCGGCGGCGGCATGCGCATCATGCCGAACTCGGTGCTGGCCACGACGTCGTTCACGAACCTGAGTCGCCCGCCGGGCGCCTACAAGTTGGCGATGACGACCACATTTTCGGCCGCCGACCCGCCCGACCAAGTTTGCGCGATGCTGTCGCGCGTTGCTTGCGCGCTGCCGCAGCTCAAGGCCGACAGTGTCCCCCGCTCGGTGCCCGTCGGCGGCGCCGAATACCGCACGAGTATCGGTCTGACCTCACCCGCCGACGATGGCGCCGCACGAACGACATTTCTGCGCTGGGTCTGGTACGCCGCGCGCCGCGAAGGGCTGCATCTCGACGACATCGCCGATGACTACTCGACCACCGAACGTGTGGAGAAGGCGGTGCGTACCGTCGCCGCGCCGATATTGCGGCTGAACGCCGACGAACAGCGGCAGCTGTATTCGTGTGCGAGGCTCGTCCGATATGGGGCCGACGAAATCGTGGAGTACCCCGGACAGGTGCCGGCAGCGATGACGTTCCTGGTCGCCGGGCGCGTGCAGCTGACCGCCACGGCCGACGACGGGTCGGTCGTGCCGATCAGCACGCTGGTGGAGGGCTCTTTCCTGGGGCTGACCGCGTTGACCCGGCAACCCAACATGGCGAACGCATACGCGCTCGAGGAGGTGACCGCGTTGGAGATCGATCGCGAACACCTCGAACCCCTCGTGATGCGTGAACCGTTGCTGCTGCAGAACTTCGGCCACATCCTTGACGAGCGGCGAAACAAAGTGCGGCAGGCACGCCGCGGCGAACGGATGAATACGGGGCCGGTGCGGCTCTCTTGATTGTTGTGATCCCCCGTACCCCGGGTGGGGCAGCCTGACCTGGCCAGCTCAGGACCGATACCCTGGTTCAATGAGTGTGCAAGCTCCTTCGCAGCCCGACTTGCGCCGGGAGGTACACAACGCCGCTCGCCGCGCCCGGGTCGCCGCCCGCGCGCTGGCGTTGTTGCCGACCGCCGCCAAGGATGCGGCGCTGCGGTCGGCCGCACAGGCGATAGGTGCCCACGTCCAGCAGATCCTGACGGCCAACGCCGAAGACCTCGAGGCCGCCCGGGCCGTCGGCACACCGACCGCGATGCTCGACCGGTTGGCGTTGAACACCAATCGCGTCGACGGGATCGCCGCCGGTCTGCGCCAGGTCGCCGGGTTAGCCGACCCGGTCGGGGAGGTCTTGCGCGGGTACACCCTGCCCAACGGGCTACAGCTGCGTCAGCAGCGGGTTCCGCTCGGCGTGATCGGCATGATCTACGATGGCCGGCCCAACGTCACCGTCGACGCCTTCGGTTTGGCGCTCAAGTCCGGCAACGCCGTGCTGTTACGCGGAAGTTCGTCGGCCGCGAAGTCCAACCAGGCGCTGGTCGACGTGCTGCGCGCCGCACTGGTGAGCGAGGACTTGCCCGCCGATGCGGTCCAACTACTTTCGGCCGCCGATCGGTCCACGGTCACCCACCTGATCCAGGCCCGCGGCCTGGTCGACGTGGTGATCCCGCGCGGGGGGGCGAGCCTGATCGATGCCGTGGTCCGCGACGCGCAGGTGCCCACCATCGAGACGGGTGTCGGAAACTGTCACGTCTACGTACACGAGGGTGCCGACCTGGACGTGGCGGTGCGGATCCTGCTGAACTCCAAGACCCGTCGGCCCAGCGTCTGCAACGCCGCCGAGACGCTGCTGGTCGACACCGCGATCGCCGGCGAGGCCATGCCCAGGCTGCTGGCCGCCCTCCAAGACGCCGGCGTGACGGTGCATCTCTGCTCTGATCGGGAAGCGGGTGAGGACGACCTGCGCCGCGAATACCTGTCGATGGACATCGCGGTGGCGGTGGTCGACGGCGTCGACGCCGCGATCTCACACATCAACGAGTACGGCACCGGACACACCGAGGCCATCGTGACCACCAATATGGCTGCGGCTCAACGGTTTGCCGACGGAGTCGACGCCGCGGCGGTCATGGTCAACGCTTCGACGGCTTTCACCGACGGCGAGCAGTTCGGTTTCGGTGCCGAGATCGGCATCTCGACGCAGAAGCTGCATGCACGCGGCCCGATGGGGTTGCCGGAACTGACCTCGACCAAATGGATCGCGTGGGGAGACGGCCAGATCCGTCCGGCCTGAACTCCGACCAGAAGCTTTAGGAGAACTGAGATTGTGAGTGTGCCCGCCCGGCCTGCGCCAATGTTCGCCGACATCGCCGACGTCTCGCGAAAGCTGGCCGAAACCGGCTACCTACCGGACACCCCCACTTCCACGGCGGTATTCCTGGCCGACCGGCTCGGCAAGCCGCTGCTGGTGGAAGGCCCCGCTGGCGTCGGCAAGACGGAGCTGGCCCGCGCCGTCGCGCAGGCCACCGGCTCGGGTCTGATCCGCCTGCAGTGCTATGAGGGGGTCGACGAGGCTCGCGCGCTGTATGAGTGGAACCACGCCAAGCAGATTCTGCGCATCCAGGCCGGCTCCGGCGACTGGGAGGCGACCAAGACCGACGTGTTCAGTGAGGAATTCCTGCTGTCTCGTCCGCTGCTGACCGCCATCCGGCGCACAGAGCCGACGGTGCTGCTCATCGACGAGACCGACAAGGCCGACATCGAGATCGAAGGCCTCCTGTTGGAGGTGCTGTCCGACTTCGCGGTGACCGTCCCGGAATTGGGCACGCTCACCGCCGAGCGGGCGCCGTTCGTGTTGTTGACCTCCAACGCGACCCGCGAACTGTCGGAAGCGCTCAAGCGCCGCTGCCTGTTCCTGCACATCGACTTCCCAACCCCCGACCTGGAACGGCGCATCCTGTTGTCCCGAGTCCCTGAGCTGCCCGCGCACCTCGCCGAGGAACTCGTGCGCATCATCGGCGTGCTGCGCGGGATGCAACTCAAGAAGGTGCCGTCGATCGCCGAAACCATCGACTGGGGCCGCACGCTACTCGCGCTGGGCCTGGACACCATCGATGACGCGGTCGTTGCCCAGACCCTCGGCGTGGTCCTCAAGCACCAATCCGACCAGCAACGCGCGGCCGGGGAACTGAGGCTTAACTAATGGCGGCCCGCCGCATCCGCCCCAGCCGTCCGCTCGCGCCGTACGGGCTGCCCGGCCATCTGGTCGGGTTCGTGGAAGCTCTTCGCGGGCACGGGATTTCGGTGGGTCCGTCGGAGACGGTGGATGCGGGCCGGGTGATGTCCACCCTTGGCCTCGGCGATCGTGAGGTGCTGCGCGAGGGCATCGCCTGCGCGGTCTTGCGCCAGCCCGATCACCGCGAGACCTATGACGCGATGTTCGACCTGTGGTTTCCATCGGCGATGGGCGCGCGCGCGGTGGTCTTGGAGGATGAGGCCGACGGGGCGCAAGACGATTCGTTGCCGGCCGACGACGTCGAGGCGATGCGCCAGATG
>Ga0310914_10003769_pt1 | contig 10507 bp, 2 predicted proteins | sample GREbulkMGAN108_FD_203450 | JGI IMG/M metagenome (GOLD analysis project Ga0310914, IMG submission 203450) | Lab enrichment of tropical soil microbial communities from Luquillo Experimental Forest, Puerto Rico - GRE.bulkMG.AN108 | ecosystem: Environmental > Terrestrial > Soil > Tropical forest >...
GGTATGCGCTGCCGTCAAAAAGAACCGCAACCGCGCGGCCCGCTCTGGTACCGCCGGGTACAAGATCGGCTGGACGTTGACCCCTCGCTGAAACATTGCTTGCGCAAGGCGTCCCGCACGAGTCGAGCTTCCGGTGACGACCGGCACGATTGACGCGCCAATCGAATTGCCGACATCGAGTCCACCGCACCGAGCCAGCTGGAGAAAGAGCGCAGTTCTATCGTTGAGTCGGCGCACCCGCTCCGGCTCACGCTCCAGCAACTCGACCGCAGCGAGAGCGGCCGCAGCCGCGGCCGGCGCCATCCCGACCGAGAAAACGAAACCGGGTGCGGTAAACTTCAGATAGTCGATGAGGTTCTTTCTCCCGGCGATATAACCACCGCAAGACACTAGGCTCTTACTGAGCGTCCCCATCCAGATGTCAACATCGTTGGAATCGACCCCAAACCGGTCGGCCGTGCCGAAGCCGCGTGGTCCGAGCACACCCAGCGCGTGCGCTTCGTCGACCATCAGCCAGGCACGGTGGCTTCGCGCCGCAGCGATAAAGCTCGGCAGGTCGGGGACATCCCCATCCATGCTGTAATGCCCCTCGATCACGAGGAGCGCGCGCCCATGGCGTGGACGCAGTTCGCTGAGCAGCCGGTCCGCAGCTCGGTGGTCGAGATGGGGAAACGGCACCCGGCGTGCGCCGGAGAGCATCGCCCCCTGAACGATGCTATTATGGATCAACGTATCGTGAATAATTACGTCGTTGCGGCCGAGCAGATGCCCGATCACAGTGACATTCGTCGAATGGCCGCCAACCAAGACGACGCAGTCCTCGCAGCCATGGATCCGCGCCAGCATTTGTTCCAGCTCGCGGTGGATCGGCCGCTCGCCGGAGACCGGACGGCTTGCTGAGACAGTAGTCCCGTGGCGATCGATAGCAGCCTTCGCCGCGCCGGCGATATAGGGATGACCGTTGAGTCCGAGGTAGTTGTACGACGCAAAGTTGATGTAGGTTTTGTCGCCGATGACAGTTTCCGAGCCGGCGATCCCTTGGTGCACGCGAAAGAACGGATCCGTGATCCCGAGAAAATCCGCAGCTTCGCGAATCATACGGATCTCCCGGAACCCGTCGAGCTCCGACACATCGAGCCGCGGGGCGACGATGCCCCTCTCTTCCTGATTGCCGCGGCGCATTGGCCGCTCCGCAGGTCGGACCGAAGATGCCGACGACAGCTTCGCAATCAGTTGCGCCTTCGCCTGCGCCGACAGGCCGAAAAGGGAGCTGCTGCGGTCCAAAATGCTACTCTGCCGCAACTCTATCGGGGTCCAGTGGGGGCCGCGCCTCATCGACAACCTCATGGTGCGCAGCAAGGGCAATGACCTCGCCATCCCTGGGTCCTGCCGAGACCGCGGCAACGAGCCGCGTGGCGATCGACACGACGCTCGTGCCCACCGTGAGCGAGACCAGTGGCAGATCGACTCGCAATCGGTTCTCCAGCGCAAGACGGAGTTCGACCGCCATCAATGAATCCATCCCGATTTCAGACAGTGGTCGCAACGGGTCAATGCCCTCCCCAGGAAGGCGCAATATCGTCGCCGCTTCCTCGGCAACGACTGTCTTCAGCATCGCCAGCGCGGCCTCCGGATCCAACAAAGCGAGCCGCTCAGCGAGCGATTCGTCAACCGGAGAAGGAGATACCTTGGCACGGCTCTCCGCGAATAGCGGCGTTGCGAGGATCGGCAAAGATCGCCGGGCTTCGGACCAGTTCGTATCGGCGAACGCGATCGTCGGCAATCCACTCGCGATCATTGCGGGGAGGCCGGCAAGAGCGTGTGCTGCAGGGATGGCCCTGGCGCCGAGCCGACGAGCGAGTGAATCGAGGACCGCGGGCCGCTCGGCCAGATAGCCGGCGTCCTCGATCGGACCCCAGGCGACAGCCAGCGCCGGTCTGCCCTCTGCGTGCCGCCGCCGGGCGAGCGCCTCGAGAGCCGCGTTCGCGGCAACATAGACACCCTGGCCGGGCGCTCCCACCAAGGTGGTTGCCGACGAAAACAGCAAAAAAAGTTCGATCGGATCGTTGTGGGTCAATGCGTCGAGCGCGATAGCCCCGCCGAGCTTGGGATGCATGATCGAGCCGACGCCAGCGAGGTCGATATCGGCGGCAAGGCCGTCTTCGATCGTCGAGGCGGCGTGGACTACACCGCGCAAGGGCGGCTGACCCGCCCGGATCACGTCGAGAATCGTCGGCAGAGCCTCTCGATCGGCGACGTCGCCCTGATAAACACGAACTTCCGCGCCTGCGGCTTCGAGTTCTTTTACTCTTGCTTCACAGCCGGGAGTTGCCGATCCCCGACGGCCGAGGAGCGCGATCGAGCCGGCGCCATGCGCGGCCAGCCAGCGTGCGCACTCATAACCGAACCCCTCGATGCCGCCGGTGACCAAGTAAGTCGCGTCGCGGCGCAAGATAATCTCTGGCGGCTTGCGCAGGGACACGCCGGCATTGGCGTCGGGTACGAGGATCAGTTTGCCTATGTGGCCAGACGACTGCATCAGCCGAAAGGCGTCCTCGATCTCTCCGAAAGAGAATATCCGGTGTGCCAACGGACGGATTTCACGATTGCAGAGCGCCGCGGAGACTTCGGTGAGCAACTGACGGGCGAGATCTGGTCGCCGAACCGGCAATTGATCGATATCGATCGCGAAATACGAGATGTTTTGCCGGAGCGGGCGCAGATGAATCCGTCGGTTAAGATAAAAATCCCGTTTTCCGAGTTCGAGAAATCGACCAAACGGCTTGAGTACTTCGAGGCTCCGCTCCATGGCCTCGCCGCTCAACGAGTTCAGTACGATGTCGACCCCTTGCCCCCCGGTGAATTCGCGCACGGCATCGCAAAAGGCGAGGTCTCGCGAATCGAGGACGCAATCGGCGCCCGCCAATCGCAGAAACGCTCTCTTCACCTCCGATCCGGCGGTTGCGATCACCACTGCGCCGCGCTGTTTGGCGCATTGGATCGCCGCGAGCCCCACGCCTCCTGATGCGGTGTGGATGAGAACGCGCTCCCCCGGGGCTAGCTTTGCCAGATGGCCCAGCGCGTAGATCGCGGTAACGAACGTCACGGGGATTGTCGCGGCTTCGGCGAAGCTTGTCTCTGGCGGGATCGGTGCGACCGCCTCGGCGATCGTCACCACCCTTGTGCTCAATGAGCCCGGGGCGAATGCCATGACCCGCTCGCCGACGCCCAAGCCGTCGACCCCCGGGCCGACAGAGCGGACGATACCCGCACACTCGAGCCCCAATGTAGGACCCGCAAAACCGTCGCTCAAAGCCTCTTCCGGCAACAGCCCCATCGCCCACATGACGTCCCGAAAGTTAAGGCCCGCTGCGTACACCTCAATTTCGACTTGACCCTCTTCGACCCGTTCGGGTGTCCGAACCTCCCAACCCAGCGCATCGAGCCCCCCGAGAGGGGCGGTCTCGACGCTCACCATATCCGATGCCGTTGCCCAGCGTGTTGGAAGGCCCCGGCGCAGGCGAGGAACATGTCGACCCTGGGGTGTCCAGACGACCTCGCTCTCGGCCGTTGCCGCCATCAACTCGGCAGTTACCATCTGTGCGCGATCCTCCGGTGCGGCAGCGGCCGGAAGGTCAAGCAGACAAACCGAAAGGCGCGGCATTTCGTTGACGAGTACGCGCCCGAGGCCCCATAGAGCACTGCCGACCGGATCAAAGGTTCGGTGCGCGAGCGTGGCTTGTTGCGCGTCGCAAGTGATGACCCAAAGCACGGCATGGTCTTCGGCCGCGATCGTCGCGATCCGGGCCAATGCAGCAATTTGTTGTGACACCTGCTCGATCGGGTCGCTGTCGCCCGCCTCTTTTGCGAGGAAGAGGACAACCTGCCGAATTTCGTTGTCAGACCTCGCCGCGCTATCGGTTGCGGTATAGAGATCGAGCGACTGTGCGCTCGTGATGCCGTATCCCGCCTCGGCCAGCCGATCTCGCAAGGCCTCGCGGAATGCATCATCTGCTGAGACGAGGGTAACCGGGATCGGTCCTGTTGGATCGCCGAGAACAGGCTCCGAGCGTGGCGGCGCGCATCCCCAAAGAACAGCGCTCGGCCATGGAGCCGGCGTGGCCGTTGCCGTACCGGTGGATTCGAATCCCGCTAGGGCAAGTTCGCTCTGCCAATCCTCGGCCGAACGCAACGGCGATGAATGGCGTGCCCGCGCTGCTGGCTGCCACCAGCTCGCGCTCTGGCCGAAGACGACGTCCCAAAGCGCGTTTGGTTCGGCTTCTACGGCAACAAAGAATCCGCCGGGCACAAGCAGATCCCGCAGGCTGGCAAGAGAGGCCGGGTCGAGCCTCAGGCGGGCACACGCATTTATCGCCAAGACGACGTCGAAGACTGCCCCACTCAAACTGTCATTCCCGTCGCTGGGCGACCAGCGGCAGGCCGAGACCCCGACAAAGGATCTGGCCAGGGAGGAGAGACGAGCAGCCTGTTCGGAATCGGTGCTCGCCGCCATGTAGGTGAACGCGACCCCGGATCGCGCCAGGCGGTTGAGGATGCGTCGGGTCGCTCCACCACCACCCGCGCCAAACTCGAGAATCCGCATCGGTTGCGACTTCGGCCATGCCATCGCCAGCTGGATCAGCGCATCGCACAGCAATTCGATTCCGGGAGCGATAGCCGGCGAACCCTGAAGGAGCTGTTCGGCCATCGGCGAAAGCGGGGCATCCGGCTGCCTGATATCGTCCGCAAAGCTTTTGGGTAGATCCTCTACGGCAGCGGCGATCAGGGCGAGCTCGGCCACCAAATCAGGCGCCTCGGAGAGGAGTAGCCGCCAAACTTCTGACACCTCAGGAAGATCGTGCTGCGGCTCGAGCCGCCACCCCGATTCGGTCTCGCTGGCGGCGCCGAACCGTTTGAGCAAGTGTAGCGAGCACTGGACAATTCCAACCGAATCGGATGCGATCCGGCCCGACTGAGTGAGCTCGCCTATGGTAAAGGAGCGCCCAGGCTCAACGAGCTTTCCTAACGATCTGAACGTAACCGAGCCGATCAAGGCGTCGAGCAGCAGCGCCTGTTCTTGTCGTAGATAGCTCGGATTTTGGGCTCCAGCAACCCGGGACAAAATGGCGGGAAAATCCGCCAGGCGGCGCGGCGGGCCGGGCTCGGGGAGCGGCGCCGGTATGAGATCGATTCGAAGCGTGCGTTCGTCGACCGGACGTCGGCGGGTCAGTTCGACGCGACGAAACCAGCAATCGCCCAGCTCCGCGATGATGTCGCCTGCGTCATCAGAGAGGACAATATCGGCGGATATCGATCTAACCCCGATCCGGGTAATTCGTAGCTGGGCTTGACGGGGAATACGCCCAAACGGCGCCGAAAGCCGAACGCGTCCAAAACGCCATGGCAGGAAGCCGACACCTTGCATTTGATGCTGGCGATCGGCCAACAAACCGAAAAGCCCCTGTAGCGCGCCATCAAGCAAGGCGGGATGAAGCAGATAAGAGTCGAGGTCTTCAGAGACCGGCGAGGGATCGAGGTAGGCAATAGCGTTGTGCGGGTCGGCGACGTCGACACGCGTCACGGTCCTGAATCGGTAACCGTAGTCGAGCCCGGCGAGATGTGCGAGGCGGTAGAGGCTCGCACTTTCTATCCGGCTCCGGGACGACGTGCTGCTGGCCCAGGAAATGATGCGGCTGGAATCCGTCGCGGCGGAGATCCGTGCGACTGCGTAGACGGCCATGGGTTCACTGGACAAGCGCGACCGGCTTGTAAGCTCCCAGTCCCCTTCATCGGAAAGGAGGGCCGAGCGCAGCTCACGCATCCGACCCTTGTCAAATGGCATCGGGCGCCGCAGTTCGACATCGAAAACCTCGAGAGCCGGAGCATCCGACCATCGCCATCGTGCGGCTGCGAGCGCCATTTCCAGAATTGCCGACGCGGGCAAGACCGCCACTCCTTCGACCGCATGATCGGCGATCCAGGGCAGCACCTGCTCGTCGAGATGATTGACCCAGCTTACTGCCGCACCGCGTTGGCGGAACCCGAGAAGCGGATGGTCAAAGGGTGGATTGACGAGATCGGAAGCTTCGGTCGTTACGGCGAACCAAAACCTCTCTCGGTTCCAGCGATAGAGCGGAAGTCCGCGAGGGTCAGACGGGCCATCGAATGACGACGATTGCGTCCAATCGTATCCGGCCGCATGGCAGTGTGCTGCAATCGCGGGGAACGGATCGCCTCTATCTTGCGCCCGCGAGAGACTCGCAAGCACGCGTCCCTGCACCTCGGCGGAGCGCAGCCCGTCCGCCAGGTAGGACTGAAGAATCGGGCGTGGGCCGACCTCGAGAAAGATGCGGTACCCTTCACCGATCAGCTGGCCGACGGCGTCGCTAAAGCAGACCGGGTGGCGCACGTTGCGCCACCAGTACTCGGCATCGAGCGCTTCAGCTCCGACTATTTGGCCGGTTACCGTCGATACCAGTCGTGCCTCTGGAGAGCGCCAAGCAAGGCCAGCAAGATCCGCCAAGAGGTCCTCGCGGAATGGGTCCATTGCTCGCGAGTGAAAGGCGAAATCCAAATCGAGAGAACGGAACCCAACATCGCGCTGGCGCAACTCGGCTTCCAGACGTTGGATTTCCGCGATTGAACCCGAAATCGTCATCGAGCGGGTGGCGTTCAGCGCGCCGACCTCGGCCGAGCTGTCCAATTCCGCGAGAATGGCGCGAGCGGCATCAAGCGTGAGAGCGACCGCGGCCATTCGGCCTGCACCTCGGGTTTGCTGCTGATAACGGCTGCGCACAACGACGATGCGTCCAGCATCGGTAAGTGAGAGGGCGCCTGAGCCCCAGGCCGCAGCAATCTCCCCGACGCTGTGCCCGAAATATGCGGCAGCGCGGATGCCGATGGCTCTCAGCGCTTCAACGACGCCTACCTGGACGGCAAACAGAAGCGGTTGCGCAACGTCGGCGCGCGCCAACATGTCTTCGCCGACCCCGTCTTCGAGAAGCTCGGTTAAGGACCAACCGAGTTCCGGCCGCAGCAGCTCGTCGACTTCCTCGACCGCGGCGCGAAAGACTGCGCTCGTACGCAACGCATTGCGTCCCATTTCCGGGAATTGCGCGCCATTGCCGGAGAACACGAACGCAAGCTTGTCTTCCCGAACCCCCGTCTGCGTGATCACCCCGGGCGACGGCGCGCCATCGAGAAAGTTGGCAAGCATTTCAAGGGTTGTCGCCCGATCCTTCCCTAACGCGACAAGCCGGTGCGCATGCTGGTCCCGTTTTCGGGCGGCAGCACGCACCAATACGGGTACCTGCGCGTCGGGCGCCCCGACGAGCGTGCAGCACCAACTCTGAACGAGTTGGCGCAGCGATGCCTCGGTGCGCGCCGAAATCACCAAAGGTGGCATGATCTCGGGGAGCGGCGTTGCCTTGTCCCGTAACGGCGGGGCGGTAAGCACGACGTGTGCGTTTGTTCCACCGAAACCGAAGGAATTGACCCCGGCGTACCGCCGCTCGTGCGCCGCGGCGATCGGCTCGGCATCACGTACCAGTCTGAGGTTTAATCTTTCGAACGCGATGTTCGGGTTCGGAGTCTCGCAGTGCAATGTCGGCGGTACGATACCCCGGTCAAGGGCGAGCGCTGCTTTTAGCAACCCGGCCATTCCTGATGCCGGTTCCAGGTGACCGATATTGGTCTTTACCGATCCTATCGGAAGTGGATCAGATCGGCTCTGGCCGAGAGCGTGCCCGACCGCGGCGGCCTCGATCGGATCCCCGGCCGGCGTGCCGGTGCCATGCATTTCGAAGAACGTGAGCTGTTCCGGAGCAACGCCTGCGCTTGCATAGACCGAGCGTAGCAGGGACGCCTGTGCCGCCTCGCTCGGCAATGACAATCCGATCGTGCGGCCGTCCGAATTGACCCCGGTGCCGAGGATCACGGCGCGCACCGCATCTCTATCGGCGAGTGCATCCTCAAGGGGTCTGAGAATTACCACCCCGCCACCCTCGCCGCGGACATAGCCATCCGCGCGTTCGTCGAATGCAAAGCACCGCCCGCGCCGGGAAAGCATCGAGGCGGAGCAAAACCCGAGATACGGGTAGGGGGCGAGCAGCAGGTTTATGCCGCCAACGATTGCGGTCGCGACTCGCTTGCTCCGGATTGCCTCGCATGCGTGATGCAGGGCGACGAGCGAAGACGAGCAGGCCGTGTCGATCGTTAAGCTCGGTCCACGCAGATCAAATACATAAGAAATGCGGTTGGCTAAAACACTCAGCGTGTTGCCCGTCATAGAATAAGAGTCAGCGCTCGCCGGATCTCCCAGCCTTAAATCAGAGTAGTCGGTCGTGGATGCACCAATATATACGCCAGTGGTACTTCCCGAAATTTTGTTCGACCTAATTCCCGCGTCTTCGATCGCGTGCCAGACAAGCTCCAGTAGCAATCGCTGCTGGGGGTCCATTTGGGCTGCTTCACGGGGAGAGATGCCGAAGAAGGACGGCTCGAAGAGATCGACGCCTTTGATCAATCCAGCTGCCCAGGTGTAGCTCTTGCCGGGTTCACTGCGGTCTGGATGATCAAAAAATTTCGTGGACCAGCGCTGCGGATCGACCTCGGAGACGGCATCCTCCCCGGAATCGAGCAACCGCCAGTATCCTTCCATATCCTCCGCGCCCGGAAACCGGCAGGATGCTCCGACGATCGCGATCGATCCGTCACTCATACGCTAGAGCTTATTCAAGGTCCGTGGGGCGAGATCGGCGACGAGTGGCAGCGCCACATTAGGTTCATTACACACAAGAAGAGCCAAATGCTAGGTGTGCCGTGATCCCCTGTTGTCGCGGGGGGCGAATTTTCTGTTGAGCAGCCGAAGAGGGCTCGCGGAAACGCCGGACGAATTCGGGTATGCCTCGCCACGGCTGGCCAAAGCGATCGTGACAAGAATGTGGCACACTCAGCTAATTCTGACTCGGGTGCGCGGGGTTATTCCACCACCAAGAGTCACGCGTGGAGCGCGGCGAGGGCGTCGTAGACCAGCCGATCGATTTCGATCCCCTCGCGCGACGCCCTCTCCCGGCTGCGGAATGCTCGCTCCCCGGGGATCCGAATCTCCAGTGCTTCATCTTGGCGCGGGGTGGCCTTGACCCGCTCGATAAGCTCTGCGACCTGCTGCTTGAAGTCGTCGAGGTCAGCGAGCAGATCGGGTTTGAACACCACGAACAGGTACCCGTCGTCCTTGTCAGGGTCCAGCACCGAGCCGGCGAGCAGTCCGAACGCTTGCACGATCAATGCCAAGCCAAAGCCCTTATAACCGCCGAACGGTAGCAGGGCACCAGCTCTCGCCAGGGTCGGTTGCGTGTCGGTTGGCCTTCGGAATCGATTGCCACCCCTTCCGGCAGCATCTGCCCCATTCGCTCGCGGTACGCCAAATCGGTGCCCATGAACGCCGAGGTCCCCATATCGAAGACAATCGGTCCGCGAGAGGACGGCAGGCCGAAGGCAATCGGGTTGGTACCGAGCGCCGGGCGCGTCCCGCCAGGCGGCGCGACGGCGCGGGCGGAGCCCGCCGTGTGGATCCCGATCAGGTCGGCGTTGGCGATCATCTCGACGTAATACGCATTACGACCGCTCATCCAGCTGTTGGTGACCCCGACGATAGCGAAACCGTGCGTTGCTCCCTTCGCGATCGCAGCCCGGGTGGCATGATACATTGCCAGCATGCCGACGTTATTGCCGCCGTCGTAGAGTACCGACACTTGGGTCTCGCGCAGTACCCGTATCGGGCGGCGCGGTTGTTGGAAGCGCCGGTGTTCGGGGATGTTGAGAAGCTTCGCGAGCCCGGAATACTCGTAGCCGCACAGCGCGGCGTCGATCGCGTGATCGGCCACAATGTTGGCTTCCTCGGGGTCGTAACCGATGCCGCGCATTGCGCGCTCGGCATGGTCACGCGCCTCCGCGACAGTCAAGCGAATCCGATCAGACGGCATTCCCTCGCGACTCCCCCGGTCTGCGATGAGGCGCGTTGCGGCTACTCCTCCACCCGCCGGTCCACCGCCGCCGGGTCCCAGCGCAGGCAGGGCTGACGCGCGGCGGCGGTCTCATCCAAGCGTCGGCGCGGCGTCCAGCGTGGGGCTGCGTGAAAATGTGCCGTGTCGCCACGGCGGGCTTTGGCGGCGAGGGCCTTCAGCGTGCCGGCGAAATAGTCTAGAGAGGCCTTGCTCTCGGTTTCGGTCGGCTCGATCAACAATGCTCCGTGAACAACCAGCGGGAAATACATCGTCATCGGATGGTATCCCTCGTCAATCAGCGCCTTCGCGAAGTCGAGCGTGGTGATACCGGTTTCCTTCAAAAAGCGATCGTCAAACAATACTTCGTGCATGCAGTGACCTGGAAACGCAGGGCTGAGATCGCTCTCGAGCCGAACGCGCAGGTAATTGGCATTGAGCACCGCGTCCTCGGCCACCTGCCGCAATCCGTCGGCCCCGTGACTCATCATATAGGCGAGCGCGCG
>Ga0310914_10003771_pt1 | contig 10507 bp, 9 predicted proteins | sample GREbulkMGAN108_FD_203450 | JGI IMG/M metagenome (GOLD analysis project Ga0310914, IMG submission 203450) | Lab enrichment of tropical soil microbial communities from Luquillo Experimental Forest, Puerto Rico - GRE.bulkMG.AN108 | ecosystem: Environmental > Terrestrial > Soil > Tropical forest >...
GGTGCCCTCGCCGGCAGAGCGGGACTTACGGCAAATGCTCAGGCATCGGCACAAGCTGGTTCGCTTTCGTACCTCGGTGAAAAACCAGCTGCACGCGCTGGCCATGACGCAAGGTCTTTGCCGGAGGAAGAAGCTGTGGGGCCGAGTGGGCCGAAAGGAACTGGAAAGTCTCGTCCTGGATCCTTGGGCCAGCCGCCGACGGGAAGATCTCCTGAAGTTGCTCGATCAGCTCGACCCGTGGATCGACAACTTGGATGAGGCGGTGATCCAGGCGGCCGATGGCTTTCCGCAAGCGGTCTGTTTGATGGAGCAGGCAGGCGTGGGACTGATCTTCTTAAAATGCTGTTCGAAATGATCCCGAGCATCATAATTCATCCGAGTGGCGCTGCAAGCTGTAGAATGAGAGTCAGCCCACGAAGTAGGTTCCATGGAGTCTGCCGCCACCTGTAAATCCCGCGACCTTTTTTCAAGGCCGTGGCTTGCCTTTCTCGTATTCTGGCTTCCGGCCATCGTGATGGTCGTTGCCGGAACTCAAAAATTCACTGGCAATGGGCGAGCGATCGTTTGGACTGTAGCGCTGGCAACAATGGGAACAGCGTGCATAGCGAATGCGCTCCGGTGTCGGCGCGTACATTGTTACCTTACCGGCCCCTTCTTTCTGTTGATGGCGTTCGCCACTTTGTTGTACGGCCTCGGCATTTTGCCCTTGGGTGCCCATGGTTGGAACGTAATCGGGCTGACCGTACTGGTTGGAGCCATAGCTCTGTGTTGCGTGCCAGAGATGCTTTTCGGGAGATACCGAAACGGTCGCATCCACAATAGTGGCAATTGAGCGAACAATGGAAGCTGACTCCTGGAGGAGCGACATGCTGAACAAATCGTTTTCGGCCAAATTGCAGAAAAGCCGCGCGAAGGGCGGATGGACGTTGTTTGTGATCTGGCCTGATTCGGAAAGAATTGATATGGCTCTGAGCGATAGCAGGCACAAGTTTCCGGTAAGGTGGACATTCTTCGAGCGGTAGGGAAAAAGAAGGCGATACAGTTAAGGTTGTGCTCGAAGACAGAATCAAATAGTCGCCGTCTCTGAGCGCCAGGACCTCCTGGGGCGGTACTAAAGACAGCAGCGCGGTTGCCGGCTTTGGTAAAGTCCCGAGACAGCACGGTGGTGTTTGATCGCATCGCCTCCTCCTTCGTTTCCCTCGACCGAAAAGTCACTGAGGAGCGGTGTCTAAATTTATTCCGCGTACCGCGTTGCACAAAATCAAACAGAATCCAACACAGCAATTGCTATCTAGCCAGCACGCGCTAGACTCAGGAGAGGCCGTTTTTGTGGGAAACCGAGTATCCTTAGTCGCTATTGCGGCATTGCTTCTTGCTGCCGATGTGCTGCCTCAAGAGCAAATGATGAAAGTGAAGGGCGGCCACGAGCTGGGAGAATCAGCCGACCAGTTCTTCGCCGAAGGTCACGAAAAGGCAGCACTCGAGGCATGCGCGACTGGAAACTTCAAGAGCATAGACAAACCAAGTAGGCACATACTGAAGCAATATTGCTCTCAGTTAACCGATGCGCGCCAGCAGGCCACCAGTGGCAAGCGCACAGAATACAAAGGCGACGGCGACCCTTCCGAGATGCGAACCGACACCTTCACATTCGACGAGGATCGACTGGTAAAAGTTGAGCTGATCTTCGCCGCTGGCACGGAAGCGAACTATCGCGGTCAGACGTTCGCGCACATCTTCGCGGGAATGAAACAAGCCTACGGACCGCCCACGAGCGAGCAGACCGAGGAAGTGCTGGACGCATACGGAGTGCCATACCTAGCCCACCGCGAACTTTGGGAATCACCTCAAGCTGTCATCCTGATCACCGAACAGGTAACACGGCAGCTCGAGAACAATCGCTCAACTACATTGACCGCCTTCACTCGGGCAGAATACGACCGCAGCATGACATCGGGTGTTCCGCGCGTTGCCAATCCTCTTCAGTAGCAAACTCACCGCGCCGCGTGCGCGCTGCTGTCCGTCATACCAGAACATACATATCTAAGAGCGTGCCGTGGGCTAGAGGTGGACTCGGGGGCTTCCAGCTAGTAAAGAGGGGAGAATTTGAGAAAGAGCCGCCCGGGCGCAATCTCCGTAGTGACGGTCATGTTGCCCTCCGCGTCCCAAGGTATCGTTCTTAAGTGGTGTTATGGACCAATTCTATACGACGGAAAACTGGTCGACGTGCAGACAACGATTCCCGAAGTGCCAGCGTGAATTCCTCCTTTGATGCACTGTTGGCGCTCACGCTCCTGGTCCTTTCCGAACGACAAGAGGCACAAGACTACTATCATGGCCGCCGAAAGAACCGTTTTCGCTGCGGTGGGCATGCATGCCGATAGTTTGGGCTCACTAGGTCAGAAACACAAACGATGAGGTCAACAGCCTGACTAACGGTCCAACATAGCCAGCGTCTGTTGGCCTATACGAAGCAGCAAGTTCTCTCGCCGTCCCGGAACTGCAACCGAGTAGTGAAGCGAAGTAGTATGATCCCCAACGTTCTGCTGCAAGACGAAGAACAGGTGTAAAATGCCCTAGTTCTTGGCCGTCAGGCGACCAAATCCAAATTGAGACGAGGTGCCCATGTCATGGCATAAGCGTGCGTCCTTGACGTTGCTTGCGCTGCTACCGTGGGTCGCAGGGGCTCAGAGTAGACCGCCCGTGAAAACAAAGGCGGCGCCAATGAAGCAGAGCGCGATGGTCGTTGAGCCGGGATCGGAAAAGTGGGGCGACGTTCCCGCCGCGGCGTTGGTCGGGACTCCATCGGTTGAAATGGGTGGAACGTTGCGCCTCGCCATAATCCAAGGCGACCCGACGAAGGCTGGGCAATCGTACACCCTGCGACTCTCTTGTACCGACGGACTAAGGATCGCTCCTCACTGGCATCCGACGACCGAAAACGTGACTGTGGTCAAGGGCGAGGCAGCTGTCGGTATGGGATCCAAATGGGACGATGCAGCTCTCCAAGACGTACCCCTTGGAGGGTTTTTTTCCGCGGGACCACATATGTTGCATTTCGCGCAATGCAAAGGCGACACAATCCTGCAGGTACACGGCATCGGACCCTTTGTGGTGAATTTTGTCACTCCCGACGAGAGTGAACCGCCAAAAAAGTAGGTGACGGTGGAATAGCGATTAGGGGTCAGGACAAAATGTCTTACCTAGCCTTGGATCTCGATGAGTTCGCAGACAAGTCGCTTCCTCTAAAGCGACGCTCTAGTTGAATGACGAGTGGCTATGATTGGCCAAACCATCGCGCACTACCGCATCAACGCAGAACTCGGCCGCGGCGGGATGGGCATCGTTTATCGCGCGCATGATGAGCGGTTGCTCCGGGCCGTAGCCATCAAAGTCCTGTCAGATGTGTCGCGCGGCTCGGCGGAAACGCGCTCGCGCATGCTGGCGGAAGCACGAGCCGCTTCCAACCTGCATCATCCCGGAATTACCACGATTTACGAAGTCGGCGAGGATGGCGACAGCATATTTTTGGTGATGGAGCTGGTCGAGGGCCGCACGTTACGGTCGCTCCTTTCCGACGGGCTGCTGGAAGCGAAACGCATCGTCCAACTCGGCACCCAGCTAGCCGAGGCTCTCGAAGCAGCCCATTCGCGCGGCGTCTTTCATGGCGACATCAAACCAGAAAACATCGTGGTGCAACCAGACGGGCTAGCGAAGCTTCTCGATTTCGGTGTAGCCCGCCGCGGCGTTGATGAATCCATCACGAAGACGATAAGCGCGCCGCCTGAGGCCGAGGTAACACCAGGCATTCAGGGGACTATCGCCTATCTGGCGCCCGAGCAATTGCGCTGCGAGCCTGCCGATGGCCGCGCTGATCTTTATTCGCTCGGCGTCGTCTTATACGAGCTTGCCAGCGGCCGGCGGCCATTCTCCGCCCCGACTGTTGCTGCGCTCATTGCCGAGATTGTTTCCGACTCTGCACCGCATCTGAAGGATGTAGCGCCCGGCGCACCCGGCGCGTTTTGCTCCATTGTCGAAAAGCTTCTCGAGAAGGATCCGGCAGATCGCTTTCAAAGTGCCCGAGATCTCCAGCGCGAGCTGACCAATTTGGGTCGCGACCTCGAACTTGGGGCGTTCCTCCCGGTGGCTCTTGCGGGTCAGCGTTCCGTTGCAGTGCTCCCCTTCAAGCTCCTGACGCCGAATCCAAGCGATGAATACCTGAGTATGGCCCTGGCGGACGCTGTGATTAATCACCTCAATTCGAGCGGCGAGATGCTCGTTCGCCCGGCACAGGCTGTATCGCGTTATGTCCAGCGCGAAACTGACCCGCTCGCCGCCGCGCGCGATTTAAACGTCCACATCGTCGTGGACGGCAGCATTCAAAAACTCGGCGATAAGCTGCGTGTGCACGTACGCGCTTGGAACGCGGCCGATGGTTTGGCAGTACTTTCCGCCAAGCACGACAGCGACGCCGCGGACCTCTTCCATTTGCAGGACTCGATCGCCGAGCGCGTTGGTGCGTCACTGGGGCTCAAACCGCACGGGGATGGCGAAGCGGCAGGTCCTCCGACGAGAAATCCAATAGCCTACGAGCTCTACTTGCGTGCCGCCGACCGGCTAATTCGTCTGAACAGTTGGGACAACCGCGCAGCAGTGGACATGCTCGAGAACGCCACCAAGCTCGATCCGAAATTCGCCGAGGCCTGGGCCCGCCTCGCTGAAGCCCTCATGCTTGTGGGAACCACTTCCAGCTCTTCGCCGCACTGGGTTCGCGACGCTGAGAAAGCCCTACGGAAAGCCATCTCCCTTGATCCCGATAATGCCGAAGCTCATTGCGCCCAAGGCCGGATCCTGTGGACTCCTGCGAAGAAATTTCAGAATGGTCCGGCATTGCGGGCTCTCTCACGGGCCTTGCGTATCAATCCGGGTTGCCACGCCGCCCGCGTCTGGCAAGCGCTGATCTTCAATCACATTGGCATGTTGAAAGAAGCCAAAAAGGGATTGCTAATGGCTCTCGCCGCGCGGCCTGACGACGCGTTCACCAACGTTTTTCTCGGCCACACGGCCATGAATGCATGGAATCTCGATGAAGCCGAGGAGTGTCTCGATCGCGCCCTTCGCTACGACCCGGTGAACATCTGGGCCAACGTGTTTCAGCCGACGGTCTTGATCTACGCCGGAAAGCTCGACCGAGCCGAGGCGCGTATTCGCGCGGCGCAGAACACGCTGCCGGGCGATTCTTGGCTGATCTCCTGCGAAGCACTTCTCTCGGTGCTGCGTGGCGAGCGAGCCAAGGCCGCGCGCCTCGTGCATCTGGCGCTGCACGCCAAGACCAAGCCGCTGCTTCACACTCATCACATGTGGCACACCGCCGCGGCGACCCTCGCTCTTCTTGGGAAAGTGACACCCGCCATCGAATTGTTGGAGAAGGCGGGAAGCTTCGGCTTGCCCAATTACGAATTGTTCCGCGACGATAAGCTCCTCCAGACTCTGAAGGGCAAACAGCGTTACGAGCGCCTCCTCACCAAGCTGAAACGCGAAGGTGACGCTTACCGGCGCGAGTTTGCCCAGACGTGTTGAGGCCAGGAAGGTTAACGATGTATCCCATCGAATGGTTGGCCAGCCACTCAAGTGCGAGCCGCCGCGAATAGCCGAAGGGCATCACACTCCACAGAAGCGCAAAGGTCACGGTGGGCCCACGCAGGTAGAGCCCGTCCGCAAATTCGAGTGTGAACATAGCGAAGCCGCTTCCGAAATAGCGCGGTTATCTGGCGGGAGTCTCGGCATTTGAGGTTGGCTCAATTGTCGGTATCTCCTGGATCTGGGCTGACTGACGGATCGATGGAGCCGATAGAAAACAGAGAAAACTCATCTTGGAGCCACGTCGTAGGTTGGAGCTTCTTCGCGGACAGTTTTTGATACTGGCTTGCGTAAAACAACAGCGGCCTCTCATCATACGTTTCGAAATATTCGACCTGACCAATGTACAGCGTGTGGTCGCCAGCGGGATGCACATCGATCACGTGGACCACATAGTGCGCTACAGCCCCATCGAGCAAAGGTATCCCGTCGCGCGTGACAAACCTGACGCGAATCGCTTCCACGGTCCGACCTGCAAAGTGATTGCTCAGCTGCTCTTGATCTTCGGCCAGAACGCTGATCCCATATCGTCCCACTGCAGGAAGTATCCTGTGCATGTACGAACGGTTGTCCAGAGACACCAAAACTAAGGGTGGATCAATGGAAACGGAGACGAACGCGTTTGCCGTCATACCGTGGGTGCGTTCTGCCTGCCGCGCTGTCACCACTGTGACGCCGCTGGCAAACCGCCCCAAAGCGGCGCGGAACTTAACGGGATCGACAGAGAGGGGAGCTTGGATTGGAAGTGTCTCCCTTGTTAGAGCGTCTCTTCTCTACGGCTTGCGGACTGCGTTTCTCATCACCAGGCTGATGTCATCCGGTGTGATTAGATCCGGAACCGTCCAACCATCCAGATCGTACTCCGCCATGCATTTCTCGGCGAAGCCCTTGTATTTCGCAGATTGGCCCATCATGTCCGCCACCATCAGGGTCTCGAAGCGAATGCTCTCGTGATTGCCGAAATAGTTGCGCTCGTAGAGTTCGTGGCGCCCCCCGAATTCCGTTCCGACTGCATCCCACAGCAGCTTCATTAATTTGACGCGATCTACTGCTGAGTAGCCGTTCGACCCTCGTACGAACTGGTCGAGATACTTGCGGATCTCTGGTGCCTTGAAGTCGTTTGCATGGGACGGCAAATAGATCAGGGCGCTCGCCAGTACGTTTTCGATAATCTCCCTCAGCTTCGGATACGCCGTGCTAGCCATGACCCGATAGGCCAAGCCATATTCCAAATTCGGCAGCACGTATCCGGGAGTCCAGGGGACCGTGGCCCTTGCCATTGCATCAGTAAGGGCCCAAAACAAATTACGCCAAGCGAGCACCTCGCCGACCTGCGCCTGCACACCGCGAAAATCTTTCGCGCCGGTTGCATCGACCGCTTTGAGCAGAAGCCCAGCAATGAAATCGAGCTTAACGGCTAACCGAACACAACCGTGAAACATGAAACGCGGGAGGAAACCCGAGCGCGGGAAGAAGTTGTTCACTTTGTCCATATCGGCATGTGCAAAAACGTTTTCCCATGGCACGAAAACTTTGTCGAAGACAATGATCGAATCGTTTTCATCAAGACGACTGGAAAGAGGATAATCAAACGGGCTGCCCACAGCCCCCGCCGCCATCTCGTAGGACGGCCGACAAAAGAGTTTCACGCCTTGCGCGTTCGTTGGAACGATGCAGACGAAAGCGAAATCTTTGGTTTTGATCGGGAGCGCACCATTATTCGCGATGAAGTTGTAGTGCGTGAGTGCAGAGGTCGTTGCAACCACTTTTGCCCCGCTCACGATCAACCCACCGTCCGTTTCTTTCTCAACGTGCATGTAGACATCGCGGACCTCAGATAACTCCTTGTTGCGGTCGACGGGAGGATTAACGATCGCATGGTTCACGAAGGTCACTTCTTCTTGTACCTTCTTGTACCAGCGCAGCGCGTTCTCCTGATAGGGGCTGTAGAATTCTGAGTTAGCTCCGAGAGTTGCCAAGAAGGCTGCCTTGTAATCGGGGCTGCGGCCCATCCATCCGTACGTTACACGAGCCCATTCGGCTATGGCATCGCGCGCCGCTACCATTTCCTCGGCGTTGCGTGATGGTTTGAAGAAGCGGTGCGTGTAGCCGCCACTCCCGGTGTCGGTTTCCGTACAGAGAATGCTTTTGCGTTGATCGTGTAGAGCATCATACAAGCGAGCCAGCATTCGAACGGTGTTGCGGAAGGCCGGATGCGTGGTCACGTCCTTCACCCGTTCGCCATAGATCCAAATTTCGCGATTATCACGCAACCCCTCGATGAATTCCTGCGAGGTCAAAGGCCGCGTCCGACTCGCAGGCTTTGCTACAACAACTTGCGTGTTGTCGCCCTGTGCCATTTCACTCTCCTCGCAGATTCGATCTAACCGAACCGCGCATCGCAACGTCGCCCAAGCGAACGCTCCGCGATCAGCGTGGCTGATCCGCCTGGCATGGTGTGGGATCCCAACCCGAAGCGTCGCTGAGTTTCTTGAAATGCGTGCTGGTGATAAAAGATTGAAACAAATATTGCGGATCGGTGACGATGGTAGCGATCACCAACCATCGATCGTTCTGTAATCCGGTGAACGAGTCGAAATACTCTGTAAGCACCGCGTCGCCGCTGTACGGAACGCCATTCTTCCGCAGGTATCCCGGTCGCATATGCGTCGTGACCACTTTCAGATAGCCTTCTGGCGACTGAGCCGCCGCGTGCTGTCCCATGTAGGCAATTAGAAATCCTGGTCGAAGGCCTTCCCAATCAGCAGCCGAATATCCCTGCCATGTGGGAGTTATCGCCGATGGTTCAGAGCCGCCGAAGTGTAGCAGGCGAGTCTGAGTCCCCGAGTCAGTGTCAATTCGTAGCGCGGCGTCGTTCTCCCATGAAATGTGCAGTCGTCCAGGCACTCGCATCAGGCCCGCCGCGCCGTAGGACCTGCATTCGTTTCCGTCGACCTTATCCTTCGCTGGATCCCACGTGTTTGCCACCCTGCGCCCTTCCGGATTCAGCGGCACGCTCGCAAAGTCACCCTTGTCTGGAACCATCATCCGAAATCGCCAATCCTCGGTGACGATGGAAACCCAGTATCCCGTCAAATCGATCGGTGCGGAAGCACGCGGAGATTTCGGAGGTTCTGCGGGAGGTGCCCCAAACTGCGCCACTCCGCGAGCCGTCACGATGGCGGCCAGGATCATTGCAGCTCCACCGAAAAGGCAAAGTCGCCCTTTCATTTTCGGACCCTCGTGTCGAAGGTCGGCGCGCTCGCCGATTGCGTCGCATCTTTTTGGATAGCCAGGCTGTTGTACACCGCCTCGACGAACATGTCGGTCGTCCAAGGGCCAGTGCTCGCGCCATACACCGGATCGTAATCGCTCGTCGGCTTCGCGGCTTTTACTTGCTCGAGGGTCATGCCTTTCTTGACCATATTCTCCACGCGATCTCGAATGATCGTCACCATTTCCTGATACACGACGAGATCAGCCTGATCACAAAGCCGCCCGTGACCCGGGACGATCAGCGTCCCGCCCTCCTCTTTCGGACCTGATATGGTGACTTGGTATAGCAGCACATTCAACGCGTCAATAATTCCCTGAATGCTGCCGCCTCGCTCGCGGTCGATCACGGGATACCCGACCGTAGAGAAAACGTCGCCTGTGCTGACGACATCGGAGCGCCGGAAAAAGACGAGGCTGTCGCCATCAGTGTGGGCTGCGGGCTCGTGTATGATTTCGACCGCCTCATCGTTAATGAACAGATTCTTTTGAGGGCGTTCATACGTATCAGTCGGCCATGCACCTTGAGGAGCGACATCCGCGCCCTTCGACGCGCTCATACGGTCGAGTATCGTCTGAAACGAAATGATTGCTGCACCGCGAGTTGCGCTCTCACCAATGTCGCCCAACACGTTGCCGCCTGCGATCGTATCTCCGGCTTTAGTGATCGCCACATTGCCGCCTGTATGATCCGCATCAATCGAGGTGTTCACGATATAGCGGATCGGTTTGCTGGAAATGGTGCGGATCGCGGCAAGAACCTGATCGCTCATCTTCGCTCCGCCCGTGTCAACAAGCAGAATTCCGTCATCTCCAACCTGCATGGTGATGTTAGCACCCGCGCCGACCAGCATGTAGATTCGTCCCCGCACTGGTAGCACCCTGACCAGCGAATCGCCGTCGTTTGGATGGGCGGATCCTAGTTGAACGCAAACACCCAACGCGTTGGCTAGAACTGCAGCGCTTACAATCTTTCGCAATGCGATCAACGTTTTCAAATACGCTCCGGGCGCTACCGGTCCGTGTGCTTGGTCGTCGGACGAGGGAGCTTCGTCATGCTTCGCATCTTCGCGATGTATTCCGGGTACATCGTTTCCGCGCCGCCGCGTGCCGCCTCAGGTGGTATCCCGTAATTCGTCGGAAATTCCGTGAGAAAAGCATTGGTGCCTGGCAGGTGGTGCGGCACGATGCCTTGCGGCCGATTCGTTTCCTCAACCGACTCGCAGGGATAAGGGTCGATTTGTTGTTGCGGGGCAGCGACAAAGTCGGTCGTGCGAATGAACGGTTCGTCGAGGTACGCGGGATCGTAAATCACAACTGCCACAGTTAGGTAGTCACCGTGCCGCATCAGGTGAGTGCTCACGATCGCGTTCGGGCTACGCGGAATTCCGTTACGGCGAATCCAGCCTTCCTTCAGGTGATCGGTGACAATCGCGAGAATGTCGCCTTCCCACTTTCCGGTTGAGAATCCTTGCCAGGTATGGCGGGCAAAATCAGGAGGATGCGGTCGCCCGTCCATCCAGATCGTTTGCTCAGGCGCCTGCCACGAAATGTGCGTGTGGTACGCAATCAGCTGTTGCGTGTTTTGATCTAC
>Ga0310914_10003772_pt1 | contig 10506 bp, 11 predicted proteins | sample GREbulkMGAN108_FD_203450 | JGI IMG/M metagenome (GOLD analysis project Ga0310914, IMG submission 203450) | Lab enrichment of tropical soil microbial communities from Luquillo Experimental Forest, Puerto Rico - GRE.bulkMG.AN108 | ecosystem: Environmental > Terrestrial > Soil > Tropical forest >...
GGCCGTCAGCTCGCGTCCGTCTGGCTCTTAGGCGCAGCGGCACCGTCGGCTCCGGCGTCACCGCCGTGCACTCGATCATGGTGCTAGCGGCTTCCCGTCCGGCCCGCGGCGCGCCTCCTCAGCGATCTCGGCGAGCTGCTGGGGCGTGAGCAGGCGGCGGCGGGCCATGGCCGCAGTCTAGCCGCGGCACTGACTTGAGCTCGACAGTCGAGTCAGAGGAGCTGGTCGACCATCTCGGCGGCATCCCGCACGAACACGGGGCACTTGATCTTGAACAGGCTCGTCCGCATGGCCCAGTCCCGACCCTCGGGCGTTCCGATGTCCACCCCGAGCAGCTCGCGGCAGATCAACGACCCGTGACGCTCAATGAAGCGACTCCAGAACTCTCTCGACACCGCGTAAGTCTTTTCCTTGCCAGCAGAATCGTCAGCTGCCGTCGCGCCGTGAGCGAGCCCGATAACCATGAGGGCTCCATTCACGGCGCCACACATCTGGCCTGTCCTGGCCATGCCCCCTCCGAACGCGCAGCTGAGTCGTGCCGCGCTGTCCTTCGAGAGCTGGTATCGCTCGGCGAAACTGCCGAGCACGGCCTGCGATCAGCTGAAGCCCTGCTGGAACAAGGCGACCGCGGCATCGGCCGCCGGCACGTTCGTCGTCGTCATAGTTACGGAGAGGATACTCGATCGCTGAGGCCTCGGCTCACCGACCCCCACTCCCGCGCATAGCCGCCTGCACCGTGAACGAGGACGACCGGCGTCCTGTGCGGATCGTAGGGCTCGAGAGTCCGCCCCGGCGACGGCAAGCGCCTCGTCGAGCTGCTGGCGCTCGTGTTCGAGACACGCTACCCGCTCCCGGTGGCGGGCGCGGCCGAGGCGTCGGTCGGGGCCGTTCGGAGCCGGCTTGAACAGCTGCCGGGCGACGCGCCGTGCCAGCTGGTCGAGTCATAGCACAGCCGGAACGCGGGGATCGGTGGGCCATGAGGCCCTCTTGTAACAGGACGGCCGCCTGGTGCCCCTTCGGAGGTCGGCGCACGCGCCGCGGCCGCGTAAGGCGTACGGCTCAGGCAAGGAGGCCCAAATGGTGGAATGGGGCTGCATGTCGGGCGACCACACGGCCTACCTGATGACGACCGCGAACAGCCCGGAGGACGCGATCAAGCAGCTCCCCGAGAGCGAGCGCGCGAACGCGAAGGCGGTGAAGGTCGTGAAGACGTCGGAGGCGCTGAAGAAGCTCCGCGAGAAGGGCCCAGGCTAAAGCGCCCGGGGGTCGCGCGCGTCGGGACTGCGTCCCCGCGACGCCGGTCGCCCCCGGCGCGCGGGGCGCTACGCTGCGGCCGTGCCCGATCCCCGCGCCGAGCTCCTCGCTCGCGTCGAGGTGCGCCGCGCCCGCGTCGTCGCGCTGGAGCGCCGGGACGCGCGGCTCGCGCTCGCGCGGCTCGTCGCGGTCGCGGTCGCCGGGGCGCTGGCGATCGCCTCGCTCGGCGCGCACCGGCTCTCGGCGCGCTGGCTCCCTCGTCCCCGCCGCGGCGTTCGCGACTGCGCGAGGTCACGCCCGCGACGACAAAGGCCGGCTGAAGCACAAGCTCTTCCAGCGGCTCGCGCCGGACACCGGCGTCCCGGCTCTCCGTGAGCACCGCGCGTCGGTCACCACGATCATGAAGCTCGCGGACAACTGGCGCAGGTTCATGGAGAAGCTCGACCGCGTGCACCCGAAGTACAACACCCTCTACACTCGGCTGGACGAGGTGTGGCCGCTGCTGTGCCGCGCAGTGAACTGCCTGGAGATCACACCGCGCGAGCCGCCTGACCCCTTCGGCCAGGTCACGGCGAAGGTCACAGACCACGGGCACCGAAAAGAAGAAGGCCCTAACGTTGGGACGTTAGGGCCTTCTGAACTGGCGGGGTGTACGGGACTCGAACCCGTGGCCTCCGGCGTGACAGTCTCGATTTTACTGTTGGGAAAGTCTTGCCAGGCGTGTCAAGTTCTGGAAAAGGCGGGGCAATCGGCGACGGGCTCTCGCACCCGTTTGCACCAAATGGCACGGTTTCGCCTTCCGTTTGGTGCGCCGGTGGTGCGCCGCCGGAGGCCAAGGGTCCGAGACCGCGGGTCGCACTCACCGTACGGCTGGCGGCCGAGGCCCTGCAGGTCTCGACCTCGACCGTCTACCAGCTCTGCGCGCAGGGCCGGCTCCCGCACTTCCGGGTCAGCAACGCCATCAGGATCGAGCCGTCGGCCCTCGAGTGGTTCGTCGCCAAGGGGACACCGGAGCTCGCAGGCGACCCCCCAGCCAACCCTGTCGCTGGCGGGCCTGGCGTTGTCGACAAGGACGCCGGACCCAAGGAAGGTCCCGGGACGAGCGAAGAGGCACGGGAGTCAGTAAGATGAACCTCGTGACGCGGGCTCTCAAGGCGCATGTCGGGGGCGGACGCCTCGTGCTGGAGGAACCGACGAACCTCCCGGAAGGCGCCGAGGTGCGCGTGGCGCTCGTCGACGGCGACGACCTCGACGACGCCGAGCGGGCGGAGCTGCACGCGGCGATCCTGGCGGCGGAGCAGGAGCTCGACGCGGGTCAGGCCCTGAGCGAAGAGGAGCTCTGGGCGAGGCTGCGGGCGATCAAGTGAAGCTCGAGCTCGCTCCCCGAGCCGTCCGCGAAGCCGAACGCGGTGCTCGCTGGTGGCGTGAGAACCGTCCCGCAGCCCGCATCTCTTCGATGAGGAGCTGCGCGCGGCTCTCGACCAGATTCGAACTGCTCCACAGCTCGGCAGCACGTACCAGGTGGTCGCCGGACAGGAGCACCGGCGTCTGCTGATGCCCAGGACGCGTTACCACGTCTACTACCGGGTGGTGGGCCACGACCGTGTTCGCGTCGTCGCCATCTGGAGCGCCGTGCGCAGCCGTGGACCGTGGCTGTAGCCACCTTATTGCCCGCCCCGGCGACAGGCCGCGAAGCGACCGTCCTCGAGGCCAGGAACGGGGCCCCTACTTGCATGGGCCTCCGTCGCCAAGTCGCGAAGGTCACGTCAAGACGACAGACTTGCGCCGTGGAGACGAGCGAGGCCTCGCTGGCCCGAAGCGCTGCGCCGACGCCGCGCCATGCGTGCGCTATGCGCCCCCCAGTTGGCCGCGCATCGTCGCAGGGCACGCCAGCCTGCCCACGTCCACAGACCCCGTTCCGCTGTAACCACCCGAGAAGGAACGGCTGGCAGGAGCGATCTCTACTTCCCTGCAGCACGTAACTCGGCGAACAGGTCGCTTCGCCGGACGACGAACTCCTCCACGGACTCCGCGGGTCGGCCGGTGATTTCCTCGACCGTGGCGTTCACGCGGTCATACCGATTCTCGCGATGTAGCCGGGCCATGGTAGCGAGATGCTCTTCGACGTACGGTCCGAGCTTGGCGCGTGCGAGCACTTGCTCGGCCCACGTCTCCCACGGGACGTCGACGTAGGAGACCGGTCTGCGCAGCGCGCGGGCGTACTCTTCAGCGACGCCATTCATGTCCTGCGATCGGGGGCCGGTAAGCTCGAAGACCCGGCCGATATGCGGCGCCGGGTCGCTCAGGATGGTAGCGACGACCCGCGCGACGTCTTCGGTAGCGATCGGCGACGTGCGACCGGTCCCGAACGGGAGCCGAATGGTGCCGCTGTCGACAATGGAGCGCGCGGCCAGCGTCGTGAACAACGGATTGTCCAAGAAGAGAGTCGGGCGAACGTGTATGATCGGAAGCCCAGACCAGTTAAGCACCTGCTCCGACAGCCAATGCAGCCGCTGATGGTGTGACTCGCTCATGCTGAGCGCGTCCATTTGTGACACGGTCATCTGGGAGATTGCGACGAGTGCATCCAAGCCGCCGACGGCACGGGCCACCGTGGCAACTGTGGCGGCGGCCTCGAGGTAAGACGGCGCCAGGCTCATGCTGAAGAACATCCGGTGGACCGAGTCGAGGGCCGTCGCGACATCTGCTGGTCGCGTGAGGTCACCGACGACGACGTCGGCGCCGAGCGCGCGCAGGGCATCGGCGCGGTCGTCGTCGTGGTGCGCCATCGCCCGTACGGCCTGGCCGCGCTGACGGAGCAACGCCGCAACCTTACCGCCCACGCCGCCGACTCCCCCGCCGGCACCGGTCACCAGGATGAGACCAGCCTCAGCCATAGTCCACGTCCCTTCGCCGTCCCGGTCAGCGCCCTGAATCAGTGACGCCGCCCATGGCGAACAGCCTCATAAGTCGCGTTCCATCAACGCGGTGCCCGTCACGTCGCCCGGAAGCTACTATTCCCTTCTTGCTCCCCGGTGGTGGGCCGTGCAGCCCCATCTTGCGAGCCCGGCCGATCAACCCCAGGCAGGTGCTCTGGACCGTGGAAGCGCAGATCGAGAAGGCCCTGACCGAGCCACCGTCGCCGGAGTACAGGCGCCTGCTGTCTGAGGCACGGGGCGCAGGGTCCGCTCAGGATGAGTCGGCCGGCGCTCGCGCAGTTCCGAGGCAAGAGCCCGGTGCTTAGCAGTGCACGCCGTGCGGGGGGCCGCTCGCGAGAGCGGTCTCTACCGCGACCCAATCAGCATGCGGGAGCAATGGCGAGGTTGCGGAAGTCCTGGACGTCGACCGAGGCGAGGTGCACGCCGTCACGAGGTCTACCGCGCGGTGCCGACGGGCACCAGCGCCGTCAGATGCGCATAGGCATGACCACCGCCGTGAATCGCGTGGTGCTCTCGCCCGCCGGCTTCATGACGCCGGGCGAGAGGTCGTCGGAGACCCCACCCCCACCACCACGTCGTCGATCCGCGAGCCGGGGTGCATCGGTGCACGCGAAGGCGGACATCCGGGAGGTAGGTCGACGGGGTTCATGCTGGGGGAACTGGGCGACGTCACGGGTGACGTCGTCGCGTGAGGCTCCGAGCGGAGTGCTACGATGTGATGACGGACCGTGATGTTGATGGTGTCTCGTGTGTTCACGGCGGTCTCAAGCGGTCGAGGCAACAGCCCGGCCGAACACCTCGCATGGTTTCATCCAGTTGAGAGCCTGTCGAGGACGAGCGTTCAGCTCGCGAGCGACGGCGGCCAACTCGGCGCGGGTGACGCCAGTGAGGTCGCGGTTCCTCGGGAAGTACTGCCGCAGGAGCCCGTTTGAGTTCTCGTTGCTCCCCCGCTGCCACGGGCTGTGAGGGTCGCAGAAGAAGACCCTGACGTTCGTGGCCACGCTGAACTTCGCGTGCTCCGCCATCTCCTTCCCCTGGTCCCAGGTCAGCGTGCGGCGGAGCTCCGCCGGGAGCCTCTGCACCTGGCGCGTCAATGCCTGGCGCACCTCCTCGGCGGTGCGCCCGTTCGGAAGGTGAACGAGCATCACGTATCGGCTCGACCGCTCAACCAGAGTGCCGATGGCGGATCGGCCACCCTTGCCCATGAGGAGGTCGCCCTCCCAGTGGCCCGGAATAGCGCGGTCCGCGGCCTCCGGAGGCCGCTCGCTGATCATTACCATCTCGCGGAGGCGCCCCGTGCCGGAGTGCTCCGTGCGCTTGTGCGAGCACCTCTGCGTCCGGCCCGTGCGCAGGCAGGCGGCCAGCTCCTTCCGCAAAGCTCCGCGGGCCTGCACGAACAGCGACTTGTAGATCGTCTCGTGCGACACCCCCATCTCCTGATCGTCAGGGTAGTCGCGAACGAGCCTCGCCGAGATCTGCTGCGGCGACCAGCGCAGGGAGAGTCTGTGCTCCACCTCTGCGGAGCTTGGGGTTGTCCACCAGCTTGTGCGGCTTGGGACGCCGAGCGTGCCGCACCGCAGCGTCCTCCGCTCGCGCCACGCGATAGTAACGACGGCCGCCGTTCCTGCCGACCTCCCGCGAGACCGTAGAGGGCGCCCTCCTGAGCTGCCTCGCGATCTCCCGGAACGATTCGCCGGAAAGGAGTCCGCGCAGAACCTCTTCGCGGTCTGCCAGCGATAGGTGCCGCGGTGACCGCGTCCGCACCTTCGGCCGCATCGCTCCGGTCCAGGCCATGAACCGCTGGATCGACTTCGTCGAGCACCCAGCGGCCGCCGCTGCGCTCGCGAAGCTCTCGCCTGCCGTGACTCGTCGTTGGATCTCGAGGCGGTCTGCTTCGGTCAGCCTGTGGCCGTAGTCGGCTCGCTTCCGCATCCACACCCCTCGGCGCTTGGAGCGCTCATCATCGCCGAGGTGTTGCGACGATTACTTGAGACCGCCCTCGATGCCAGGTCACCCCGTCCAGGAGGCAGCCGGCTCGCTCGCGTGTACCAATTCACGCGCTATTCGCAGAAACTTAGTGCGGCTCTGAACGAGTGCGTCTCGCACCGCCAGGCGAGCGGTCACGTGCCGCTCCTCCGACCGCGGTGTGACGGTCGGTAGATCCCGAGACGGCAGGCCCTGGCGTCGCGCTGGTCCGTCTTCATCCGCCGCGTCCGCGTCCGTACATCGGCGCGTTAGGGTCAGCGACGATCATTTCGTGCCCAATCCCCTCGAGCACCCTCGCGACCCACTCGCTCTCCGTCGCTGACTCCAGCAGGAATCCGGCTCCGTGCCGGCCGCCCAGGACCTCCAAGAAGCGCTCGCGGGGCGTGGCGATCCACGCCTCCACCACCTCGCCCTCCTCGGTCTGGCTCCCCCTCATCAGCGGCATCGTCATCGCCGCCGTCGTTGGGGCCGAGGTCGCTGAAGCTGCCGCCGACGGGCGTGGCCCGTTTCCGGTCGTGCTCGCACCAGCACTCAAGCGCACCTTTAGCACACACCGCAGGGTCACCGCTGCATTAACGGGAAGCGCTCGTAGCCCCTCCCGGTGGTGAGCGCAGCGCGGTGCGGCGAGAAGTCACATGACCAGCCTCACTCCCTCTCTGGATCTCGACGAGCTGCTGCGGCGCGAGCGGCGGCAGTCTACGCGCGGCGCTCGCGCTGGCACCCATCGTGGATATTTCGGGCGCTTCGCGGCCTTCCAATAAGGGACGGCATCCTCGCCGGCTGACACGGTTACACTTGCAGGGAAGTGTAGTGGCCGGGTTGACGCATGCTTCGCTCACCGAGGACCGGGCGGGCGCTCGCCGCCTCCCTTCGCGGCGGTAGCGGTGGCCTTCAGGGTCGGCGTCGCCGCCGCGCAGACGTTCTCCTTCCGGATTCGGTCGGCTGCGCAGGAGGTCACTGGAAGCTCCGCCGCGAGTATCTCCAGCCTCTCCGCGATGCGCGGCCGGCTGAGGGACCTGGAAGCCCGGACCGACGACTTCGTCGATAATACTATGGGCTTGAAGCATCGTTGCCTGAACGGCCGGGCGTAGGCTCGTCCCTGATTTCTGTTGCTCGTATATGAGGTCGATATGAACCGTCGCGATATGCTGAAGCTGGCTTCTCTGGCCGTGCTTCCCATGGTGCCCGGACTAGCATCGGCAGGTTCGGGCGGTGGGACGCTGGGCTACAAGGTATTCACCGTCACTCGTCCCGGCCTAAACCGTGATGTGCCGCCCGGCAAGGAGTCCCTGATGTGGGTGGCCAATTCGTCCACCCTGATCTACGGAGCGCGAGACGCCGTACTCGTAGACACTTTCCTGACGGTCGAGCAGTGCAAGGGTCTGGCAGACGCAATTGTCGCGAGTGGAAAGACGCTGAAAGCAATTTATGTCACTCATGCGCATGGCGATCACTTTTTTGGGATAAAGGTTTTGCAGAACCGGTTCCCGCACGTGAAAGCACTGGCGACGCCCGAGGCCGTCGCAAGAATGAAGCTTCAGATCACGCCAGAGAAATTGAATGCCAGATGGCGGAAGCTGTTTCCAAATCAAATTCCGGATGTGATTTCCATAGCGGATCCGCTTGGAGGCAATGACATCGATCTGGAAGGCAGCAAATTGGTTGTTGTGAGACTCGGACATACGGACACGGACGATACGACGTGTCTTCACGTCCCATCCATAGGATTGGTCCTCGCCGGCGATGCCGTCTACAACGGCATTCATCCATTTCTCGCCGAGTCGAACCGGCTCACCCGGCTGCAATGGCTTGCGGCGCTTGACAAAATCGACGCTCTGAAACCGTCAGCAGTTGTTGCGGGACATAAAATTCCCACCAACGATGACAGCCCACGAAACATAGAAGAAACACGCCAGTACATCCGCGACTTCATTCGATTGAACGACGCGACGACAACCGCCCGAGAACTCTATGATAGGATGCTGGCTCTTTATCCCGATCGCGCCAATCCCGGGTCCCTGTGGAGTTCCGCCGCAGCAGCCAAGGCTGAATCATAGAACCCCAAGCCGAGAGAAGGGCCGCAGGTTACGGCGCTAGCGACGGCCCCGCGCAACAGACAACGGTCGCTTTTTGGTTCGGCGGCTTGCAGTTGCGCGCCCGCTTAAGAGGCCGAAATGAGAGCGGTTTCTAAATCGGTTTCGGGCGCGCTCACTGGTGGCGGAGGCCTCGTTTGGGCGGTCTCGTTCACGGGGTCGGTAACCAGCCTGCGGCCATCTCGCTGAACACTGCCGCCGCGACCGGCCACCGCGTCCGTGGTCAGCAACCCCGCGACCCGACGAGCCCGGTCTTCTCGACGATCTGCTCCCGTGCGCGCGAAGACCGGTTCCGACGGGGGGCGCGCACCCGAGTATGCGAGCTGTGCCCGGGCAGCATTGCATTCAAGGGCATGCGGTCTCTTCACGCAGTGACGCCCAGGTCACGCGGTTTCCACCACGCAGGCGCAGAGCCTCGGACTCGCACCTCTCGGCCGAAGCGCACTTCACGCATGCCGCCTTGTACGCCTCCAGCTTTTCGACAAGGTTCGAAGCCCGCTCAGCGCTCGCGCAGCGCGCGGTCCCGGCGGGTGGTGAAGCCGTCGAGGGCGCGCCGGGAGGAAAGCGTGTGGGAAGCGTGTGGCGCCGCCGAGCCGTGGAACAGGAATAGTGTGAAGCGTGTGGAAAGAGTGTGGGGCGGGTCACACTCTTTCGGACTCGCGCGGTGGTCTCCGCGCGCGAGTTCGCGCGAGTCGGAGGGGTCATGACGACGCCTGACCCCACCCAGCTCGACCTGCGCCCTCGCTGCCCGCGCTGCGGCCGCGACCTCGAATCGCTGCCCCGCCTCGCTGGCCGGGCCGACGCCCTCGCCGACGCCGTGGCCCGCCTCCGCGCCGCCCACGACCGCATGCGCTCGTGCATTCCGCAGGCGTTCATCGAGGCTCTGCGCCAGCTCGAACGCGACCTGCAGCGTCACATGGTCAGGACGACGCGAAACTGCGCCTTTCCGCTCATCATGCGGGCGTAGCCCTCGGCGGCCTTCGCGAGCGGGACCTTCTCGATCATCGGGCGCACGCCCGTCGTCTCAGCGAAGCGCAGGGTGTCCTCGGAATCGGTCGGGGTGCCGGCCGACCAGCCCTGGATGCGCTTCCTGCCGAAGAGCAATAGGTTCGGGGGCACCTCGAGCGGCTCTGCCGACGCCCCGATGACGAGGAGCGTGCCGTTCGGCCCGAGACCGCCGATGAGCGGTGACATCGCCCTGGCGCTGGGCGCCGTGGCGAGGATGACGCGAGCGCCGCCGAGCTTCTGCAGCTCGGCCGCCGCGTCCGTCGCGCTGCTGTCGATGTACACGTGCGCGCCGAGGCGCTTCGCCAGCGCGGCGTTCTCCGGGCCGCGCCCCACGGCGGCGACGCGATAGCCGAACTTGCTCGCGAACTGGATCGCCAGGTGGCCGAGGCCGCCGACGCCTTGGACGGCGACCAGTTCGCTCGGCAGCCCACCGTTGCGACGGAGGGCGTTGAAGGTGGTGATGCCGGCGCACATCAGCGGCGCGGCCTCGGCCGCGTCGAGCGACTCTGGCATCCGGGCCAGCGCCTCGACCGGCGCGACCATGAGCTCTTGGTAGCCGCCGTCGTAGCTGACGCCGCAGATCAGACCGCGCTCGCAGTTGGCGAAGTCTCCCCTCCTGCACGCGAGACAGGTGCCGTCCTGGCCGCCATGCCAGCCGACGCCGACGCGCACGCCCTTCTTCCAGGCCTTCACGCCGGCTCCGACCTCGTCGATCACCCCGGCCACCTCGTGTCCGGGCACGCGCGGGTACGAGATGCCGGGGAGGAGGCCTTCCTTGGTGACGACGTCGCTGTGACAGACGCCACAGGCCTGAACGCGAATCCTCACCTGCCCCGCGCCGGGCTGTGGGACCTCTCGCTCGACGACCTCGAGGTCTGCCCCCGCCTTCGGAACCTGCACCGCGATCATCCTGGCCATGTCCGCTCTCCTCGTGTCGGCGCTTGCGCGTCGCTACTGCCTAACCAGGAATCGTTGACGGATCAGTACATCTGCGAGGCCGAGCAGTAGGCGATACGCTCCGGATCACATGAGCCGGATCAGCCAGAACGGCAACTGCCAGAAGCGGCTCGCCGCTACGATCGACGAGCGCCGGGCGCGCGTGGCGGCGCTCAAAGTGCGCGGCTCCTGCCGACAGATCGTCGCGGAGCTGGCGCGCGACGGCGTGACCAACCCCAAGGGACGCCCCTGGTCGCTCGCGCAGGTGGTGCGCGACGTGGAAGCCCTCG
>Ga0310914_10003775_pt1 | contig 10504 bp, 9 predicted proteins | sample GREbulkMGAN108_FD_203450 | JGI IMG/M metagenome (GOLD analysis project Ga0310914, IMG submission 203450) | Lab enrichment of tropical soil microbial communities from Luquillo Experimental Forest, Puerto Rico - GRE.bulkMG.AN108 | ecosystem: Environmental > Terrestrial > Soil > Tropical forest >...
TTGTTGACATGGAACTTCGACAGCCGAATGTCCCCGGTCGTCGGCGAATCCTCACCCAACAGCAGCCGCATGAACGTCGATTTACCCGAACCCGAGGGTCCGATCAGGAAGACGAATTCACCCTTGTCGATTTTGACGTTGATGTCGTCCAATGCCGGACGCGCCGACGTTTTGTACTTCTTGCTGACATTGTCCAGGGTGATCATCACGGCACGCCAGTGTAGCTGCGAATTTCGCAGGCACGCGAAATCAGCCCGCCGGTGGCGCCGAAGTCGGCGCGGGAACGGGCCCCGGCGAGGGTGTCGGCGTCGGGCTTGCGCTGGGCGGACAGAAGGGCGGCGGGAGCACGCAGGGCGGCGTCGGGAGGACGAACGGCGGGGGCGCTGTGGTCGTGGGGCTCGTGGTGGTCGGGGTCGGCGTGGTGGTCGGGGTGGGCGTGGTCGTGACGGTGCTCGACGGCTCGTGCACTCGGGTTCGCGGCACCCAGGTGAAGTTGGGGTCAGGCACGAAACCGGGCGGAACTACCTGGGGCGCCGGTGGCTTGGGAGCCGGTTCGGGCCGGTAGGTGTCGTAGACCCACCACACCGCCAGGAACGCGACGATCAGCACGAGGGTCGAAGTGCGGACCCGGCCGCCGAAAATGTAGCCCGGCCAGCGTCGTTCCGCATTGTCACTGCGCTTTTCGAGGATGTTCAGCGTGAACTTCACTGCTGCCGCACCGGATCCTCGGCAGCCTGGGCGCCGGGCAGCGCGGGATCTTCAACGATGCCCACCGTGGCGTCTGCCGCGGTCACGATGCCGGCGCGCGCGAGGGCGCGAATAACCAGCACACGCAATTGCCGGCCCGCCTCGAACTGCTTACCGGGCAGCGTACGGGCCACCATTCGCAGGGTGACGGTGTCGACTTCGATCCTCTCCACTCCCATGACGGTGGGCGCATCCAACAGCAACTCGCCCAGCAACGGGTTGTCGAGCGCGTGCTCGCACTCCTGGTGCAAGACCTCGTTGACCCGGTTGAGGTCCGCGCTGGTCGAGACCGGGATGTCCACCACCGCGCGTGCCCAGTCCTTGGAGAGGTTGACCGATTTGACGATCTGGCCGTTGGGGACGGTGAACACCTCGCCATCCGACGACCGGAGCGTGGTCACCCGCAGCGTCACGTTCTCGACGGTGCCGCGCGCCTCGTCGGCGGCCCCGCTGACGGTCAATGCCACCAGGTCACCGAAGCCGTATTGCTTCTCGACAATGATGAAAAACCCCGAAAGCAGATCCTTGACCAGCTGCTGAGCACCGAAACCCAGTGCGGCGCCCAGCACCGTCGCCGGAGCGATCAGCCCACCCACTGAGAACTGCAGGACGTCGCCGATCTGAACGATCACCCAGATGGCGATGATGACGATGGACACCCACTGGATCACCGACGCGACGGCCTGGCGGTGCTTGGTCGCCTCGGAGCGCACCAGCGCGTCGCTTTCTGCGAAGCCCACGTCGAGCTGCCGGGTCACTTGTTGGGCCACCCAGGTGACGAAGCGGACCGCCAACACCGCCGCGATGAGCAGCATGACGATCCGCAGACCCCGGGTGATGATCCATTCGCCGATATCGCCGCGCCAAAAGTCGTGCCAGCGCTGTGTCATCGACGCTGCAAGAAGAGTTGTATTAGTCGTCATCTTTTCGGTTGCGCCACCGGATCCCGGCTTCCAGGAACCCGTCGATGTCTCCGTCCAGCACAGCGGCCGGATTGCCCACCTCGTACTCGGTTCGCAAATCCTTGACCATCTGGTACGGGTGCAGTACGTAAGAGCGCATCTGGTTTCCCCAGGAGCTGCCGCCCTCGCCTTTCAGTGCGTCCAGCTCGGCGCGCTCTTCTGATCGCTTGCGCTCCAACAACTTCGCTTGAAGCACTCGCATCGCCGAAACTTTGTTCTGCAGTTGCGATTTTTCGTTCTGGCAAGTCACGACGATACCCGTCGGGATGTGGGTTAGACGAACCGCGGAGTCGGTGGTGTTCACCGACTGGCCGCCCGGACCGCTGGAACGGTAGACGTCCACGCGCACGTCGCCTTCCGGGATGTCGATGTGATCGGTGGTCTCCACCACCGGAAGCACCTCGACTTCGGCGAACGACGTCTGACGCCGGCTCTGGTTGTCGAACGGGCTGATCCGGACCAGCCGGTGGGTGCCCTGCTCGACGGACAACGTGCCGTAGGCGAACGGGGCGTGCACGGCGAAGGTGGCGCTTTTGATGCCGGCTTCCTCGGCGTAGGACGTGTCGAACACCTCGACGGGATACTTGTGCTGCTCGGCCCACCGGACGTACATCCGCATCAGCATCTCGGCCCAGTCCGCGGCGTCCACCCCGCCGGCGCCGGAACGTATCGTGAGCAGCGCCTCACGCTCGTCGTATTCACCCGAGAGCAGCGTGCGGACCTCGGCGGCCTCTATATCGGCGCGCAGCGCCTTGAGTTCCGCGTCGGCCTCGGCGAGCGCGTCGGCCGCCTCGCCTCCGTCTTCTTCGTCGGCCGCCAGCTCGTAGAGCACGGGCAGGTCCTCCAGGCGCTGGCGCAACTCCTCGATCCGGCGCAGCTCCCCCTGGGTGTGGGATAACTCACTGGTCACCCGCTGCGCGTTGGCCTGGTCGTCCCACAGCTTGGGATCGGACGCCTCGTGCTCGAGCTTTTCGATGCGGCTGCGCAGACCGTCCACATCGAGCACCCTCTCCACCGTGTTCAGGGTGGCGTCGAGGGCGGCGATGTCGGCTTGACGGTCGGGTTCCACAGCCGCCCACGTTACCGGCGCGACGTCCGGCGCCGAATGCTCAGGTCCTGCTACCGACGGCAGCGTTTAGCATCGAGTGCCATGCGCCCCTATCACGTCGCCATCGTCGGCTCCGGACCGTCGGGCTTCTTCGCCGCGGCATCGCTGCTGAAGGCGGCCGACGCGTCCGAGGACATCGATGTCGCCGTCGACATGCTCGAGATGCTGCCGACACCCTGGGGGCTGGTGCGCTCCGGCGTCGCGCCCGACCACCCGAAGATCAAGTCGATCAGCAAGCAGTTTGAGAAGACCGCGGAGGATCCGCGGTTCCGCTTCTTCGGCAACGTGGTGGTGGGTGAGCACGTCGAGGCGGGCGAACTCACCGAGCGCTACGACGCCGTCATCTATGCCGTCGGGGCGCAGTCCGACCGTGCGCTGAACATTCCCGGTGAGGACCTTCCCGGCAGCATCGCCGCCGTCGATTTCGTGGGCTGGTACAACGCGCATCCACACTTCGAGCACGCGACGCCGGACCTGTCGGGTGCCCGCGCGGTCGTTATTGGCAACGGCAACGTGGCACTGGATGTCGCGCGCATCTTGGTGACCGACCCCGACGTCCTGGCGCTTACCGATATCGCCGACCACGCCCTGGAGTCGCTGCGCCCGCGCGGTGTCGACGAAGTGGTGGTCGTCGGCCGGCGCGGGCCGCTGCAGACGGCGTTCACCACGCTCGAGCTGCGCGAGCTGGCCGACCTCGAAGGGGTCGACGTGATCATCGATCCGGCGTACCTCGAGGGCATCACCGACGAGGACGCGGCCGCGGTGGGCAAGGTCTGCAAGCAGAACATCAATGTGCTGCGCGGCTACGCCGGGCGCGCGCCGCGGCCGGGCCATCGTCGAATCGTTTTCCAGTTCCTGACGTCACCGATCGAGATCAAAGGCGACGGCAAGGTGGAGTCCATCGTGCTCGGCCGCAACGAGCTGGTCACAGACGAAAGCGGACGGGTGGCGGCAAAGGACACCGGCGAGCGCGCAGAGCTACCGGTTCAGTTGGTCGTGCGATCGGTCGGCTACCGCGGTTTGCCGACCCCCGGGCTGCCGTTCGACGACAAGAGCGCGACGATCCCCAACACCGACGGCCGGGTCGATGGCAGGCGCAACGAATATGTTGTCGGGTGGATCAAGCGCGGGCCGACCGGTGTGATCGGTACCAATAAGAAGGACTCCCAGGACACCGTCGACACCCTTTTGGACGACCTGGCCGGCTCTACGCAACTTGCAGACTTCCCCGAAGACCACTCCGACGGGCTGGCCGATTGGCTGGCCTCCCGCCAGCCGAAGCTGATCACGTCCGCTCACTGGCAGGTCATCGATGACCATGAACGAGCGGCCGGCGAGCCGCACGGGCGTCCTCGCGTCAAGCTGCCGAGCCTGGCCGAGCTGCTGCGCATAGGCCACGGCTGATCACGGATCGATGAGCACACCCGGGTTGAGGATCCCGGCCGGATCAAGCGCGGACTTCACCGCGCGCAACGCCACCGCGAAGGGATCCGGCCGCTGCCGGTCGTACCACGGCCGGTGATCGCGGCCGACCGCGTGGTGGTGGGTGATGGTGCCGCCGGTGGTGATGATCGCCTCGGAGACCGCGGCCTTGATCTCGTCCCACTGCGCGTCCAGCGAGCCCCAACGCCCCCCGGCATAGATGCCGTAATAAGGGGCCGGGCCGTCGGGATACACATGAGTGAAGCGACAGGTCACGACGCCGGTCCCGCAGACTCGTTCGATCGCTTTGCGGGCCGCCCCGGTTATCGCGGCGTGCAGCTCATCGAATCCGTCCCAGGTGCATGCGGTCTCGAACGTCTCGGCGATGACGGCGCGGCGGGCCAGGGCGTCGCGCTGGTACGGCATGCGCAAGAATGCCGAGCGCCAGTTCCCGGAGGCATCCGATGCGTTGTTTTCTGTTGTTTCGCTTGTAGTTTCGCGGCTACGCCGCGTGGTCAGCGCGCCGCCGTGTTCGGCGACGATCTCCACGGCCCGGTCAAGCCACGGGCCTATCGGGTGGTCGGCCGATTCGAAAGCGAGCACCAGCAACCCGCCCCCGACCGCGACGCCGGCATTCAGGAACGCCTCGGCTGGGTCCAGTAGCCGACAGTTCGACGGGTAGAGCCCGGCCTGCGCGATCGTCCGCGTCGCGGCTACCGCCGCGGCCCAGTCGTCGAACGTCAACGACGCGGTGACCTGCCACTTCGGGCGGTCTTGTAACCGCATCCACGCCTCGGTGATGATCCCGAGCGTGCCCTCGGAGCCGAGGAACAACCGGTCCTGGGATGGGCCGGCGCCGGAACCGGGCAGCCGCCGGGACTCGCTCGTCCCGGCCGGGGTGACGACCCGCAGCGATTCGGTCAGGTCGTCGATGTGGGTATACAGCGTGGCGAAGTGCCCGCCCGCGCGAGTGGCCAACCAGCCGCCCAGGGTGGAGAACCCGAATGACTGCGGGAAATGCCGCAGCGTCAAATCGTATGGGCGTAGCTGGTTTTCGATCACCGGGCCGAGGGCGCCGGCCTGGATTCGCGCGGCGCGGCTGGTCCGGTCGATCTCGACGACCGCGCTCATGGCGGTGGTGTCCACCGTGACGACCGGACCGTCGAACCGCGGCTCGACGCCGCCGACCACCGAACTGCCGCCGCCGTAGGGGATGACCGAGATTGCTTGGCGCGCACACCAATCGAGCACGTCCACCACGTCCTGCTCGTGGCGCGGTCGCATGATGAGGTCAGGCACGTGGTCGAGTCGGCCCTGCAGATTGCGCGCGACGTCGCGAAAAGCCTTGCCGTGCGCGTGGCCCGCCCGGTCGACGGGATCGGTCGAACACAGCTCGGCGAGCGCCGACGACGGGGTGATCCGCGGCGTCGCCAACCCAACCTCAGTCGGGTCCGGCGGCTCGTGATCCGTCAGGTCGTGCCGGGGCAGGAGCGTCGCCACGCGCGCCACCAGGTCACGTGTTTCCCGCTCCGAAAGCGCTTCCTCGACGGTGCCCCAACCCCACCACGAACGCATGTCGGCCGCGTCAGCGCTTCAAGACGACGGCGGCCGTGCCGGCGATAAGTAGCAGGATCGCGGCGGCGATGGCCCAGCCAACGCCGGCAAGCCACCAGATCACGCCGAATGCGACGAGCGCCGGGGACACTGCGAAGAGCACTATTCCGGGGTTCTGCTTGATCACCGCAAGAGCACTGTTCGCCCGGATCGGATCGATTTCTCTACGCGCCATGCCTTCAGAATGCCAGTTCAGGGCTCGACCGGCCGGACGCGGGCGCCGCGGGCCACGCCCAATTTGACCAGCAAGCGGGAAACGCAGTGCCGGACAACTTCTTCGGCCAGGCGCATCCGCCGGGCGATTTGCCTGTTGGTCAGGCCATCGGCGAGCAGGCCCAACAACATTCGTTCCCGGTCGTCGAGGCCTGACCGCCCGTCGCTGTTCTCGGTGGCCCACCGGAGCTTCGCCATCAGCTCGGCCGCGGCCCGCTCGTCGAGCAGCGACCGCCCGGCGCCCACGTTTTTGATCGCGCAGGCCAATTCCATTCCCTTGATGTCTTTGACGACATACCCGCTGCCGCCGGCCAGGATGGCGTCCAGCATCGCCTCTTCGGCCGTGTACGACGTCAAGATCATGCAGCGCAGGCCCGGCACGCACGACAAGAGGTCGCGGCACAATTCGATGCCGTTGCCATCGGGCAACCAATCATCGAGCACCGCCACGTCCGGACCGGCGGCGGGGATCCTTGCCATCGCTTCCGCCACCGATCCCGCCTCACCGACGAAACTGAGTTCGGGATCCCCACTGAGCAAATCGATCAGGCCGCGCCGCACCACCTCGTGATCGTCGACCAAAAAGACCTTTACCAACGCTCCCTCCCAAGCTCACCCGCATACCCACAGGCGAGGGCAAATCAGCACATCGGTCCACCGGTAACGCTATTGGCGGGAAAGCCAGGCAACCCAGGGCATTGGGTCCCCAAATGAGTGCCATTGGTCCCTATATGAATGGCGCAAAGTACTGTTCGCACCCCGCCAGAAGCGGTTTGATGTCTGAGTGGCATCGCCGCAAGCGAGGCACCGGGCGATGCAGCCGTCGTCTAGAGGGAGCTCGCAAAAATGGCCGCTCAACAGTTGTCATCGACGCATTCCGGTCAGCCGTCCTCGCAACCCCTAATTGGGAAAGCATGGCTGCAGGGCGTCGGCCTGGTGATGATCTTCGGATTTCTGGTGATGGGCATTCTGGCCTACCGCACGTATTCGGCATCGATGCCGATGCCCGATCGGGTCGTCAGCGAATCGGGCCAGCTACTGTTCACCGGCGACGACATCACCCGGGGCCAAGAGCTGTACCAGGCCCGCGGGCTGATGGAGTACGGGTCGGTGCTGGGCCACGGCGCCTACCTGGGGCCCGACTACACCGCCGAATACCTGCGGATGGCAACCGACGATGTTGGTGATCAACTGCGGGCTCAGGGTGTGGCCGACTCGCGAGATCGGGTGGTCGCCGAGTTCCGGACCAACCGCTACAACCCCGACACCAAGACGTTGGTATTCACCGACCGGCAGGCCGCCGCATTCGACCGCATCCAGGGCCATTACGCGGCCTACTTCGGTGAGAACTCAACCAAATACGGGCTGCTGCCCCGGATGATCACCGACAAGGCGCAAATCCGAGACCTGACGGCGTTCTTCGCTTGGACGGCATGGGCAGCGGCGGCCGAACGCCCCGGTCACAAGTACAGCTACACAAATAACTGGCCCGCGGAGCCACGGGTCGACAACGGTCCGACCGCGTCGGTGATTGTCTGGTCGGCGCTGTCGCTGATCGCACTGCTGGGCGGCATCGGAATCATGTTCGCGGTCTACGGGCGTTGGAGCCAAAAGGTGGGCTGGCACAGCGCCGAGGCATCCGCGCTGTCGTTCCGTCAACCCGGCGAGGTGAGCCTGACGCCGGCCCAGCGCGCGACGATCTGGTTCTTCGCAGTCGTGTCGGTGCTGTTCTTGGCGCAGACACTCCTGGGCGCGGCCGCCGAGCACTACCGGGCCGATTTGTCGACGTTCTTCGGCCTGGACCTCGCCCGGGTGCTCCCGTATAACCTCGCGCGGACGTGGCATGTCCAGCTGTCGCTGTTCTGGACCGCGGCGGCGTTTCTGGCGGGTGGCATCTTCCTGGTGCCGTTCATCGCCCGCCGCGAACCCCGCCGCCAGGGCTTGCTGGCCTACGTACTGCTGGGCGCGGTCGCGGTGGTGGTGTTCGGCTCGCTGATCTGCGAGGCGCTCTCGATCTACGGAGTGATTCCCCAAGGCTCGCTGTTCTCCCAGCAGTGGGAGTACCTCGACCTGCCGCGGCTGTTCCAGATCCTGCTGATCATCGGCATGTTCGTGTGGATCGCGATCATCTGGCGCGGCATGCGCACCAGGCTCAAGGGCGAGTCGAAGATGAACATGCCGTGGTTGTTCTTCTTCTCCGGGCTAGCAATCCCCGCGTTCTACACCGTGGGACTGCTGGCCAGCAGCGGCACCCACTACACCGTCGCCGAATTCTGGCGGTTCTGGGTGGTGCACCTATGGGTCGAGGACTTCCTCGAACTGTTCACCACCGTGATGGTGGCGTACATGTTCGTCTTGCTGGGCGTGGTGCGCGAACGAATCGCGCTGGGCGTGATCTTCCTTGACGTCATCCTCTATTCCGCCGGCGGCGTCATCGGCACCATGCATCACCTGTACTTTTCCGGTACCCCGGTGGAACACATGGCGCTCGGCGCGTTTTTCTCGGCGGCCGAGGTCATTCCGTTGACCTTCCTCACCGTCGAGGCGTGGGCATTCCTACAGCTGGGTTCGCGCCAGCAGTCCGGCAACAGCAAGCCGTTCCCGCATCGCTGGGCGGTGATGTTCCTCGTCGCGGTGGGCTTCTGGAACTTCCTGGGCGCGGGCATCTTCGGGTTCTTGATCAACCTGCCGATCGTGTCCTACTACCAGATCGGCACCGCACTGACGGCCAACCACGCGCACGCGGCGATGATGGGGGTCTACGGCATGCTCGCCGTCGGCCTGGCGATGTTCGCGTTCCGCTACGTGATCCCCGCCGACAAATGGCCGGAGAAATGGGCGCGAATCTCGTTCTGGAGCATGAACATCGGCCTGGCATGGATGGTGTTCGTCACCCTGCTGCCGCTGGGTGTGTTGCAGCTCTACCACTCGGTCAACGACGGCTACTTCGAGGCGCGGTCGCTGGGCTACATCACCAAACCCGGCAACGCGGTGCTTGAATGGCTCCGGCTCCCCGGCGACATCATCATGATCGTCGGCGGAGTCCTGCCGTTCGTCTGGATCGCCTGGACCGCATTGCGCAACTTCAGATCCGGATCGACCGTGCAGGAGTGGCCCGAACATCCGCTCTACGACGAGTCCGGCACCGAGGCGGAGTCGAAAGCCGATTCCGTAACGAAGGACTGAACGATGGCACCGCCGGCTACATCGGTGTGGCTGATTGCCGGGTATTCGCTGGCACTGGTGGCAATCGGGTGGAGTTTCGACGCGATGGCGCGGCGAGCCTCGGTGCGCGCAGCACGATGGCGCACAGGTCAATTCACCTATCGGCCCGATCACGACGCCTGGGTCTGTCCACAGGATCACTGGCTGTGGCCAAGCTCTTTTGATCCGCAGCACCGGGTAATGCGCTATCGCGCATTGCCGGTGGTGTGCAACAGTTGCCCGGTCAAATCCAGTTGCACGACATCGGATCACGGCCGCGAGATCAGTCGCGAAATCGATCCATGGCCACATTCGGACGCCGGGCGCTTCCACCGGGGGATCGCCTGCTGCGTAGCGGCGTTCGGCGTGGTGCTACCGCTGGCGACGTTGTTTACCAACCATTCGATCAGTGAAGTGCTGGTGCTGGCGGGCACAGTGCTGGTGATCTTGGTACTGGGACTGCCGCTCGCCCGACACCTTTGGAACACCCCGTCCAACGCGCCGGAGTACCTGCCGCATCGCACCGCACTGGAGGACCAGGTGGCCGCCGCGATCGACCGCTACTCGACCCGCTGGGGAAGCTGGGAAAGCAAGGAGGACAAGACATCGTGAGCGGAATGGTCATCGGCATCATCGCCGCGGGGATCGTGATACTGGCAGTGCTCGCGTTGCTGTCGCTAGCCGTGCTGCGCGAGTACGAGCGCGGAGTGGTATTTCGGATGGGCCATGTGCGACCGCTGTACAACCCCGGGCTTCGGTTCCTGATCCCGCTGGTGGACAAGATGATTCGGGTTGACCAGCGGTTGGTCACCCTGACCATTCCCCCGCAGGAGGTGATCACCCGCGACAATGTGCCCGCCCGTGTCAACGCGGTGGTGATGTTTCACGTCACGGACCCGTTGAAAGCCATTCTGGCGGTGGAGAACTACGCGGTGGCGACCTCGCAGATCGCCCAGACGACGCTGCGTTCGCTGCTGGGCCGTGCCGACCTCGACACCTTGCTGGCACATCGCGAGGACCTCAACAGCGATCTGCGAACGATCATCGAAAAGCAGACCGAACCGTGGGGCGTGCAAGTTCGGGTGGTGGAGATCAAGGACGTCGAGATTCCCGAATCAATGCAGCGAGCGATGGCTCGCGAAGCCGAAGCCGAGCGCGAGCGCCGCGCGAAAGTCATCAACGCTCGAGGCGAACTGCAGGCATCGGAGGAGCTGCGGGAAGCCGCCGAGACCCT
>Ga0310914_10003777_pt1 | contig 10502 bp, 9 predicted proteins | sample GREbulkMGAN108_FD_203450 | JGI IMG/M metagenome (GOLD analysis project Ga0310914, IMG submission 203450) | Lab enrichment of tropical soil microbial communities from Luquillo Experimental Forest, Puerto Rico - GRE.bulkMG.AN108 | ecosystem: Environmental > Terrestrial > Soil > Tropical forest >...
GGATCGCCGACCAGCAGCCCGATCTCGTGATCCATACCGGCGATGTGACTGCCGATGGCGCCGGAGTCGAAGCTGACCTCAGCTTCTCCGCCCACCTGATGGACGAACTCCGGATCCGCTGGCGGGCGGTCCCCGGCAACCATGATGTCGGCGAGGCTCGTCATGCCCGCCAACCAGTCAATGCCGGGCGCCTGAGGGCATGGCAGCGTCATTTTGGCCCAGATCGCTGGGTCGAAGATGTCGCAGGAGGTGCGCAGCGTTGGCGTCTTGTCGGACTCGACGTGATGCTGGTGGGCAGCGGCGAGCCGGAAGAGGACGAGCAGGCGCTCTGGCTCGAACAGGTGATGGCCGAAGCAGGAGAGCGGCGGATTGCCTGGTTCTTGCATCGGCCGCTATTTCTTGAGGATCCCGGCGAAGGCGACACCGGTTATTGGTCGGTCAAGCCGCAGCCGCGCGGAGCGCTTCTGGCGCTGGTGCGGCGGCACCGGGTTGCCCTCGTCGCCAGCGGACATCTTCACAAAGCGCGAGATTTCGCCTTTGAGGGCACGCGCTATATCTGGTCGCCGGCTTCGAGCTTTCTGGTCGGCGCACCGCACCGGAGATGCCCGGTGAAAAGCGGCGCGGCGCCGTGGTCTATGAGCTCGACAACGCAACATTGACGGCTCGGATCGCTGAAGTGCCGGGTCTGACGCAACATTGGTGGCCGACCTCGAGCCCACGGTCTTGATAGGTCCGCCATACTTCGATCGCCTCGGTTCCCTACCGCGTGCGCAGAGTGCGCAAGATTGCCGAACACCGGCCATTGCCCCGAGCTGGTTGGAAGCTTCGGGCGCAAAGAGAACGGCTATTCACTCTGAAGGTGGCCGCTATTCGATGACCTGGGAGCGCGCTGGCCCTGTCTACTGGGCGGCCGCGGCGGCCGGCGCTAGGCGCGTCAGCGGCGCGGCCGGCTTAGGAATGTCGTAGAGTCGGGCGCAGTTATCCCACAAGATCTTGCGCCGGGCCGCGTCATCCAGCGGCAAGGCGAGAAATTCTTTCATCGCCTCGGGAAAGGCCCCGTCCGGATGCGGGTAGTCGGTCGACACGACGAAATAGTCCGCCCCGAGCTTCTCGACGACATCGACCGCGGGCTCCTCGTCGGCGTCGAGCGCCAAGTAGCACTGCCGTTTGAAATATTCGCTCGGCGGCAGCGTTAGCTGGCGCTCGCAACCAGGGCCGAACTTTTCCCACTGGTCGTCAAGCCGCCAGAGCCACCAGTAGAGCCAGCCGGCGGTGCCTTCGAGAAAGGCGCAGCGCAGCCCGGGGTGGCGTTCGAGCACGCCGCCGGTGGTCATGCTGGCGATCGCACCCATTAGCTCGACCGGATTGCGGATTGCATGCGCGATCGGGTGGAAATTGGCGTGGCCGACATAACGCCGGCCGGCGTCGTCCCTCAGCGAGGTCTCGCCGGTTGGATGAAAGCCGACCGGCACGCCGAGCCGCTCGATCTCGGCCCACAGTGGCTCGCAGGCCTCGTCGTGCAGGTGCTGCTCGTTGACCGGGTTCGGGGTGCCAATGATCGCGACCGCGCCCAGTTCGGTGACGCAGCGCCGCGCCTCGGCAACGGCGCTCGGAATGTCGTGCATCGCCACTTGGCCGGCAAATTTGAGCCGTGTCGGGTCATGCGCGCAGTAATCATGGGTCCAGTTGTTGTAGGCGCGCGCCAGCGCCGCCGCGTAATCGGGCGGCAGGTTGTCGTGCGACAGGACCTGCCGGCCGCGGGTGCCGTACATGACGGCGACGTCTATTCCCTCGATGTCCATCGCCGTCAGGGTCGTGGCGGCATCGAAACCCTGCCCCTGCGCAATCTCAAAGTGCGGATGCCGGGCGCGGCTGCGCCGCCGCAACTCGCGGCTTGAGGCAATCGCGCCGGCCGAGCGGCCGTGCGCCGGGATCGCCAGCCCTTGCACCTCCATACCGACGACTTTGATTTCCTCCTCTGGGCGCCTGTGCGCGGCGAAAAAGTGCGGCGGGTTCGCTTTGTGCGGCCCCGCGAGATAGCGCTCCCAAAGGTCGTAAGGCTCCATCAGGTGGAGGTCGCTGTCCAGGATGAAAAAGCCCTCGCGCGCCATGCTCCGATCCTCTGCTGCGTCTTGTTCGGGTTGCACGATGCGGAATTTGCCCGCCGCCGGCACCCCGATCGGCTCACTCCAATCACCAGTGAAAGCCGACCGTCGTAACCGGGAACGACTTTCAACCAGCTCGGCCCACTCGCGTGACAATGCGGCGCTCACCGCGGTCATTGAACTGATGGGAGACAAAGTCGACCTCGCCGTCGAGCAGCCGGATCGACAGCCGGCCAAGAGGTGATCGCTGACCTCGTGGATCATCGCGCCTCAGCGCCCTTCGAGCGGCGCCCGTGCACAATCCGGATGCCTGTAAACTCACCAGTCGATGTCCCGCGGCTCGGTTCGTTACTCCGGTTAGCGGTCTCATTCCGGACAGTGACGCAGTCGACGAATCGAGAACCACCCAAGACCGTCCACGCGCAGCTATCACGTGAGGTCGGGTGACCACTTCCGGCGCTGACCTGCCGCTATTCCGGCGACTATCGAATGGGGAAGATTGCTGCGGGCGGTGATGCCGGGTGTCTATGGACGCGGCAGCGCGTGAGCTATCACGTAGGTTTATCCCGATCTTGATTGGAAATAGACTGGAACAGCAGGAACCAAGCGGAGGCTCTTCGCGCAACGCTGGCTCCGAATGGGGAGGCACCGATGTTCGTCCAAACAAGTCGACGGTCATTCATGGGCGGTATGGCGGGCACGACCATGGCAGCCGCATTGTCGCCGGTTGCCGCAATTGCGCGGGAAATCGGACGCTAGCTCAGAAGGACTTGCTTACCGCACGGCGGGTGATCTGGTGAAGGCGATCGCCGGTCGGCAGGTGTCCTCGCGCGAGCTCGTCGATAGCGCGATATCGCGCATCGAGGCGCTCGACCCGAAGATCAACGCGGTGGTCGTGCGCGATTTCGAGCGGGCACGCGCCGCAGCCGATGCGGCAGATGCCGCGTTAGCCAAGGGTGAGAACCGGGCGCTGCTCGGTCTGCCAATGACCGTGAAGGAACAGTACGCCGTTGCCCGCCTGCCGACCACCCGCGGCGACCCGAAGTACAAGGATTGGAAAGCAGAGGTCGACGCCTTGGTGGTGCAGCGGCTCAAGGCGGCCGGCGCTGTCATACTCGGCAAGACCAACGTGCCGCTGAACTTATCGGACTGGCAAAGCTTCAACGAGGTCTACGGCACTACCAATAATCCCTGGAGCCTGTCGCGGACCCCTGGTGGTTCGCCAGGAGGCTCGGCGGCGGCACTTGCCGCTGGTTTCGTGCCGTTGGAACTAGGCTCGGACATCGGTGGCTCCCTGCGAGCGCCGGCCCATTTTTGCGGTGTGTTTTCTCACAAGCCGACCCTCGATTTGGTGCCTCTGCGCGGCTCCGGCCCGCCACAGATACCCGCCGTTCCGGTGCGTGGCGACCTGGCCGTTTACGGGCCGATGGCGCGCAGCGCCGCCGATCTCGCCCTCGAACTGGAGGTTCTGGCCGGGCCGGACGAGTTGATGGAGGGAGTGGGCTACAAACTCGCGTTACCGCCGCCGCGGCACGAAAAGCTGGCTGATTTCCGCGTACTGGTGATCGACACGCATCCGCTCTGCCCGACCGCGGACAGCATCAAGGGCTCGCTGAACGGACTCGCCGATCGTCTCGCGAAGCTTGGCTGCCGCGTACTGCGCCAGAGCCCGAAGCTACCCGATCTGGCGCGAACAACGCGCACTTATGGCGAACTGCTAGCAGCCGTCTATAGCTTGGATTTATCGCCGGACGACCGCGCACGAATCGACGCTGCCGCCAAAACTCTGTCACCGGAAGATCAAAGTCTTGCCGCATACCGGTTGCGCGGCATTACCGCCAATCACGCGGAATGGATCCGCGCGAGCCGCGTGCGCGCAGCATTGCGGGGCCAATGGTTCAACCTATTCCGGGAGGTCGATATCGTCTTGTGTCCACCGATGCCGAGCCTGGCCTTTCCGCACGACCATAGTCCTCAGGGCCGCCGTCAGCTCGACATCGATGGCAGCAAAATCCCCTATAACGACCAAATCGCCTGGGCCGGCATCGCCACACTGAACGGGCTGCCCGCGACGACAATGCCGAACGGTCGAAGCGAGAGCGGCCTCCCGATCGGCGTACAAATCATTGGCGGATACCTGGAAGATAACAGTACGATCGCCTTTGCCGGGCTCATCGAGCGCGAATTCGGTGGCTTTATTCCACCGCCGATTTAAGACGCCCTTCGATAGACTCCCGGATTGGATCGAACCAGCGGATCAGGTGAATGGTTGCTATCGGCGCGTAGGAGACCGTGGGCATGGAGACGGGGATGGTCCGCCCTCCACCCGTTGCAGACATTCGCATATGCTGTTCGAGGGAACGCGCGTCGTTGCGGTCGGTCTTGACGATAATCTCCGAAAGTGCTGCCTTGACGTGCGGCGTCTCCAGTACAGCTACCTCCAACCCCGCCACCATCGGCCCCGCTACAGCCACTGCCCTGCCTCCAACCCGATCCGCGTCAACTTCAACCCAACTCGTGAAAGAGCCAACCAACGCCTCGGGCTCGCTCGCGCTTCGGCCTCCCGCGCGATCTTCCCGGTCGCGTCCACGATGCGCACGCTGCTCTGTTCGATGACACGTCGATCTCGGCAAATTACTCCATGGCTACCTGCCAGACTGGAGAGCCCGTGGTCGGCTGCTCCCCTAGCTTCTCTCTCCCAATGGCCGGTCCTCCGGCGACTCGTAGCCAGACAGCCCCTTCTCTGAGAGGAAACCCGACGTTGCCCCGGCGACGCTGACGGGCACACGCTCAACTTGGTGCGTAGGGAAAACAAACAGCACGCGGGCCGGTTCGTCGTAGCGGTTCAGGAAGCCATGTGCGGTCCCGGCCGGAGCCAGCACCGTATGACCCGGGCCGATCGTCATCCGCTCGCGGCCAAGGAGCGCGTCCAATGTCCCTTCCTGGACGATGACGGCCACTTCGGTGTGCGGATTGACGCATCGTGGTACCCGAGCATTCGGCGCCACGATCACCTCTTCAATGTGCAGAGACTGGCTCCCGTGATCTTTGCCCACCAGGACGCAGGTCTCCAACCCCGGGGCAGCCCCGGCCGTTTTGCTCAAATCCTGCCTGCTGATGATCGGCACCTCTCCTCCTTTTGGCGCAGCGCTGTCCGGAGAAGCTCCGGCTAAAGCATACCGTGTTCATACTCCGTGCTGGACAAGGTAAAGTGGTCTTGCGCGGGCTCGTCACGCGTATCCACGTCTTCGTTGCAGGTGTCAAAGGCGTGGATGGCCGGGTCAAGCCGTGGTCAAGCCCGGCCAAGACGAAGGCGGACGTGGCGATCCTCCACTTTTTGCCGGCGCAAAACTTTCCCAGGACAGCCCTGCCTTTGGCGGAGAGTTTCTCAGCGTCGTGACCGGCGCGCCAACAATGCGTCAAGACGCCGGAGGAGCCTCGAAAGCCGGGGCTCCTCCGCTGCCGCGTCTACCGCTGGTTACCTGTTCACCATGTCATAGCTGCGCAGGAACTTCCCGGGTGTGGCATGGGTGCATTCGCTCTCCTCGAACGTAACCGCCCCATTGACGATGGTATAGCGGATGCCTTTGGCCTTTTGGATCAGGCGCCGCTCGCCTCCCGGAAAATCGGTGGCATAGACCGGGTTGTCATACAAAAAGCCGAGCTTCTCCTGCTCGTAGACGATGATGTCGGCGGCGTAACCCTCTCTCAGGATACCCCGATCGGTGAACCCGGCGATCCAGGCCGGGAGACCGCTAATCTTGTAGTGCGCCTTTTCCAGGCTCATGACCTGGCGGTCGCGCGTCCACGTTGCCAGCAAATTAACCGGCCAAGTGCCCAAGGTCAGATAGCGGACATGAGCGCCACCGTCCGAGACGCAGGGGTGGATGTAGGGATGATTGAGGATCTCCGCGACCGCGTTGGGATCCGTGCCATTGGTCGGATCGGTGGAGAATTCCGTCCGTAAATCTTCGTCCAACGCCAGATCCAGCATGGCGTCCATCGGGTGCTTGCCGGTCGCCTCGGCCAACTCGGCGATGGTGAGCCCCTCATATTGGAAATTCCTCGGCTGCCTGACCTCGACGACGCGCATCTTTGCCCAATTCGCCGTCACGTCCGCAGTGCCTCCGGTACCGGCCCAGGCGCCGACATCCCGGCGCATGCGGTCGCGCACCCCGGGCTTGTTCAGCTTGGCGATGCGTTCTTCCGGGGTTCCGACAAACGGGTCGATCCAGCTGGGCATCGCGTCAAAGCCGTTATATTCGGCGAGCTCAAAGACGGGCGAGGGCGGGTTCGAGGCCGTCTGGGCGTACATCCACGCACCTTCCGCGTTCGCTCGCTCGAGAAAGGCGAGCTGCTCCTTGTAGCGCCCCGGAGCCGCCTCGCTCTGGCTCACCGCCCCCCATTGGAGGGGGCGTCCGCTCGCCAAGCACATCTCGATCAGGAAATCCTCTCGGCCTTTCCCAGGCGCGTCGCCTTCGACCGGATCCATCTGAATGCCGGAACCCGTCGACATCTCCCCACCGAGCAGATCGGGTTCGCCCGGCGGCAGGGGCCGCTCGGCGGCACCTCGTGTCCACCCGATGCTGCCGACGCCAAACTCCGACAGCACCTGCGCGAGAGCCAGGTACTCCTCGTTCGACGCCACCTGACTGGGGATAAAGCGGCCGTCATCGGGACGGTTGATCAATGTCTTCATCGACGACCAGCCAAAGGCGCCGGCCTTCATCGCCTCACGCACGAGGTCCTGCATCTGGCGGGTTTCCGCCTCGGTCGCATGCACCCGCTCGCGCGAAGCGTCCATGCCCATCACATAGAGCCGCAGCGGGTTGAAGGGCACCAAGGCGCCGACGTTGACGCCCAACGGATGCTTGGCCAGGCTGTCCATCCACTGAGGAAACGTCTCCCAATCCCAGCGCAGACCCTGCTCCATCGAGCCGAGCGGGACCGCTTCGATCCGGGTCAAGAGGCGCATCGCGGCCTCTTGATCCTTTGGTTTGCACGGAGCAAAGCCGAAGCCGCACTGGCCAATCGCCACCGAGGTCACGCCGTGCCAGCCCGACATCGTCGCGTAAGGGTCCCAGTTCAGCTGCAGGTCGTAATGGTTGTGCAGGTCGATGGCCCCGGGTGCCACGATGCATCCCGTGGCGTCGACCTCCTGCTTCGCCGTCGCCTTGATGCGGCCGCTGATCATGGCGATCTTTCCCCCTTTGATCGCCACATCGCCTCGATAGGCGGGTATGCCACCCGTCCCATCTACAATCGTGCCGTTGCGGATTATCAGATCATACTCGGCCATGTTCTCTTCCTCCTCACTTGAAGTTGAGGGATTAGTCGATGACAATAAAGAACGTATCGCCGATCTGAAGCAGCCTAGAACTATATCTCGTGGTTGTCACCGACATTCCCGAAACTTGCTCAATTGGCTTTACTTCTTGGGGGGTTCCGCAAAGCGTCGCGCTGGCCGGTCCTGCCAACGTCGGACTGAGCTGCTACCCCGTCATACCGGTGAAGACGAGGAAATATTACGCCCCTCTCGTTCAGGTTGTATAAACTCATTTTGAGACGATGCACTAGCGGGCAAACTGGCCGTAGTCGGCGACCATATCATTGGCCAGGTTGAAGTCGACGCTTCTGCCACCGCATTGCGAGGTCCGGAGCTGAGCCAGCCCCCATTGTCTCGTCTGGTAGTAGGCATGGTAATCCGGCCAAGATGTCGGCGCGCCAAGCCAGCATAATTCGGCGAGCCCGGTCGACATCAGCATGTTGCACACCAGCCCACTGCCATAGACCCCTATCCTGTAACCGAGGCCGGTGAGCCTTGCCTTCAGTTCCCGAAAGTACGCAGCGACACTCGCCAGCTCGTAATCTGCTTGCCATGGGCCATCCACCCCGAAATAGATGGCACTGCCTGGCGGCTGCGAATTTTCGTCGGCGAGGGCGAGCGACCGCTCGGCGTCCTGATGCCCGCGTGACGCAGTGAAGGAGGCAAACTGGTTGTTATGGTGCTGAAAAACGACGGCGGCCTTGAAGCCGTTCGCCAGGATAAGATTACGCTCCTCCCTTCTCAGGGTCTTTCCGGGAAGGGTTTCGTCTTCATGGTCGTAGTACCGGATGATGGTCTTGATCCCGATAACCCGCATCGTATTTAGGAAGCCCTGGTCAACCGGCGCCGATAAATCGACGGCCTCGACCCGAGGATCGTTGGCGCAATACTCCCCCGCCTGCGCCGTAGACGCCCAAACGGTCAGGCTCGCGATCAATGCGCGTAGAGATTTAGCCGCGTTTGCGGCCCAGCCGGTGGCGGTTCGCACTAGAAGGTTCCCCCGAACGTGCTTGCGACCGCTTAAAGCACACGATGATCGGCTGAATCAATAGAGTGTCAACTTAAGATGCGCACGCCGCATCTGGCGAACCCCTCGTCGAATGAGCCAATGATCTTATTGAACGTTATCCTCGAATCGATTGACCCAATTTTTCAATACCAACGCTCAACGAAGCTCGTCTAGGAGCGCCTTCGCCTCTTTCAGATCGGGCGTGTCGAAACCCTCGGTAAACCAGCCGTAGATTGGAGCAAGCAGTTCGCGGGCTTCGGCACGGCAACCCTGACCGCGGCGGAGTCGGGCGAGGCTGACGGCGGCACGCAGCTCCCACATTCGCGCCTGCTGACCGTGCGCAACGGTCAAAGCCCGCAGCAGTGCCGTATTCGCTTCACCAATCTTGCCCAGGTCTATCGACGACTGGCCTCGAAGCCGATAGAGCTCGGCCTCGAACAGTCGTTCCCCCGTATTCTCGAGCGTCAAGATCGCCTCATCTATCAAGGCGATGCTAACTTCAGGCTGGCCGAGGCTCGCGTGAGCGGCAGCGAGATGGCCTAGATGCAGCGGTCGGAGTACCTCCGCGTTGATGTTCTCCAATTCGTCCATGGCACCACGCATGACCCCGATGCCGTGCTCAGTATCACCGCGGCGCGCCGATGCGATGCCCTGGCAAAATCGCGCCCAGAGCTCGTACGCCTTAACACCGTGCTTGACGCAATAGGTTACAGCCTCATCAAAGTGTGCCGCGAGCCGATCTCGTTCCGCATCAAATGCGGTGGCTAAAAAGACATCAACGAAGGAGACAAAGGCAGTCAGAGGAACGTGCCCAGTCTCTCGCGCACGCTGAACAGCTTGTTTCGCGGCGGCGCCGGCCTGCTCCGGGTAGCCCAGAGGCCAGAGCGTCCAGGCAAGATATGAAAGGGCCGTAATATCATGATTGCGCGATGAGTGCGGAGCGGTGTCGCTCTCGCTGCTGCGAGCGCTGATCTCGATGGTTCGCTCCAGATGGTTCCGCGCCTCTACGAAGGTGCCTGTCGCCCAGAGAGTGTCGCCCATGATGTAGTTAGCAAGCGCTTCCGCGTCATCGTGCCCATGGCGTGCAGCAAGGTCTAGGCACTGCTGAGCCACTTCGTGTGCCGCGGCATGCTCGGCACGAACGTAATGAACACCCCATAAACCGTAGAGCACGGACATATGCTCCGTCACGGCGTCGCTTTCGTCCAAGAGTTCGCGAGCGCGCGTAAATACCTGCAAGGTTTCCGGAGCTGCCATGCCCTTGACGATCCGAATCGTTCGGCCGAGAGCCAAATGCAGGTCGAGTTCCTTCCGGTCACGCTCGGGCGCGGCCGGCAACGAGCGGGTCAGCTCGATACTATGTGTGAGGTGCTGGACCGCCTCGACCATGGCCGAGCGCCTAAGAGCGCGCTCACCGGCCTTGTGCCAGTAACCGACAGCGATATCGAGGAGGCCAGCCTGCGTATAGTGATGCGCCAGCGTCTCCGGCTCCGTTACGGCGATTTCAGGGAAATGCTCTTGCAGCACCCTCCCGATACGCGCATGAAGAACTTGGCGTTGGCTACGCAGCAATGTGCTGTAGGCAGTGTCCTGGATGAGCGCGTGCTTGGACATGAAGGTCGTTCGCAGCGGGGTGCCTCGACGAAAGACCAGGCCGGCGCCGGCGAGCTGTTCAAGCGCATCTCTAAGTTCGTTGTCTGACCGGCCCGCCACCGCCGCCAGCGCTTCGTAGGAGAATTCTCGGCCGAGCGCCGCTCCGATTTGTGCCACCTCCCTGACCGGGGCGAGGCGGTCGAGACGGGCGAGCAAAGATGCCTGCAGACTCGATGGGATCATCAATGTCGGCGACGGGCCGTCAACTATGTAGGGCCCGTCCTGCTCGCGCAGAAGACCGCCTTCCAAGAGGGTCTTCGTCAGCTCCTCAGTAAATAAGGGTACCTGATTACGCATGATCCTCAGCCAATTTGAGGAGGCGGTATGGCATCGGCGGGGTTCGGACTGCGACATAGCCGAGGCGTGGCATCATGGCGGCGAGATCGTATCGGCGATTAAAGCGGTACTC